>Ga0335074_10015135_pt1 | contig 10832 bp, 12 predicted proteins | sample Lox_Sample_23_FD_206715 | JGI IMG/M metagenome (GOLD analysis project Ga0335074, IMG submission 206715) | Soil microbial communities from Loxahatchee National Wildlife Refuge, Florida, United States - Lox_Sample_2.3 | ecosystem: Environmental > Terrestrial > Soil > Wetlands | place: USA... | reverse complement strand
TTTGAATCACCTAGCCATTGGCGGATCGGAGGTTCGGTCCATTTTTTCGCCAATTCGCCCGGACTTTTGCCCCTCTTACAGACTGACGCCTGCGAGCAGAGCATCCAGGTCAATCGGCTCGCCGTGGTCCCGGAACACATAGCGTCCGAGGAGGTGAATGTGCCGCCAGGCCACGGGGGAGATTCTCCGCAGCAGCTGAATCGCTTTCTGGTTATGGGCCGCCTGGTAGCGCTCTAGCAGTTTCGAGAGCAGGACGGAATTGTAGGCAATGATGACGTTGGCGATCAGCCGGGCGCATTGGTTGCTGATCGCCATGTCGAGATCGGTGCGCCCGGCCAGCTGTTTCCTACCGCCGACCTGGGCAATCGCGGATCGCAGCTGATGATAGGCCTCGAGCCGGTTCTGCGAACGGTGGACATCTCTCTGCAGTTGAGCGTCTCGGAAATAATTGAGGGTATAGATGCTACGCACCAGCTTGTCGAACTCGAAGACCGCCTTTCGCGTCGGGTTATGCTGCGATAGGGCACACAGTTTGCGGACGAGCGCGCTCTGGCTGGCCTCTTTGAGTCCGAGGGTAGCGATGATCCGGTCGAGATCGGTGTTCCCAGCGACAATTGCCTGGCGGTCAATCTCTCCAGCAGGCTGAAGAAGATAGGGGTTCTCTTCGGGGGGGTTTGTCCCGCAATACAGATGTTGAACCTGCGCTTGCAGGTTGGTGAAGCGCGGCGACAACTTCAGCCCGAACCAGTGCATGACGGCGAAATTCGCCTTGTTGATGATGTGCATGTCGCCGGTTATGGTGGTTGGCACGATGTCAGAGGTGTTGTTGTAGCAGATGTCGAAGACGTAGTGACTTTCATGCTCATTGGCGCCAATCAGTTCCGTTTCGAGCGGTACGTGGTTGGCGAGTAGCGTGTAGGCGACCACGCCCTTGCCGCGTCCAAAGTACTTGCGCGAATATCGCGCTTTGATCGTCGGCGTGGCTGACTCGAATTTCTGGCCATCGACACCACCGTAGAGGGCCTCCGCATTGAACGAATACAGGGGGAATATGTCGAGGCCGGCGATGAAATTGCTGATCTTGTCGTTGGTCTCACGGAGCGTGGCAAGGCGCAAGTACTGTTGATGCGTCTCCTCCAGGACGTCGTAGCTGATGTCGCTGGTCTCGGCCATACCGAGCATACCGTGGTTCATGGCCTGGGCAAGGATCACAGCCATCAAGCTATCTTCGTCTGCGGTCTTCTTTGCATACCGCGGCTGCAAAGGGGTCAGTGCCGACAGAAATCCGCAGCGTGCATTCATGAAGCGAAAGATGTCAGGGACCGCGCGTGCCGCGAGCTTGGCATAGAAGCTACTCTGCAGAGCTTCGTCTTTATCGATCTTGGGTTTGCGCCAGGTCAGAGTATTGTGATCCAGGTCGAATTCGAGATGCTTCAGTTTGCCCACGCGCAGATCGTGATCGAATATCCGCCACAACCGGTCCAATTCGTCACACAAGGCATCGACCGTGACGTCGGCGGGTTGACGCACCCAGGGAATGTCAAGGTTTTTTAGAACTTCGGGCGTACGAGCCGGGTCGATCAGTTCGTCGCCGAAGCGGCGATGACGGACGCTGTCGTCGAGGTACAACTCGCCAGAGACCAGGCGTTTGCGGATCTGGCGATAGACCCAGAATTCGTAGCGATCCCCACGGAGGCGGGTCGGCCTGCCGGCTTCGTCGAAGTCGAAAAGGTGCGGCCGCAATCTTTCCGGTATTGTGTCTGCGGGGATTTCAGCAAGCGGACGTTGCCCGAGACGCTGCTGGCAGTTGAAGACCTCTTTCATCCAGGACAATGCGGCGCGCCATGGACCGCCGGCTGGCTCAGCCGAGAAGTCGATCATCATCGCCAGGGGACGAAGGTTCCTTTTGAACCGGCCGGCCGCGCGGTCGACTGCCCGCCAGCGCAACTCAAGTTGGCTGTCAGATCCTTCGCAGAGACGATTTCCGGCGGTGAGCAGGTCATCTTTCGGCATGATCGTGAACGCACGCTTGCGGACCTCCCCGAATGGCGTTGTGTCATCGACCGTCTCGTCGACATAGAGCAGCAGCACGCGACCCACCCGAGGTGCCTCCCGCTGCCTTTTCTCCTGGGCTTTCGCGTAGGCCTCCTCGGATGCTTCCTTGGTCTCTTGCTCAATCTGCGCCATGCCGTGGCCAAAAGCATCGACGAGATTATCGTTTATCTGCCGGTAGCGTTGCCAAGCATAGCACAGCAGATACAGATACCTTTGTCCGGCCGCCGTCCGACGCAGGTCAAATATGGTATAATAATGCACAAGACTCGCATAATGTCTCGTGTTTTGCTGCGAGATACCGAGCCGTGGAAGAAGGGCCTGGCGGCTGTATGCAAGGGTGCCAGCGTCGCGTGCTTCTGTCGCTCGGCCGCCATCATCTGATAACCGAAATGTTTAGCATCCTGCTTGAGCGCCGCCAATTCCGACAGCGTGCCTTCGCGCACGAGGAGATCCTCCAGCGCCGCTCGTGTGCTGGCATCCAAGCCCTCTTCGATGAGGCGTGCCAGGCGCCCGCGCTCGGCGGTGAGTACGTCGCTGATGATGGTTTGCAGCGTCGTGTAGCCAGGTCGTACGATCTTGTGAGCTTTCAGGAACGTCAGCATCTCGACCAGGATAAAGGTCGGAGTTACGTCGCGTCTTGCCAACAGCGCCGCCATCTCGATGAGGGTCGGCCGGTCTGCCTCAGACCAGAGTCGGTAGCTGAACAATTTTACGATCTCAGTCCGTTGCGCATACCGCTCGTCCTGGCGCAGCGAGCGGAGCGCTACCGTCTCTCTCGGAAAGTAGCGCCTCAACAGGAATTCAATGTCTTCGGGCGGGAGTTCTCCGGCTGAAATCGACCGGCTGATCGCCGCGGCGCAACGCCTCGGCCGCCACGGCCAACGCGACGCCTCGATGATTCTGCTCGCTTATCGACACGGACTCCGCGTCTCGGAACTGGTCTGCCTACGGCGCGAACAGGTCGATCTGCGGCAGGGCCTGTTGCATGTGCGCCGCCGTAAGAACGGGCTCCAAAGCACCCATCCTCTGCATGGCCCAGAACTCAGGGCTTTGAACAAGGTACTGCGTGAATACCCAAATAGTGCCTACGTCTTCGTCTCCGAGCGCGGCGCGCCGATGACCGCAGCGACCTTCCGCAAGCTGGTCGCCCGCGCCGGCGAGGCGGCCAAGCTGGGCATGCCGATCCACCCGCACATGCTCCGCCATTCAACCGGCTTCAAACTCGCCAATGACGGCCAGGACACCCGCGCAATCCAACTCTACCTGGGCCACAGGAACATCCAGCATACGGTCCTCTACACCCAGCTTTCTGCCGGTCGCTTCAATGACTTCTGGAAGGATTGAAAGGCGATTCGTCCGGCGACAATCGGACAATCGGTAAGAGGGGCAAAAGTCCGGGCGAATTGGCGAAAAAATGGACCGAACCTCTGATCCGCCAATGGCTAGGTGATTCAAAAGACTCGCCTTTTCGAAAAGGCGGCTTTGATCTCGCAACCCGCGTGCCCGGACTTTTGCCCCTCTTACGACAATCGCACCTAAGGCACTGAAATTGAACAGTTTCAAAAATTCCGCGGATTTGAGCCCAGAACCCCGTTTACAACCGGCGCCGCTTGCACTCGGCGCTCGGCTACCTGAGCCCCGTGCAGTTCGAGGACCAACAGACCCGGGCCACGGTCAAAATCGCCGCCTGATCCTGTCCGGCTCCAGGGGCCCACTCCATCGCATGGGCCATTATGACCAGCGGTGAGGCCTATCGACATCAGCCGGTCCACGGTGCGGTAGCGTCCATCGCCGTCGTTTCGTAACATAACGGTTCGGAGTAGAATCCATGCCCCGGCCGTCGCCAAGCCGACTATCGGAGCCGTGCCCGAAGTTGGCGCGACACGATCGCCTCGCTCATCGATCTGCAGGCCGAGTATGTCGCCTGGCTGGAGGCGTTGTCAGCCAACCGCCAGGACGCGCTACCGCCGAGGCGTTGCAGGCAATCTGTGATCTTCAGGCGATTGAACCGCCGCGCGGCTTCGGCCGTGACCGAACAACGGGATGGCCTAACTGGCATAGGCCAAGATGACGCGCGGAAAGGCGGCGAGGCAATCGTCCAATGACCGTGCGTTGATGCCGGGGTGAAAGAGCTGAATGAGATGACGATCGGTCGAACCGATGGTCCGGAGACCCCGTTGAAACTACGGCTCTCGAAGCCGCTTGACTGTTTGGGACCGGATCGCGGACCTCATCTGGGCCAGCGGTCATGAGCCGCAGCAACAGGCCGTACACATGATCGCTGTCGATCGCCCGTCAAAATTCTCTTCGAAGCTCTTGCATCCGAGGGGCCGTCCACACATTGTTTCACCTCGCGATGCGCATCCAACATGCCACTCAATGCGCCGCAGGCTGGCCGGCCAACACGGTCAGCGACTGCCGGAACAGGGCCAAATTCACCGATGCGGTCGAACACATCCGCTGGCGCCTTTGGCATGGACAGTCCCGACGAGCGCTCTGCCTGATCGAGCGAACATTGGCGGCCCTTAAAACGCAGGTGGCGGGCCAAACCGCGGCCGCCAGATCGGCAGCCAAGCTGGCAAAGGCGTTAATTGCACTGGAGACCTACGTATCCGGTCTCGCCGATCTGATCATCGATTATGCATCGGCGCGGCCGGATGACGAGCCGTTCTCGACCTCGCCGACGGAGGGCGCGGTGCAATGGTTGCTGCATCGCCGGATGGGAGCGCGCCAGCAAATGCGCTGGTCGCCACGTGGTGCTCATTTGATGCTCCAGGTTCGGACAGCCATCGTCAACGGGACGTTTGAAGCGGATCACGGCAGCATGAGCCGGCGGCGCTGTTCATTTCAGCTGGCAGCATGATCGCCCCCATGTTTGGGACGGTCTCCTTCAGATCATGCGTTGCCAGAACGTATCCGCGGGCCCGCGGACCTTGCCGAAGCCGTCGATCCCGCGGTCACCGCCACGCTTGCGCTATCGTCCAGCTGATCGCGCGATGAGAACTGACAGTCCACTCAACGCTATCCGAGCCTGAACATGGCAATAACCGACGAAGTGCACCGAATGGTTGCCGGGCAAGTGGGATCAAACCGTTTTGCGGCGTCGCGCCAGGCTGAGTGCCCCCAGACCGACCCCAAACCACGCGATGCTGGCAGGCTCCGGAATGGGGTCGGTTCCGAGGATTTGGAACGAGTCAGATGAACCGTTGAGGCCGAAGGCATATGTTTCCGTGGCCGGATTGTAGCCGATGGTGTTCTCCCAGATCTGCGACGGTCCACCATTGATATCCCAGTACGCCGGGTCATTAGGGTCCACCACGGCATTCTGCAGCTCGAACCAGTAGGTCCCCGCACGAAGGGCGACGTTTGGTAGTGCGATGGTGTCCAGATTGATAGCGAAACCGTAACCGTTGGTCGATTGATAGCCTTGACTAATGCTGGCAGTGCCAGAAGTCAGCATGGTTCCGAGGGTTGGATTGCCGGCAACAACGGCGTTGCTGAAGATTGCCCAGTCTATCTGAGAGGTTACGTCACCGGGTAAGTTCCACACTGTGAAGTCCGCTCCAGTCAGCGTCGAGGATCCGGCGAGCGTGAACGTGTCCGCAACCGCAAAACCGAAGTTTATGGTCCAGGCATCGGTGGCGCCATTCGCCGGGCCATTGTCATACAGGATCGCGGCAGGGGTCGCTTTTGCCGTGGCCGCAGCACCAAGCGCCGCGGCGGTTATCGCGACCAAAAGAACCATCTTCACTGTCATTGTCGCTAAATATGCTCGTTTGCCAAGATATGTTCCGCTTTATGCAGATTGGCGTATTTTATAGTGAGAAGCAAGCAAAACCTGAGCCGAAGCGTACTCGCGGCGGTTCGGCGCATTGCCGGGGGAGAACTTGGCGGCCTGACGAAACCCGGAACCAAGAGAGCAATTTCAGGATGTGAGTTCCGATTGCCGCAAAAGAGCAATTTCACCCTCCTCCAGCTTGTCTCGAATGATGTCAAGCTTCTGGCGGCGATCAATCCAGGGCGAGATTGCGCTGCGGAAACGCGACTTTATTTCAACCCGGCCGCCGAAGCCAAGCACCGGCGCACACGGAGCATTTCTAAATATTGGCGGCCCATTTTGCCGAAGATACTCGGAAAAATTGAATGCATTCTCATCGACGTTCAGGAGAGTTTCACAAGGAGCTCCTTCTGCGTAGATTACGTCGTGGAGTTCGAGTTTAATATGGAAGAACTCCAATTCATCGAGTCCGCGGGCATCATAAAGCGTAATGGTCGAGCTGTTGATTAGGTTGCACACTGGCACCAGGACATCATCGATCAGCAGTGCATGCGCCTTCGTGACAAACAAATCGGCATGTGGCACATTGGGACCAAGAGCAGATCGAGCGACCCGAATCGGGACTACATCCTTTGGCCAAGCTTTGGTCGGATCACTTTTCTTAAACCGGTAGCGGCCGATCCACTGAATGGGGCGTACCCCACCGAAAACGGTCGGCAGCAAATCACCCTCGGCGAGGTCTTCAATCCTCTTGTCACCATCTGGTGTCCGGATCGTCGTGCCCTTTAGAAAGCAGTTGCAGCCTAGCGCGGTAGCGCACACTGCGTCGGCTGGCTTTGTCTTCACCGAAATGGCGAGCATTGCAGACGCGGCAATAGTGCCCATCCTTATGAGATTACGGCGCGATCTCCGAATTCCCTTTGCCCGATTTGCCGGGTCTCGCATCTCAGTCATCCTCCGCGTTGTCGGCGCACGCGATAGAGTCGCGCGCGGGGAACTATCGCCTCAACGTAATCACTTTTGGCGCGCAGTCCAGCTTAAAATCGATCCTCGATAGTGTTTTCTGACAAACCTTCTAGCCAAAGAGGCCAACAAAGGCGAGTGGTTCTGCCTTGTTCGCGCAGAGCGCGAAGCAGACTGCCAAGATGCCCGCCTAGCGTGAGGCATCCGACGAGATTGCGAAAGGAGGTTACCTGGATGAAATCGGAACTTCGTTCTGTGTCGTGCCCCCACATTGCCAGAGAAAGCAGGGATCGGCGGCAAAGCCATCCAGGTAAGCGTGCGCCTGTCGTCGGACCGACTCGGCCGCAGCACTGCCGCCGTGGCCGCGGCCCTGGAGGGCCTGAATAACGCGGGCGTCCCGATCTACACCGACAAGGAGGCGATGGACACCAGCACGCCGCACGGACGGGCCATGTTGCAGATGGCCGCCGTGTTCGCAGAGCTCGAACGCGCCACGATCCGCGAGCGCGTCATCGCCGGCATGGCGCGGGCAAGGAAGGCAGGCAAGGTGTTTGGGCGCCCGAAGGTGTCGGTGTCACGCTGCCGCTTGGACGGGTCTGGCTCACTTTGTGCTGTTGCGCATTATCGAATCGATAGGAGGTGAAGGTGAGTGTGACGACACCGGGACCCATAGAGCAAAAGGACGCTTCGCTAGCGAACGCCTCCGGGGCAAATAAGTCTTCCACAAATGGAACCTCAGGGGTCATGCGCTTTTGCGGCGGCCTTGTCTCGGTCATGGCGGCTTCTCCTTGTGGGGACGGCGCGGTTTTTCGACTCTCTGACGATGGAAAGACTTGGCGGCCCATTTCTACTTAGGACGCCAGAGCCTATCGAGTTCAGCGCCTGTGCTCAGCGTGGTAATTTCTCTAGTGTCGCGAGCTGGGCGGTCCGTAGCGCAATGATAGTGGCGGGGGTGCCGGGGAGTCATTCTCCGGCCCTTCCTGTTTCGCTTGACGCGCCCACGTCTGAAGCCCCTTTGCTTGCTTTTTTTATAACCCTTGCCACTTGCGTCGCGTTCCAGGCACCTAAGCCCCGGGCAGTTGGGATTCGACGGCAAGTCAGCTCCCGGGCGATGGCGTTTAAGCTCCTGATCCCTGACGCCTTGATCTCGGCGATTACCGGCGCCAGACCCTCGGCATGTCGCTTGGCACGGAGGATGTTGGCATCGATCCCGCGCTGGCTGCCGAGAGTACGATTGGCGCTGTTCGCCTCCCCTCTATTTCTCTTGACGGATGCCGTAATATTGCTGACTATGCAATGATGCTGGCTCGCTTCGGTTGGGGGATCTACGTCACGGCAGTGCTGTTCGCGGCGCTGGTCCTGATGCTGTGCGCCTTCGGTTCGCTCGTCGGCGTGCTGTACGGAGGGCGGCCGGACTGGTCCATCGTCACCTTCTTTGCCTTCCTCGCGCTGGCGGTGGCTTTGGCCGGGCGCGCGATCCGCTACGAGCTTGGCGGCGGATAGCGGACGCGGCACCCGGCGGCACGGATGATTACGCACCGCGGCCCTTCGCCACCCACTTTTGACAGAACACGATTACCCCTTCGGCGGTCAGGTCGAATTTCTCGCCGGCAATAATTCGCTCGTGCTTCGGATCGAGCACTTGGAATCGTCCCCGATTGTCCTTCGTGCCGATCCGCCACTGCGACTTGTGAACCCGTAGGCCAAGCCGCCTGGCCAAGCGTCGAGCACGATTTTCGAGCGTCTTCGGCTTTTCTTGCGTGTGGTAGCCCCCAGGGTTCCGCGCATAGATTTTACGCAATGAGTGGCGCGAGCTACGGAATGACAAGTATCAAAGCCGCCATACCCTCAATATCCACAATCTTATCCACCGATCTGTGACTCAATTGTGTAACTTCGGAGGACCGGCTGGCCACCTGCCGCCGTTTTGGCAGACTCGGCTGCGACTGATAGGGAGCTACGGCCTTCCCACCTTGGGCCGTCCTTCGGGGCGGCCCTTTCTGTTACCGCTTGCACTGCGACAGCCAGAAGATGACCCAGCCGACCACCGGCACCAGCAGCCAAATCAAGGACCACCAGTGCAAGGCCAGGCTCCAAAAAAGACGCGCGCCGGGGAGGGTGGCGCGCGTCCAAGTCGCGGTATTGGGGAGGAACCGCCGCCAGCGGCGGCGTGGCACCCCTATCTCACATCACGGAACCGTGAGCAAATTAAACTCACGAAACGGTGAGCGACATTCGCGAACCGAATGGTGGGGCCGTCGCCGCGAGGGGCGGTGCTCTCGGTTTTGACGCACCGCAAAAAGCTGGACGCCGCAACCTAAAGTTGGCAACCTTCGCGTCGCTGGCGAAGAACCGACCCAGCTCAGATGGAAGCCAAAACTGCCCCGCTCCACCACGCAGGGCTCTTTCTTTCGAGCGTCGGCAGTGGCCCTGCCGGTTGGGGCTATCTGATTCTATCGCGCACCAACTCGCGCAAGAGCATTGCGGCGAGGACAGCGGGCGAAGTCGCACTGATAAGGGTTGCTTTGCCGCCGAACGCTGATTGCACCCGCAGCATCTGGCCCACGACCGCGTACCGTCCCTCGTAGACGTGCCCGCGGTGCTCGATAGTCAGGGGTAACCACGAAGGCGGCTTAGGTCTGGATCGCATATGGATTGTTGCCCAGCTATCGCCGATCGGGTCGCCTAGTCAGACGTTACCGGATGGGGCGCTATTCCCGTGCGCCCAGTCGTTACCGCTTCCGCTGCTTCGCCACCGCCCGCCTGATCTCGTGCCGGAGCCGATCGGCCGCGTCGCCGCGCTGCTGGAGTTCGTCTGGTGCGCTTCGGCGGCAGTGCGATGACGATGCCAGGGCGTTTGGCCAGCACCCCCCCCGCCGCCGCTTGAGGCAAACGTCGTTGTCGTATGCCTGAAGGCCTGTGGGGCGTAAGCAAGGTCAATCGGTTCGGCCGGGAACACGCGTGCGATTATTAGACAGACAGTAGCACGCGCTGCCGGAAGGAACGGCGCGGTCCATGGGGCAAACATAGGCGCCGACGTAGCAGGACTGCCCCGGAGGAACGACAGACGTGGGTGCGGAGGTCGTTGGCGGCACGACGCGCCACCCGCCAGCGTATGGGGAGCCCGCCACCAGCGTATGGGAATGGCGTGCTCCAGCCCGGCCAACCCCAGCCCCCGAAGGCAAAGCCACCGCGGAAGCCGCAATTGAAGCAACCGCCGCGGAATCCGCCGAAGCCGCCGTGGAACCCGCCGCCGCCGAAACCGCCTCCCCCACGCTGGGCGAAGGCGAAAGTCCCGCTCGATGCGAGACATGCGGCGACAAACGCTGCTACGACTAAGCTGCGGATAACTCTGGGTTTTGGCACCCTCATAGCACCCCCGAAAGCTTGGGCGGCCCGCGCAGCGCAATGTTGCCAATGCCGCGTGACCTTCAGTCGGGAATTCTCCGGATAGCCTATCGATTTCGCATCTGCGTAGGGTACGGTAGTCTTCGCTCACGCCTTTCGGCAAGGATGTTCTCTATGGCAGCCCCTCGACCCGACTTTTGCAGTGCGGCCGTAGGCCAAATGGCGAGTCTTCCTGACTGACCGCCCCGGTCAGCGCGGCCGGCTGGTGGCCCGCCGCGCGTGGCCCGATGCGCGAGAGGACTCCAAGTCACGTAACGAGCCGGGAGCAACAGACTCCAAAGCTGCGCGCTGGTTATTCCGTGCCGCGCTGTTCGACCGCGCGCTTGATCTCCTGCCATAGCCGATCGGCCGCATCGCCGGCCGCCCGGCGTTCGGCTTCGGATATGTCGGCCACCTTGCTTGGGCCTACCACGATACGAGTCGGCACCGCGGCGGCCTTCCGCTTGCGCCTGGCGTACTTCGGCGCGTGGGCAATGACGATGTTGGGCTTGTCGGTCAGCATGCCGCAGAGATCGGGACCAACTGATCGGGGCTGAAGTCCCGCAAGCGTCGCTGGCAGCCGAGGCAATGCATTACACGGTGGATGTGAAGCCAGGCCATCGCTGGGCATCATCTAAACTTGCAAAGA
>Ga0335074_10015134_pt1 | contig 10832 bp, 11 predicted proteins | sample Lox_Sample_23_FD_206715 | JGI IMG/M metagenome (GOLD analysis project Ga0335074, IMG submission 206715) | Soil microbial communities from Loxahatchee National Wildlife Refuge, Florida, United States - Lox_Sample_2.3 | ecosystem: Environmental > Terrestrial > Soil > Wetlands | place: USA... | reverse complement strand
CGGGCGCCCTGCGCCGCGGATCCTCGTCGTCGAAGACCAGATGCAGCTGCTGCGCGCGCTGGAGATCAACCTGCGGGCCAGGCAGTACGAGGTGCTGACCGCCCGGACCGGCCGTGAGGCGCTGGCCACCGCGGCGGCCACCCCGCCGGACGCGATGCTCCTCGACCTCGGCCTGCCCGACGTGGACGGCACCGAGGTGATCGCGGCGTTCCGCGGCTGGTCACGGGCGCCGATCATCGTGCTGTCCGGGCGCACCAGCCCCGGCGACAAGATCGGCGCGCTGGACGCCGGCGCCGATGACTACGTGACCAAGCCGTTCGCGATGGGCGAGCTGCTCGCCAGGCTCCGCGCCGCGCTGCGCCGCGACGAGGGGGCCGGCCATGACGCGGCGCTGGTCGCCACGATTGGCGACTGGAGCATCGACCTCGCCGCGCACACAATTCAAAATCCAGCATCAGGAACGGTCCCGGCCGCCTCTTCCCCGCCACGCCTGACTCCGACGGAGTGGCGGATCCTGGAAATCCTGCTGCGCCGCCCGGGCCAGCTGGTCAGCTCCGCCCAGCTGCTGTCCGGCGTGTGGGGCCCCGGTTTCCAGGACAGGACGAATTACCTGCGCTTTCACATGACACGGCTGCGGCGCAAGCTCGAGGAGGACCCGTCCCGTCCCAGGCACCTGCTTACCGAGCCCGGCATGGGCTATCGTTACCAGCCTTAGCTCCCGGCGTTCGCACAGCCATTTCCCGGCGGCTTCTTACCGTCAGCCGGCCGCCCGCCAGGGGACTCATCGGGTAATCTCAGCGTGCGGTCTCGCTGGGCGTCTTGGGAGCAGGGATGGAACCGCTTTCCGCGAACGACCCTCGTAGTGTGGGGGAATTTCAGCTGCGCGCCCGGCTCGGCGCCGGCGGGATGGGCCGGGTCTACCTCGGCTACTCGCCCGCAGGACGAGCGGTGGCCGTCAAAGTGGTGCACCCGGAACTGGCGAGGGACGCCGAGTTCCGGCACCGCTTCGGCCGCGAAGTCGCCGCCGCGCGGGCGGTCGGCGGCATGTACACCGCGCCCGTCGTCGCCGCGGGCCTCGACGACGACCCGCCCTGGCTGGCGACCGCGTACGTGCCGGGGCCGTCGCTCGCCGACGTGGTCGCGCGGCACGGCGCGCTGCCCGAGCTCGCCGTGTGGCGGCTCGGCGCGGGCCTGGCCGAGGCGCTGCGCGCCGTGCACGCGTGCGGCCTGGTGCACCGCGACCTGAAGCCGGCCAACGTGCTGCTCGCCGCGGACGGGCCGCACGTCATCGACTTCGGGATCTCCCGTGCGTTCGACGGCACCCAGCTGACCGCCGTCGGGATGGTCGTCGGCACGCCGGGCTACATGTCGCCCGAGCAGGCCGAGGGAGCGCCGGTGAGCCCGGCCAGCGACGTGTTCTCGCTCGGCTGCGTGCTCGCCTTCGCCGCCAGCGGCAACGCGCCGTTCGGCGGCGGCAGCGCGGCGTCGGTGCTGTACCGGGTGGTCACCGGGCGGCCGGACCTGACCTCTGTGCCGGACAAGCTGCGCGAGGTGATCTCCGCCTGCCTCGCCAAGGACCCGAAGCAGCGACCGGAACTGGCCGCTCTCGGCGCCACGATCACGCGGGCGGCGCCCGTGGTGACGGCGACGCCGACCTCGTTCTGGCCAGCGGAGGTGGCGGAGGTCATCGAGGGCGCGACGGCCGCCCCGGCGTCGCTTACGCCAGCGGCGGCGTCCGGAGCGGCGGCCGCGGCGTCCGGGATGACGGGCGCCGGGCCGGCAGCTGCCGGGGCATCCGGGTCGGCGGTAGCGGGGGCGGCGGTGGCGGGAGGGGCCGTGGCCGCGGGCGCTCCGAGCGGATCGGCAGCGGTGGACGCCGCACGGCCGGGCACGGCGTCGCACGGCGTATCAGGGCCAGCAGGCATGGTGCAGGACGGTTACTACGCCGCCGCGACCGCGAGTATGGCCGCGCGGCGGCCCGGCGGGACCATGGCCCCCGGCGGCCAGGGAACGCCTGGATGGGGCGGCAACGGCCCTGGCGCTCCCGGCGGCCTCGGCGGCCCTGGCGCTCCGGGCGGCCCGCCACGGTCGCCGGCACCCGGCCCGATGGCCCCCTGGCCGCAAGCGCCGCAGCCGGACCCGCTCGCCAGGTACACGCCCGCGCCGCGGAACCCGTGGCGCCCCACGTCGGTGGTTACCGCCGTCTGGCTGATGTACGGCGGTGCTGTCCTGACCGTGCTCAGCATGTTCATCGACCTCGTGGTCATCAGCCACCTCAGGACTACTTACCTGGCCGACCATCCCCTCTTGGACCAGACCGGCATCAACCGCATCAACACCCTCGCCGGCGTCGGCGATCTCGCCGTGATCATCGGGTGCGTGATCGGCGTGAGCCTCTGGCTGACGCTGGCCGTCGCGGCGAACAGGGGCCACGGCTGGACCCGGGTGGTCGGCACGGTGCTATTCGGCATCGACACACTGGTGTTCCTCGCGACCATCGGCCGTCCCGGCATCAACGCGGTCAAGACAATCCACACCCTGATCTGGCTCGTCGGCCTGGTCACTGTCGTGATGCTGTGGCAGCGCCAGGCCAGCCAGTTCTTCGCGGCCCGCCGCCGGCGCTAGCCTGTTCGCCGAGCGGAGCAACTCCTCCGCTGGGTCCGCCTGCTTGTCCACCGCACCCGTTACCTTCGCATGAACGGAATCCGCCGGCCGTGGCGTGCTTGACGGCCGGTCCGCAGAGGTGACCCGAGAGCTGTCTAGCTAGCGGAGCTAGGCTTGAGTTAGACCGTGTTTATCGGAGGTACCCGTGACGGCAGGGCGCGAAGACGGGATGGCGGGCGCACTGGGCCAGCTGAGGACCTCATATGCCGACCGCGAGCAGGCGATCGCCGTGCTCAAGGCCGCGTTCGTTCAGGGTCTGCTGACCAAGGACGAGTTCGACTTGCGGGTCGGCCAGGTATTCGCGTCACGGACCTACGCGGACCTGGACGTGCTGACGGCCGACATCCCCGACGGAGTGACCAGCGCCCAGCCGCCGGCCGAGCACGCCCGTGAGCCGGGCAGGATGCTCAGCTTCAAGACAGCTGCCCTCGCTGGCGCGGTCGGTGCCGGCCCGAGCATGGCTTCTGCTGCGGTGGTGCTGATGCAGTCCAGCGGAGTGCCAGCGGCTGCCGACGTGCTGCTCGTGGGCCTGACGGGCTTGTTCGTGGCCGGGCTGCTGGCCGCGCTGCTGATGCTCCTGTCCTGGGTCGTGCGCCGCTCGCAGAGGGGGCCCGCGCAGAGACTGCCATCGGGTCCGGGCTGGCTCCCTGCCTGACCTTCGCCGACCTGGGTGACGCGCTTACGCGGATCTGCGGCTGCGCGGGCGTCCAGGTGACGTCGACCACGCTCATCGTGCACGAGGTGCCGGGTCTCGCCAGCGAGTGCATCCGGCTCCGGCTGCCAGTGCCGTGCCTGGTCATCGAGCCGGGCCGGGATATCGGCCTTAAGGAGGCTCTTTATGGAGCACAAGCTCTTGGTCCCCGCGGCGGGAACGCTCGCCCCGCGAATCGGACGGCTGCCTTCGGGCGAGCGCGCCGGCCTGGCGTTCACCTCGGAAGCCTCCCTCGTCCGCACTCTGGGTCCGGCCCAGCGGTGGACCGACCTGTCCTGGGGCGCTCTGCTCGACATGCTGGAACCGCTCGGGATCGGGCACGTCAGGGTCGATCCGGACCCTGACGGCCGACCCCAGGCAGACACCTCGCCGCCGCCGCTCCGTCCCCTGCCCGGCCGGGGCGCCGGGCAGCCGCTGGCCCAGCCCGCGGCGTTACGCGGCTCACGGCACGGACCTGGCCCACAGCTGAGCCGACGGAACCACCTCGGTGCTGCCATCCGGGAGCAGCCGGCGGGCGGTCGTCTCCTTCCGGCTGCGCCGAAGCGTGTCCGCCTGGGCCTTGCCGCGACCCTCGGCCACCGCCTCGGCGAACTTGGCGAACAGCACGGTCGCCCACAGCCAGAGCGTGACCAGCCCACGAAGGCCCGCAGCAGCGCGTGGCGCACGATCGCCGGCTCCAGCGGCGCGGCGGCGGGCCGGGTCCGGGTCTTGACCGGCCGTGGCCCGGGAAGGCCTGCCTCGCCGGGCGGGACCCCGGTCGCGGAGGCGGTCACCGCGGCCGGCCCGGGCCGGTGACGTCCGGGTCAGCCGTGTCCGCCCTGGTGCCGCCGGTATCAGGCGGCTCGTCGTCCCAGCCGTCGCGGCCGCCGGAGTCGATCAGCCGGCCCAGGACCTGGACCAGGCCGATGGCGAGCGCGAAGGCGGCCAGCAGGATCGCGATGGGAACTGCGTCGCTCATGTCAGAACCATTCCGGCTTGAACATGGCGATGCCGAGATAGACGAACACGGCGGCCGAGACGGCCAGCAGGATTGCCTGCACTGCATTCATGCGCCCTAGCTCCTGAGCAGGAGAACGTTCCGCGGCGGAACGCTACGCCGCCCGGGCGGGGCTGCCTGGATTCCTAACGGACTCCATGCCGTCCGGCCCTGACTCCAAGCGGTTCCCATATGCCATGCTCGGCATTACCGGGATATCGCACGGGAGGAGGCGGGGCTCATGACCCGTTACCAGAACAGGGACGCAGCGGCCGTCGCGGCCGCCGTCCTGGGACCGCTGGCGCTGGCGGCGGTCCTGCTGCCCTGGCGCGGAAGCTGGCCCAACACCAACGTGGCGCTGCTCCTCGTCGTGGCGGTTGTCACGGTCGCGTGCCTGGGGAACCGCCTCGCCGGCGCGCTCGCCGCGCTATCGGCCGCGGTCTGGTTCGACTACTTCTTCACCCGGCCCTACGAACGGCTGACGATCAGCCACCCCGGCGACGTGACCACGTTCGCGCTGCTGCTCGCGGTCGGCCTGGCGGTATCCCAGATGGCCGCCTGGGCGCGGCGGCTGAAGGCGGTCACTGTCGCCGACGCCGGGTACTTCAACCGCATCGTGGCCAGCGCCGCCCTGACGCAGCAGGCGGGCACCCCCTACGACGTTACCGAGCACGTCCGCAGGCAGCTCATCGACGTGCTCGACCTGAAAGACTGCCGCTTCGAGTACGGGAAGCTGCTCGGCCAGCCACCCCGCCTGGAACCGGACGGCACGGTCACGACCCGCTACGGGCACTACCCGGTCGACCAGTCCGGACTCCCGCAGGAGGAAATCGAGCTGCGCACCTTCAGCAACGGGCAGTACACCGGCCGGTTCATGCTGACGCCGAAGCCGGGCTCCAGGCCATCCCAGCGCGCCCGCCTCGTCGCTGTGACCCTCGCCGACCTCGCCGGCCACGCTATCGGGACCAGCCCGGCGCACGCAGCCTAGAATCCTGGGGTCGCGGAGGCCGGCTGCCCCGAGGCTAACTGGCGGGTGCATGGATGGCGTTAACGATGTGCAGGTGATCAGCTAGTTTGCCGCAGTATTAGAGGTATGGCCGGACAAGCTGAAGGCCGCACCACGCCACGCGGGCAGTTGCGGATTTACCTGGGCGCCGCGGCGGGAGTGGGGAAGACGTACGCCCTGCTCGGTGAGGGTCACCGGCGCAGCGAGCGCGGGGCGGACGTGGTCGTCGCGTTCGCCGAGACGCACGGGCGGCCGCAGACCGCGGCCCTGCTCGACGGGCTCGAGATCATCCCGCGCAGGAAGCTGCCGTACCGCGGCGCCACGTTCGAGGAGATGGACACCGACGCGGTGCTCGCCCGCAGGCCGCAGATCGCGCTCGTCGACGAGCTCGCGCACACCAACGTGCCCGGCTCGGCCCACGAAAAGCGCTGGCAGGACGTCGAGGAGCTGCTCGATGCCGGCATCGACGTGATCTCGGCGGTGAACATCCAGCACCTGGAGTCGCTCAACGACGTCGTCGAGCAGATCACCGGGGTGCCGCAGCGGGAGACCATACCCGACGCGGTGGTGCGCGCCGCCGACCAGGTGGAGCTCGTCGACAGTACCGCCGAGGCGCTGCGCAGGAGGATGGCGCACGGCAACATCTACCCGCCGGAGAAGATCGACGCGGCGCTCACCAACTACTTCAGGTCGGGGAACCTCACCGCGCTGCGCGAGCTGGCGCTGCTCTGGCTGGCTGACAAGGTCGACGAGGGGCTGCAGAAGTACCGCGCCGAACACGACATCAAGAAGACCTGGGAGGCCAGGGAGCGGGTCGTGGTCGCGGTGACCGGCGGTCCGGAAGGCGACACGCTGATCAGGCGCGCGGCGCGGATCGCGGCCCGGTCGACCGGCGGGGACCTGCTCGCGGTGCACGTCACCAAGTCCGACGGGCTCACCGGCGCGAACCCGGAAAACCTCGCCAGGCAGCGCCGGCTTGTCGAGTCCCTCGGCGGCAGCTATCACCAGGTCGTCGGCGACAACATCTCCGATGCGCTGCTCACCTTCGCCAGGGCGGAGAACGCGACCCAGCTGGTGCTCGGCGCCAGCCGGCGGTCCTGGCTGCTCGCCCTGCTCACCGGGCCCGGCATCGGGTCGCGCACCATCCGCGACTCCGGCGCGATCGACGTGCACATCGTGACCCACGCGCAGGCGGGCAGCCGGTGGGGGCTGCTGCCCAGGTACCGCAGCGGCATCACGGCGCGCCGCCAGGTCGCCGGGTACGTCCTCGCGGCGGTGCTCGCGCCGCTGGTGACCCTCGTGCTCACCAGCTTCAGGTCCGGCCTCAACCTCACCAGCGAAACGCTCATCTACCTCGTCGCCGTGATCGCGGTGGCACTGACCGGCGGGTTCGTGCCCGCCCTGCTCGAGGCCATCGCCGCGTCGCTGCTGCTCAACTACTACTTCACGCCGCCGATTCACCAGTGGACGATCGCGGAGGCGAACAACTCGTTCGCCCTTGGCATATTCGTCGCGGTCGGGCTCGTCGTGAGCTGGGTGGTCGATCTCGCCGGGCGGCGGACCAACCAGGCGGCACGCGCCAGCGCCGAGTCGGAGCTGCTCGTGACCACCGCGGGCAGCATCCTGCGCGGGCAGGGCTCGCTCGACGCGCTGCTCGACCAGATCAGGGAGTCCTTCGGGATGCGCTCGGCCTGCCTGCTGGAACGCCAGGGCGGCGCGTCCGGCGCGGGGCTCGGCCCGGCCGCCGACTGGATCGTGGTCGCCTCGTCAGGCGAGAGCCCGGCGTGCCGCCCCGAAGACGCGGACGTCAACGTGCCGATCTCGGACACGCTGTCGCTTTCGCTGGCTGGCCGGCCGCTGCCGGCCAGCGACCGCCGGGTGCTCGGCGCCTTCGCCGCCTACGCCGCCGCCGCCCTCGAGCAGCAGCGGCTGGCCGCCGAGGCCGAGGCGGCCAAGCCCATCGCCGCCGCCGACAAGATGCGCACCGCGCTGCTCGCCGCGGTGAGCCATGACCTGCGCACCCCGCTCGCCTCGGCCAAGGCGGCGGTCACGTCGCTGCGGTCCCCCGACGTGCGCTGGGACGCCGCGGACACCGAGGAGCTGCTCGCCACCGCCGACGAGTCCCTGGACCGGCTTACCCACCTGGTGGAGAATCTGCTGGACATGAGCAGGCTGCAGGCGGGCGCGCTGTCGCTGTTCCCGCGCCCGACCGGTCTTGACGAGATCGTCGCCCGCGCGCTCGACAACCTCGAGCCGCTCGGCGGCGACGTCATGGTGGACATCCCCGAGTCGCTGCCCGCGGTGCAGGCGGACCCCGCCATCCTGGAGCGCGTGGTGGTGAACCTCATCGAGAACGCGCTGCGCTACTCCCCCGCGGGCAAGCCCCCGCTGCTCGCCGCCAGCGCGCTCGGCGACCACGTCGAGCTGCGTGTCATCGACCGCGGGCCTGGCATACCCGAATCCGACCGGGAGCGGATGTTCGTCCCCTTCCAGCGGCTGGGCGACACGGACAACACCACCGGCGTCGGGCTCGGGCTCGCGCTCTCCCTCGGGCTCACCGAGGCCATGGGGGGTACGCTCACCGCCGAGGACACGCCGGGAGGCGGCCTCACGATGACCGTGTCGCTTCCCGCCGCACCAGGCGACGAGGGGGTGTGGCGCCCGTGACACGAGTGCTCGTTGTCGACGACGAGCCGCAGATCCTGCGCGCGCTGCGGATCAACCTGCGGGTGCGGCAGTACGAGGTGTATACCGCCGCGACCGGCGCGCAGGCGCTGGAAGAAGCCGCCGCCCACCCGCCCGACCTGGTGATCCTCGACCTCGGGCTGCCCGACCTGGACGGCGTGGACGTGATCGGCGGGCTGCGCGGCTGGACGGCCGCGCCCATCATCGTGCTGTCCGGGCGGGCCGACTCCACCGACAAGGTCGAAGCGCTCGACGCCGGGGCAGACGACTACGTAACCAAACCGTTCGGCGTGGAAGAGCTGCTGGCCAGGATGCGGGCCGCCGTGCGCCGCACGCCGGCCGCCGACGAGCCGCCGCGGGTGCAGCTCGGTGACCTCACCGTCGACCTCAGCGCCAAGCGCGTCACCAGAGGCCACGACGGCCAGGGCGGCACCGACATCAGGCTGACGCCCACCGAATGGCACCTGCTCGAAGTGCTGCTGCGCAACCCGGGCAAGCTGCTCAGCCAGAAGCAGCTGCTGCGCGACGTGTGGGGTCCCGGCTACGACAACGCCGGCGGCAACCTGCGGCTGTACATGGCGCAGCTGCGGCGCAAGCTGGAACCCGATCCCGCGCGGCCCCGGTGGCTGATCACCGAGCCCGGCATGGGGTACCGGTTCCAGCCGCCCGAGCCGTCGGTCGCCGACCGTTAACCAACTGTTTGACTGCTAGACCATCTGACTATCTTCAGAACTCACTAAGCAAGATTTACCGTCGCCATTGCGAGAAACGACACCGTGCTCGTGCTGGTGGTCATCACGGCGCTTGCTTTCGACTTCACCAACGGCTTCCACGACACGGGCAACGCGACGGCGACATCGATCGCCACCGGGGCGCTGGGACCGCGGACCGCGGTGGCGATTTCGGGGGCACTCAACTTCGTCGGCGCGTTCCTGTCCCTGGCCGTCGCGGCTACCATCGCCAACGGCCTGGTCAACACCGCGGACGTGACGCGGCAGCGCCGTGCTCTGGCACGGCCTGACGTCCAAGGTCGTCATCCCGGCCGTGCTCTCGCCGGTCATCGCCGGCCTCGTCGCCGCCGTCGGCACCTGGTTGCTGTACCGGATCACCCGCTCGCTGACCCAGGCGGCGCGCGGGCACGGCTTCAGGATCGGGCAGATCGGACCGGCCTGCCTGGTCTCTCTCGCGCACGGCACCAACGACGCGCAGAAGACCATGGGCGTGATCACCCTCGCCCTGATCGCCAACGGCACCCTGGCGAAGGGGTCCAACGCCACCCGGCGAAGAAGTAACCCGGCCTGCAGTTCCGTCAGAGAAAGTGCAGACAATGCCACTCCCCCTGCTCTCAACAGGATCATCGAATGGCTGCGCGCCGGGTCCCCGGAAGGCGTGCCAGAGCACGACTACATCCCGCTGTTCGCCCTCCTCGGCAGCCAGCTCACGAACGAGGAAGTCAGCCTCATCGCGACCGAGCTGGAGGCTTCCACCGACCCGGAGTCGGCGGAAGCGATCAAGAAAGCGATCGTCGAGGTCACCAACACCACGCCGAACGACGCCGACGTCAACCGGGTCCGCTCGCGGCTGGCGGCAGGCGGCTGGCCGCTGGCCAGGCCCGAACACACCGACTAGCGGGCCGTTGCGGCCGCATAACCAGGGCAGCGCGCGGCCGTCACGGGTGAAGGTGCCGGTCGGCCCGCCGTTAGGCAAGGTGGCCGCCCACACCACGCTGGCCGCGCCCTGGGCGAACGTGCGGGAGCGGCCGCCTGGCCGGCTGCCGTCGTTCGGCATCCAGCCGGGGCAGACCGCGTTGACCAGGATGCCGTCCCTGTACAGCTCGCCGGCCAGCAGCTTGGTCAGCGCGTTGAGCGCCGCCTTCGAGACGCTGTAGGCCGGGCGGCCGCCGTTCATCAGCGCGATCGAGCCGCCCTCGCTCGACACGTTCACGATGCGGGGCCGCGGCGACTTTCGCAGCAGCGGCAGCAGGGCCTGCGTCACCCGCCACGCGCCGAACAGGTTGATGTCGAGCGCCTCCGCCACCGGCGTCAGGTCGGTGGTGCCCGCGATCGCCCACAGGTCGGGCGGCGCTGACGCGTTGTTCACGAGCGTGTCGGCCCGGCCGTACCTGTCCTTGACCCATCCCGCGAGCTGCTGGATGTTGACCGAGTTGTCGACCTCGATGTGGCACGGCGTGATCCGCTCGCCTTCCGGGTCGATCTCCTTAGCGGCGAGCTCTGCCTTGCGGAGGTCTCTGGAGCCGAGCACCACCGCGTAGCCGGCCATAGCAAGCTGCCGGCAGGTCTCAAGGCCCACGCCGCGGTTGCCGCCAGTGACCACCGCCACGGGCAACTGGGAGCGCGCTGGCGTCGTCACCGTCCGTTCCCCGCGAAGTAGCCCATGTCCCTATATTTTGCCATCCGCACGCCGGCGTCTGTCCCGCGTTACCGGCCGCTGGCCGCGTCAGTCGTGCCGGCCGGGTCCGCGGCGAGCGTCTCCAGCCGGTAGCGCAGACGGCAGAGCACCACGTTCGCGGTACCCCGGCGGATCGCATGGTCCAGGATGATGCCGCGCTGGTTGTGCAGCAGCCATTGCAGGGGACCGGTCGGCTGCACTTCGGGAATCAGCACGACCAGCCGGTGGTACTTGTCCTCCGCCTCGAGCTGGCCCAGGTAGTGGACGATTGGCTTGGCCAGCGACCGGTGCACGGACCGCAGCGTGATCAGCGGCACCTCGGGCCGCCACTGCTGCCACTGCTCGTGGAAGGACGCGACGGGCGCCGGGGACGTCGGGGC
>Ga0335074_10015133_pt1 | contig 10832 bp, 7 predicted proteins | sample Lox_Sample_23_FD_206715 | JGI IMG/M metagenome (GOLD analysis project Ga0335074, IMG submission 206715) | Soil microbial communities from Loxahatchee National Wildlife Refuge, Florida, United States - Lox_Sample_2.3 | ecosystem: Environmental > Terrestrial > Soil > Wetlands | place: USA: Florida... | reverse complement strand
AATGGCGCCAAGTGCCCCGAGGATGGCGCGGCGTTTCACCGATTGCTTCATTGGATACTTCCTCCGCACTGTGGCGGGTGGTCAGTCGTATGTGGCGTAGTACCACTGGCGGAGCGCCAGATAGGTGATCGGTTCGTAGCGCGGCGGCCGGTCGGGACCCTGGCATGTCGGCAGGCACTCGATCAGCGCATCGCCACTGGGACCGAAGAACACCGGGATGGAATAGCGGTCCACTTCGTTCGTGTTGATCACGCGATGCTTGGTGGACAGATATTCGCCATTCGTCCAACGGACCATCAGGTTGCCAGTGTTGACCAGCAGCGTGCCGGGAATGATGTCCACCGCACGCCAATGCCCCGACGGCATACGGACTGCCAGGCCGGAAACGTCCGCCTGCGCCAGCAACGTCATCAGGCTGTTGTCGGTGTGCGGCGCGATGCCGTACTGCCGGTTGCCGATCTCCTTCTGCGGCGGATAGTGCAGCAGCGACATCAGCAAGTGTGGTGTGGCGAAGTACTTGTCGAAGTAGTCGAGCGGCAGCTTCAGCGAGGTGGCCCATAGCGGCAGAAACTGCCGGGCGAGCTGCTCGATCCGGTGGTGATAGTCCATCACGGTCTCACGGAAGCCGGGGAGGTTCTCGGGCCAGACGTTCGGGTTCAGGCGCTGCGGCGTCATCTCGACGCTGGCGCCGGCCGAACCGCCCTCGCGATTGACCGAGAACTTGTCGTAGAGGTTCGGCTTCGCGTCGGAGATGATGTTTGAGTTGGAGCGCCGCCGCTCCTGCCCTCCTGGCTGGTAGCCGGAGCTGAAGCTGTCGGTCGTGATGTAGGGAAGCTTGTTCTTCTCCGCCGGCGCCAGCGCGTGAAAGCGGCGGGATTGGGCGAACACGTTGTCGAAGACGTCCTGTGGAATGCCGTGGCCCTTCAGGTAGAAGAAACCGACGGTCATGGAGATCTCGCGCAGGTGGGCCGCCACTTTCTCCCGTCCGCCGGGTTCGCCGTTCAGGTACGGCGCCATGTCGAGAACGGGTATTTCCTCGTCCGAATCGGGATGGTCCATCAGATAAAGGGATTCGGGATCGTCCTTTATCGCGCCCCGGATGTCCTCGACCGTCATGCCGCTCATCGTGCTCTCCCTGGTTCCGGATACCGACGGGCGCCCGTGCCGATTGGGACCACCCGTCCCAAAATTGGCATACACGAATGCGGGCCGGAGGTAAAGCGGTCTTCGCCAGACCGTGCGCACGCAGATCATGTGGGGGGCCCGGTGGCTGGCAACGACAGCGTTCAGCGGCCGACGAAAACCGGCTGACGCTTTTCGTTCACTGCCTTCAGCCCTTCGCGATGATCCTGGGTCTGTCCACAGATCCTTCCCGCCCGCTGCTCTTCGCGCAGCGCCCCCGGGAAGCTCCGCTGATGCGCGGTGTCGATCAGTGATTTCGCGAGCCCGATCGCCACTGTTGGCCCGCTTGCAAGCTGGCGCGCAAACGTCATCGTTGCCGCCTCCAGGGTTTCCGCCGGATGCTTTTCCGTAATCAGACCGTTCGCCAGCGCCACATCGGCGGTCCAGGAATCGCCGGTGTAGACGAAGCGCTTTGCCTTCTCGATCCCGATCAGCCGCGGCAGCAGCCACGACGATCCCGCATCCGGTGAGAACCCGACGCGGGTATAAGAGCAGATGAATCGCGCCCGCGCGGAAGCGAACCGGAAATCGCATGCAAGCGCAAGGTCGAGTCCGGCGCCTGCCGCCGCCCCATCCGCCATGGCGATCGTCGGTTTTGGAAATTCGAATACGTCCTGAATAAGCTGCAGCGCCTCGCCTACCCAGTCGCCGCCGCGCTCGCCCTTCGCCTTCTTCTCGGCCCACTCGCGCACATCGGCCCCCGAGGAGAACGCGCCTCCGCGACCGGTCAGGATCACCGCCCGCAACTCGGCCTTCGCGCGCGCCTCGGTCACCGCTTCGCGCAATTGCACGAGTGTGCCGAAGCTCAGTGCATTGCGGCGCTCCGGGCGGTTGATGGCGATGGTGCGGACGGCGCCGTCATCGACGACCTCGATCAGGCTCATGTCAGCAAACTCCTCAAGGTTCGTGAGTCGCCACTGCGCCGCCAGCCGCAGTTTGGCTCAATTGACGACACACGCTAGGTACAGCGTTTCCATGGACCGACTCCTATGCGGTCGCCCGCACCGCTTGCGGCGCCTGTGAGCGAGCAAGTGAACACGGACTTGCATGGAGACCGCACGGAGCTTCACGGAGTTGAATGATCCCCACAAGGCGGCCGAAAAGTGTGATGACAATCAGCTCCACCCGCGGTTTCAGCCGTGCGAAGCGCGCAGATTCTTTCTCTGTGAAACTTTGTGCAACTCCGTGTCCGCATTGTCGCCTGATGATAGGGGCAGTTTCACGGAATAGCGGCATTAGAAGTGGAATTGGTCGATATTCGATTTGTCGAACACTGTCAGCGGACCCAGAATCACCATGCCATCGGCACCGATCGTGCGCCGGCCAAGCTTGCCGCAGGCAAAGCTTTCCCCAGCTTTGCCGCTGATCAGACGGGAACACAGCGAGCCTGCGGCATAGGCGGCGAGATAGCCGAGGTCCTCGGGATTCCACAGCGCGAAAGCCTGCACCGTACCGTCCTTTACGTATGCACGCATCTGGTTCGGCGTCCCCAGACCGGTGAGCACCACTTTGCCCTTGTAGGGACTGGCCGAAAGGTAGCGAGCAGCGGCGCTGATGCCGACCGTGGTGGGAGCGATCACGCCGCGAAGATTCGGAAAAGCCTCCATCAGGCCCTGCATCTCGGTAAAACTCTTCTGATCATCGTCGTTGCCGTAGGCGATCTTGACCAGCTTCATCCTGGTGTATTGGGGTTTCGCGAGCTCCTCCTTCATGTATTTGATCCAGGTATTCTGATTGGTGGCGTTCGGCGTCGCCGAAAGGATAGCAATCTGGCCCTGATTATCGATCATCTTGCCGAGCAGTCTGACCTCGTCGCGGCCGATCGTCTGGTTATCGGCCTGGCTGCAGAACAAATCGCGGCCGGCCGGCGCGACATCGCTGTCGTAGCTGACGACCTTGATGCCCGTTGCCATCGCGCGCTTCAGGTAAGGCACCAGCGCATTGCGGTCATTGGCGGAAATGCAGATCGCGCTGACCCGCTGCGCGACCAGCGTGTTGATGTACGAAACCTGGCTGGAGGCGCCGGCGTTCGACGGCCCTACTTCCTTGCCGGTGGCGCCGAATTCCTTGCAGGCCTCGATGCCGCCCTTGTCGGCGATGGTGAAATAGGGATTGTTCACCTGCTTGGGCAGAAAGGCGATGGTCAGCCCGGGTTTGATGCCGGCAGCTTCCGCCGGCAGCATGCCTGCCAACAGCGCGCCGGCCGACCCGATTATCAGACTGCGTCGCTTCATCGTCCGTTCTCCCTTTCCGGTTGTTCCTCGCCGGCCCCTGCGGCGCGGTGGTAGCGGTGAAGGCGGTCTTCCGCCCGCGCCGCGAGGTTGGGTCCAAGCACCGAGGCGATCAGCGCCAAACCGGTCACGACGGTGAGAATGTCGTTCGAGACATCCACCAGCGCCAGCGCGTTCTGCAACACCCCGACCAGAAAGATGGCGGCGATAACACCGATCACGCTGCCCTTGCCGCCGAAGATCGAAACCCCTCCCAGCAGCACTGCGGCGATCACCGGCAACTCGAAGCCCAGCGCGTTGTCGCCGCGCGCGCTGGAAAACCGGAACGTGTAGACAATCGCCGCCAGCCCGCTCATTGCCCCGGACAACACGAAGAGCAGAAACTTGCAGCGCGCGACCGGCAGGCCGGAAAAGCGCGCCGCCACCGGATTGGCGCCGATTGCATACAAGATGCGGCCGAATGGCGTGGCGTGCAGCACCACGATGGTCAGCACCGCCAGCGCTGCGAACAGCACCATCGGGTTGGGGATGGTGGTCCCCGGGACGGCGCCAAAGCCGAGATTGGTGTAGAAGGCCGGAAAATCCGCGACCGCGCTATCGCCCAAGAGAGCGAAGGCAAGCCCGCGATCAAGCGCCAGCGTTCCGATGGTGACGGCGAGCGAAGGCAACCCGAGCCAGGTGACCAACAAGCCATTCCCGGCGCCGGCGAGCGCGCCGGCCGCCACCGCCGCCAGCATGCAAAGCGGCATCGGCACCCCGTACGACCATAAAAGGCCCAGGAGACAACTGCACATGCCCAAGGCGGACGCGATCGAAAGATCGATCTCGCCGGCGATGATAACCATGGTCGAGGTCAATGCCATCAGTGCGATTTCGGAAAGATTGGCGGCGAGGTTGCCGAGATTGTCGGCGGTCAGGAACGCCGGCGACAGATGGCTGCCGAAGGTGAGCGCGGCGACGACCAGAATCCAGATGGCCACTTCCCAGTGTCGCAGCGGGGCGAGTGCGTCAGCCATGGGCGCGGCCCGAGCGCATGAAGGCGAGCGTGCGGCGGGAGATCACGAGATCGAGACTGATCGCCACCAACAGCAGCGCCCCCTCGATGGTCTGTTCCCAGAACACCGGTACGCGCAGCGACACCAGCGCATTGGAAATCACCGCCAGCAGCAGGGCACCGATCGCCGCACCCTCGACGCTGCCGACACCGCCGGTAATCGCGACGCCGCCGACCACGCAGGCGGCGATCACGTGGAGTTCCATTCCCGTGCCGGCAGTGGCGTCGACGGTACCGAAACGCGCGGTGAACAGCACGCCGGCAAACCCGGCGAAAGCACCGCAACTCAGAAAGCCCAACGTCAGGCGCCGCGGCACATCAATGCCGGCGAGCCGCGCTGCTTCCTCGTTGGAGCCGACCGCGTAGTATTCCCGTCCGCCCGGATAGTGGCGCAGGCCATAGCCGGCGAGCGCGATCAGCGCCAGCACGATCAGCGCGACATAAGGCACCGGCCCGATCCCCGAGGTGGCGAGGGCGAGAAAATCCTTTGGCAGGCTGGTGGCGTTGATCTGGCCGCCTTTCACCCAGGCGAACTCGGCGCCGCGGAAAACGTACAGCGTGCCCAGGGTGGCGACCAGCGACGGCACGCCGCCGAATGCCACCAGCGCGGCGTTCAGCGCGCCCAGTGCCGCGCCCACCGCCGCTCCAACCAACATCACCAGCGCGATCGGCGCACCCGGATGGGCGGCGAAAATCGTCCCCGTCGCATATGCGGTAATGCCCAGCACGGAGGAAACCGAAAGATCGACCTGTCGCATCAACAGCACGATGGTCTCGCCGATGCACAGCAGCGCCGTTACCGTGACATCTTCCAGGATGTCCTTGATGCCTTGCGCGCCAAGGAACCGCGGATTGACCATTGTCGTCGCCAGCAACAGGGCAGCGAGCACGGCGAACAATCCCACTTCGCGGGCGCGGGCGACGACGGTCAGAAACCCACCGCGGCGCATTTCGAGCGTCGCGCTCATACGGGCTCGCGGGCGCGCTGCAACATCGCTTCATGACCGGTGGCGAAGGCCATCACCGCTTCCTCGCTGGCTTCCGCCGCCGAAAGTTCGCCCACGATGCGGCCCTCGCGCATCACCAAAATGCGGTCGGCCATGCCGAGAACCTCGGGGAGATCGGAGGATACCATCAGCACCGCCATCCCCTGGCTGGCCAGGGCTGCGAGCAGATGGTGCAGTTCGGCCTTGGCGCCGACATCGATGCCGCGGGTCGGCTCGTCGATGAGCAACATCTTGGGCGCGGTGGCCAACCATTTCGACAGCACGACCTTCTGCTGGTTGCCGCCCGAGAGCGTAGCCACGGGATCGCTCAGCCGCCGCGCCTTCAGCTTCAGCCTGGCGCTCCATTCCGCGGTGGTCGCGCGCTCGCGGGCCGGCGAAGCAAAGGGACCGCGACGAAGACGCGAAAGAATGGCCAACGTGGCGTTGCGAATGACCGAAAGCTCCAGCACCAGCCCTTGCTGGCGTCGGTCCTCCGGCACCAATGCCAGACCGGCACGCATGGCAGCGCGGGGATCGGCGGGCGGCACCTCGCGCCCGAACACGATGACGCTGCCGTCGCGTGGGTCTATGCCGAAGATGCCGCGCAAGACCTCGCTCCGCCCTGCGCCGACGAGCCCTGCCAGGGCGACGATCTCGCCGGCGTGCACGTCGAGATCGATCGCGGCGTAGGCGCCGCTTGCGGAAAGATTCCGCACCGACAGTGCCGGCGCGCCACGTTCGCCGCGCCGTGGCGGATAGAAGGTATCCAGCGCGCGGCCGACCATGAGCCGTACCGCCTGCGCGGGCGTGAAGCCCTCGATCGGGCCGCTGGCGACCGGCGCCCCATCGCGCAGCACCGTCAGCCGCTGGCATTCGGCAAAAGCTTCCTCGATCCGATGGGTGATGAACAGAACCGCGACGGAGCGCCGGCGCAAGCGCCGCACGACCTCGAAAAGATGCGCCGTTTCCTCGTTGGTCAGGGCGGCGGTCGGTTCGTCCATGATCAGCACGCGGGCTTCGTTGGAGAGCGCCTTGGCGATTTCCACCAATTGCTGACCGGCGATGGAAAGCCCTCGGACGAGGCGCGCGGGATCAAGCGCCACTCCCAGTTCGGCGAACAAGGCCGCGACCGAGGCGCGCGCCGCCCGATGATCGATCCTGCCCAGGCTGCGACGCGGGGCGCGTCCGATGAGCACGTTCTCGGCGATCGAGAGATCGGGGAACAGCGTCGGCTCCTGATAGATCACGGCGACGCGCGCAGACTGCGCCTCGGCGGGGCTGCGAAAGGTTACCGGCTTGCCGTCGAGCAGCAGGCGCCCGCGATCGGGGTGGATGACGCCGGCGAGGATACGCGCGAGCGTGCTCTTTCCGGCACCGTTTTCGCCCAACAGCCCGTGCGCTTCGCCGGCAAAAAGCGCGAGGGACACTGCGCGCAGGGCCACCGCGCCACCGAAGGATTTGCTCACCGCATCGGCGGCGAGCAAAGGACCTTGCTCACGGCCGTCCATGCCTGGGTTCTTGTGCGGTAGACAGTCCGGTTTCCGACGCAACTATCCGCAGCGACATCTCTGCCGAACGCCCGGCGGCGTCGAGCACCGTTACACGGAAGAATCCGGGTCCTGACGGCATCCATTCCGCTTCGCGCAGCGCCGGCGTGGAGGCAATAGGCGCGCCGTCCACCAGGAAGTGCAGCGGCCGCTCGCCGCCGACCACGCGCAGCGTGATGTCGTGCCCGGCCTCAAGTGTTGCGGCTGAGGGCGGGGAGATGATGCGCAGCGGATCGAGCTGCGGCATTGCGCCGAGAGTGATTGGTGCGGCGGATATCGTCGTGACGCGCGGCACAGCGGGCAACAGAGAGAAGACTCGCGCGAGCAGGGGCACGGCGGTATCTGCCGCCGCCTCGCCTGGGCGGGCTGAATCGTCGGGGCATCCGATCCACACGGCAACTGCATGTTCGCGATCGAAACCGACTGCCCAACTGTCACGATTTCCCGCACTGGTCCCGGTCTTCCAGGCAATGCCCTCGGGGCCTCCGGCGGGGAACCGACGTGTGAGGATGGCTGCCACCTCCTCTGCCGCGGCGGGTGACAGCAGGGTATAGGCTTCGCCCTCCGTACCGGGGGCGAAGTGCAGCGGCACGACGCGTCCATCGGTTCCCAGCGCTATATACAGCGCGAGCAGATGGCGCAACGTGATTCCGGCGCCGCCCAGTATCAACGGCAACGACGCTTCCGTGAGCGGCGGCAGCGTCAGCCCGGCGCGGGCAAGCTGCGCGACGAAACGATTCGGTCCGTAGCGGGCGAGCAGCGTCACGGCCGGCAGATTCAGCGAGCGCTGCAACGCCTCCGCCGCGGTCACCCGGCCGGAGAAGCGATGCGAGAAGTCCTCTGGTGCATAGCCCATGAACTGTTGCGGCGCATCGGGCAGCAACGTGTCAGACTCGGCCAGCCCGTCCTCGAACGCGAGCGCGTAGAGAAACGGCTTCAGCGCCGAGCCTGGCGACCGCACTGCGCGCGTCAGGTCGAGCGCGCCGGATCGCCCGGTATCGCCGGCGTCGCCCGGAAAAGCAGCGAGCGCCGAGCGTGTGCGAAGATCGGCGATCAGCACGGCGAGCGAAACGCGTGGCGGCAGGTGTTGCAACTCGTCCCCGGCGAGCGCACGCAAGGCTCGCTGCAATGGCCGTTGCAACGTCGTGTCTACATCGCCGCCGCGGCGTGAAAACAGCAGCGGCACGTCATCCGGCATCGGCAGCCGGTGCGCCGGAATCGGTTCGGCGAGCGCGGCGTCCGCAGCCGCGGCGTTGAGCAGCCCCTGGCGCTCTGCGAGCGTGATGATGCGGTCGCGGACGCGGCGCGCCGCGTCGGGATGGCGGTCGGGACGCAGTGCTTCTGGCCGACGCGGCAGCGCGATCAGCAGAGCCGCCTGCGCGGGATCGAGTTCGCGTGCGGGCTCGCCGAAGTAGGCGCGCGCGGCCGCCTCGACCCCGACGAGATTGCCGCCGAACGGGGCGAGCGACAGCCACATCGTGAGGATCCGGCGCTTGTCGAACCGTTCGCTCAACTGCAATGCGCGTAGACACTCGATCAGTTTTGCAGAGAGCGTGCGCGGTCGTGGGTGCAGCAGCCGCACCACCTGCATGGTGATGGTGGAACCTCCGGAGACGACATGGCCGGCCCGCACCGCCTGCCAGGCCGCGCGCGCAGCGGCCAGCGGATCGACGCCGGGAAATTCGTAGAAGCGGCGGTCCTCCACCGCGATCAGCAAGCGCACGAAGAACGGGGAGACATCCTGGACCTGCGTGGTCAACTGCCAGACACCGTCTGTCGTCGCGCGCAGCGCGAGCACCCTTCCCTGCGCGTCGCGCACGACGCCGCCCGGCGCCGAGAGCCGCGAGAGGTCCGGCGGAAACGCACGGTCAAGCGCCATCAGCCCGCCGGCCAACAACCCGAGTGCCACCAGAGACGCAGCGATGCGCTTCATGGCGGCAGTACGTCGATCCCGACGGTTTGCTGACGCGCGTAGATTGCCGGGCGGTACATGTCGGCAAGCTCGACACCGGGATATTCATAATTCCCCGGGGTGACTGCGCGCAGCATCACCGCGATGCGGAAGCTCTCATGGTCCGGGTCGAGGTCGATGGCCGCGGCAAACCGATCGTCGGCTGCCAACTGCGCCTCCGTCGCAGTGAGCTTGCCGAGCCAGTCCATCCCATCGACGGTGCCGCCGCTGAACCGCCCGGCAATCTCCCAGCCGGCCGGCAACCCAGCCATCACCATGGCCTGGTGCGCTTCGTTGTCATCCGCACCGCCCTCGATCACCATGACGAACACGCTGTTCTGCGTGAGCTTGCCGGGATCCACCGTGCGGCCGTCGAAACTGTAGAACTGCCGGCGGACGTGCATGAGATGCCGGGATGCGGGGGGAGCCAGCCTGGGAATGCCGCTCACCGACACCGTCCACCAGGCGGGGTCGGGCCCGGAATTATGCAGCGTGACAGCCCCGTGCATGGGCCGCGACACATAAGCCGCGCGCCTAACGGCGCTGCCCCCGATACTGATCGAGAGCGGTGAGGCCTGGGTACGAAGCGCCGCACCGGCGGCGGCGAGCCAGGCCTGTTCCTGCGTATCGAGTGCCGCGGGATCGAGATCGGAGCCCGGCAGCAGCGAAGCGAGCTGTGACGGAGGCACGACGTTCAGCCCACTTTCCTGTACGAGCACTGCGGTCGCTGCCTGATCGCGCAGCGCCGTGCCGTAATCGCGCCACCAGAAGCTGCGGCCTGGATTGGCGAGGACCTGGCGGAACAAGGCGCGCGCGGCGTTGGGTTCAGCGATGTGGACGAGCGCCGCCGCAAGTTGCGCGCGTGCAAGCGGCGTCGGCAGTTGATCGGCACGCGTTTCGATCACCCGAACTGCACCGGCTGGAGCCTCGCCGGCGAGCGCCAGCACATAAGCGGCGTAGACCTGAGCGGCGCCGTGCATGGAGCCGGTGTCCGACTCGGATGCCTTGTCGGCAAGCCAGTGCAGGGCGGCGTCGATCGCGGTGGGCGGGACGGCGGCGCCCGAGTCACGAGCGCGCAGAAGGAATTCGGTTGCATACGCCGTCAGCCAGGGCTGCGCTTCGCCTTCCGATGACCACAGGCCGAACGCGCCGTCGAAGCGTTGCCGGTCGAGCACGGATTCGACCGCCTGCTGCAGCCGTCCGGCGCGATCGTCGCCAGCGCTCGGACCCGAGGGCAACATCGCGAGCGGCAAACCGCGGCTTACCGCCTGCTCGAGACAGTCAAGCGGGTAGTCCTGGAGTGCTTGTACCAGTCCGGCAACGTTGTAGCGGACCGCGCTGCCAATGCTGAGCGTTGCTTTCCAGGTCCCGGGCAGTAAGGCGGTGGTATCGGGAGCAACCGTCGCGGTGGCGCCAGGGGCGAGCTCCCTGCCCTGCGCCACCACGATGGGACCCCGCGCCGGATGCACCGAGATGTCACTTTCATGCTGCGCGGCGAAACCGCCGGGTCCGTTCACGGCAAGCGAAAGGTGGCCGATCCCCGGTGCATCGGCATGGAGGGCACTCAAGGCGAGCGAGCGGGCGCCGTGCGCGAGCGTCTCGGCAAGGTCGGCGGGCCCGGTCAAAGATATCGCGCCGGATGCAGTGAGGTGCACCGAGACTGCGCCTGGCGGCAGTTCCACGTTGTGCAGCAATACCGCGAGGCGCGCCGCATCTCCTGGTGCCAGGAAACGCGGCAGCAGTGCCTCGGCGACCAATGGATCGCGCACGATGACGTCGATATGGCCGGCGCCGATCTTGTCGGCTGCCCAGGCGACCACCATCAATCGCAACTGCCCGTCGAAATCGGGCAGTGCGAGCTTCACCCTGGCGATGCCGTCG
>Ga0335074_10015130_pt1 | contig 10833 bp, 4 predicted proteins | sample Lox_Sample_23_FD_206715 | JGI IMG/M metagenome (GOLD analysis project Ga0335074, IMG submission 206715) | Soil microbial communities from Loxahatchee National Wildlife Refuge, Florida, United States - Lox_Sample_2.3 | ecosystem: Environmental > Terrestrial > Soil > Wetlands | place: USA: Florida... | reverse complement strand
TTGAATATCACTGTCATTCTGGAGACCTGTCTTTGCATCCCGTGATCACCCACGTGACACCAGTGTATCGTACCATAACCTGTGTTGATTCCCTACTGGAGACCCTATGAGACCGGCAGTCTTACATTTAACAATAAAAATCCTCTTAAAACTGTCACTTTATTAAATGCAATTAAATAGACAGTTGAACCTTGGAAATACTACGTTAAGCCTCTTACAATTGAACGCTATTGGTGGAAGTCTATAGTGGTCTTAAAACCTCCTCCCTCTACAGTAGACGCCCAATAATATTAAGACGAGATCGCAGCTCTTCACACACATATTTAGAGTACTCCTTAATTAGCTGCTTAATTCCAAATTCAGAATATCGATCAATTTGTCAATAAGTTTATTACTCCACAAGCTGAACAGATTGTTGACGTCTTAAATGATTCACTCAATATCATCATTCAAAGGCATTTGCAACACGAAAAGGCAGATAGAGAGGAAGATGAAGAGAAGGGACAGGAGGTGCTAAAAGTTACAATAAAGGAGGCATTGAAGGCGTTGGAAGCCCTCCACTCTTTACGATCAGCAGCAGGAAGATGGTAAATTAGATAGAATTCAAGGACTTCAAGCGTTAAAAGCAGACATTACTGGTAGGAAGGTCAATTCAGCGAAACAGAGAGGATTAATGGAGTTTTAGGTTTGGTTTTATTATTTTTAGGACTAAATTTGCTATAAGGATATCGTTGAATATCCTTAAAAGAGATGTCTCTTAAGGGTATCCTTATAGGCCGACTTTACTGTACGGTCACGGTTTACAGTATAGGCACGTCTTCTTCTGTTAGTGCCAGCTTGACTTTAGCTGTAATTTCATTAATGGGCTCTTTGCCGTTCAGTTTGATAATTTATTTGCACCCTCCCTATGCCATCGAGACCACTACCATTAACAACCTTTCTAGCATTTGCTACCTGCTCCACAATCACTAACATTGCCTAGTTGAACACGTTTCTCATATGAAGGTAATGGATGATAATAGCGCTATTAGTAGCGCATAATGTTGAAGTGATATTTATAGAGTTATAGGGCGAGTCAATATTGCGTCTACTGGAGGGAACCACTAGATATAGAAGATAGACTAGGATTAAGAAGAATGTTGGATAGCCGCATTGGGAAACTGCAGACAAAAAGGGACATTCTCTTAACGGACACCTGTAGCTAGACAGCAAGATATCATCTTCTGCTCTATTAACTAGTACAAAAGAGTGTAGTGGTTTGCTTAGTAATAAACTTATACCAGCTATAGCTATCAGCAACAGTTATAGAGTGCTTGGAACTTCTATGTAGGTATCTATTGTCCTCAGCTCGGCTTATGAGGTCGAAGAGGACTAAAGTTGAGACTACGCTAGGAACGACAAGCTGGCGCTAATATACCACACACAATCTTGTTCAAGCATGTCATTGAGGACCTTTGTAATCTTTCTTAGGAATGACAACTAGCTCCATTCGCTAGATATGTAGAACGTCAATATAAGTGCTTAAACCCTTAACTCTTGCTTAGGCTGTGTTAAAAATAAGTTCTAGTAATAGGCTAACTCGCTCCTACTAACCTAAACCGGTAATGGTTAGTGTGATAATACTCTCATGCGGGATCTTATACAGTTACAACTTTAATAACAATCTCTTTGAACCTTCTATTTGAGCAAAGATCAAACTATAAGCCCATCTTAGCATTTGGCGCAGAAGCTGCAAAACAAGGTCTCTACTAGAGTCAGCAGCTATAAGAGTGGGCACTGTATAGTACCTCATCTTTCGAGCCCAACGATGTATTCACGCTTAGGTAGTAGTAAAGCCTTAGAATCTTCAAGTATTTATTTTTGTTAGTTCTTACTCTAGTAGGACAGAGCGCCTGAGATAATCTTTGAGATCTTCAAACTATACTTTCCAAGCCTGGGCTGGAATGATTGGACAAACAATTTAGATTCTTTTTACACCTTGAGCTAGTTCTTAAATACACCGCTTGTGTCCCAAAATATCTAGCTGTTATCCTAGCATACTTAATATACATGCTACTGCATCTAGAATAGATTGATGCTTTGCTGTGATTAAATTCGCCAACACAATTCTTCGGCTAACCATACTACTAGTTAGTCCTATATGCATATTAAATGGTAACGTTAGCAAACTTGTCTGTCATAATAGACCTCACACACCCTATGTTACAAGATAAGTGCTCGAAGCAAAGGTTGTAAATTTACTAAAATTGCTCATGCCTGTTGCTGAAAGATGAATAGTACAAAACAAGATGGATAGGGGATGTAAGGCGCAGGAAGAACTATATCGATTACAAAGAAAATGAACACTTAGACTGAAACTTTCCAAAAGAAATATTGAGACACAAGCAATCCGGTCTCTGCAACAGTAGTGTTTTAATAAAATAAAAAAGCTCTATGCAAATGCAATACGCATCCCTGAAAAATTCGCTCGTCTACTGCAACAATGCCTCACTGTACCTTCAAATCCGTTCTAATTCTGTAAGAGTTGACGTAAAGAGGTATGGGGCTTTAAGTTTCTTTAATCAAATATGTATGTATGCCACGAGATTTAGTTATTTCTGATTATGCAAGCCTGAAAATCTTCCTTGCCGCTTTGCAGGATTAAATTGCGTTGGACTGACTTATAACTCGCCAAATATAGTTCCGTTCTGTGAGGTTCTGCTGGTTGCTCTCCTCAATTATGCATGATCGGGCACATAATGGACTTAGGACTTACAGTCCAGCCGCTGTTGTTGCAGTACGTGGCGAAATAACGGCCTGCTGTGAAATCTTACGTGAGGAACTTCGTTTCACAAAATAACCGAACATTCGCACTAGCCGCATACGGTTCCAAGCCACGAATTTTAGCGCATCTCTTCGTGGGCATGGTTATATCGAATCCTACTTTTGCTAAATCGAATCTCGCGTAATAAATACAGCTATTCATACAAGGGGAATCTTCGCTACAGCGGTCACATTTTTGGTAAGCGAGAAGCATCATCAAATTCTAAGGCCCGTAGCGGGTCTAGGGATGTCAAATTACCGTCACATGTAAATTATTTCATGTAGTCATTGAAAAGTGGTTTAATCCTTACCGTAAATATTACCAAATCATGTGATTTAGTGCGTGGCCCGTGCAAGGCCTCTGATTGGTCAATTCCTGCAATTTCCCCTTTTCCATCTAAAACACTATGACTTTTTCTATACTATTTTATAAACTTTACATTAAATATCGACAATAGGACGACGCGGCGCTGGACCTGACCCACTAATACGCAAGTGGTTCAAGCTGTACGACTTACCGGGTATCAAAACCCCTATTGCGGAGTGCCAAGCCTGCTTGAAATGGAGGAAATTACAAAACACATGTCAACAACGAAGACATCTTTTATCTTAATGCACGAAATACCAGGAAATCACGGATATTGATAATAGATCTAAAAAGTTTACGCAAACAACGCTTGATCAACATGTTCCTATAATTCTAGAGCTGAAAAAAAAGCAGCCTGATTACAAATTCGCCTTGGCTCTTTATACAACTAGGAAGTCATTTGCAACTTTCAATGATCCTACTTGGGTGGATTTTTTTAAGGAACTTGGCTATGTTACTCCTAATCGTCACGCACTTGCTGGACCTCTTTTAAAGTCTGTATACGACGATATAAGGGTAGATGTAGAGGAAATTGCTAAGGATTAAGAGCTAGGTTTGGTTACAGACGAGTTAACAGACGTTAGCTTGAATTAGTTGGCTAATTATTTATTTCTTATATTAGATGGGAGTTCATTCTACTAGAAAACGAAAGATTCAAAAGAAGAGACACAGAATGCAGTTCATATTGTAGAGGAAGCAATTGCAGTAGCAAAGGAGATTACAAATGAGGATCTGTCGAAGTGGATATCATTTGCAACTAATACTTGCTCTACAAATTAAAGCTCTTAGATATACCTTTCAAATATCCCTAAAACGAAGCATGTTATCTTAGTTCCTTAAGATTCTTACAGATTACAGCTTTTAATCAAAGATTTTTTGACATTTGTACTAAGTATAAATGCAGTTTGGCTTAAGGCTTCAAATATTGTTAACACCTTACAGAATGCTATAAAACAATATCAATTCCTATAACAACAGTAAGAACAAGCATATAGAAAGTAGAAGGTATTAATTGCTATAGGATTTACAAGATAGGGATATTAAAGGCTGTAGGGGATTTAAGAGAAGCACTTTAACAACTCGCCTTTTAAGATGACAGTAGCTTTAGTCTTTAACACATCGTTCTCGATTACGGCTTTTAGATTTAGCTCTTAAAGCTAATTTCCTTCCTTGAACCTCTATATACAGCACAGAAAATGTTAGAAGACAACCATTCAACTTTAGCTTACATCTTTGAAAGATAGGGGGGGATTTAGACACATCTATCTAAGTTTGCTAGTAGCAATAGCACTTTCACTTACAACCTTTAAGACTTTATAGCTTATAAAAACAGCAAACTATAAAAAGCACGGTTTAATTAACAAGTTATACTTGTTCATGTTACAACCTTCTTTCTTTAGCTATACAACTTTAACGCTAAGATGACTAGACGTTTGCAAGATCAGATTATCTAAAGCTTTCAACAACACACATTAAACTACAAAGCTACATTAAGACAATTCTATGATTTTAGATCTCGCTGAGGCCTATTTAATGCAGCAAGTTGAGCCTGGAAGTGGAAAGATCCTTGCTTGTTCTAGACATTCTTTAAGGCTATATGTCCAGATCTGGCTTCTTTTGCGGAAATGCTGACAAGTATCTGTGCTAATAGTGTTACTTTAAAACGGGCATGGTCTGCAATGAACTATATGCACTCGAAATCACAAAATAGACTGTCACTTGAAGTTGCTGACAAGCTACAGTTCATCTACATCAATATCCGGACACTTTAAAAGCTAAACAAACCTGAAATCACTAAAGATGAGCTACTAGCAATAGAGGATAAGCTGATGGGATAGGTATAATGGATATGGGGCATACAGATGGGATAATATGAGGCTTTTAGGCCTATAAGAGGAGGTTATTGGGCTCTGTATTCGAGATACAAACCTAAAGACTTTTTATGGTTTAAATTATATGATTTACTAGGGACTTGTCATACAGAAACTATTTCATTGAAAAAGTAATATTTTATATTACTATTACAACGTGAAATGATTACCCCTACCATCCCTAAGCGGGTTGCCGGTGAGCACCCCTTGTAAACGCGAGACCAGGTGCGGCATAGTAGTTCCAAGCCACAAAACGCGTCCGCAAGCAAAACATCAATAGAATCCTCAATAAAATGCTGTCTTTTGCTGCTTTAGTGATCTGGTGATAATTCCCTTAGTGTTTTAGGCCAAAATGGAGCTCTAAGACCTGCTCAATGACGCCGGCGACATCGACGACGACGTATTGCACCCAGCCCCAGTCTTAAGACCTGCAAATCTACTTAAATTAACGGCTGATGAGATCTATCTTGGTCTACTACATACAAACATCAAATCTAATGCTATAGTCCCAATTAATCCACGATTCAATGCCCTACTGCGAGCCCACCCAATCCGCCCATTTAAGCTCTGTCTTCCAGCTGGGTTTCAAGCAATCCCCTCTTACTTTTTTCAAGCTCTTTTTTACAGACGATATCTTTGACATCCTAGTCTGGAACACCAACTTATACGCTGAGATAAAAGATACACGAACTGCCCGGTATGGCCAGGGCCGGCAATGGAGGCCAATTGATAGACACAAGCTATCTGTCTGGATGGCCTTGCTTGTCTATATCGGCCTTGGTGATAACTCGAACATTGAGTCCTACTAGTCTACAAATAAGTACTGTATCCACCAGCCAATGCAGCTTATGCCTCAATATCGTTTCTAGCAAATCAAGCGCTATTTCCACATATCCAAGCCAACCGACACAGACAAGCCAATTATTTGGTACATGAAACTATTACTACTCTACAAACACTTAAATATGCAGTTTAAGGAGTTCTATATACCGTTATAAAACGTCAGTGTAAATGAAATGATGAAGGCTTTTATAGGTCGGTTAGCGCATACAGTCAAAATGAATAATAAACCTGTTGGAGAAGGGTATAAGATGTAGGCTGTAGCAGATTGTGGATATGTTTGGCACTTTATGTAGCACTCTTATATAAAAGGTATGTTAGAAGCAGAGTTTAAAATAGCATTTGTGTCTTAATTAGACTGCTGAACTTATACAAGCAGAAGAGCTTTCAAAAACTGCTTCTGTCGTCTTACAGCTTGCAAAAACCTTACCATATAAAACCTGCCAATTCAGCATATTCTGCAATAATCTATTCACAAAATCGAAGCTATTTGGCCAACTTCAAGCACTTAGGATTGGTGCGTGTGGCACTACTCGAGCTGATGTAACAACCTCGCTCTTTAGCAAAGCTTATAAGACATGGAAGCCGGCATGGGGCACATTGTGGTTTAAAGTTGACAATACTGGTAATAGTGTTTTAATATCACTTTAGCAGGATAGTGCTGTGTTGAAATCACACGTAGAGTAGTGATATATGCGCAGCATAGAATAGATTAAATTGCTTGAGTTGTCTATACTTTACGGGCCTGCTACGGTCCGTATATATCTATCCTTCCATTGCCACCGTCCGTAAGCCTTATTTGCCATCCGTAAAGGAACTTTGCCACCCGTACAATGTCTGCTGAACACACAGCTTTGACCGTCCGTAATTGCCACGCAACTCAGCTGGGCAGGGTTTACGGTCCGCAGAGCTGTAATTCCAACATGCTGTAGTCAAGTTTGCTACTACAGTTCATCAAGGCGCTAAATGGGTTGTCTGGGAACGCAAGAAACCTCAAGATTCATCATCATCAGCTGCAATAACTAAGGCACCCTTTAAAGCTTTTCCTGCCTGTGTTAAGATTTATATATTAACAAAATAGCCTACTCTTTCAATCTTACAGACAGTAAGGCGCTACCTACTCTAATAGCTATAGACAAGCTACTTCCCTACACCAACTAAGCGTCTTTGCAAGAGACCTATAAATATTAATAGAAGATAGGCTCCCTTACATATACTACAATTATCACCCAACTAGATGTCTTACAAACTGCAAACAAGCTTGCAGAGTTCCTTACAAACCCTTCTCCAATTCATTAAGCAGCTGCAGAACGGGCCATTTGTTACTTATATAACAGCCGCAATCTGGCCCCCAAATACGGTTCTACAGATAACACTTAAAGGGCATTCACATGTGCTAGTAACACTGCATTTAGGGACAACCCTTCCACACAATAGAATATAGAAGGTTTCCTTTTCCAGCTATTTGGCGGACTTGTAGACTGGAAATCTATAAAACAACAGACTGTAACTACGTCTAGCATTAAAGCAGAACTGCTAGCCCTATCTCATGCAGCCAAGGACCTCTATTAGTAGAAACAACTATTCCAAAATCTAACAGTCTAGTTTGAGTATGACTTTGCTATTTAATGCGACAACTAGCAAACCATCCGACTTATAAACACTAACGCCCTAAAATTAGTTATAAAACTTAAGCATATTGATATACACTAGCACTAGGTACGTCAAGAAGTTTAAGAGAACAGGTTACACATTAAGTGGATCTCAACCTCTAAGATGCTAGCAGACGGTCTCACTAAGGCTCTCCCTCGTTAAAAGCACGACGATTTTATCCGTCAACTTCGATTAATTGATATCACAACACTCCTTACCCTTTTAAAATAATTTACGGATCTAATCTACCTATTTTAGTCCTATTACAGGTCTATTTCGCTCCTTACAGACCATTTACGGGTCTTACGGGTAATTTACACCTGCAACTACCACCATTCATTTCCGTTCTTCGGGGGGGGATGTCACGTGCACAGGCATCACTGTGGCAACAGGAATCACTCTGACAGCCACTACGGTTAGCTACCCCTACATAGTACCCTTTACGTAGATAGCGATTCTTTAGACTCAATTCAATCCAATTGCCTCCTAAAAGTGTCCTTTGTGCATGCGACAGTTGGACAGGACAGAATTGCGAGAGTGGATTGAAATGCTAGATCATAAAGAGCTAGAGTTGGAGATATTGTGCAAGGCATTTGATTGGATGATTCAAGGGGCACAGTTTACCACGGTACAAGAGGAGGTAGGCCAGGCAGCATTATTTAAGGCCAACTGCAAGGAAACAAACGTCGAGCCTCAAAGGCCATTTGATAGTTGGATGGACATCACCACCATTTAGAGTTATATCCAAGTTTGGAAGCAGGTGTTGTGTTATGTATTGCAAGTAGAAGACGAGGATGTTGAGAAGCAACTAGCATATAAGTTGACAGGCAGGCAGCAGATTAGTGTCCAAGCAGTCCAAGCCATTATAAAGGAATTCCAGGAATGGTAGGAGGACCAGCTCATTAATGACAATGAAGATGAAACCGACGAGGAGATTGAATTCATAGGCTGGATTCAGCGAGAGATATTGCAGTTGTACATTGCATTGTTGAACCACCCATTGCAAGACAACGAATATCAGAATGCCATCATTAGTAGGTTGGCAATAATACGCATTCGTGATGATGACGGGTGGATAGATGCTAAGGATTACAAACCCAAATATTCTGGCATTATCAAATTGGACTGGTTGATGGTGGTGCAGGAAGGTTATGAGCAACGGCAGGAAGCCATCAAGCAATGCAGGAGCGTGGATTAAGCGCTAATGATGCAAAGGAAGAGGCACACAGTTATTTCCATTTCATCCACTGGTTGACCCATCAATTCATAACCATGAGCCATAATAGACAGGAACCGACACTGACGCAGTGGATTTTCAAAGCACGGTCATATAGATTCAAGATCTGGTATACTATGACAGCTGACGGATGCATCCAGTGGATTGGTGATACCATATTATACCAGTAGATCTGATTTGACATGTCGCAGGTAGGCCAGTGGTTTGAGGATACCATTTAATGTTAGCAGAAAAATTGACGCGGGGATTTCAGGTTAGGGATAGGGACGCAAAGTCGAGATCGCGCCGCCCAAACCGGTCGATCTGCAGGAGTAGGAGACGACTAGCTCTCAAGTTATATTTATTTGTATTTGCAGGATTCCAATATCTTGTGTTCGTGTCGGGCTCGCTACAGCGCCCCCGCTCCCACTATCGCTGATCGAGTTTTTAAGGTCCCGCGGACAACTAGCGCAGCAGGTAAACACTGTAAATGGCTGTATATAGTAGTGCCTAACAGCCCTAACCCTGCCCTTTTAAATCTTTAATTTAGGCACGTAAGCAAACTACTCCGTATGCCTAAAGAAGAGAGGCAGAGGCTGGCCCTGAAATCACAACGACGCTTATCTGCAGTACAATCAAGAGCGACACTACAAGCCTAGAACGCAGCCTACAGCAGTAGGAGCACCTAAAGGCAGCAGCAGCAGAGGCCCTCCTCCTCTGTAACCATTCTTTGCCCGATTGGCGCACAACAGGGTCCTATCCCTAACCTAAATGCGGGGGTCAAGTGGAGCAAGACTCGGCGATGAGAGACTAAGTCGAAACGCCTGTAGATTCTTTCCCTTTGCAAACGGCGACGCCTTGACAAGCAAATGATGCCCTCCTAAGGAGGCAAGTATCCATTTTCCATCCGAGCTCACAAGAGGTCGTTAGCGTGGACCAATGAGTCGTAGGCATGCGAGCACGTTCACGTTCCCGCGGCTGCCATTTCCATTTGGAAGACCGTCACTAACTGTACGACATTGCCAGCACATACCAGCCACCACGCGCGGTGGAGCAGCACGATGCAACGCCACCAGCGGCACGAATGTTGCTGAAATGCTTTGCATAAATCCCACCTCTCGCGCCCCGCGTAGGACTCCATCGACCACCCCTCTCGGCAATCTCACACCGTGCCTGCTTTGGTTCACATATTGACTTCCTAGAGCTTCTATAATTATGGCATCACCTGTGCCATTACTGAAGGACCCGAAGAAGAAAAAGGTCCAAGAGACACTTCTGCAGCATGGAATTGCTCAGAAAACAGCTCAGGCAGTTGCTAGTGTGGAGTTGCGAAATTGGTCTCCTGAACAGCTCTCTACCATTTTCCGGAAAGTAACAAACCATGGGCCAGACCGCCGAAGCTTCGAAGTCGATCCTCCTGGTCCTCTTTCGATCATAGCCAATCTCGAGCTCCGAGAGCAGGAGGAGTTGCACTGGTTGAAACCGCCCCCAGAGATTATGAAAGATTCGGCCCAGAAAGGCTTGGCGCTCTGTGTCAATGCCGCTGGTAAATGGGCTCTACTAAGCGACGGTTATTTCGCAATATCCCATGTTTGGGAGGAAGGGATTCAGGCTGACCCCAATAACCGCGGCATGCCATTGTCCCATATTCAACAGATCATTCAAAGAATTCAGCAAACTGGAGCTGAATGGATCTGGCTCGATGGTTTGGCCATTCCAGGCGCCAACAGAACGTTGAATGCAGCCGAAGAAAGGCTCAAGATTGCTATCATCAACAATCTTGGAAATATTTACCAGCGAGCAAAGGCAGTAATTATCTTTGATGCGATAGTGATGCGGCTTCAATCCAACGATTTTCTGGATGTTGCGGTCTGTCTTCTCTGTGGAAAATGGATGACACGAGTGTGGACATATCAAGAGATAACGCTTGCTAAGAGAGCTTTAGTCGTGACAGGAAATGGGTTTGTAGAGTTCCAGGATATGGTTAGGAGGCTGCGAGCCTTCAGTGGTCTGGATAAGGATCTCCCAGAAATTTTTGGTTCCAGCGATAGCCCACTTGACCAAGTATCCGAAGGAGAAAAGAG
>Ga0335074_10015129_pt1 | contig 10833 bp, 11 predicted proteins | sample Lox_Sample_23_FD_206715 | JGI IMG/M metagenome (GOLD analysis project Ga0335074, IMG submission 206715) | Soil microbial communities from Loxahatchee National Wildlife Refuge, Florida, United States - Lox_Sample_2.3 | ecosystem: Environmental > Terrestrial > Soil > Wetlands | place: USA... | reverse complement strand
GGCCAGACGGTCGCGCTGGTCGGGGAGACCGGCGCCGGCAAGACCACGATCGCCCGGTTGCTCGGCCGGTTCTACGACCCGCGCGCGGGCCGCGTCACACTGGACGACGTCGACCTGCGCGACCTGTCCGATGAGGTGCTCCGCGCCGAGGTCGTCGTGATCACTCAGGAGAACTTCCTGTTCGGGGGCACGGTGGCGGACAACATCAGGCTGGGGCGGCCGGACGCCACAGATGATGAGATCGAGGCGGCTACCCGCTCCATCGGGGCGCACGAGTTCATCGCGGCACTGCCGGACGGGTATGCCACCCCGGTCGGCAAGCGGGGCGGGCGGCTGTCGGCCGGGCAGCGCCAGCTGATCTCGTTTGCCCGCGCGTTCCTGGCGGCCCCGTCCGTGCTCGTGCTCGACGAGGCCACCTCGCTGCTGGACATCCCCAGCGAGCGCATGGTTCAGACCGCGCTGCGAACCGTGCTGGCCGGCCGGACCGCGATGATCATCGCGCACCGGCTGTCCACCGTGGCGATCGCCGACCGGGTGCTGGTCCTCGATCACGGCCAGGTGATCGAAGACGGCTCCCCCGCCGACCTTATCGGCGGCGCCGGCGAATACGCCGCCCTGCACGACAGCTGGGCAGCCAGCCTCGCCTGACCCGCCCGCCGGCCCGCCAGTCCCCCGCCCAGGCCGGGCCAGCGACCGCCCGCACACCAGTCCCCCGCCCGGGCAGAGCGGGATGGCGGGGCGATGTGCGGGTGAGCAGGCGGCACGCGTAATCTTGAGGGTATGAGTCGGCAGAAAGTCAGCGACGCGGCGATGCGGCTGTACGAGGCGGACGTGGCTCTCGCAGGACGGCGCGAGGAATTGCTGGCGACCGCGCGCGGCGCGGAGGACAAGTTCCGGCACGCGCAGGCCCAGCACGGCCCGGTATCTGAGCTGCGTGCCTTGGCCGAGGACCTGGACTCAGCGCTCACCGCTGCCATGCAGGCCGCGTTCGCCGCTCAGCGTGCGGAGATCGGCCCGCGCGGCTACGACGACCGCATCTACCGCCGCAAGGGCATGGCCAAGCCCGCAGTGCACTCGCTCACCGCGCAGGCCGAGCACCTGCTGACCCTGCGCGAGACCCATCGGCTGAACGGCATCCCGGACGAGCCGCTGGAGCCAGCCGTCTGAACCGGTCCGAGCCGCTGGAGCCGACGGTCTGAACCGGTCCGAACGGCGGGCCTTCGTGTGAACCTTCTGGCCTAGATCAACGTCTTCATTGGTAGGGACCAGTTCAAGAGGCAGCTAGGCTCTCGGCTGCGGGTATCCTCGTGCAATCGATTGTGCGCCGTGCTGCACGACCAGTGCAGTATGGCCATGTCACTTGCGACGAGCGCCGCGAAGGGGCAAAGTTGGTCTAGGCCAATTGATTCGGGCCTGCGGGACTAGCACTGTAATTACAACTGGTAGCTCGATGGTGCCACCCCGAAATGCATCGGAAAGCTACAAACGGACGGCCGGAAAACGATCAAGATGAGCCATGTGGTCCACCGCGTGATTTGCAGCACACTACAGTTGAAAGCAAACGAGAACGATGAACCTCCCAGGAGGCACTGACATGTGCCCGCACACGCCGCCCTGTCCGGATCCCTCGGCTCCGGACCGCGAAGCGGCACACACCATTGTGAGTCACCCGGAGCAAGGGTGGAGCTTGCTCTGTAACGGAATCGTGATCTTTGAGGACACGGGGGAACTGCTTCCTGACGGCGCCCTGATCGCGCCACACCGGCCCACCGACCTAACGCTTGAGCGCCGGAGCCGGGTCGTGCCAAGGAAGCCTACGGGCCAGGCACCAGCTGCCTGAGCGGACCTCAGCCCTTTCCGGGCAGGTCCGCGAGCACGATCGGCAGCCATCGCTCGATGGCCGCCATGATGAGCCCCGTATGTCCCTTGAGGGCATGCGTCTCTCCGGGAATGACGACCACCTCGTCCGCGTCCCCCGCATCCGGGACGCCGAACGGGTCGCGCGCACCGCTGATGACAAGCGCGGGAACACCGCGGTCCCGCAGCTCACCGATGCGGCTGTGCTCCGGTTTGCCAGGGGGATGCAGCGGGAACGCCAGCGCGACGATGCCGCTGGCACCCACCGCCCCGGCGGTCCTGCACGCCACCCTCGCCCCGTTGCTGCGCCCTCCTTGGACGAGCGGGAGCCCGGGAGCCCGCTCGCGCAGCGCCGCCACCAGTTCGGCCCACGCGGCATCCTGCTTGTCCACCGAGCCAGGCGCTCGCGCGCCCCGGACCCGGTACGGCTGCAGCGCCCGCGCTACCAGCGCGCCGGACCGCAACGCGGCGTCGCGCGCCGCCAGCAGGTCTGGCGAGGCTACGCCGCCGCCCGCGCCGTGCGTCAGTACGAAAAGGAACCGGGCCGCCGCGGCGTCCCCGTCCAGTTCGATCCGTGCGACCCCGCTTGAGGTGTCGACGTCCACCCTGCCCCTCGCATGTGTCACCCCCTGTACAGGGAATACGTACACACGATAACCGATCAGGCGTGGAGGAGCTTCTTCAGGAACTGGCCGGTGTAGCTATCCTCCACGGCCGCGACCGACTCCGGGGTTCCGGCGGCGACAAGCTGGCCACCGCCCGCGCCGCCCTCCGGGCCCAGGTCGATGATCCAGTCCGCGGTCTTGATGACGTCCAGGTTGTGCTCGATCACGATGACCGTGTTCCCGGTGTCGACTAGGCGGCTGAGCACGCCGAGCAGCTTGCGGATGTCCTCGAAGTGCAGGCCGGTGGTCGGCTCGTCGAGGACATAGATCGTCCGCCCGGTGGCCCGGCGCTGCAGCTCGGACGCCAGCTTGACCCGCTGCGCCTCACCGCCGGACAGAGTCGGCGCCGGCTGCCCCAGCCGCACGTAGCCCAGGCCGACGTCGACCAGCGTCTTCAGGTGCCGGTGGATCGCGGGCACCGGCTCGAAGAACCCCGCGGCCTCCTCGATCGGCATGTCGAGGATCTCGGCGATCGTCTTGCCCTTGTAGTGCACCTGCAGGGTGTCAATGTTGTACCGGGCGCCGTGGCATACCTCGCACGGCACATACACGTCGGGCAGGAACTGCATCTCGATCTTGATGGTCCCGTCGCCCGCGCAGGCCTCGCACCGGCCGCCCTTGACGTTGAACGAGAACCTGCCCTGCTCGTAGCCGCGGATCTTCGCCTCGGTGGTGGCCGCGAACAGCTTCCTGATGTGGTCGAACACGCCCGTGTAGGTGGCCGGGTTGGACCGCGGCGTGCGGCCGATCGGACCTTGATCAACATGGACGACCTTGTCCAGCTGGTCGATGCCAGTGACCCGGATGTGCTTGCCCGGTACCGTCCGCGAGCCGTTCAGCTCCCGCGCCAGCGCCTTGTACAAGATGTCGTTGACCAGCGTGGACTTACCGGACCCGGAGACGCCCGTAACCGCGACCAGGCAGCCGAGAGGGAACGACACATCCACCCCGCGTAGGTTATGCTCGCTCGCGCCCTTGACCGTGATCTCCCGCTTGCGGTCACGCTTGCGCCGCGACGCGGGCACCGGGATGGTCTCCCGGCCGGACAGGTACGCGCCGGTCAGCGAGTCAGCCGCGGCCAGCAGGTCGGCGACCGTCCCCGACACGACAACCGACCCGCCATGCTCGCCGGCCCGCGGGCCGATGTCGACCACCCAGTCCGCCGCCCTGATCGTGTCCTCATCGTGCTCCACGACGATCAGCGTGTTGCCGAGGTCACGCAGCCGCAGCAGCGTATCCAGCAGCCGGTGATTATCCCGCTGATGCAGCCCGATCGACGGCTCGTCCAGCACGTATAGCACGCCGACCAGGCCAGAGCCGATTTGAGTGGCCAGCCTGATCCGCTGTGCTTCCCCGCCGGCCAGCGTCGCCGAGGCCCGGTCCAGGGTCAGGTAATCGAGGCCGACGTCGAGCAGGAAGCCCATCCGGGCGTTGACTTCCTTCACGATCCGCACCGCGATCTGCTGATCCCGGTCAGAGAGCTCAAGCGTGAGCAGCGTCTTGGCCAGGTCGCCGATCGGCTGACGGCACATGTCCGCGATCGACATGTCGTTGATCGAGACGGCCAGCGACACGGGCTTCAGCCTGGCGCCCTTGCAGGACGGGCACGGCACCTCGCGCATGTAGCCGGCCATCTGGTCCCGGCTGTAGTCCGACTCCGCCTCCGCGTGACGCCGTTCCACCCAGCGGACCACACCCTCGAAGTTCGTGTAGTAGGAACGCTCACGGCCGTACCTGTTCCGGTTGCGGACGTGGATCTGCTTGTCGTAACCGTACAGCAGCGCTTCCCTGGCCTTGGCGGGCAGCTTCGCCCACGGCGTATCCATGCGGAACCCGATGCCCTCGCCCAGGGCCGCGATCAGCTGACCGAAGTAGTCCGCGCTATGCCCGCTGCTCCACGGCGCGAGCGCGCCCTCAGCGAGCGTCCGCGACTCGTCAGGGACGATAAGCTCCGGGTCGACTTCCAGCTTGGTGCCGAGCCCGGTGCAGTCCGGGCAGGCACCCCATGGCGAGTTGAACGAGAACGAGCGCGGCTCCAGTTCATCGAACGACAGGTCGTCGTAGAGGCAAGCGAGGTGCTCGGAGTACATCCGCTCTCGGTGCTGGTCGTTGTCCGGCAGGTCGATGAAGTCCAGGATCACGATGCCGCCGGATAGTCCCAGCGCCGTTTCCACCGAGTCGGTCAGCCGCCGCCGGGCGCTGTCTTTTACCGCGAGCCGGTCGACGATCACCTCGATGTCGTGCTTTTCCTGCTTCTTCAGCGCGGGCAACTGGCCGCTCGCCACCTCATCCAGGCGCAAGATCGTGCCGTCGACACGAGCTCGCGAGTAGCCCTTGGTGACCAGTTCGCGCAGCAGGTCGACGTACTCCCCCTTGCGCCCGCGCACTACTGGTGCGAGAACCTGGAAGCGAGTGCCCTCGTCCAGCTCCAGTACCCGGTCCACGATCTGCTGCGGGGTCTGCCTGGCGATCGGCCGGCCGCAGAGCGGGCAGTGCGGCTTGCCGATCCTGGCGTAGAGCAGCCGGAGGTAGTCGTAGACCTCGGTGATCGTGCCGACGGTGGACCGCGGGTTGCGGCTCGCGGACTTCTGGTCGATGGAGACGGCTGGGGAAAGCCCGTCAATGAAGTCAACGTCCGGCTTGTCCATCTGGCCGAGGAACTGGCGCGCGTAGGCGGACAGGGACTCCACGTAGCGCCGCTGCCCCTCAGCGAAGATCGTGTCGAAGGCCAGGCTCGACTTGCCCGAGCCGGACAGCCCGGTGAACACGATCATCGCGTCCCGCGGCAGGTCAAGCGAGACATCCTTCAGGTTGTGCTCGCGTGCGCCGCGAACCACAAGCCGGTCAGCCACTGCGCGCTCTGCTCTCTGGGTCGGGGCTCTCTGGATCGGGGCTCTGTGGGCCGGGGCTCTCTGAATCAGGGCTTCCTGAGTCACGGTTGGATGGTAGCGGGAGGGTCTGACATTTTCAGGCGCCTCCACCCGACCCCGGAGTACCGCACAACGCAGCGCCCGCCCTCCTCATTCCACGATAGCCGACACAGCGATCGCGGACCCGCCGTTGCGGCATCGAAGTTCTGTTCGCGATATCCGCCCGTTCGCGGCGGGCCGGCGACGGCCCGCGAGCGGCGCCAAACTGCGTACGCCTGTCGACCGCCCTGACCGCCCGTGAGCGCAAGGAGCTTCCCGCCCCGGATCTCCCCCGGATAACGGCTCTAGCGATCCGCTTTCGAGGGTGTTGCCGGCCGACTGCGTGTTCCTGGCTGACGGCGCGCGGGCAGGGAAGTGACTTGTGCGCCGCACGGGGCCAGTGTGGCCTGCGGGCCGGTCCCGGTCCCGGTTTAATGTGGAGTTCTGCCGCTTCGTGGAAGGTTAACCGTCGTATACGTATGACAGACGCACACGACGCGGTAAAGCTCCACGTTATTTCGCAACGGTCACGGTGTCACGGCGATCAGCCGGGCGCATCGGCCGCCGGCGGCGGCGGATCAGCAGAAGGCGCGCCGGGCGACGCGCTCGATACTGCTCGATACCGTGATTCAGGCGTAACCAGATCCGGGGAATGAGCGCTTGCCGACCACTACGGTTCCTGACCGGGTGAGGACGTACGCGATGTTTCCATCGGTAGCAATGACCCGTTCGCCCGCCTGGACGACATCGATCGAGTCGACGTATTCGGTGGTCTGAACATTACCGCATGAGCAATGCAGGACCGAGTTCTCCAGCGGCCACGATTCATTGCACTTGTTGCACGCCTCCCGGTAGTTCTCGATGTCGACCCAGATCAGGCTTCCTTGACTGCCTCGGGGGCAGCTCCTGTGCTGGATATCGGACCGCCATCTCTGGCAGCTGTTGCAGAACGTGCGTGATTGTCGCCAGTCGGTCATTTCCCCACCCCTCGAAACCCTGCTCCCCTCCCTGGGAACAGCCGGCTCGACGTGCCGACATGGAACCGTAGAGCCAATTAATAGCATACTTGTGCTTATTGCCCGATAGGAAGACCTACCGGAACCTCCGTTCTCCTACCGGAACCTCCGTTCTCCCATATCCGAAAAATCCGGATATTTACCACCAGTAGAGAAATTAAGCCATTCGCATGGCAATTCCGTTACCCCTGGCACAGGGAATGCGTTATCGCACCATGAACGGTCAGAAGTTCGCGGCGGTACCCACGCCAAGGCCCGCTGCTTTCCGGTAAACGAAGCTGGCGGCCATGAGATCCTCGGCGGCCAGGCCGAGCGACTCGAACACGGTGATCTCCTGCTCGTCCCGGCGGCCCTGGCCGGTGCCGGCGAGCAGCTCCCCCAGCGTGGCCCGCACCGGACCGATCTCGGCACCGTCCTTGACCGCGAGCAGGTAATCACCCGCCTCGTTCTCCAGGGATTCGCGGCTGTCGGCGAACAGGGCGGCCGCGGCCATCGTCGCCGTGTCGATCTCCCGGTCGGAAGGGACGCAGGCGCCGACCGCGTTGACATGCGCGCCAGGCGCCAGCCACTCCCAGGCGATCACCGGATCGCGAGATGTGGTGGCGGTCACCACGATCCGCGCCCCGCGTACCGCCTCGGCCGCCGACGCGGCGGCCGTAACCGGCAAGCCCAGCTCATCGGCCAGCCCGGCGGCCACGGCGGCAGTCCGCGAATCCGACCGCCCGTACATCCTGATGCCCGACAGCGCGCGGGTCGCGGCTAGCGCCCGGGCGTGCGCGACGCCCTGCACCCCGGTGCCGATGATCGCCGCCAGCGAGGCATCCGGGCGTGCGAGCAGCCCGGTGGCCACCGCGGACACCGTCGCGGTCCGGATCTCTGTCAGCGCCGACGCGTTCACCAGCGCGACGGGCTCTCCCGTGTCCGCGGCAAACAGCATCACCCCGCCCTGGTGGGCGTCAAGCCCGCGGGAAGGGTTTCCTGGCGTGATGCACAGGGCCTTCAGGCCGTAGCCCGCGCTGGATGCGTACGACGGCATCAGCACCTGGAACCCGGCCGCGCCGGACGGCCGCACCACCGAACGGAGCGGCTGCTCGATCTCCCCGCGCGCAAGCTCCGCCAGGGCCGACCGCATCACGGTGGCGCATTCCGCGTACGACAGCAGCTCCCGCACGTCAGAGCCGGACAGTACGAGCAGTTCGGTCACGAGATCCTCGATAGGCTGGGCAGATGACCTACACGGGCGAGGTGCGGGTCGGCGGTCCCGCCGACACACGCGAGATCAACGGTATAACCCTGACCAAAGTAGCGGTCGGGCCTATGGACAACAACGCGTACCTGCTACGTTCGGCGGCGACCGGCGAGCAGGTGCTCATTGACGCCGCCAATGAGCCGCAGACGCTGCTGGACTTGGCCGGCCAGCACCTGGCAGCCGTGATCACGACCCACCAGCACGGCGACCACTGGCAGGCGCTCGCCCCCGTCGTCGAGGTGACCGGAGCCACCACCTATGCCGGCCGCGAAGACGCCGGCGGAATCCCGGTGCCGACCGACCACCTGGTTGACGACGGCGACATGATCCGGATCGGCGACATCGAGCTAACCGCCATCCACCTGGTCGGCCACACGCCCGGCTCCATCGCCCTGCTGCTCCAGCCGGACCGCGGGACGCCGCACCTGTTTACCGGGGACTGCCTGTTCCCCGGCGGCGTCGGCAACACGCAGCGGGACCCCGAGCGGTTCGCGTCGCTGCTCCATGACGTCAGCACCAAGCTGTTCGGCCGCCTGCCCGACCAGACGTGGGTATACCCGGGCCACGGCAAGGACACCACTCTCGGCGCGGAACGCCCGCATCTAGCCGAATGGGAAGCCAGAGGCTGGTAGTCAGACTTCATGCTGACCAGCCACGGCAACCGGGAGCAGATCTTCTATTCCCCCGGCGGCAAGCTGCAGGTCCTGCACCTGTACCCATTCGGTCGATGACACGGCATGGATCCGCGACGCGAACAGCGCGTTGTTCCTCGCCAACACCGCCGACGGCACGATCGACGAGATTACCGGCGTGTTCAAGGTCGGCACGATATTCGCCGCTGTGACCCCATGCGACCAGAACGACGCCCCGGCGAACTGCCCGGCCCCGGCTTCCCGCCGAACTACCTCGGCCAGCTCAACCCGTGGACGGGCGTCCTCACCAAGGTGGACGTGGCCGGCCCGACGTTCGGCTCGCAGGGAATGGTGTTCATCGCGCCCGACTGGAACATCTGGCCTGGCTGACTCCCTGTGAGCCGGCCAGGCACCTCTCGGCTGTGCGCGCGCCAACGCGCGCACAGCCCAGGCGCGGCGGCTGGGCGGTGAACTCAGTCGCCGCGATCAGCGATCCGGAGAGCTTCTTCACCACGCTCGGCGAAGGGGTAGCCCGGCAGATCGACGACCTGGCAATGTACACACGGCGATAACTCTCGCGTGGCAACCCGGCAACATTGATCATTCATGCTTGAGCCATGAACAAAACCTGCCGGATGGCGCTCGTCGCCCACGATCACAAGAAGAAGGACCTGCTCGAGTGGGCTGACTACAACCGTGAACTCCTTGCCGACCAGGTGCTGTACGCGACCGGGACCACCGGCCGCATGCTGCGGGACGAACTCGGCCTGCATGTCACCTGCCTCCAGAGCGGCCCGCTCGGCGGCGATCAGCAGATCGGCGCGCTGATCGCCACCGGAGGGCTGGACCTGCTGGTGTTCTTTACCGACCCGATGCACCCGCAGCCGCACGACTGCGACGTCAAGGCGCTGATCCGCGTCGCCGTCCTGTGGGATATCCCGATCGCCTGCAACCGGGCGAGCGCCGACTTCCTCATCTCCTCCCCGCTGCTGCACGATGGCGGAGTTCTGTCTCGCGCCTGAGCCTGGTCGCTCGCCGTGCCATTCGTCGGATCGGCTGCTTCGGAGCGGGCGTAAGGGGCCGTTCGCCACCTCGGGCGGCTGGTGCCGTGTCTCCCAGCCCGGGAGCGCACCTGAGTACGTGCGGCTCACGTCCCGCCGCGCTACACGTAGAGTTGCGGTCCGAGGGTCTCCCGCAGGCAGATCATCGCCCGGGATATGTGGCTCTTGACCGAACCCTGGCTGATCCCCATGGCGCTCGCCGTCTCCGCCTCGGACAGCTCTGCGTAGTAGCGCAGCACTATCGCCTCGCGCTGCCGGTCGGTGAGCTCGCGAAGAGCGGTGACTACCGCGTCACGCTCCAGCAACGTGAGCGCGCCATGTTCGGCGCTCGGCATGTCCGGCGAGTGCTTTGGCTGGTGCTTGTCGATGACGATCCGGTGGCGCATGACCGACCGCGACCGGTTCACGATGGCCTGCCGCAGGTACGCCAAGGCCTTCTCCCGGTCCCGCAGCCGCCAGTTTCCGCTGAGCATCGCGAGGAACGTGTCCTGGACGACCTCCTCGGCGGCGGGGATGTCACTGACCACCACGCAGGCCAGCCTCACCATCGCCGTATAGTGTTCGGTGTAAAGCTCAAGGACAGGGACAGAAATGTCGCCGAATACTGGATGACCGTTACGCATCCTATAACCTCAGCTGCCAGGCTTATTGATAGCGACAGAACTCGCATTCACTTTAACGCCCCGACCACCCTCTCGCCCACGAAAGTCCTGGCTACCTAGGTGAATTCACGATAACTTACCGGCGGCGCTTATGGCCATCCCCGAACACAGGGAATTGGAACGCATTCTGTATACGATAATTGCGACCGCGAGAAGGAGCAGGTCAGGTAGTTCTTTTTATCCGTTAAGAAAGGGTTGGGTGGAAATATCCCTCGGACCTCGGACGCCCGCGCGTACCCGCGGTCAGGAGCGGTGCGGGGGCGCTGGATGCTGCTCGCGCTCAACAGCAGGCGCGGCCGGCCGGATCGGCCTCGCGCTGCCTGACGTCCGCATCGGGCGTGAACCTGACGCCGCAGCCCGCTTCGGTGATGAGCACGTACCAAGCGTCGCCTTGACAACCTCCCTGTTCTAGCACGTCAGGAACGAGGGCAATGGTAGGCATGGGGCGGCGCGACAGCGTTTCATAGCGCAAATCACGCGATGCCGCGCCCGCTGCATCTGGCTTCGAATAGGCTTCGCGGTTCGTGGGCGACCGGTTACGGAACGTCCCTGTCCTTGCGCTTGAACAGCGGGATGAACACGTGCGCCAGCGGCCCGATCGCCACCGCGTACAGCAGCGTCCCGGGCCCCACGTTCCCGCCGAGCAGCCACCCGGTCACCAGCACGGTGACCTCGATGGCGGTCCGCACCACGCGGATCGAGTGTCCGCGCGCCGCGATGCCGGTCATCAGCCCGTCCCGCGGTCCCGGACCGAGTCCTGCCCCGATATAAAGCCCGGTCGC
>Ga0335074_10015127_pt1 | contig 10833 bp, 6 predicted proteins | sample Lox_Sample_23_FD_206715 | JGI IMG/M metagenome (GOLD analysis project Ga0335074, IMG submission 206715) | Soil microbial communities from Loxahatchee National Wildlife Refuge, Florida, United States - Lox_Sample_2.3 | ecosystem: Environmental > Terrestrial > Soil > Wetlands | place: USA: Florida... | reverse complement strand
GTTTCGGCAAAGCTCAGTGGCCCGACCATGTCCCGGTACCGCAAGCCTGGCTTGAGTTCGATGTCGAAGACGTAGCTGAGGCGACGACCCACCTGGAGTCGAAGGGCTACCGAATCCTGGTGAAAAATAAGAGAGAACCCTGGGGTCAAACAGTAAGCCGCTTTCTATCGCCAGAAGGGCTATTGGTTGCAGTTTCCTTCACACCGTCGATGCGCAAATAGGGAGAGCGGCAAGGCCGTAGCGATCAAGCCAAAAATGCCGATGTGCCGAGAATGTGTCGAGCTGAGATTGAGTGTGCCAGGAATGTGCCATGGTGAGGCTGGGTTCGGGGTTGGCAAGCGTTGCAAGTGATTGATTGATTAACCCCTAGAACCACCGGGGCCCGACTGAAAATCCGTAAGTCCAGCTCGTGCTTTCGTGCATGATCCTGGGGTCAGCTTGTTGAGAAGCTCCCACGAGGATTAGTCGATGCCATCTACCGTCACGAGCCTGCTTGCGTCCGCAGGCCTGAGGCTTGGCGGGCACGTACAGTGGAAGGCACCAGTACCTGTTGGTGGCAGCGGAGTGTATGTCGTCTCTGTTTCCAACGATCCCAACAAAGGCAATGGAGTCGTCGCCCGCGCACCCATCGACGGTTCAGCAGTCGCAAACTGGCTGAAACGAGTGCCGGCGCTTCGGATTGACGGGGAAAATTGTGCCAATGCGGATGAACTTTGCCGTCGATTATCCAGTTTCTGGCTGAGCGATGAGAACGTTGTGTACATCGGCAAGGCGACTTCACTGCGAAGTCGGGTTGGTGACTACTATCGCACGCCTCTAGGAGACTCCAGGCCGCACGCAGGTGGGCATTGGATTAAGACGCTCTTTCCTCTCGCCGCCATGCACGTGTACTTCGCAGAGACTCCGGATTACGAAGACGCCGAGCAAGCGATGCTCGATGCATTCGTGCGCGGGACGTCCGGCCTGATTAGGGAGAACCTCTTTGATCCGTCGCTTCCCATACCATTTGCAAACCTCGAATTTCCACGAGGCATTCGCAAGAAGCACGGCATCACGGGTTCCAAGGTCCCTCGCTAAACGCGCTGGAGGCTGTGGGAACGGAACATGTCTGACACTGTTCGCGTCCCGGAGCACTGCAGGAGCAGCGCCATGCTCGAGCGCGAGTCGAGCAGGTCGGGTTCTGTGTCGTGCTTGCCTCTGACGTCTCAAGGAACTCCTGCAGCCTCCAGGGGGTCGGTGGTTCGCTTCCGAGAATGCTCGAAGATCGCCCGGGTAGCTTTCTGGGTAACAGCCGTTTTTCGAATTACGAAACGCCATGGATATGGTCGAAATCGCGCTGTATCCGATTCCGCCCCTGGCACTATCATTTGATTGAGACTTTTTCGCGCTACGCCTTCCGCGCCGGCTCGCCTACCAGAGCGGTCGCCCGGGGCGGGCGACGACCCGCGGGCCGCGACGAACACCAAGGAATTTCTCGGCGGCAGCGGCTGACCCCGGCCTGCGGACGCGTCCAGTACCTCGCCTTGCCGACTGCTGGATGGATTCCGGCGGCCGCCGGCGAGTACGATTCCGCGCCCGCGTTCAAACAAGGTTTCGCTCGGCGCTGCGCAGAGTGACTGTGGGTATGGTGAAGTCCGGCAAGGGCGGTCCGATCGACTGCGCGGTTCGAGACGCGATCGCAGGGAGCGCGATCCCGCCGGCGGCGCGCGCCGCGCCCCAGTGGGTGGAGACGATGCGCCGGAGGGTCGAGGCCGAGGAGCAGCAGCGCACCGCGCAGCAGGGACTCGGGAAGCCGATCAGCTCCGCCGAGGTCGCCGGCCACCGCGTGGTCGCGATCGGCAACACGGTCCACTTCAGCAAGGGCTGGAGGACGTTCCCGGACTTCCTTTCGTACATGGTGGGTCGCTTCTTCGGCGGCGAGTGGGGGAACGCAGAGCTGCGGAAGAGCGAGGAGGAGATGCACCCCATCGCGCTGTGGTACAGGCGGAACGCGCTGCTGCAGGCGAAGCACGCGGGAAAGCCGGGCGAGGTGTTCTCGACGCCCGAGACGGGGGCCGCCCGCGCGTTTCTGGAACTGGGGTACAACCTCTACCTGCTGGAGCACAACGCCGAACTGCAGCAGCGGCTTATCAATCGCCTGAAGCAGCGGGACCAATTCCTCGGCGTGCTCTCGGAGTTGCGGGTCGCGGGCTTCTTCGTCCGCGCCGGCTTCAGCGTGAAGTTCCACGACGAGACCGACCGGACCACCAGCCACTGCGAGTACGACGGACGCCGCATCGAGACCGGGAAGACGTTCTCCGTGGAGGTGAAGACGAGGCACTGGACCGCCTTCCCGAAGAACGACGCTGAGGGCCGCCGGGCCATCCGCGGAGCGGTCGCGGACCTGCTGTTCCGGGCCCTGAAGAAGCACGCGGACGCCGAGCGGATCGTGTTCGTCGAGCTGGCGATGCCGGACGAAGATTCGACGCAGTCAGAGGGCCCCTGGTGGAGGGACGCGGCCATGGATGCGATCAGGGCCGCCGCGGAGCGGATCCGAGCCCAGGGCAGGGAGCCGCCCTCGGCGACGGTCGTCGTCAGCAACTTCCCGTACCACTACCACCTGGAGAGCACGCGGGCCGTCGTCAGTCTGGCGGTGGATGGAATCGGTCCGACGGATTTTCGAGCCGGGCTGCACGGCACGGTCCGCGAGGCGCTGCACTTCCGGGAGCGGCACGTCGACTTCCTGGCGCTGTGGAACTCCATCGAGGCGCACCGGAACATCCCGGCGACCTTCGACGGGAGCAGCGGCCATCTGCTGAGCGTCGACGGGCAAGCCCCCCGACTCCTCGTCGGCGAGCGCTACGAGGTGCCCGACGCGGACGGGGCGACGGTCCTCGCGACGCTCGTGGACGCGATCGCTGTGCCGACCGAGCGCCGCATGTACGGCATCTACCAGAAGGCGAGCGGCGAGCAGATCATCTGCCATGTCCCGATGACCGACGCGGAGGCGAAGGCCTACGCGGAGCAGCCCGACACGTTCTTCGGCGTCGTGAAGAAGCAGGGGTCGCTAAAGGGGCCGCTCGAGCTGTACGATTTCTTCTGGGAAAGCTATCGCAACACGCCGAAGGAGAGGCTGTTGGAGTTCATGGCGCCCCGCCCGGACCTTCCCGCCCTCAGCGCACTCCCGCAACAGGAGCTCGCAGAAATCTACTGCGAGGGGCTGGTGCATGGCGTGTTGGCGCAGCAGGCGGCGCGGACCGGCGGGAATTCCACGCGTACATAGATGTCGAGTCGCCCCCCGCAGCCAAAACTGCGTCGGTCCTATCAGTTCAATTTGGTTGAGCGTGCAGCGCTGCGTTTATCGACGCGGCGTCCAGTACAGACGGGACCCAGCCAACCGGTGCCTCCTCCCATCGATTATCCGTCAGCTGTCTAACATCCGTGCCGTCCGCACGCATCACGAATATCTCACCGTAGTCTTGGGATCCGGGGAACTCGGCGTCATCCTTCCATCCCATCCTGGAGCTGACGAACGCAATCCATTTCCCATCGGGTGACCAGAGCGGATGCGCGTCATTCCCGTGCGTGTGGGTCAGTTGACTCAGCCCCGTGCCATCCGAACGGATGGTGTAGATCTCGAAATCACCGGTTTCGAAGCCGGTGAAGGCGATACGATCCCCTCGCGGTGACCACGCGGGGAAGTCGTCCCACCCGCTCGTCAGCTTCGTGATCTTTCCGTCGGCCAAGGACACGATGCGTAGGCCGCGTTGCGTGTGCTGTCTCTCGCTCGAATTCCCCAGCCGATAAACAAGCCGCCTGCCATCCGGCGAAAAACTGGGAAAGGCATCGTGGCCATCATCGTGCGTGATCACTCGGAAATGAGCGCCGTCGCTGTCCATGACGGCGAGCTGCCCCACTTCGCTCGGGCGCGGGGATTTCACGATTCCGAAGGCGACCCTTCGGCCATCCGCCGATAGAGCGCCTGAGGCCCATGGAGAGACTCCGCTCCGACTACCATCGAAAATGACGGTACCCGAGCCATCCCAGCGGACGAGCTTCAGTATCTGTGAGTTCGGCGGTCGGTAAATGAACCTCTTGCCGGAACGGGTGAACGAGATGAAGTCGTTGAACGCCGAGCCACCAATCAGCTCGTAGAGTGGATCCTGGCTTCGCCGCACAGCCACCCACGTGGTTTGCGCGGGCAATTGCCGGTCAAACACAAGGAGCGAACCATCCGGCGACCACGAAGGATTCAGAGCATTATTCGGACCCTTGCGCCCGGACGTATAGACGAGAGTCGGTCCAGGATTATTCAGCTCATAACCGACCTCTTTCTGCGTGATATAGGCCGGAGACCGCGCGTACTCTGTACCGTCCGAATAGGTCCTTCGTGTACCAGTATAAACATCAACGGATACGATCTGGGTCCTGATGTGAGCGTGGCGCATGGCCTCGAGGTCGGTCACCTGGGCGAAGATCACGCGCCGGCCATCGGGTGACCATCGGGGACGTGCCGCACTCCCGTTGAGTGGGGTGAGACGCCGCAGGCCGCTGCCATCCGAATGGACGATGTAGATGGCAGTCCTTTCCAGTAACTCCCACGCAGGCCCCCAGTCCCGGATTATACGAAGCCGAGGCATGTCCCTGTCCGATGAGAAGGCGATCCACTTCCCGCCAGGGGACCAGCTCGGCCTGAAGTTGCCGGCCCGGTTCCGGGTCAGATTTCGAAAACGACGGCTCGCGATATCGAGCAGCCAGATGTTCGCGGTGCCGCCCTCTCGCGTGGAGACGAAAGCGAGCGTGCGTCCATCCGGTGAGAGCGCTCCCTGATCATCGAACGCCGGATTGTCGGTCAGTCGCTCGAGGCCGGAACCATCGGGGTGGACCCGGAAGACATCTGCTGATCCGAGCCGCTCGGACGTGAAGACGATCCAGCGGCCGTCGTAGGAGAAGGACGGGTTGTAGTCCGGTTGCAGATTGCTCATGAAAGAGCGCAGATGAGTTCCGTCTGGCGCGGAAAGATACAGCCCGAACCCAGGCTTGCCGATCGGCCACCACACGATCCTCTCTACGGGCGCCCCCGCCGCACACGTCGAGGCGGCGACCAGTAGGGCCATCAAGATTGACACTCGGCGACATAGTTGCCAGAGGACTTGACCCCCTCGGTCCTGCATGCATGCACATTGTCGAGCTAGTGAGCAGCTCTCAAGCTCAAAGGCACGACCCGCCCGCGGGGCGCGACGAATCGTCACGCTGTCGGCATGAATACCACGCGCGTTCTACTGGGCTCTCGAAACCGCTCGTTGGCGTGTCCGATCTGACGGGGTCTCAAGGGCTGTAATGGAGCAACTTCCATGTCGCAAACGGGTCGGGAGTGAGCGTTCGCCCTCGAGCCGCGAGTGGTGCCTTTGGGAGTTCCGCGTCGACGAGCGGCTCCTTAGAGGCGCTAGCACGATCGTGCTGTATGCCATTCGTCGGGAATGTTCGCGACTCAGAGACGCCGTCAAAACTAGCCAGGTGGTTGCGGAAGTTTTGTGACGTCAGCTCGTGCTTCGTTATGCTCAGTGGTGCCAAATGCAACGGGCGCCACGCGGAATTGGTTAATAAAATCAGTACGTTACAGTTGAGCTTACGCCTACGAACCAGGGGGTCGAGAGTTCGAATCTCTCCGGGCGCGCCAAATCAACCTTACTTGTCGTCGTTCGCTCGCCCGCGCAGCTGGTCGATCCGCCGCTGCAGCTCCATCATCGCCTCCTGCCGCGCCTCCGGCGTGCCCCAGCTAGGCTTGCCCGCAGCTTCCGGATCGCGCGCAGTTGATGGTGCATGGCCGCGCGCACGCTGCGCGCGCAGTTCCGCGCGCCTTGCTTGCTCGGCGATTCGCTCCGCCTGATCTCGCCTGAGCAGCCGCTCCTGCCGTCGCTTCTCCTCCGCCATCTGCTCAGCCTCGTGCTCGGCCATGATCGGCACGCCGCAGGTGCGCATGCCTGCCGCGCTCAGATACTCATCGACCGCGCTTCGCGAGTACTGAGCTGCGAACTGGCCGATCAGCGGCAAATTGAGGGCCGCGAATATCGGTTGCCAGGACTCCGCGCCCGAGGCTGACCGGACGCGCACTGCGAGTCCCGGGTTGAACTGATACCAGCCATGCGCAGTGCGTTTGAACAGCGCGCGGTTGTAGGCGTAGTCGCGTTCCACTTCGTTCCGCGACAGCACATTGGAGATGTGTTGGCGCTTGTGGCGCGAGCCTCGCAGGACGCTCTCCGGCAGGTGCTGCCATGCGTTCAGGATCGCCTTTGTATCGATCCCGCAGTTGAGGGTGCGATCGATGCGCGTGAAGCGGGTCTTGAACAGCGTCCAGAACGTCTGGAACAGAAAATACTCGGACAGATGCTTGTCGAGGCGGACGAGGCGTTCGCCGGCTTTTACGTCGACGTGTGCCGGAGCCAGAAGGTCATAGAGCAGAACGCAGGCACCGCACGCAAACTTCGGATCGCGGAAGGCCTCGCGCAAGGCGATATGCAGTGCGTTGCAGCCGTACGCGTCTGTCGCGTCACGGTTTGCGCCGCGCTCGAGCAGAGTCTGGACCAGAGCGACGTTACCGGCTGCCGCGGCGGCCATCAGCGGGGTCTGGTTCATGGGGGTGCGATGGTCGACACCATGTGCATCGCACTGGCGCAGCACGTCTTTGAGGTTGCGCGAAGCGTACGGCGCGAGATACTTGCCTTTCACCGAGCTGTGCTGCTTCTCGAAACCCCGGTGCTCGCCGAAATCCGCTACGCCGAACCCGGTTTCTCGAGCAAGGTAAGAGGCCAGTTCCGGCTCGTCATGGAAGGCGGCATACTCGTTGAGTCGCCGCTTGTGCTTGTCGCCGGGCGCACGCTCGCGGAAGACCTTGATCAGCAGGTCTCGCAGGGGTGGCTCATCCAAGACCGGCCAGGGTGGCGGGGTTTCCCTGAGAATGGTGCGACGTATGGCCTCGGCCTGCTCCTGCTTACCCTGGAGGTCGAGCTTGCGCGCTTCCTGTTGCCACTCCTCGATGCTCGACTGCTTCGGCTCCAGGCGCGGATCACCGCCGGCTCGGGACAGCTCGAGTAATCCAAACAAGGGGTGGGCGAGATCCGATTCGACCAGGTAGAGGTTTTTGACGGCGCGAGTTAACGCCACATACAGCGCGTTGACGAAGAACTTGTAAATCTCCAGCGACTTGTCGGTCTTGTGAGCTGCCCGGCGGTAATCGAGCATCTCCGCCTGGAGATCGGGGCGAGCTACGCCGGCCGTGATCTCGGCAAATTCGCGCCGGTGATCGGAGACGAATCGGTACAACACGATATTCTCATACTCCAATCCCTTCGCCTCGTGGATTGAAAAGAGCAGCGGAGTCGCAAAGTACGCTCGCGCGGCCGGCTTGTCCTCGTCGCGCATCACCAGCACCGCGACCCGCGTGGAGAGGCGGATCGTGCGATCCAATTCACGTGTCGTCGCCGGCTCGTCGGCCAGCAGGGCGACCTGGCCGGCATCGCCGCCTACGGTGTCGACCAGGAAATTGCTCTCCCGGTCAATCGAGCCGAAGCGCGCATGCTTGATCTTGAGCAGGTTGTTGGCGAGGCGCGTGATCTGCTGTCCATTGCGGAAATTGGCCGTGAGCACCCGTAACGACTGGCGCTCCGCGAGCTGTGGCTCGCGCCAGAACAGGCTCTTGACCTGGCTCCAGGAAAAGAAATTCGGATGAACGATCTGGTTCGAGTCGCCGCACAGCATGAACCGACCGGGCGCCCGCAGCGTCTTCAGAATGAGGGCGAGCTGCGCGGTGGTGAGGTCCTGGACCTCATCCACCATCACGAAGTCATAGCGCGGTGCTGCCAGTGCCAGCCAGTCGTGCGCGACTAGGTTCAGGTCATAGAGATTCGCTTCCTTGAGCCAGGTCCGGTACTTCTCGAACAGCGTGTAAAGCCGATCGCGGTCCTCCGCGCGAAATATCGACTGGCGTACACCGAGCGCCTGGTACTCCTCCCGCGACAGAACGCCGCCTGCGCGTGCCGCGATCACGCCACGAATCTCCTCGAACGCTTGGTGGCCCTCGAAGTCCCGGAACGCAGGTCCCTGGCGCATGCGCCCGAACCACTCCGCGAATTCGCGCCAGCCCAATTCTCGCCCCGCCGGCACGCGGATCGACTCAAGGAATTCGCGGTACGAGACAAAGCTCGCGTCTTGGTCCTCCCGCTCGAAGCCGTTCGCGTAGTAGAGGTTGCGTGCGCTCTCCGCCAGATAGCCCGAGCGGGTGACGTACAGCACTTCACCGTCCGCGTGCTTGAGCTTCTCCAGGCTGAGCGCAGTCTTGCCGCTGCCGGCGCTGCCCACGACGATCAAAGGGGGCAGCAGGCGGTAAACTGCATCCTGGGCGTCGTCGAACGAGATGGGCTTGTCTAGGAAGTGTACGGCGCTGCGCTCGGGGTGCAGGTAGCGCACGGGTTGCGCTTCGGCGCGGGCAGCTGGGACATCGATCTCGGCGATCTTGCTCTCATCGACAGCGGCACCGCGGAGAAAGCGCGACCTGCCGTAATCATGATTCAGAATCACTTCCAGCATCAGGGCGCAGGTTTCATCACGATGCCGCACAAGCGCGAACAACAGGCGGTTGCTGCCATCGAGCCGCGCTCGGTAGAACTTGCCGTGTCCGAGATTGACGAGCTTCTTCACGTCCGCCGCCCGGAAGTCCTCGCGTGCGATGGCCTCAGCTACCTTCAAGTACTGCGTTTCCAGTCCTGCGGTGTCGAGGCCGCTGTATTCGAGAACTCTCACGACGGAAGATCAGAATGCCGGTGCGGGTTAACGAACATCATTGCTCCGGCGCGACACTAGGATCACTCGCGGCGCGGAACCCGCGCCGCTTTCTCCATCTCGTCCCGTTCGAGGAATCTGTCGCGCACGTAGGCGAAGAAGCGCGGTGGCAATGGCCCGTACACGATCGTGGATGTATCCCGTCCTGGGACGGGCCGAAGGTCGGGACCCGGCCAAATGAACTCGTTCGCCTCGGTGATTACAACCCAGAAGCGCTCAGAGTCGAGCCCGAGCCGGTTCTTGGTCGTGGCCGGAATCTCGACGGCATCGGCAGGCCGGGCCGGCGGGCTGTGTGTGATCGGAAGCACCCAGACTTCTTTGTCGCCATCCTCGTCGATGACCATCATGATAATGGCGCAAGGCCGATCTTTCGTGCCTTCGTCACGCCCCGCGTCGGACTCCCGCTTCCAGAGATAGGAGTAGCGGATCACCAGACCGGGATACGGCTCCGGAAAGCTCACTGCCTCCAGTCTTCGAGCTCGCGATCGAGATCAGCGTGCTGATCGGGGACCTTGGCCTGCCGCAGCGCCGCGACCTGACGATCCATCAGTTCGCCGGCCGCGACGACTCGACGATCTCGCCGCTTCAGCCGCGCGTATTCCTCCGCTGAGATCAGCACTGTCCGCTCGCGGCCATTCTTCGTGATGGAGACCGCCTTCCTCAGTGCGATGTCCTGGTACATGCCGATGTTGCGATGAAACTCGGCAGAGGTAACGGTGACGGTATCATCGGTAGCCATAATGAGCGATCCTCATAACCTGCGTATTCTATAAATTATGCACATTCTGTGCAAATTGCTAAAGCGAATCAGAGGGGTAGCGCTCGAGTGGCCCCTACCCAAGTCCCCGACCACACCGTCGGTTTTCCGGATCTCGATCACCTGGGATCGTCGAGCCCTCGTGGGACTTTGGTGCGATCTGGAAGGGTGCTTCATGCTGCTCAGTGGTGCCAAGGTGCAACGGACGCCACGCGGACTTATCTATGGGGATCAGTGACTTGGCACCGCGGCCAATCGCCACTTCGCGCTACGAACCAGAGAGTCGGGAGTTCGAATCTCTCCGGGCGCGCCAATCTACGCCCAGTCGGGCTTGAGGGTCATCGGGTCATCGCAGGACGGCACCGCGTGAACCTCGCGTCTCTGCGCAAATGGGCTGCCGCATATCGGATCTCTGCTGTAGTTGTGCCTGCGGCATTCCTCAGTGCGTGGGAACCGCGCACCTGAAGTTCTTCTCCTCGTCAGTGCTCCCGTGGCCGGTATACCGCGCCGCCTGCGGATAAGCGCACAACGGTCGCGTGCGCGGCGGGGCGCCCGGCGGATTGCTCACCACGATCCTCTCCGGCACGTGCCCGCTTGCGACCCACTCGTCGAGGATGGATATGGGATCGAAGAGGAAAGGCCCGTCGCCGCCTGCGCAGTGGGCCATGCCGGGAATCATGAACAGACGCGTATCCCGAGCTTCTTTAGGGGTCAGATGCCGCCTAAGCTGGAGGTAGAAATCGACCGTGCTCATGGGCGGAATGAGGCCATCGGCCCACCCGTGGGAAAGCAGAAGCTTGCGTCCTTCCGCAAGGAACGTGTCGAGGCCGTTGGGTGGAACGTCGAGCTGCGCGCTGCCTGCCTGCATGGCGCGTTCGACGTCCTTGTCGTAGTCGAAGTCTCTGAAATTCCACTTTGGATCCTTGAACACAAGGTCGCCGAAATAGGTAACCGCGGCGCCGAATGGCTTGGGGCCCATTGTCTGGATGGGCAGCTGGCCTTCACTACCGGGTTCGAATCCGGGAAAGATGGACCGCCCCGTGCGCGGATTGCGGGGTCCCTGGTAGATGGCGCGCAATGCTGCAACTTGCGGAGCCGTGAGGCAGTCCGGCCCGTCCTCGGATTTGCATTGCAGAACTGCAGGATCGAAGTGGCAAGTCTGCGGCGAGGAGACGATGCCGTCCTTCACCCCGTCGCTTGCATCGCAGGCCTTGAGTACGGCCCGGTGAATCATCGCGAATTTCGGGAGCGGAATGTGG
>Ga0335074_10015126_pt1 | contig 10834 bp, 6 predicted proteins | sample Lox_Sample_23_FD_206715 | JGI IMG/M metagenome (GOLD analysis project Ga0335074, IMG submission 206715) | Soil microbial communities from Loxahatchee National Wildlife Refuge, Florida, United States - Lox_Sample_2.3 | ecosystem: Environmental > Terrestrial > Soil > Wetlands | place: USA: Florida... | reverse complement strand
GAGGACCTGGAGCAGCCGGCGGACCTCCTGAGCCTCGCTGAGTGAGGCAGTTGTGGGAGACATGCCGTCCACGAGAGTGCTGAAATACCTGGCCTCGCGAGCAATCTCCTCGTGCATCCGGCTCATCGCGCCAAGCGGGTCCCGCCCACCGAGCCGCTCGGCGAGCGCGGGGTAAAGGGTGCGCTCCTCGGCCTGCTGATGCGGCAACAAGAGAGTGGCCAACTCGGCGTTGATGGCTCGCAAATCGTCAAGCGGCGTTTCGCTTTGTCGGTTCATGTGCTCGGCGGCGCGGCGCATGCGCTCAAGCAGCGCCCGAAGCCGCTCGTGCTCGCGGACCAGGCGATGCACAGCGGTTCGGTCGGCGAGTGGGCGCGGCAGCTCACTGCCGGAGAGAGCCCGGAGTGCGTTCAGGATTACGGCAACGTCGATCGCTTCCTGCAGCAGCGCACCGGCGACCGGTGGCAGGTACCCCAGCGCGGCGACCCCCATGGCGAGAACGGATAGGCCCATGCCCGCTGCGATAGACTGCAATGCGATCGCTCGGGCACGGCGGGCGATCGTTACGAGCTCGGGGATACGGTCCAATCGATCGACCATGAGCACCGCGTCTGCCGCCTCGGCAGCGGCTGCGGCGCCGCGAGCGCCCATCGCGATGCCGATATCGGCGGCCGCCAGTGCCGGCGCGTCATTGGTTCCGTCGCCGATCATTAGCGTCGGGCCGTGCACCCGCTCGGACTGCACAACCGCGATTTTCTCGGCTGGCGACAGGTCGGCGTGTACTGCGTCGAGCCCCAGCAACGTTCCGATCTCTTCGACCGCGGTCGGGCGATCCCCGCTCACCATGACAAGCCGTTGCAGCCCGGCGGAGCGGAGGGCGCGAAGTGCGCGCGATGCCTCCGGCCGAATGGGATCGGTCAGCAGCACGGTACCGGCGAGGCGACCATCGAACACAACCCAGGCAGCGGCGGCAGCCGCCTGTGCCATGCGTGCAATCGCCCCACCGGAAGGAGGCGTGAGCCCGGCCGCCGCCAAGAGGCCGGCGCTTCCCACCAGCACGCGCCGCGCCCCCACTTTGCCAGAAAGGCCGCCACCCGGAACTTCCTCGACTTCGAACGGTGCCGTCAGCGGCGCATTGAGCGCTCGCGCGGCTGCGATGATTGCCCCGGCCACTCCATGCTGTGACGCCTGCTCGAGCGATGCGGCGCATTGCAGCACATCATCCGGCTCGAAGCCGTCCACGGCCTCGACGTGGGTGACGCGAGGGGTTCCCGTGGTCAGGGTCCCGGTCTTGTCGAATAGTGCGATACGGGTGCGCGCCAAGCGTTCGAGCGCGCTGGCGCCCTTTATGATCACGCCGCGGCGGGCGGCGCGGGAGACGCCACAGACCAGCGCGACCGGCGCCGCCAGGATAAGAGGGCAGGGGGTAGCGACCACCAGAACCGCCAGTGCCCGCACGGGATTGCCGGTCAGTCCCCAGGCGAGGCCGCAGAGCGACAGCGTGAAGCCAAGGAAGCCGAGCGCAAAGCGGTCAGCGAGGCGCACCATCCGCGGCCGATCCCGTTCCGCCGCCTCCACGAGCCGCACGATCGCGGCGTAGGTGCTGTGCTCGGCGCTGGCGGTCGCGCGCAGCCGAAACGCCCGGCCGGCATTGAGCGTGCCGCTGCGGACGGGGGCGCGGTCGATCCGCTCGACCGCGATCGGCTCGCCGGTGAGCGCCGATTCATCGAGTGTCGCGGGCTCGCCGCAGACAACGCCGTCTACCGGGACAATTTCCCCAGGCTTCACGAGTAGAAGGTCGCCAGGACGCGCCGCTTCGACCTCGACGTCGGCGATCATGCTGCCATCCAGGCGGTGCGCAATGCGTGGGGTGCGGGAGACGAGCGCGGCGAGCTCTCGTCTGGCGCGCGCCTCGGCGAACTCCTCGAGCGCCGTCCCGCCTGCGACCATTGCCGCAATGATGATCGCAGCGAGATGCTGGCCGAGGATCAGTGCCACGAGAATGGCGAACAGCGCGATCACATCGACGCCGAGCGTTCTGCGACGCAAGCCGGCCACCAGGTCCATCGCCACGATGGCGGCAACAAGCGCAGACGGCCCGTCCCACGCGCCGTGCGTCAGGGCGGGCAGACCGGCGAAGCGGGCAAGGCCTCCCCCCGCGAGCCCGAGCAGGACAAGGCCGAGAACGGCGCGTCGCCGATGCAGCGGCAGAACCATCTCGGCGACTCTTCAGCGTTGCAGGGGTCTTCTAGAATGCAAATCGCGCCGCCGGATTGACCCACGTCAATGAGGTCTTCGACTGAGCAGCACAGTTTACCAACTGTCTGGAAGGGAGGCGTCCGTGCCGAAACGCCGCAACCTGCTGATCGTTGTAGCCGACGGTGAGCACGCCCGCTTTGTTCGATCGGGCCCGGACGATGCACTCCACACGGAGGCAGCATTTGACTCGATTTCGGCCCACAAGCGGTCGGCAGAGCTGGGCTCCGATCATCCTGGCGGGTCGTTTCACAGTCGGCATCCCACGCAGAGGCGCCGAGACATGACCCTCACAGAATGGAGAAAGCCAAGTTTGCGCACTTCATCGGCGACGAACTCAATGCGGCGGCAGCGCGAATCGAATTCGATGAGCTGGTCATCGTGGCACCGCCGAATGTCCTCACGGCGATTCGCAGGGTCTGCTTCACTTTCGGTGCGGGCTTTAGGTGTGTAACGGCATCAATCTGGCGCGGAGCAGGTCAACTCCGGCACGGCCGTACATGGCTCTCTTCAGCGTCTTGAGCCTGTTGATCTGACCTTCGGTCTGCCCATTGCTCCATGGTTCCAGCACGGCATTTCGTACCGCCCCGATGTCATGCCGTAATGCTCTGGCAAAACGCTGCATACCATAAATGCCGGACCGGTGTGCATCTTTTAGCCAGCCGTCTAATTTCTCCACACAGCTACCACGGAGCAGACCGCGAAACCGCATCGCCAGACGGCGCATCGTCGCAAATTCAGCTGAGGCGGTTTTGAGTGCATCGACGTTGACAATCTGCCGTGCGGTCATCTGGCGACGCGGCTTTATGCAAAGTGCCGCTGCCACAAGAGGCGAGATCCGGCGGCCAGTCATCGGGTCCATCACATGCAGAGGGAGCGGAGCTGGCGCCTCCTGGTCGGCAGATAACCCATCCTCCAATGAGCCGCTGCTGCGCCAGGGAGCGAGGAAGCGCGCCAGATGGCTGTAGGAACCTGTGTAGCCACGATGGCGTATGTCAGAGAACAGGTGGCGGACCTTGGTCGTCCCTTCGGCCCAGCTTCGTGCCAGGAAAGCCCCGAAATAGGCCGGCGTAGATGGCTTGGGTGCCATTGCATTGCGTTCCGGCATGTCAATGCGCCGCACCCAGCGGTAGACGCGTCGGCGACCAAGGCCGAGCTTCTGTGCAATCTCCCCTACGGTGCTGCCAGTGTCAAAGAGAGCTCTGATCTCGTCGAACATGGCTTCGCGGGCAGCGCGGCGACGGCGCCTCAGCCGTTCCCGCTCCGCGGTCTCAGAGCATCGATCTGATCTGTCGATAGGCGGCTGCTCCGGCGTGTCCTGGTCATCCTCAACCTCGGTAGCAGATTCCCGGATGGGCGCCTCGAACCCGCCGAGCTGCCGCGCGATCGTCTCCCTCAAGTTCTTCAGCAGGTGAAACCGATCAGCGACCTGGCGCGCCTGTGGTGCGCCCTGACGGGCCGCGTCCGCGTAGAGGCCATCGCGATCGCGGTTGATGATCTCGACTTCAGGATGTTGCTTGAACCAATCTGCCATCCTGTCTGCCGTGCGATCTGCCAGCAGATCCACCACGCGGCGGCGCTCCAAGTCCACGACAATCGTGCCGAATTTCGTGCCCTTCCGCCAGGCCCACTCATCGATACCAGCGACGCGGATCACGGCTCGATTGGGCCTGGTCCCGGCGTGTTGCTTGACCCGCCGCAGGATCGTGCTGTCGCTCACCCGCATGCCCAGGCAGACCATCAACCGCTCGGAGGGGCGCCCGCCGGCGCTATGACCGAACAGCCTGACGATCTCCGCCAAGCGGTCAGTCTGACGCGCGAACGGGCCCGCAACTCTCGGAAGGCGCTCGGCGAAAATCTGGCGATCGCACCGCTCGTTCCGGCAGCGCCAGCGACCCACTCGCACCCTGATCGTAACGGGTGTCCCCTGAGCGGAAAGATCGCCAAGCGTCCGTCGGTAGACGCTATGGCGGGAATCCGAATGCACGCCACAAAGCGGACAGCAAGCGCGCTCCCGGCTACACACCGTTACGAGCCAGCGCGAGTCTTCTCGCTCGACGGCGGTTACCTTCAGGTATGGCGCAGGTGACCAAGTTGCCAGAGCTCCCATCGTGGCGGGGCCTCCTTTCCCCCGACCACGATGCCACCGAGATCATCTTGCACCGAAAGTGAAGCAGACCCGCTTGGAATAAGAAGCGGTGCTGCCGTCGAAGCGAGAATTTCCATGGTGCACGGGTGCTGCGTGGCTGTATGACTGACACTTGAATCGGATTGCGCCGACTGACGGCAAGGAAATGACGATGGAAAGTTATGAGATTGGCTCCAGCGCGCTCACGGCTGGCGTTCTGGAGATCGGCGCGGAGCTTTGCTCGCTGCGCGATGCGAAGGGCTGCGAATATCTGTGGCAAGCGGGGCCGGCCTGGCCACGGCACGCGCCCAACCTCTTCCCCATCGTCGGGCGGCTCAAGGATGATCGACTACGCCATGGCGGCAAGGACTATCATCTGACGCAGCATGGCTTCGCCCGAGATTGCCGCTTCACCTGGTTAAGTCGCCAGAAAACGTCGTGTAGTCTGGAACTCAGGGACGGCACGGAGAGCCGCGATCTATCCTTTTACCTTCCGCCTCATCCTCAGCTACGAGCTCGCGGGCGCTGCGCTGCACATCAGCTTCACGCTTGAGAATCCTGGGGATGTCGTGCTGCCGGCCTCTGTGGGCGCGCACCCGGCCTTCAATTGGCCACTTGCTTGGCCCAGACCCAACATTCGTGTCACCAGATGCAAAGTAGCGGCAGTGTTTCGGTTTGAACTCCGGTATTGGGTGCGGACCTAGGCGGGGCGCAAGAGCGGCCAAGTTTCCAGCCATCCCTTCGCCCGAATACGATTGTTGTAGAGCTGGCGCTTGTCGTCGGCGAAGCGTGGGTGGGCCTGACGATCAGACCGAAGAGATCATCCAAGCCTAACGGCGCCGCAATCTCGCAATGATCCCGGTCGTTCCTCCTGACCGCGACCGCCGTGGCCGTCTCCGGCCAGTAGCGCATCGCGTCCGTCGCCGAGGCATACGGAGCGTCACCGTTGCGCACGTGCATCCTGGCTTGGTTCTTCACGGACCACTCGACGGACGGGTCCATCGTCCGCAGCGCGGCTTCGATTTGCCGGTCCTTCGATGGATCGGTCCGCGTACGATCAAACCAGAGGACATCGACGTCACCGGATAGAGGAGACGCCGTTCGCCCGTGCAGGTTGTCCCAGACAGTGTTCCTGACAAAGCCTGCCCCGATCCAGCAATCGGGCAGTCGCATGGACCGCACTATATCAAGGAGGCGCCATCTAATCGGATCGCTCGAGATGATGGCTTGGACCTTCAATGCATTATTCATCGCCAGAGTCTAGCCGTGCATCTCTGGTCGCTGAAGGTCGGCATCGGGAGTTCAAACTGAGGCATGATCAAAGGGGACAAGCGCCTTCTGGATCATCAGACGCCGTGCAGCGGTAGCTGACCTGCGACGCCCGCCAATATCGGCGGATCGAGGGGCAGGCGAGCGGTCATATCGAGCTGGAAAGTGCCGTAGGGGTTCACATGTCCCCAGAACAGCGGCGTCATCCCCCGCCGCTCATTGGCGCCCATGCGCTCCAGCCAGATCGGCTCGCCGAGCACGCGCTGTAGCATCAGGGTGTTGACGAAAACCATGCAGTTTTGCAGCAGGTGCAAGGCCAGCATGGTCGCCTCCTGGTCGTCCAGCCGGTTGGTGGCGATCTCGCCGCCCCGGCCGTAGAGGATGAAATCGTTGGCACCATTCCAGGATTCGATCACGTTCAAGCCCTCATGGATCTCGCGCCTCAGTTCCAACCGGTGCAGGTAGCGGCACAGGAATGTGGTGCGCAACGCCTTACCAAGCTCGACCAATGCTCTGTACGTAGGGTGCTGCAAATTGGCGCGGGTAAAGCGGCGCAAGATGTCCGCCGCGGCAGCGGTGCCGAGGCGAAGTGCGGTCGCGAACTTTACCATCTCGTTGTACTGGCGGCGGATCAGATCCCAGTCGATCGGCCGCGACAGCACTGGTCGTAATGCCGGATACGCATCAGGTTCGCCGGCAACCGGGCGATACGGCCGCTGGGCATGGATACGCTTGAGACGCGGCAAGAGGTGGAAGCCGAGGAGGTGACAGAAGGCGAAGGCAACATCGCTTTGGCCATGGCTGTCGACGTACGCCTTTTGAACCTCCATCTCGGTGCAATGCCGTAACACACCCTCGATCATGGCGGCGACTTCGGAGGAGGATGGGGTCTTGAGCTGCGAATAGATGCAGGCGCTGTGGCGCTCGACATGCCAGTAGATCATGACACCACGACCCCCGTAGCGGACATGCCACTCTGTCATAAGGTTCTGATCCCAGGCGCCAAACTGCTTTGAATCGGCGGCGCATGCCGTCGTGCCCTCGCCCCATATACCGGGATGGCGGGCACGCAGCGTAGCGTTGACGACCTGGGCGATGGCCTCGCGCATGCTCTCGCGAGTGATGAAGCGCCGCCGCACATAGAGCAGGTCCCTGTAGGTGACATCCTCCTGACCTGCCGCCATTCGCTTGAGACCGGTGTTGGTGCCGATCCCGTTCAGGCACAGCAACAGCCGTTCCTGCAATGCCGCACGCGAGAGGTTTTCGTGATCGGTGACGGTGCGGAAAGCATTGGTGAAGCCGATGCGCAGATCAGCCTCTTTCAGCATGTCGAGCAGGCTGGTCATTGGCCAGCGCCGGCCAATTTCGGTCTTGAGCGCAGCGAGGCCAGCTGGGTCTTCCTGCTTTTCCAACGGTGTCAGTGCAATCCGCCCGCCGCCGCGCTTGAGGATGCGAACATAGGGGTTGGCGGCCAGGCCGGATTCGAAGGTGGCGAACGCCTCGGTCATCTCTGCTTGCACACGTGCAATGAAGACGTCTGCGTCCCGGGGAAGTCCGAGGGCGGCATAGTGTTCGTCTCGTCGGCTCTCGAAGTCCGCGGGCAGGTCCTCGTCGGGGTTGCGGAAGCGATCGGCGCCTTCGACCCAAATTTCCTTGCAACGCAGTTGCTCGCGCAGTGCCTGCAACGCGCAAATCTCATAGGTGATCCGGTTGATCCGGGTCCGGCCCTGGGCGTCGCGCTCGATCACGGCGTCACGCCAAGCGATCGGTACGACACCATCGAGCGGCACGGATTCCTCAAGCGGATAACAGCGCAGTTTGCTGTCGAGGTGGCGACGCACCAAGGCGAGCGCATCAAGCACCGGCCGGTGATCCTGGTTGTTGGAGCGGAATGTCAGCGCGTCGAGCACGACAGGCAGCATACGGCGGTAATGGAAACGGTAGGAACCGCGGATCACTGCCTGGAGGTGGCGACGGTACATTGGCCCCGTTGCTTCACCTTCGGCGACCAAGTCGCGCAGGGTCTGCTCATCAACGACGGGAAAGATAACCGCTCGAACTGGATCGTCCGGCTTGGCGAGGCTGACCGCGGCAAGCTTGAACAGCAACGCCGGCTTGCCGGCAACCCGCTTGAGGTCGGCAATCAGCTCGCTCTCGACCCGCTTCTCGGCCGTAGCGCCGATGCGATGGACGGTGGCGATCAGCAGATCGACCAGGGTATCGGTGATCTCGCGTCCGCGCACATGGCAGAATGCTGCGAGCAGCGTCAGCCGGACCGCCGTTGGATGGCGACGCAGTTCGTGCAATTCCTCGGCCGCAACACGCCGCCGATAGGCCAGCAGAACCTTGGAAGGAAGGTCCGCGAACAGGTCTGCTGGCAGTGCAAGTGCGCGGATACAGGCGAGCTTGTCGGCTTCCTCGTCTACGCTTTGCAGGCTGGCCTGGCCGGCGCCAGCACGCAGTGCAAGCAGTGGAGCACGACTATCCTTGCCGCCTGCCGCGTCGGAATGGGGCGCTTTGAGCAGGGCATCGAGTCCCGCTGCCGCCGCAGACGGCAGACGCGCCACCAGGCCATCACACCACGCCTCTTCATACCGGTGGACAACGGAGCGTACCAATCGATCGAGGCGGTCAGGGGATGGTGGCTCGATGCGAAGCGACCTGCACCGTTCGCGCGCCGCCATCAGCAATCGATCTGGCCGGTGTTCCAGCGCGGACACCTGACCTTCCAGCCAGCTCGCGAGAGCGTCGGTATCGTCCAGCGTTGCCTCGCGGAAGCCGAGGGCATCGCGGATTTGTGCCCGGTGATACGCGGCGGCTCGACTGCGCCAGTCATAGCCACGCCAGGCTTCTGCCGGCACTTCGATCTGGCGGGCAATCGTCTCCACCGCTGCGACGGGAACCTCCTCAAGCCGGTACGGAAACCGACCATTAGCCTGGAACATCTTGAGCAGAACGGCGAAGCCCAACCGTGTGGCGCCGGTCTTGTTGCCGAGCAGCGTGCGATCCGATGCGTGCAAAGCCCAGCGATCGTCCAGGTCCTCGCCATCCCGTTCGGCCCGCATGATCGTCTCTCCGTTGTGCATTCCTGTCCCAGTTAGGCTATAGTCTGTCTGCTATGGTCGACGCCCAAGCCGAAACAACGGCTTGCAAGCCGCCGAGCGGGGAGAGTTCAACTGGGACAGCGCGCCGCCCTCTACTGCCGGGTCTCAACTGTCGATCAGTCGTGTGCCCGGCAGGCACGCGACCTGACTGCGTTTGCGGCGCGTGCCGGTTACGAGGTGGTTGACACCTTCAAGGAGACCGGTTCGGGAGTGAAGGCGGATCGCGTCGAGCGTCGCAAGGTCATGACACTGGCGCAGCGGCGCGAGATCGACGCTGTGCTAGTAACGGAGTTGTCCCGCTGGGGGCGCAGTACACTCGACCTGCTGCACACACTGCAGGACCTGCAGGCCTGGCGTGTGTCGGTGATCGCAATGAACGGCTTGGCGTTCGACCTCGCCACGCCACACGGCCGCATGATGGCCACCATCCTCGCAGGCGTCGCTGAATTTGAGCGTGAACTGATCCAGGAACGCATCCGCTCTGGCATCGCCGCGGCGAAGGCGCGTGGCAAACGGCTTGGCCGACAGCCGGGGCAGCGGCCGAAATCCGATCGTCTGGCACCTAGGGTTCTCGCTCTCGTCGCCCAGGGTCGTAGTTACCGCCTGATCGGCCGCGAGGTTGGGCTAAGCAAGAATACCATCGCTGACATCGTGAAACGCGACCGGTCTGCGAACGGGGCCAGAGCGCGGACTGACAATAGTCAGTTGTATAAGGAGGCGCAGCGATGACACGGGATGCCAAGAAGGGTCTCATTCAGCGGCTGCATCACCTGTGGAATACAGGGAATCTCTCTCTGATCCCCAAGATTTATGCGCCCGACTTTGTTGCTCATATGCCCAAGGGGTGGGAGGTCAATGAATTCAGGGGCCATACTGGGGTCCAGGAGGCCATCCAGACCATCCGTACAGCCTTCTCGGGGTGGACTGAAACCATCGAGGACATGATCATTGAGAACGACAGGGTTGTAACACGATATGTATCGACTGGGGTGCACACCGGCCCCTTCATTGGCCTGGCACCCACGGGCACGCATATCCGGTTGGGCGAGATATCGATCTATCGCCTACAGAGCAGCCTTGTCGCGGAGCAATGGTGCCTGACAGACGAGACGCTTGTCCGCCAACTGCACGGCCGGAACCCGTAGGCCCTTGATCGGTTCGCCGACATGTCACAGGGGGCGCCCTACGGCTGTTGCCGAGTGGGCCCGAGCAAGAACACCGTTGCCGACATCGTCAAGCGCCATCACACCCGGGCCGGCTCACTCGCCGACCGCCACTTTGCGTCTGGTGACACGAATGTTGGGTCTGGGCCAGGTTGGGCGCCATATGCGGCGGCGGGAACACCAGCGGGAGTTTTATCTGTGAAAACTCGCTGGCGTAGTCCTGAAACCCCCGTCGTCGCAGATATTCATTGCACATCGCACTTCCAGCGTTCTCTTCGGCGACCCTACGTGGTCAGCAACCGGCACCCTTCGGCGCGACGGGCCCGAGTGCCGCCGCCACGCCGAATTCCCCCGGCAACGCCCCTTTTGCGAACAACCGAGTGACATGCCCCATCTTGCGGCCTGGCCGCGCCACGGCCTTGCCGTACAGGTGCGGAATCAGCCCGGGGGTGGCGAGAATCTCCGGCCACAATGCCAACTCCTCCGGCCCGACGAGGTTCTTCATCACCGCATCCGAATGCCGCACCGCCGGCGGCAGCGGTAGGCCGGCAATCGCCCGGATATGCAGCTCGAACTGGCTTGCCGGGCAGGCGTCGATCGTCCAGTGGCCGGAATTGTGCGGACGCGGTGCAATCTCGTTGGCGAGCACCCGACCATCGGCATCAACAAACATCTCGACGGACAACAGGCCGATCAGATCGAGCGCCGCGGCGATCCGGCAGGCGATTGCCCGCGCCTGCCCGGCAATCACCGGCGACGCTCGGGCCGGAGCAAGAGTCAGATCCAGGATCCCCTCGCGATGGCGGTTCTCCACCGCATCGAACATCGACACCGCACCGTCCGCTCCGCGCGCCACCACCACGCTGATCTCGGCGGCGAAATCGACGAAGCCCTCCAGGATCAGCGGCTTGGGCTCC
>Ga0335074_10015125_pt1 | contig 10835 bp, 5 predicted proteins | sample Lox_Sample_23_FD_206715 | JGI IMG/M metagenome (GOLD analysis project Ga0335074, IMG submission 206715) | Soil microbial communities from Loxahatchee National Wildlife Refuge, Florida, United States - Lox_Sample_2.3 | ecosystem: Environmental > Terrestrial > Soil > Wetlands | place: USA: Florida... | reverse complement strand
ATATATTATTATTATTATTTATTATTAAAATAATATATTTAAATTCTACTTTTTAAATTTTGTTAAATTGTTTTCTTTTTTTCTTTTCTTTGCATATTATAATAACTTATTCTTAATTTTAATTTTACTTTTACTTTTTTTATATTAATTTTCTATTTATTTTAATATTAACTATTTTATTTGTTATTATTATACTTTTCTTTTCTTATTTATTAAAATATCTCCTTTTTATTATTATTATCCCTTATTTATTATCTTATTTTATCTATTTCATCTTTTAAATTTAAAATTACTATTTGTATAACCCTTCTTATTTTCTTACTTTTCTACTACTTGCTTGCTATTACTTTATTTTTAATGTGTGCCTACTTCTAATTATTTTAATAATTCTATTTGCTTTTCTGCTTTTTTAATTCTATATTTTATTATTTTATTATCTTACATTCTACTAAATTACCCTTCTCCTCTTTTAACCCCTTTTACTATATACTTGTTTTTCTATTTATACTACTTATACTCTGCAAATACTTGCTGTAATACTCCTACTTTTCTTACTGCTTTGTTATTTTTTTTGATATTCTACTTTTATGCCTATCTTGCTATATATTCCTTTTATTTATTTATAATATTTTCCCTTATTTTTAAATATAATTTGCATTAACCATTTTAGTTAATATATAAAATACCTTATACAATCTTATCACCTTAATTCTTCCTTATATTACTTTCCCTTTAAACTATCCTTATACTTCTTCTAAATTATCTTAATCTACAAAATCTTCTTCCATCTACTTTAATACAATATCTACCTCCTTATTACTTCCTACTTGCAAAATTACTGCTATACTTAAAATTAATGTCCCTCCATATTAACATTTAACCTTATTAATTCTTTTAAACTATTCTTACTCCTCTTTCTACTTCTATTTTTAACATATTACTTATAGCATCTTACAATTATAACAACATAAAAATCTTGCAAACCTCTTTTTCCTTTAAATCTCCTACATTATATTATATACCTTATATAAAACTGTTTTTACTTCTAATTGCATGTAATCCTCTAATTAATACTGCTACTACTACTTCTTCCTTAATCTACATAATAGACATTAATTAACCTACTTCCTTAATTGCTCTTTAAATTCCTTAATCTCTTATCCTTCCTCTTAATGCTTCTTACTTATCTTGCTTTTTAACTATTATCTTTCTTGCTACTACTTCTTAAATATTGCTTCTACTTCTATCTCTTCTTACATGTTACATTTTACACTTTCTTCTATCTCTTCTTAGCTTCTAAATCGTTTTAGGATTAAGGTCTAATTAATAAACCCTTAATTCTTACTAATTAGCCTGCTTAATATGCTTTATCTTACTCTTTTTATTGTACTACTTATACTCTTACTAATCCTATTATCCTTAAATTCTATATTTAATATAAGTAAACCCTCTCTTTTTAACTTAAATAACCCTTTTTAACTAAAATGTACTATCTTAAGATTCTACTTTAACAATTGCAATCCTAGTAAATCTATCTGCTTATTCCTTTAATATATATTGCATACTTCTTCTCCCTTTTTACATCCAACCCAATCTATTTGTTTATTTATAACTTAATTTATAATAATCCTTTAACAATTATATCCTACTACAAAATCAAAAATATCTTCCTCTTACAATTAGGCTTATAATTGCAGCTTATGCCTGCCTCTTACATCTTCAACTTAATTGCATATAATAATAGCCTTACTACTTTTACTATTTCTCCTAGCTCGCTCGCTCTCTTATACATAATCTTTTAACTTTTATAGCTAACTTGTATGGATAACCACTTAAATGTCTAGCAAATCTACTTTTAATCTTAATGTATTAGTCGCTAAAATCACTTAATATTTTCCTTCCCTTAATTCTTTTATCCTTTTAGCTTTTCCTACTTGATTATTAATATAGCAGTAATAAATTAGACACTATAATACTTCCTTAATTTCTACTATTTGCTTTATACTTCCCTTATATATTACAATCTTATTCGGGCTAGCATATTACTCTAATTTCTTTTTTACTAATTGACATATTACTTTTACAATTCCTTCTATGTCTTCTTCAACTTCTTAAACTTAATAATAGATATTTCAACGACTTATAGGGCTATAAAACATGTAAACGCTTTCTTTTAGGATCTATATCGCTTGGAAAAACTCTTCTTTATCTTGTAGGAGCAATATAGCTGTTAAAAATACTAACTATTATAGTAGGGTTCTATAGTCCCTTATAAAATTATATAGTTTAAGCGAGGTTGAGTTAGGTTGGGTTAGCTGATCTAAGTAATTGTTGTTCTCATACTAAGACACCTTAATGTATATAGCTAGTTTAAAGGACATTGTAGAAGCATCATTTAAGGAATTAAAGTAGACATTAAATAGGAATTAGCAAGGGACGCGTAATAGACGTACAAAGCTGCTTATAGCAGGTTTAAGCAGTTTTACAAATAGTTTTACAGATATAGACTGAGCTTTACAGACACCCACATAGTATTTGCAAGTTTATAGGACTTTACAGACGTAGAATGCAGTTGTTTCTTGTGTTAGCTACTTATTATATAGTTTTAGGTCTTATTCCTTCTACTAAGCACCTTATTAAGAGCACGCTAACCCACCTATCGCCCTAACAATCGTGTACTACAACAGCACACCCACCTTAGCCCTTTATATTAGTAACTAGAGAGAGGCATTTGAAATAGTTGCTTAAAGCACTATAAGAAGGGAAACTACAGCTTAAAATAAGAGGCTTACTAGTAGGGGAATAAACTGCATTAAGGACTAAAAGATTAAAAAGGTAGGTAGTGCCTACTTATTCGAAAAATTAAGGGGCAAAGCAGAGAAGGAAGTAGGAGGACAGAGATTATAGCAGGTTGCTACTAACAACAACAATAAAGAGCTAAGATTAAAGCTAAGATTACACCTTATTAAAGGAGTATGTAAGTCTAACAGTAGCTACAGACCAAACTCGTCTTAGAAAAGGAGCAAATTGGATGCTAGTAGTATTAGGACGCTATAAGACTATTTGGAAAGTATTAGACTAGTTAGGGGGCTTAAGGATGACTTCTAGGAAATAGGAGGTCTTAGATATACCCTTATTTTTAAGACATTAAGGATAACGCTATTAATTTTGCTAGTAATAGTGCGAGTAGGCGCTGTAGGAGCAAGTTATATTAAGAGATAGCTAGATAATAAAGCAATAAGGAGATAAGACAGGGACTATAATAGGGAGAGCTGCAGTAAAGGAATAAAGTCACAGACAGGCAGGACGGATGAGAGAGGCGATATAGGGAGGTCGGATTAGGACAGCTTTACAGATGACATTATAGGTTTTACAGACTAGAAAGAACCCGTACGGACCTATAAAGGACTATAAGCGTCTGTAAAGGACTCTATAGACATTGCAGACGACTAAACGCACTTAATAGACTATAATGCAAACCTACTATACATTATATTCTTACATCTAAGTGTAAGCGTATTGCTAGTAACATTATCTACTACTACAACCCCTTCTTCTAGTCTAAAAAACTTTCAGACTTTTCCCTTATAGCAAGCAACAATGTCGACGATGTTCTATATGCTAATACTTCTACCTAGCACGCTAAGGAGCTTAATGTTTAAGGGAGCTAATGTGACTAAGTTTTTTAAGTGCTATAAAGACTTTTACTTAAATTATTATGTAACAGATAAGGACAGACTTATAAGACTCTTATGCTACTACATCCAACTTATTGCAAAGACAATTAAGTCCTTAAAGGAGTAGAAGAATTAAGACTATATTACGTTAAAGAAGGTTCTTCTTGCTAAGTATAAGAATAACAATACTTACTAGCTTCTCTATTCCGTTTTATTCTTTAAGAAGTACAAGAATATTACTTGTACAAAGAAGGATGATGTCTTAGACTATTATTGCAAATTTGACTGGATTGCCTAATACTATATGGAAAAGAAGGTTCTAACTGAGTATACTGTTAGGGTCTGATTTATCTATAAACTGCTACTCCTTACTGCTAGCAAACTCATTTGGAAGCTGGAAATTGACACTAAGGACCCTAAGACAGTTAACTACAAGAAGCTGCTTAAGCAAGTTGTAAAGCAGACTGCGTCTGATAAGGCTATCTAGCAAATAAATGCTACACGAAGTCCATCCTAGCAGCAGATAGAAGCAGTAAATCAAGTGGTACAGCAGCTACAGCCTACTGTCTTTGTAATAAAAGAGCAGCGACTTGTAGAGCTTGTAGTTAAATCAGCTAAATTGGAGATTGTAGTAGTAGACCAGCTTACTAAAGCCTTTAAGAAATTAAGTGTCAATTTATTGTAGTAAGTGTAGAAGCAGTCCTATCTGCTAGCTAGAGGTCCTTACAGACAATATTCTTAATTTACAGACTAGCAACTACCTGTAAACTGTTTGAAAGACCCAAATAGACCTTAAAATAAGAAACCGCCGTTTGTAAATATAAGAGCTTACGCAGCAAGAAGCTGGAGTATGTTGAGAATGCTAATAGATGTGTACTAGTACTATTTCAACTAGAACCCTTTCTACTAAGACCCTCCATATAGGTTTAAAGAGTAATGCTTATAGTATAAGCAACACCTAGCTATTAGGACTGCACACATTAATAAATATAAAAGACTTACTTGTAGACTACCTCGTCTAAAAGCCCTAAAATTCTTTATCCAGCCTGGCTGCCCTAAGGGAACCCAGGTAGTTTTAGCGACTGCAAGGACCCTTAAAGATGAGAACATTAAGAATCGTCTTAAAAGCAGCTCGCAGCAGATATTAGAAGTAGAAGTAGCTAGCATCACTCTTCTTAATAGGGCTAACAGCAAGGACGAAGAGGAACTAGAAGGCAAGGAGCTAGAGGTTTACTAGATATTAGCAGTGCGAGTGGATAGGACTTATGCTAAAGACAAGAAGTAGAAGAACTTGACTAAGATTATAAAGAGGATAGAACTTAAAGAGTAAAAGCTAGCTGTCTTAAAGATCGTGCGACCTAGCAAGTGGAAGCTAGCAACTGTTACAGACGTTATAGATAAAGGCATAAAAGTAGACTTAGAGCTAGTTAAGGAAGTAGTCCTCGTACAAGTTAAAGACAACCCTAAGAAAAGGAAGAAACAACTAAGGACCTTAAAGAAGAAGTATCTAGATGTAATTAAGGAGACTATAGACTTAGAAGCAGTCTTTAACAAAGTCATAAAGCAGCTAGTAACTATTAAGCTATAAGACCTCCTTGCATGCTCTCCTATGTTTGCTAAGTTGCTATTTAAAGGAGTTTCTATAAGGGAAGCAGCAAATGTTCTAGCTGCAAGTATAAGATCAGTTGGGGTCTAATACAAGAAGAAAAAGACTTATACAGCTAAAACACTCAAGCTATTAGTAAAGGTTGATGGAGCACCTACTCGAATAATACTAGACATTAGAGTAAAAGTTAATGTTATAACTCGAGCAGCAGCAGACGAGCTAGGACTTCTAGTCCGAATAGACCTCCTTTTAGTATTAAAGGCAGTTTCTAGGGACATTAGGGTCTTTAACGGGGCATGTAAAGATATAGAGATTGACATTAGAGGAGTAGTCAATTACTAGACGCTGCTTGTTCTTAATAAAAGCAAGCACACTCTTATACTTAGAGCCTTATTCTTTTATAATGCTTAAGTCACATTTAAGTACAATAATTCTAAGAACTAGTACGCTAAGCTACTAAGTGAGGACTAAGAAAAAGTAGTTACAGTCTGCGTGTGTGCTCTATAGAGCAAGTAGGATTAAAAGAGAAGGATGGAGCTAGAGCTAGAGGGAAACGAGTAGCTAGTGCGCCTACAAGGCAGCGTACTAGCTAGGCATTAAAGTCCTTAGGGAAGCGCGTGCGATTTGCTGGCCCATTTCACCCGCCTAGCAAAGGAAATCAATTTATAGGTAACTATAAGGACTTTATAGGAGGTTTACAGGTAGATAGAGGGTTTATAAACAGTTTACAGATAAGAAGAGGTTTTACAGGTTTTACGGGTTTTATAGGTTTTATAGGCCTAAGGAGACCTGTAAGGACCTATAAAGAGCTATAAGGACCTATAAGATGTCTGCAAGCATCTATAAAGCGTGTAGGGGCTATCTAGGTGTTTTGCTTAAAGGCTATTAGAGTGAAAGAGCTTAGTGCGAGTGGGTACAAACTGTTAAGGATTGTAGACGACTTTTCTTTCTGCTAGGACCCCTATTTTGGACAGCAATTTTTAAGGTTCTAAGTGGCAACAGCATATAAGACTAAGACTAACAAGGTGCGTCTGGTAGACCCTAAGAAGACAGATGGTTTTAAGCTTGAAGGGTGTCTAAACTAGTTTGAAATGTTAAAGGTAGACGACGTCCCTTGCTAAGATTTAAGGCAGTTTTCAGACTAGATTACCCCTAAGTTTTTTAGTGTGCAAAAGGGTTCTCGTCTTACAGAGAAGCGCATTAAGGACCTCGTTGTAGGAGACAATCTCTAGCTAAAAGAAAGGGAGCTATTCCTAGAAATGCTTTATAATTAGGAAAAGGCTATTACATTTAACTTCTTACACATTAAGAAGGTTAGACTTGAAGTAGTACTACTTCAAGTTATTAAGACAGTTAAGCACAAAGCGTAGTAGGTCCCTAGCTTCCTTATTCTTAGAGCTTTACAGCTTATAGCTATTAAGATGCTATGTGAGAGACTTAAGAATAGAGTCCTTAAATACTATAATAGTCCGTATAGAAACCTATAGTTCTTAGTGGAAAAGAAGAGCAAGGCGTACCGCTTGATAAACGCTGCTGTAAAGATAAATAGACGCACCATATAGGACGCCAACCTTCTTCTATTTGTAGACGAGTTCTTTAAAGAGTTTGCAGGTTGTTAGATAGCTTTAATAATTAATCTCTTCTCTAAATACAACTAAATTGAGCTAGATGTTAAGAGTAGGGATTTAACAGGCTTTTAGACACCTATTAGACTTTTATGGATGACTATGCTTCCTTAAGGTGCTACAAACTTAGTTGCTTAGTTCGTACGAATTGTAACTAAGATTCTTAAAGATTTAATCCTTAAAGATTGTCTCCCTTTTCTAGACGATATAGGAGTTAAAGGACTACTATCTGCATACAATAATAAGGAAGCACTTTCAGGTATTAGGCGGTTTGTAATAGAGCATATTCAAGCTCTAAATAGGACCCTCATACAATTAGAAAGAGCTAGGTGTACTATTAGCTTGAAATTATAGTTCTACATAGATAGGATTAAGATTATAGGCTTTGTTTGTAAAGTAGAAGGTAGGACTTTAAACTGTATGAAGGTTATTAAGATCCTTAAATGGAAACCTTATGCGGACATTAGAGAAGCACGAGCTTTTATAGGGGTTTATGTCTATTACTAGATTTAGATTAAGGACTTTTCTACTATTATTAAGCTTATATATCATCTTTTTAAGAAGGGGGTGCCCTAGCAATAAGAAGCGGACTAGGATAATGCAATAGATACCCTTAAAGTGGCTCTAACAAGCGCACTAGCTCTAACTAAGATTGTCTATACAGATAGAGCTAGGGAAATCATTTTAGCTGTTAATGTAAGTCTTAAAGGTTAAAGAGCTATGTTAATACAATTAGACGATTCTAAGCGGAGGCACCCAACTTAGTATGAGAGTGGGCTTTGGAACTAGGCTAAGTAGAATTATAATGCTACAAAGAGGGAGTGTTGTAGTATCTTAAAAGCTATTTGGAAGGTCTGCTACTAGCTTTATAAAATGCATTTTGTGCTTAAGACAGATGTGAGTGTCCTAGTAGCTTAATTGAATCGCTTAGCTACAAACCTACTTGGAGCTTTTATTACAAGGTGGATTGCTTACATCTAGCTCTTCGACTTTAAGGTTTGTTATGTATTTAGGACTAAGCATACTACAGCAAACGGGTTGTCTTAAAGACCTTAAACGGAATCGGACGACATTAATAAAGCAAATAAAGTAGACATTAAAGACTTTATTAATGCTAAGCTTAATGCTTTTAGTTTAGCACCTATTACAGCCTAGGAAGATCTGCTTACAAACAGCTATTTAGAAGACTCTTAGCAGATCGCGCGATATCTAACCTCTTTAAAGAAGCTAAAGGGAATAAGCAGGTCCGAATTTTAAGGTTTTAGGAGAAGGGCTTTTTAATATGCAGTTGCAAATGGGAACTTATACTAAAAAGCAGATAAAACCCTACTTTAACGCTTAGTTATTAATTTAGATGTCTATAAAGCAGAAATCTTAAAGGAATTGTATAAGGAGTTTGGCTATAAGGGTAGAGAAAGCACTTACAAACAAGTTGCAGACTAGTATTATTAGGACAATTGCTACAAGGACGTCTAAGAATTTGTTGCAAGCTGTAATAAGTGTTAACTCTATAACCCTTATCGTTTAAAGGAAGCTTTGTGTCCAACTTAGTCGAGCACCTTGTTTGAGAAGATAGGTTTAAACGTGATCTACATGCTACCTTGCAAAAGGAAGAACTACCTTGTTGTAGCTAGAGACAACCTTAGTAGATAGGTAGAAGCGCGGGCTCTATTAAGTGCCAATTTAGCTGCAATTGCCAATTTTCTATAAGAAGACGTAGTCTGCTGTTATAAATGCTTTAAGAGACTAGTTGTTAATAGGGGACCTAAGAATAAGGGATAGGTTAAGGCTTTCACTAAGAAGTACGGGATAAAGCGGGTCTAAGTGTCTACGTACCACCTACCAGCAAATAGGATGATAGAGCGGGGCTACAAACCTATTACAGACGCTTTAGCCAAGCTTATAGATAGAGGACTTAGAAGCTGGGTAAGGAATCTTTCTACTATGCTCTTTGCAAATCAGACTTCTATTTATCAGCCTACTAGGCGGACACCGTTTTAGGTGGTTTACAGATGAGAAGTAGTACTCTCAATCAAGTTGAAATTCCAGACTTAGCGCGTGCTAGAATGGGAGAAGGTTACAGGCTAAGTAGAGCTTCTAGCGCTTCATACGAGACAGTTGATGGGCTAGGACGAGGACCTCGAGGAAGTATGTTTGTAGAAGCAGAGAAAGCGGATGGAAGGCAAGGAGTCTTTTGACTAGACCTGTTAGATCTGTCAGATAGAAATTAAGGAAGGAGACCTTGTCTTAAAGTACAACTCTATCGCTAAGGTTGACATGTCACGAAATTGGAAGCTTTCTTACAAGTGGCTGGGTCCGTATAGAGTCTGTAAAGCTATTCCTAAGAAAGGGACATACATTCTAGAGGAATTCGACGGGGCGCAGCTAGCTGGCACCTATTCAAGCAATCGTTTGAAGAAGTTTGTTGTCCGAAATCGCTTTTACGGACTAGTTACAGATAAGGAAGTTGAAAGTGAGAACAGCAACAGCCTAGAAGAGTCTGAAAGCAGCAAGAATAAAGAGCTACTAATAGAAGCCCTTATCTGTAGAAGTGCCTGTATCCAGCAAAATGCCTAGTAGCAGCAGCAAGTCGAAGTAGACACTCCAATGCCGGACGCACTTAGACTAGGAAGGTTGGTGATTGTGCCTCTAATGCTAACTAAAGAGTAGAGGAGAAAGTATGTCAGGTTCGAGGAGGACGATAAGGGCAACTTGCTGTAAGAGTAAAAGACTTAGACTAACACGTTTCATTTGTCTTACTATAACGCTCTTTTTATTGTTTTTGTATTTCTTTACATTCCATTTTGTAGTTTATAGACGTTTATAGACGTTTACAAGCGGTTTATAGACTAGGATTGAGGTTTACAGGCCCGTAAAGGTTGTATAGACCTATAAAGCGTCTGTAAGGGACAGCAGCTATAGTTAGGGGACGACCACTTTCTTAGAGGGGGACGTATGTGGTAGGGTTCCATGGTCCCCTATAAAATCACATGGTTTAAGCGAGGTTGAGTTGGGTTGGGTCAGCTGATCTGGGTAATTGTTGTTCCCATACTAGGGCACCTTGATGTATATAGCTGGTTTGGAGGACATTGTAGAGGTATCATCTAAGGAATCAAAGCAGACATTAGATAGGAATCAGCAAGGGACGCGTAATAGACGTACAAAGCTGCCTACAGCAAGTTTAAGCAGTTTTACGGACAGTTTTACAGACATAAACTAAGCTTTACAGACACCCGCATGGTATTTGCAGGTTTATAAGACTTTACAGACGCAAAATGCAGTTGTTTCTTGTGTTAGCTACCTATTATGCGGTTTTAAGTCTTATTCCTTCTACTAAGCACCTTATTGAGAGCACGCTAACCCACCTATCGCCCTAACAATTGTGCACTGCAACAGCACACCCACCCTAGCCCTCTACACTGTGTCCCTATTTAAACTAATTCTTCTCCTAATACTTGCAACTTAAGCTGAAATTCGAACTTACTATCTAAAACCATATGATATTCGTTTATAACAACTCAATTTAATTGATATGTGCTTTGCAATTAGTTGATGTATATACTAAACGTCTTTGTTACTGCTAATTCTAGTGTTACTAATACAATTAATGCTGTCTCGTGCGGCCTCCAACTATCCTATTAGACACATTTAATGTGCGCCTCCTTATACTATCTCTTTAAATCTTCTTGCAATAAACATAATAGGATAATTACTATTATTGTCCTTTTATTAACATAATATACAAGTAATATAAACAACATACTCTTCTTTTATCTTATAGCTATAATACTAACAATAAGACTCTATCCTGTTATAATAGCATGCATGCTCTTTTCCTGCAATTTGTAGAACTCAACCTTTACACCTATTAACTCCTTTAACTTTCTATAAATGTTAACGTAGCACATCTACTTGAATTAGTAGAAC
>Ga0335074_10015123_pt1 | contig 10835 bp, 11 predicted proteins | sample Lox_Sample_23_FD_206715 | JGI IMG/M metagenome (GOLD analysis project Ga0335074, IMG submission 206715) | Soil microbial communities from Loxahatchee National Wildlife Refuge, Florida, United States - Lox_Sample_2.3 | ecosystem: Environmental > Terrestrial > Soil > Wetlands | place: USA... | reverse complement strand
GCGCGCGTTGAAGATGCATGGCGGCGTCGCGCGCGACCAGCTCCGCGCCGAGAATGTCGCGGCGCTCGAAGCCGGCTACGCCAATCTCGGGCGTCACCTCGAAAACCTCAGCCAGTTTGGCGTGCCGACGGTGGTCTCGGTCAACCGCTTCAGCGCCGACACCGCGGCCGAGCACGCCAAATTGAAGGAGCTCTGCGCGTCGCACGGCGCCGAGGCGGTGATCGCCGATCATTGGGCCAATGGCGGCGAGGGCGCGGCGCCGCTTGCCGAGGTGGTCGCTCGCATCGCCGATAGCGGCCAGTCCAAGTTCCAGGTGCTCTACCCCGACGAGATGCCGCTGCGTGACAAGATCAAGACGATCGCGCAGAAGATCTACCGGGCCAAGGACATCGCTTGCGACGCATCGGTCGAAAGCCGGCTCGCCGAGCTGCAAAAAAACGGGTTCGGGCATTTTCCGGTGTGCATGGCGAAGACGCAGTACAGCTTCTCGGCCGACGCCAACGCCAAGGGCGCGCCGGTCGACCATGTTCTGCCGGTCCGCGAAATCCGCCTGTCGGCCGGCGCCGAGTTCGTCGTCGCGATCTGCGGCGAGATCATGACCATGCCCGGGCTGCCGCGCGTGCCTGCGGCAAACAATATCGACCTGACCGAGGACGGCCGGATCACCGGGCTGTTCTAGGCGCCGTCGTGGATGCGGCTGCAGTCAAAACCTGGCGGCGCGCGGAACGCGAGCGGCTGATCGCGCTGCGCATGGCGCTGCCGCCCGCCGAGCGAGGCGCCATGGGCGGACGCATCACCGCCGCGCTGCAAGAAATCATCACCGCGGGGCTGGGCGTGCTCGGAATCTACTGGCCGTTCCGCGCCGAGTTCGATCCGCGCCCGCTGGTCGACAGCCTCGCCGCGGCGGGCCGCCAGGTGGCCCTTCCGGTCGTCATCGACAGGCGAGGCCCGCTCGAGTACCGCGCCTGGTCGCCCGGCGACCCGCTCACCGCGGGAGTTTGGGACATCCCGATCCCCGAGAAGCGGGAGGTCGTGGTGCCATCCATGGTGCTGGCGCCGGTCGTCGGCTTTGACCGGGCCGGCTATCGCCTCGGTTATGGCGGCGGGTATTTCGACCGCACGCTCGCCTCGCTCGACCCGCACCCGCTGGCGATCGGGGTCGGCTTTGCGGCACAGGAGATCGAGACGATCTACCCGCAGCCCTTTGACATCCCGATGGACCTGATCGTCACCGAAACGGACGTTCGGCGGCGATAGGGCCCGACTACCCCTTCCGTCGCCGTCGGCCAGCACCGTCGCCGCGGCCGCCGCGTCCGAGGCCCAGTTCCTTGGCCAAGTTCGAGCGCTGCACCGAATAATTGGGCGCAGTCAGCGGATGGTCGCCGGCAAGGCCCCAGCGCTTCAGATAATCATCGCCGGAGAGCCCGTGCCGCGTCGTCAAATGGCGGCGAAGCATCTTGCCCTTCCAGCCGCAATCGAGGCAGATCACCACGTCGCGCTGCACCGAGCGCCGTACGGGGACGGCCGGGATGAGCGCTATCTGGACATCCGCCGGCCGGCCGAGCCCGGCGATTGTCCGGTGCACCGAAGCGATCAGTTCTGGTATCTGCTCCGGGGCAAGATTGTGGTGCGAGACATAACTCGCGATGATCTTGGCAACAAGGCGCGGTGCCGCGCCTTCGTTTGTTGTCTCCCCGGCCATTTTCGCCTCCCTGTTCTGCTTTGACCATACAAGGGCCAAAGACTTCTGGCTAGGCCGAGTATTACTGTTGGTTGTAGTTTCGATGTAATCTTTGCGTAAGCTCTGGGCTCACGCCGCAATGCGTTGCTTGCGGATTAGCGATAGGATGTCCGTCGCGGCGCGCGGGACGTTGGTGCCGGGGCCGTAGATCGCCGCAACGCCGGCTTTTTTCAAAAAATCGTAATCGGCAGGCGGAATGACGCCGCCGCAGACGACGAGGATGTCGCCGGCGCCGTCGCGCTTCAGCGCCTCGATCAACGCCGGCACCAGGGTCTTGTGCCCCGCCGCCTGGCTCGACACACCGACGATGTGGACGTCGTTTTCGACCGCCTGGCGCGCGGCTTCCTCGGGTGTCTGGAACAACGGCCCGATATCGACGTCGAAGCCGATATCGGCGAAGGCGGTTGCGATGACCTTGGCGCCGCGGTCGTGTCCGTCTTGTCCCAGTTTCACGACCAGCATGCGCGGACGGCGGCCTTCCTCGCGCGCGAACGTATCGATCTCGCGCTGGATGCGGTGGAATTCCGCGTCGTCGCCATACTGCCCGGCATAAACGCCGCTGACCGACTGCGTCGCGGCGTGGTGGCGGGTGAACACAGTTTCGAGCGCGTCGGAAATCTCGCCGACCGTGGCGCGCGCGCGGCTCGCCGCGATCGACAATTCGAGCAGATTGCCCTTTCCGGTTTTCGCTGCGTCGGTCAGCGCCGCGAGCGCCATCGCGCATTTCTCGGGGTCGCGGATCTTCTTCACCCGGTTGAGCCGCGCGATCTGCGCGCTGCGCACCTTGTCGTTGTCGACATCGAGCAGTTCGACCGCCGCCTCTTCGCCGCTGCGGTATTTGTTGACCCCAACGATGACCTCCTCGCCGCGGTCGATCGCCGCCTGGCGGCGCGCCGCGGCGGCCTCGATGCGCAGTTTGGGCATGCCGCTCTCAACCGCCTTGGTCATGCCGCCGAACTTTTCGACCTCGTCGATCAATTTCATCGCCTCGGTCGCGATCGAGTGCGTCAGGCTCTCAACGTAATAGCTGCCGCCCAGCGGGTCGACGACATGCGGCACGCCCGACTCCTCGGCCAGGATCAGCTGGGTGTTGCGCGCGATCCCCATCGAGAACGGGGTCGGCAAGGCGAGCGCCTCGTCGAACGAATTGGTGTGCAAGGACTGCGTGCCGCCGAGCACTGCGGCGAGCGCCTCAAGCGTGGTGCGGACGATGTTGTTGTGCGGGCTCTGCTCGGTGAGGCTGACGCCCGAGGTCTGGCAATGCGTGCGCAGCGCGAGGCTCGTCTTGCTTTTCGGCCCGAATGGCTCGATCAGCCGCGCCCAGAGCAGCCGCGCGGCGCGCAACTTGGCGATCTCCATGAAGAAATTCATGCCAATGCCAAAGAAGAACGACAGGCGCGGCGCGAATTCGTCGATGTCGAGGCCGCGCGACAGCGCGGCGCGCACGTATTCGAGCCCGTCGGCCAGCGTGAAGGCCAATTCCTGGACGCTCGTCGCCCCGGCTTCTTCCATGTGATAGCCGGAGATTGAGATGGAGTTGAATTTCGGCATGTGCCGCGCGGTGTACTCGATGATGTCGGCGACGATCCGCATCGAAGGGCCGGGCGGGTAGATGTACGTGTTGCGGACCATGAACTCCTTGAGGATGTCGTTCTGGATCGTCCCCTGAAGCTTTTCCTGGCTGACCCCCTGCTCCTCGGCGGCGACGATGAAGCCGGCGAGAACTGGCAGCACCGCGCCGTTCATCGTCATCGACACGCTCATCTTGTCGAGCGGGATGCCGTCGAACAGGACCTTCATGTCCTCGACGCTGTCGATGGCAACCCCGGCCTTGCCGACATCGCCCACGACGCGCGGGTGGTCGCTGTCATAGCCGCGATGCGTCGCGAGATCGAAGGCGATCGACAGGCCCATCTGCCCCGCGGCGAGGTTGGCGCGGTAGAAGGCATTCGATTCCTCGGCCGTCGAAAAGCCGGAATACTGCCGCACCGTCCACGGCCGGTTGGCGTACATCGTCGCGCGCGGCCCCCGCAGATAGGGTGGCGCGCCCGGCACCGCCTCGCGATAGGGGAAACCCTGCGCGGCGATTTCCTCGAGGTCGGCCTCGGTGTAGAGCGGCTTGACGGTGATCCCCTCGGGCGTTGTCCAGTCGAGGCTCGCGACCGGCTTGCCGCGTAATTCCGCCTCGGCCAGCTTTTGCCATTGCTTCAGGGGTTTGTCACTCGCCGCCATCGCATTCTCCCGGACGAGCTGCAAATTATATCCCCGTCGGCGCGGTGGCGTCCAATGCGAGCCACAATGGTCAAATTAGGCGCGGCGCATCAAAGTCTTTCCTCAACCGATAGTTGCTCGCATAATGCAGGAATTCCTCAGTCTCTCCGATGAAGGAAGGTCGCGCATGGGTACGGAAATTTTCCGGAGGCAGGACATCAGCCTGACTTGGTTCACGGCCGCGTTTGTAAGCACGATATTTCTTTTCAAATTAAGCAGCTTTCTTGCGCAATTTAATTTATATTTTCATTGGTCTGATTTGTTTGACGAGCAAAGCGATAACTATAGTTTGTGGTTTTCTCTAGCTGTGCGCTTCTTGATTCCGGCTAGTGTTGGTTTGATTGGGGGAGTATTATTGCCGATAAACATGCGGAGCAGTGTTGTATTTGGAGTGATATTTTCTTCGTTATTTCTAGTGTGGCCGGCAATCTTGGACTTTGATAGGATCGTTGATCCAAATTTGCTATCTTATAAAGGAATCTTCTTTATATTCTACAGTTTGTACTTGATTTTTTTTCCGCTGGCCGCCTATGGCGGCTTCTCGTTGGGGGTAGCGCTCGGTCCGTTTATGCCGAAATTTGCCTTGGTGCCCGGCGAACGCGTAAACATCAGCCTGGGGCGTCATATCCTGCTGCCAATGGCCATCGCAATTTCGGGAAATCTCATCAGCAGTACTGTGCTTAGAGATTTCGCATTACGTGTTCTCGGTGCAAATTCGAATTGAGAAAATGATGTGAATGCGGACCACATTTCTGTCGCAACTTATCGTAGCGTTTGGCATATTTCTTATCATAGTAGCAGTAATTGTTGAAATTCCTTCACCAAGGCTGCGGCCGCAGACGGTAGTTGAGCAATTGTGCCGTCAGGACAGGGCGGTCGTAAATCTCGCCTCCCAGCCTATACCGCAAGCTCCAACCCGTGAAGACTATGCGCGAGGGGCTGCGGTCGCGATCGTTGCCATCGAAATGTACAACCGGCCTGCCATTTGGCGTCTAGCGAAGGAGGTCGTGTTTGACGCGATGGCTTGGACATCGCCTCGAATTGCTCAGGCCACGATCGGACCGGCGCAGATGTCGCGTGCTTTCTTTGAGCGCGAGATCGCGCCCTTGGTCCCGGACGCGACATTTCCTGAATCCGTGCTCGCGCCGGAGAGTGCCCGAAATTTGATCCGGACCTGGATTGAAGCGCGACTGGCGAAAAAGGTTCCCGCCAACTCAGCAGCTAAGACGTATGCGTTTGAACTCGGCCATCTCTTCGAAATTTACAACGGAAGCCGTGACCCGGAATACCGGATGGTGGCATTACGCATCGCGCTCGATCATTGTCGATCCGACTCGACGCCGCGCGACCGGCCGCCATGACCTGAGATGCTCTCCGGAATTGCGCGCCCGGTCTTATCCTTATCATTACGTGGGCCACCATCCGGAATACCGGGGCGGTTGGGTTCTGACGAAGTAACCAGCGATGTCGCGGCCGCGGGCTTTTCGGCCCGCGGCCGCGCCGCCGGCCGCTTACCGAAGCTGGTGACGAAATAAGAGGGCGGCGGTTAGTAACAGCACCGCCCCCGCCTGGTGCGCCGCCGCGAGCGGCACCGGGACGACCAGCAACAGGGTAGAAATCCCCAGCGAGACTTGTAGAAGCGCCATCGCCAGCAGCGCATGAAGCGCCGATCTTGCCGGACGCGGTAGCGCGGCCCGCGTGCCGGTGAGCCACAGGATGACGACCGAAGTCATCGTCGTTTCCGCCAGCAGACGGTGATCGAACTGCACCGCCGGAATGTTCTCGAACCAGTTGCGGATGAACGGCGAAAGTTGCGCGTACCCCGCCGGCACAAAGCTCCCGTCCATCAGCGGGAAGGTGTTGTAGGTGAGCCCGGCATTGAGCCCGGCGACAAACCCGCCGGCGACGATGGTGAGGCCTACGAGGCACAGCAATATCTCGGCACCGCGGCGCAGCCAGCGCGGCGTCATCCCTGTCGGCTGCCCCAGCAGCCCCAGCGCCGTCCATAGCGTCGCCGTATAGATTACCAGCGCCAGCGCGAGATGCGCGGTGAGGCGGTATTGGCTGACCTCGATGCGGTTGGCGAACCCGCTTTCCACCATCCACCAGCCGAGCGCGCCTTGCGCCCCGCCCAAGGCGAAAATCCCGGCAAGCGGCCAGGCAAGCCGGCGCGGGATGCGACCACGCACCAGAAAATAAAGAAACGGCAGCAGATAGACAAAACCGATCAGCCGTCCCCACAGCCGGTGCACATATTCCCAGAGGAAGATCGTCTTGAAGTCGCCAAGGCTCATCCCCGTGTTCAAGAGCTTGAATTGCGAGGTCTGCTGGTATTTGGAGAACTCGATCTGCCAGTCCGCCGCGGACAGCGGCGGGATGGCGCCCATCACCGGCTGCCATTCGGTGATCGACAGACCCGACCAGGTGAGCCGGGTGATGCCGCCGATCACCACCATGGCGAAGATCATTGCGCAGCAGACGAGCAGCCAGATCGCCACCGGCCTGGTGTCGCGCCGCGCCGCGTCGTTTCGGACCGAGATCAAGCTTGCCGATACCATCGCGGGATATGTGGCTCGCGAGGCACCGCCTCGGCAACCGCGATCATGCCGCAGCGGCCATCGCGTCGAGGCAGCCCTGGAGGATATAGGCGGCCGCGACCTTGTCGACGATCTCGGCGCGGCGCTTGCGGGACATGTCGGCGGCGATCATCTCGCGGATGACGGCGGCGGTCGACAGGCGCTCGTCCCACAACAGCACCGGCAGATCGCGGATGCCGATAAGGTTGCGGGCAAAGGCGCGAACCGATTGCGTGCGCGGCGTATCCTTGCCGTCGAGCGCCAGCGGCAGCCCGATCACCGCGCCGCCGATCCCGTGCCGGTCGATTCCGGCAAGGAGCGCCGCCATGTCGTTGCGGAAATTGCGTCGGCGGATCGTGTCGAGCGGGCTGGCGATGACCAGCCGCGTGTCGGAAAGCGCCAAGCCGATCGTCTTGCTGCCGACATCGAGGCCGATCAGCCGCGCACCGGGCGGCGCCGCCGCCCGCAATGCCCCAGGGCTGTCTAAGATCATGACCGGTTGTCGAAAAGCATGGCCGATGATAGCGTGGAAACGCTATTGGCCCTTGGGCTTTTGCCGCGAAAGACCGCAAAATCATGGCGTTGGACAAGGCCACCGTGGCGCGCATCGCCACTCTGGCGCGCATTCGCGTCGCCGAGGATGAGCTGGAGCCGCTCGCCGCCGAGCTCAGCGGCATTCTCGATTGGGTCGAGCAGCTGATGGCGGTCGGCACCGAGAATGTGCCGCCGATGACCAGCGTCGCCGCGATGACCTTGCCGATGCGCGACGACGTCGTGACCGACGGCAACGACCGCGACGCCGCGCTCGGCAACGCGCCCCGCAGCGCGCGCGGGTTTTATGCGGTGCCGAAGGTCGTCGAGTGATCCGATGGCGCTAAGTCAACTCACCGGTCTCACCATCGCCGAGGCGCGCGATGGGCTCAGGATAAGGCAATTCTCCGCCCGCGAGCTCGCTGCCGCACATAACCAGGCGGTCGAGAAGATCGCGCCGCTCAACGCCTATGTCACCGGAACCCCGGAACAGGCGCTGGAGATGGCCACCGCATCGGACGCCAGGTTGGCGAAAGGCGAGGGCGGCGCGCTCGAAGGCATCCCGCTGGCGATCAAGGATCTGTTTTGCACCAAGGGCGTCTTGACCACGGCCTCGTCGCATATCCTCGATGGCTTCACCCCGCCTTACGAGTCGACCGTCACCGAGAAATTATGGGCGGCTGGCGCGGTGATGCTCGGCAAAACCAACATGGACGAGTTCGCGATGGGCTCGTCGACCACGACCAGCTATTACGGCCCGACCGAAAACCCATGGCGCCGGCCGGGCGATAACCGCCCGCTGGTGCCGGGCGGCTCGTCGGGCGGCTCGGCGGCCGCGGTCGCGGCGCAGGCGGCGCTTGGCGCGACCGGCACCGACACCGGCGGCTCGATCCGCCAGCCGGCGAGCTTTTGCGGCATTGTCGGACTGAAGCCGACCTATGGCCGCTGCTCGCGCTGGGGGGTGGTGGCGTTTGCCTCGTCGCTCGATCATCCGGGGCCGATGACCCGCACGGTGCGCGACGCGGCGATCATGCTCGGCGCGATGGCGGGCCACGACCCCAAGGACTCGACCTCGGCGCCGCTGCCGGTGCCCGATTTCGAGGCGTCGCTGACCGGCGGCATTCGCGGCCTGCGGGTCGGCATCCCACGCGAATACCGCGTCGACGGCATGCGGCCCGAGATCGAAACCGCCTGGCAGCGCGCCGCGCAATGGCTCAGGGATGCGGGCGCTGAAATCGTCCCCGATATCAGCCTGCCGCACACCAAATACGCGCTGCCGGCCTATTACGTGATTGCCCCCGCCGAGGCGTCATCGAACCTCGCGCGCTATGACGGCGTCAAATTCGGCCTCAGGGTCGACGGCGACAGCCTCGACGACATGTACGGAAAGACCCGCGCCGCCGGGTTCGGCGCCGAGGTGCGCCGCCGCGTGCTGATCGGCACCTACGTGCTGTCGGCCGGCTATTACGACGCCTACTACCTCAAGGCGCAGCGCGTGCGCACCCTGATCGCGCGCGATTTCAAAGAGGCTTTCGAGCGCTGCGACTGCCTCCTGACCCCGACCACGCCGTCGGCGGCCTTCGCGATCGGCGAGAAGAGCGACGACCCGGTCGCGATGTATCTGAACGACGTGTTCACCGTGCCGGCCGACCTCGCCGGCGTCCCCGCGATCTCGGTGCCGACCGAGCTTTCCGAGGGCCTGCCGCTCGGCATGCAGATCATCGGCCGCGCCTTTGACGAGGCAACCATGCTGCGCGTCGCCGGGGTGCTGGAAGCCGCCGCCGGGTTCACCCATCTTCCGAGCTTTATTGCTGGGGCGGAGAGATAGATATGCCTGACCTGGAACCGGCCGGCCGGGTCGTTTTGACGAGCACTTCGGCATCCCTGCTGCGCGGCCTGCCGAAAGAAGACCAGCGGGCAATTCACTCGTTTGCCGGCCAGCCGGTTATCTTAGCAGGTTTCAGTTACGGGCAAGCCGAGCTTGGATTCACCGATGCCCAAGGCGACGACCACACGATCTGGGTCGAACCGGCTTTGATAAGGGCGGCCTGATGACGAGCTTGATCCAAGGTCGCACCGGAGAGTGGGAGATCGTCATCGGGCTTGAGGTCCACGCCCAAATCGTCGCCCAGGCGAAGCTGTTTTCGGGCGCCGCGACCGCGTTCGGCGCCGAGCCGAATACCCAGGTCTCGACCGTCGACGCCGCGTTTCCCGGCATGCTGCCGGTGATCAACCGGCATTGCGTCGAGCAGGCGGTCAAGACCGGGCTCGGCCTCGATGCCGAGATCAATCTCGTCAGCGTCTTCGACCGCAAGAACTACTTCTACCCCGACCTGCCGGCCGGCTATCAGATCTCGCAATACCAGCAGCCGGTGGTCGGACGCGGGGTGGTCGGGATCGACATGCCCGACGGCTCGACCCGCACGATCGGCATCACCCGCTTGCATCTCGAGCAGGACGCCGGCAAGAGCCTCCACGACCAGCATCCGCGCGAGACCTATGTCGACCTCAACCGTGCCGGGATCGGGCTGATGGAGATCGTCTCCGAGCCCGATCTGCGCTCGGCCGAGGAGGCCGGCATCTATTTGCGCAAGCTGCGCTCGATCCTCAGGTATCTCGGCACTTGCGACGGCAACATGGAGGAGGGGTCGCTGCGCTGCGACTGCAACGTCTCGGTGCGCAAGCCCGGCCAGCCTTTCGGCACGCGTTGCGAGATCAAGAATTTGAATTCGGTGCGTTTTGTCATGCAGGCGATTAACATCGAGGCGCGCCGTCAGGTCGAGATCATCGAAAACGGCGGCGCGATCGCCCAGGAGACGCGCCTCTTCGATACCGCGCGCGGCGAGACGCGGCCGATGCGCTCCAAGGAAAACGACTATGACTATCGCTATTTCCCCGATCCCGACCTGCTGCCGCTGGTGCTCGACCCCGCCTGGGTCGCGCAATTGAAGGCCGCGTTGCCCGAGCTGCCCGACAAGAAACGCGCGCGTTTTGTCGGCGATTACGGGCTTGGCGCGGAGGAGGCCGGGGTGCTGGTCGCCGAGCGGGCGACGGCCGAATTCTTCGAGGATGTCGCCAAAGGGACCGATGGCAAACCCAGGGACGCCAAGGCCGCGGCCAATTGGGTCGTCGGCGATCTTTTCGGCGCGCTCAACAAAAAGGGCCTCGGCATCGAGCAGTCGCCGGTCTCGGCGCCGGCTCTCGGCGCCCTCATCGATCTCATCGCCGATGGCACGATCTCAGGTCGCATCGCCAAGGATGTCTTCGCCGAGATGGTCGAGACCGGCGGCGATCCCGCGGCCATCGTCGAGGCAAAGGGCCTGCGCCAAGTCACCGATACCGGCGCGATCGAGGCCGCGGTCGCCGCCGCACTGGCCGCCAACCCTGCTCAGGTCGCGCAATATGCCGTCAACCCCAAGGTGATCGGCTTTTTTGTCGGCCAGGTGATGAAGGCGACCCAGGGCAAGGCCAACCCGGGCCTCGTCAACGAGCTGCTGAAGAAAAAGCTCGGCGGCTGACCGGCCTGAGCCGACCGGGCCATGCACGTGCCGCGTTCCGGGTTCAGCCCCCGCGTTGGCCCGATGCCTCGCGTTCCGCGATCGCCCGCCGCCCCGGATCGATATATTGCCAGATCTCGGCATCGCGCCCGTAGGGATCGGGGCGAAATTGTAGCTTGCCGTCGGCATCGGCGAACGCGGTTTCGTACACCACGAACA
>Ga0335074_10015122_pt1 | contig 10836 bp, 10 predicted proteins | sample Lox_Sample_23_FD_206715 | JGI IMG/M metagenome (GOLD analysis project Ga0335074, IMG submission 206715) | Soil microbial communities from Loxahatchee National Wildlife Refuge, Florida, United States - Lox_Sample_2.3 | ecosystem: Environmental > Terrestrial > Soil > Wetlands | place: USA... | reverse complement strand
TCTCCGCGATTCAATAACTAAGCGTATCGACGACCTGCGCGATTCCATGAATAAACGCTTCGACGATTTGCATGACCTCCTGAAATCCGAAACCAAACGCCTCGAGGACCGTCTGGAGCGCTTGGAACACCCCATTCTCCGCCAGCCTTAGCCCTCGTCGGCTAACTTACGATTTCATCCCCTGGGCTATAATCAATGGACCGCCATTTGCAAAACGGTCCGTTCAACATGCGTAGTATTCTTTTGTCTGCACTTCTGCTTGCTTCCGGCGCGTTCGCCGAAGAACCTTTGGCCCCCGCTACTTCCGAGCCTTTGGTGATCAAATCGGTTCGCGTTGAAGGCACCAAGACGCCCGTAGAATTAAAGACACAGGTGGGCCACAACTTCGACGCTTCCACAGTCCAGTCCGATGTCCGGAGGCTGTGGGCTACGGGACGGTTCGACGATATTCGCGTCGATTCGACGCCGCAGGATCAGGGCACGGCCGTGATTTTTCACGTGGTCGAAATGCCTCAGCTCCAACTCCACGCCATGCACGTGGAGCCTTCCACCTACGGCCTGCAAATGAACTTGCCCGAAGGCACGCCCATGAGCCGGCTGCGTGCGCATCAGATCGCTTATCAAGCCGAGCAGGATCTCCGTTCCGACGGCTTCCGCACCGCGACGGTCGATTACGATCTGGTACCTTACATCGGCAACAAGGTGGACTTGCACATTAACATTGACGCCGGCCAGCGCATTCGCGTCAAGGAAGTGGACTTCACCGGCCAGACCGCGTTCGATGCCAAGGATCTGCGTGGCACTCTGCGGTCGCTCAAAATCCGGCGAGTGACGCCGCCCATTCCCGGAATCTGGGCCGGATGGCGCATGTATCCAGGCTACAGTCCGGACGGCGTGGAAGGCGACATGGCTTTGCTGCGCTCGTACTACGTTTCCCGAGGCTATTTCGACGCGAGCGTGAAGCTGAACGATGTGGCGGTGGACAAAAAGGACGCGCGCGTCCGCATTCAAGTAGATGCCGGACAGCTTTATCACGTGCGGAGCTGGCAGGTGACCGGGAACGGCGTGCTGCCTAAGACCGTGCATCCGCAAAACGAACTGATGCGATACCAGGATTTCTGCTCTACGTTGTTCGTCGCCCGCCGTAACGCCGAGCGTGCCGGAATTCTGGACTTCACCGTCAACCTGCAAGTGCAGCCCACCATGGCCAGCACCAAGGAAGCTCCCGAAGCGGATCTCACCGCCACGGTCGACCGCGGCAAGCCTTTCCATGTCGGCCGCATCGAATTTATCGGTAATCGCCATTTCAGCGAAGCCGCCGTTCGCAGCAATTTCCTGCTGGATGAAGGCGATCTGCTGGACGAGCACCAGTTGCGCAAGAGCATGGCGCGGCTGAATGAAGCGAAATTCTTCGCTCCCATCAGCGAGCGCAACACTATGATCCATACCGATCCGGACACCGGCATCGCGGACATCGATATCCGTGTGATGGAACAAAAACGCGGCGCTTGGAATCTGTCCGGTCCGGTGGGACCGCCCGCCCTGGCCGGTCCGCTCGAAGCTTCCATCCGCTCGCGCCTGCCCGCCTGGGGATCGGGGATCTTTGAGGCGTCCACTTACACTGCATCCATCAGCATGTTCGCGTTTGCGCACTCCCTGGTGCCCATTCTTGGTCTCACTCATATCCCGCTCATCCCCATCGCCTCGTTGAATCGGCCGTTTACGCCCGGCGAAGGCTGGACATCGGGTTTCATGATCATTCCGCAGCTCGGCTGGCCGTACATGGTGGCCGGTTACGCCGCGGCGCAGTTGGAGCATCGCTTGGTCCCGGTTTTGCGCGGCGACCGTGGACTGGAGCCGGAGATGCCGGTTACCGTGGATGGTCCCACCAGCCGCACCACCATGTTCTGCGAACCGCCGGCCCCGCGGTTTTCAGCCGTGCGCAACGCCCTGGCCATCGGCCTGAGCTTCATCGGTTCGATGTCGGGAATGTAGGAGTCGTCCCGGCCGCTAACGTCGGTTGATCAACCACAAAACTAGGGACAGCACCACGCTGATCAGCAGGCACGTCACCAGCGGGAAATAGAACACCGAATGTTTACCGCGGATGATAATGTCGCCAGGCAGGCGGCCCAATCGGATGGGAAGCTTTTCGGCCAGGGAAATCAGTACGCCCAGAGCCGCTACCACCAGTCCCAAGACGATCAGCGTGCGGCCTAAGTTCATCCGCCTTCATCTTAGCGCTGCCGGTTATGGCGGCCGGCGCCGCTGCGGTACATTAAATGTGGCCAGAGGTCTTCGGTATGAAGAAAGCCCGCATGAATAACCTGATTCTCGCCTTATTGACGGTGGCGCTGCCCGCTTTCGCGGCTGATGAACCGCTGCCTAGCGTCGACACCGTCATCGGCCATTTCGTCTCCGCCACCGGAGGTAAGGCGGCCTGGGAAGCGCGCCACTCGCAAGTGGAACACGGCACCATCGAATTCGCCAAGCTGGGCATCAAAGGATCCCTCACCATTTACGAATCCGCTCCCGACCTGTATCTGGCGCTCACCGAACTGCCCGCCATCGGAAAAATGGCAACCGGCAGCAACGGCCAGGTGGCCTGGGAAAATTCCGCGCTCCAGGGTCCCCGCATCAAGGAAGGCGCCGAGCGCGCGGAAGCCCTTCGCGACGGCGCCTTCAACGGGCCGCTGTATTGGCGAAAGATGTACCTGAAGGGAGAAACGACGGGCTCGGAGACGGTGGAAGGTCACGATTGCTACAAGGTGGTTTTCACCCCGCAAGTAGGCCAGCCGATGACCGAGTTCTTCGACAAGAAGTCCGGGCTAATGATTAAGACCGTGGCGACCGTGAACTCCCAGTTCGGCGATGTCGACGCGGAAGTGATCTACGATGATTACCGCAAGGAGGGCGACGTGCTCTCGCCCCATCGCCTGATCAATCACGCGGCTCAACAGGAATTCATCATTCAAATCGACAGCGTGGACATCAATCCCGATCTTCCCAAGAGCCGCTTCGAACTGCCCCCCGAGGTGAAGGCGCTCTTGAATAAAGCCGCTCCAGCCCCGGCCGAAGCCAAACCCTCGCCCGCGGATCATGGCGCTCTGGAGAGCCCGGAGGGCGGCAAACTCGCCATCTACATGGGGGGCGCCCCGGTGGCCAGCGAAACCTACACGGTCAAGAAATCGGATCGCGGGATTGATATCGACGGCTCCGGCCAAGCCAGCTTGGGAACGATGAAAATCGATATCGAAAAATTCCAGGTGCTGACGGATACGAAATACGATCCGGTCCAGGCCATTGCCAAAGCCAGACTCGGATCGATTCCTATGAATGTCAACACCACCTTCGCCGACGGCCAGGCCAAGAACGATATCGAGAATGGACAGGGACCGCAAACCAAGTCGATCCCCGTGCACCCCGATGCCGTCGTCGTGAATGCGAATCTGCCGCTTTATCCCTGGACCATCCTGGCCATGCGCGCGCGGCTGGATACACACAATCCTCAGACCTTTCCCGTATACGTGCTGGGGCAGGCGGAGGTGAACGCCACGCTGGTTTTCAAAGGGCGCGAACACGTCGATTTCTCCGGCAAATCGGCTGAGTTGAATCATTTGACGGTGAGCGGCGCAACGCCGCAGGGCCAGCCGATCAGCCTCGATTTCTGGGTGGACGATAATCGCAAACTGATTAAAGTGGCCGTGCCGTCGCAAGGCGTGGAAGCCTTCCAGGAAGGTTTCGAGCCCGCCGTCCGCGCGGCGGCATCCCAAGCGGCCGACCCGCATTGAGCGGAGCCTAGGACCGAGAAGGAGCCGGCGGGGAGCAATACAACGGTCCTCCTGTTGTACTAACCTGAATGGGCAGGATTCGCTACCGTGGAGACGATAACCAACGCCGGTGTGCTCGTCACCGGGGCCGGACGAGGCATCGGCAAACGGCTCGCGATCGGGTTTGCCGCCGCCGGAAATCGCGTGGGGCTGCTGGCGCGCAGCAAGGCCGAACTGGACCTGGCGCATCTGGAGATTGAACACGCCGGAGGCAATGCCCTGCGCATCCGCGCCGATGTCACCGATTTCGAACAGGTGAACGCCGCCGTCGACCGGCTGCGCGTCCATTATGGCGAAGTGAATGTTCTGATCTGCGCCGCGGCGATTCCCGGCCCCATCGGCCCGTTTGTCGAACAATCCCCCAAAGCCTGGCTCGACACCATTCACACCAACCTGCTGGGCGTGATGAACGCCTGCAAGGCGGTTCTTCCGCATATGATCGCGCGCCGGGAAGGTAAGATCATCGTGTTGAGCGGTCCGGGCGCCACTGTCGCGCGGCCCAATTTCTCGGCCTACGCGGCGTCCAAAGCGGCCGTTGTGCGGCTGGTGGAAACCATTGCCGAGGAGGTCCGCGAGCACAATGTCCAAATCAACTGCATGGGCCCCGGCGGCACTTACACTCACATGACCGACGAGATCCTGCGCGCCGGCGAGCGCGCGGGCTGGAAGGAAACCGAGGACGCGCTCGAAATCCGCCAAACCGGCGGAGTCGCTCCGGAAAAACAGATTCAACTGGCGCTGTTCTTAGCCTCCGAGCTATCGAATCACATCAGCGGCAAGCTGATTCACGTCAGCGACGACTGGAAAAAGCTGAGATCAGAGAATATCCATCCGGAGATCTACACCCTTCGTCGTTTACAGAAAGTAAATCCGTGACCGGGCAGCGGCTGGGGGCTAGGGATTGGCGAACGTGGCAAGCGCGTGCCGGAATCCCTAATCCCTAATCCGCAACCCCGCCCCCTGGCGCTTCAACTGTCCGCAGGCCGCAAAGATATCCCGCCCCCGCGGCTTTCGCACAAAACACGGCATGGCCCTCCGCAGGATGGCCTGAAACGCGTGTACGCGCTCGGCCTCCGGCGTCTCGAACGCAATCCCCGGCCCCGGATTCAACGCGATCAGATTCACCTTCGCGTTCAAATTGGCCAGCAGTTTCACCACGCGGCGCGCGTCGGCATCGGAATCGTTGACGCCTTTCAGCAGCACATATTCGAACGTCAGCTTTTCCCACGGACGCAGCGGGTATTCTCGACAGGCATTGAGGAGATCCTGGAGCGAATACTTGCGCGTGATCGGCATCAGCTCGCGCCGCTGTTCCTCGTTCGATGCATTGAGCGAAATGGCCAATTTCGGCCGCACGGGTTCCAGACCCAATTCGGCGATCTTCGGAACGATGCCGGCCGTCGAAAGCGTGATCCGCTTCTCCGATAGCCCCACACCCGCCGGATCGGTCAAAATCCGCGCCGCCTTGGTGACGTTGGGCAAATTCAGCAAGGGCTCGCCCATGCCCATCATGACGATGTTTAAGCGGTCGGTCGCAGTAGAGATTTGGTGCGCCCGCATCACGAACAGCACCTGCCCCACGATTTCGCCCGCCGTCAGATTCCGCTCCAGCCCCATCAGCGCGGTCAGGCAGAACTGGCAGTTCACCGGACACCCTACCTGGCTCGAAATGCAGATGGTGTCTCTTTTTCCCTGCGGGCTCTCTTCCGGCATCAACACCGTCTCGACAGTTCGCCCATCCTCCAGTTTCAACAGATAGCGCCGGGTACCGTCCGTACTTTTGTATTCCGCTGCCAGCTCCGGCAATCCCACAGCCATGCTGGAAGCCAATTGATTTCTTAAACTTACGGGCAGATTCGTGATCTCGAACAGCTCCGCTACCCTTTGACGGTACACGGCGTCATATACTTGGCGGGCCCGAAAAGGCGGCTGTTCCGCTCCCAGGGTGGCTTGTAGATCCGGAAGTTCAAGGCCTACAATAGCTTGCGCCATGTCTTCAGTATAAGAGGCCGGAGCGTTCAAAGCTATACCCGCACCCGGGCCCTGGACGAATCCGCGATAAAATGGAAAAAGACAAAATGACGAACGCAGTTCAGTCGCTCCGGGATATCGAAATAGCAACGCTGAGGAACGGGGTCAGGGTTATCAGCGAAGAGATGAACCACGTCCGGTCTGTTTCCCTGGGCGTTTGGATTCGCACCGGCTCGCGGCGCGAGACCTCCGAAGAAAATGGCATCTCGCATTTCATCGAGCACATGCTTTTTAAGGGCACCAAGAACCGCTCGGCCGAGGAGATCGCCCGTTCGGTGGATTCCATCGGCGGCGGCCTGGACGCCTTCACCGCCAAGGAGATGGTGAGTTACAACACCAAGGTGCTCGACGAACACCTCCCCATCGCCTTCGATGTTCTGGCCGACATGGTCCGCAATCCTCTGTTTCGCGAGGAAGACATCGAGAAGGAAAAGGGGGTCATCCTGGAAGAGTTGAAGATGGAAGTGGACAACCCCGAGTATCTGCTTCACGATATCTTCTCCAGCAATTTTTATAAGGACCATCCGCTCGGCAAGCCCATCATCGGCAGCAAGGACACCATTCGGGCCTTCGATCGCGAGATGATCGATTCGTATTTCGAGCGTTACTATTCGCCGTCCAATATCCTGATCACCGCCGCGGGAAATTTGAAGCACGCGCAACTGGTGGACCTGGCCCGCCAATACTTCGAAGACTTGCCGGTGAACGCCCAGCTGGCGCCTGAAATCGCGCCCGTCCCGCACGCGCGCCTGGTGTTTCGCGACAAGAAATCGCTCGAGCAGACGCATCTCTATATGGGGGTGCCCGCGTACCCGTTTCCGCATGAATTACGCTTTGCCTGCTACACCCTCAACACCATCCTGGGCGGCGGCATGAGCTCGCGCCTGTTTCAAAATATTCGCGAAAAGCAGGGCTTGGCCTACGCCGTCTATTCCGAGCTCTCCATGTACCGCGACACCGGCTGCATGGCCATATACGCCGGCACCGCCGTGGAGACCTGCCGGCAGGTGATCGATTCCATCGTCAAAGAATTTCGGGAGCTCAAGGAAAATCTGGTGCCGGCCGAGGAACTGCGCCGCGCCAAGGATAACCTGAAAGGCTCCTTCATGCTTGGCCTGGAATCCACTTCCAGCCGCATGGGCAATCTGGCGCGGCAGGATCTCTATTTCCAGCGCTTCTTCACCTTGGATGAAATGTTGGAGAGAATCGAGGCCGTGACGGCGGAACAAGTGCGGGAGATCGCGCGCGAGTTCTTCAACCCCAAGAACATCACGCTGGCCGTCCTGGGCAACCTGGGCGATTTTCGCATGAAGCGTGAGGAACTCGACTGTTAAAGAAACTGCGTAACCTGACACGAACCGTTCTGGTTCTATGCGCCCTCAGTGCGTCTCTACTCGCGCTGGATCTCAAAAAGCTCAAGCCGGAGGGCTACGTCAGCGATTTCGCGCATGTCATCGACACTCAATCGCGCCGGCAGCTCGAGATCTACTGCGGGCAATTGGAACGTTCCACCGGCGTCCAGATGGCTCTGGTGACGCTCCCGTCGCTTGACGGCAATCCCATCGAAGAGGTCTCCAACGATCTCTACCGTCAGTGGGGCGTCGGCAAGAAAGGCAAGGACGAGGGCGTCATGTTGCTGCTCGCCGTGCAGGAACACAAAGACCGCATTGAGGTCGGCTATGGCCTCGAGCCGATTCTCCCCGACGGATTCGACGGCAGCATCCTGCGCGGAATTCGTCCGTTTCTGGCTCGCGGCGCTTATGGCCAGGCGATGATCTCGGGCGCGATACAGATCGGCGCCTACATCGCTCGCGCCAAAGGCGTGCCTCAGGGCGTTCCAGAGCGCTCGCGCGTCCGCCGGGCTCCGGCGCGCGAAGGGCTTCCATGGCCCGTGATCGTCATCGGGATCGTCGTTCTGCTGTTCATCCTGCGCGGCGGCGGGGGTGGCGGCTTCTTGGCCGGCATGCTTCTCGGTAATCTATTAGGATCTGGACGAAGAGACGGCGGTGATGGCTGGGGCGGCGGAGGCTTTGGCTCGGGTGGAGGAGGCGGAGGTTTCGGCGGCTTTGGCGGAGGCGATTCGGGCGGAGGCGGAGCTTCGGGGAGCTGGTAGACGCAACGTTATGGAAGACAAACTTCAGGAACTCGTCGATCGTCTGAAGCAGGCCCACGGCGATGGCCTGCTTTCGGTGATCCTGTACGGGTCGGCTGCCTCCGGCGAACACAAAGAACATTTCTCGGACATCAACGTTCTTTGCGTGCTCTCGCGAATCACGCCCGCCGAACTTGCCGCCGATGGTCCCATCTTCGAATGGTGGCGCGGGCTGGGCAATCCTCCGCCGCTGCTGTTAAGCGAAGAAGAGGTGCGCACCTCCACGGATTGTTTTCCGATTGAATTTCAAGACATGAAAGAGCGGCGGCGGGTGCTGTTCGGCAAAGATCTCATCCAGGATCTGGTCGTCGAGAAGACCTTCTATCGCGCCCAGGTGGAAATGGAGCTGCGCTCGAAACTCCTGCGGCTGCGCCAGAAAGCGGCCGACGTCCTCTCCAGTAACGCCGCGCTGCTGCGTCTGATGATCGATTCGGTTCCCAACTTCCTGGTATTGGCGCGTCACGCGTTGCTGGTATCGGGCCTTCCGTCCGGATGGCGCAAGCGCGAAATCGCGCGCCACTTACCCGATATCGGCGCCGACAGCACCCCCTTCGAAACTCTGCTCGACCTGCGGGACCAATCTAAACTGGCCAATGACGTGGATTCGCAGGCGCTGTTCGCTAGTTACCTGAAACAGATCGAGGCGTTGGTGGGCCATGTGGATCGCCTCGAGAAATAAGCATGACGAATTGAGAGGGCTCAAATGAAAATCGCATTGATTGTAATTGGGGTGATCGTACTCGCGGTTCTGTGCGTCTTCGGCTGGGCCGCGGGCTCGCGGAATACGCTGGTCACCGAGCGCGAAGCCGTGAACGCCGCATGGTCCCAGGTGGATGTTGCATTGCAGCGACGCGCCGATCTGATTCCGAATCTGGTCGAAACGGTGAAGGGCTTCGCCAAACAGGAACAGGCCGTGATCAAGGAAGTCACCGATGCTCGCGCGGCTTTGGGCGGCGCTCGCACTCCGTCGGAAAAGATCCAAGCCAATTCGCAATTGGACGGAGCGCTGAGCCGATTGCTCGTCGTTGTAGAAAACTATCCGCAATTGAAATCCAACGAGAACTTCCTGCGCTTGCAGGACGAACTGGCCGGCACTGAAAACCGCATCGCGGTGGAGCGCCGCAAGTATAACGAAACCGTGCAGCGCTACAACACCGACATCGAGCTGTTCCCGAACAATATCGCTGCGTCGATGTTTGGGTTTCAGCGCAACGACGCTTATTTCAAAACCGAGCCCGGCGCTCGCAACGCTCCCAAGGTTTCTTTCTAAGCCACTTCGTCCATTGGTACGCCGCGTGCCTACTTCTTACAGGAGGTAGTCGTGCAACGTTTCTTATGTGTTACTAGCCTCGTTCTGGCCGTTGGACTTGCCGGTTGCAACAAAGCGCAAAACCAAGCCGCGCAAACTCAGCCCGCGGGGACCGAGCAAAATCAGCCTGCAGATGTTACCAGCGGCAATCCGGCCGATGGCAATCTCGCTCCGGCTACACAACCTGTTACGGAGGCCCAGGAGACGCCGCCGGCTTCGCCCTCGGGCGAGAGCTACGCACCGCTGCCTCCCGCCGATCAGAATTACGATCAGAGCTACGATCAGACCGCTTCCTACGAGCAGCCGGTGGAAGCTTCCCAGCCGCCGCCGCCTCTTCCTGATTACGAGCAGCCGCCTTGTCCCGGCGAGGATTACGTTTGGACGCCCGGCTATTGGGCGTATTCGAATGCCGGTTATTACTGGGTACCCGGCGCGTGGGTGCTCGCTCCTTACGTCGACGCCCTTTGGACTCCGCCCTGGTGGGGTTGGGATAACGGTGTCTATCTGTGGCACGCGGGCTATTGGGGCCCCCACATCGGCTTCTACGGAGGCATCGATTACGGCTACGGATATACGGGCAACGGCTACTATGGCGCCTATTGGAATCAGGGCCACCTCGATTACAATCGCACGGTGACCAACGTCGACCCGTCCGTGGTTCACAATGTCTATAGCTACAATGTCCGGAGCAAGCGGCCCGGGCATGTCAGTTACAACGGCGGACACGGAGGAGTGAATGCTCGCCCCACGCCTCAGGAATTGGCCGTCCAGCATGAAGCGCGAAGGGGGCCGGTGGCTGCGCAAGTTCAGCACCAGCGCGAATTCGCGAACAATCGCGCGCAATTCGTAAAACCGGGTTCTAACGCCAAACCGGCAACGCTTGCTATTTCCCATCCCCTGGCCACGTCGTATAAAAAGCCCTCCGCGCGGCCGCCTGCCGCCCCGGCGCGAGTAGCCGAACGGCCGGCGACTGCGGCTCACGGGCCGCTCCAGGCTACCCGGCAGGAAGCTCGACCGCAAGCCCAGCGACCGGAGGCGCATCCTGAGGCTCGTCCCGAGGCTCGGCCCGCGGCCCGTCCCGAAGCCAGATCCACACCCGAAGCTCGTCCGGAGACGGCAGCTCGTCCCGCGACGCAAGCTCGGCCCGAAACACGGCCGGCCACGCAAGCACGGGTAGAAGAGCGGCCGGCTGCGCGGCGTCCAGCGCCGGAAGCTCGCCCCGAACCCCGACCCGAAGCGCGGCCTGCCGCTCGCCCGGCTCCACGTCCGGAGACACAAGCCCGCGTGCAAGCGCGTCCGGAGGCCAGACCCGCCGCTCGCCCCGCTCCACGTCCCGCGGCTCGCCCCGCTCCGCGCCCGGCGGCTCATCCCGCTCCGCGCCCGGCGCCGAAGAAAGAAGACGAGCGCAAATAACATCGCGCTGCGCTACGATTCAGAAGCGATGCCCAAACGTCTGCTGCTGATCGGCGCAACCACGGGCTACCAGACGCGGGCGTTCGCGAGTGCCGCCGAGC
>Ga0335074_10015121_pt1 | contig 10836 bp, 7 predicted proteins | sample Lox_Sample_23_FD_206715 | JGI IMG/M metagenome (GOLD analysis project Ga0335074, IMG submission 206715) | Soil microbial communities from Loxahatchee National Wildlife Refuge, Florida, United States - Lox_Sample_2.3 | ecosystem: Environmental > Terrestrial > Soil > Wetlands | place: USA: Florida... | reverse complement strand
GGCGATTTGGTCGAAGGTGGGCAGGCGTGGGTCGTCGGCCGGTGGCCGGGTGACGGAATCGGCGGCGCGTGGCTTGCGTGGGGAGCGGGGGCGGACGCGCAGAGGCTGGATGTCTCGGCCGCTGGCGGCGCGCTTTTGGAGCCGTTCCTCGAGCAAGGCGGCGCGGAGCAGGCCGCGTTTGATGCGGACAAGGATCAGCGCGATGTCCCTGCTGGCGAAGATGCTGGCGATGAAGCGGAAACAGGGGAGGAGATGCGGGAAGGAGGCGTGGTTTTCCAGCGCTTCGGCGAGGTTGTTGCCGTAGGCGATGAGGGTGTGGAGGATACCGAGCACCGCGCGGATGCGCGGCGGCACAGCCCGATTGGGGTCGGGTTGGGCGGCTGCGATCGGGTTAGTGGCGGTGTCGGGCATGGGCGGAATATAAGCACAACGGCCGGGACATGGGCAAGGGAAATCGTTAGGGGGGGTGACTTTTTCTGCGCATGTGGCGCGTGGGCATGGAGCGGGGACACGAGGACTGTGTGTCAGCCTTTCTGATGCCAGCGGCTTCGCGCCCATTTCGGTCATTCCGCCAAGCCCGCCGGTGTCTTCGAAGCGGAGATCTGGTAAGAAAAGGCGCCTAGCGAACACGCCCACTTCGCGGAATCGCTCGGAGTGGAACAACGTCTATGGACGCCCCTCGTGCCGAGGCCGTGGGCGGTAAGTTGTCGCTGCCACGCCACCGGGCTGAAGTGAGCCGTTGCTCATCTGTCAGGCTCGGTAGGTGCGCGCCTGTCGGCGGATCTTTCAGTTCCCAGAAGTTGCCGCCTTTCGGGCCTTTTCTACGGCCTCCTGTTGTTGTTCCAGCAGCGAATAGGCAACGTAATACTTGTAGATATTGCGGACATAGCGCACCGGCTCCTGCCCGATGTGGGCGGCTGTCACAAGCTCGACGTTGTTGAACCAGACATCCGGATTCAGGCCCTGCTGGGCAGCAAGCTTGCGCATGCGCGCGATGGCGGCAGGCCCGGCGTTGTAGCTCGCGAAAGCGAACAAGGTACGGTTCTGCCGATCGAAATGCGCGTCAGGAAAATAGCGGTCGACCAGCCCGCGCATGTATTTCGCGCCGGCATGCACGTTGGGCCCGGCCTGATGGATGTCGCCCACTTTCATGGAAGTGCCGGTGGCGGGCATCAACTGCATCAACCCGATCGCGCCGACATGGCTTCGTGCGCTCTGCTCCAACCGTGACTCTTGGTAGCTCTGCGCTTGTAACAACAGCTCATCGAAATCGTAAGTATCGCCGTACTTGATGAACAGGTCCCGGAGTGCCTCGAATCGTTTCACGTCGGTGCCACCGGTCGCATTGTGGATCTGCTTCAACGACCGAAGGTAGCCGGCGGTCCGTTTGGAGATTTGTTCCGTGCTGCCGCCCAACTTGGTGATTGCCTCGTTCAATGTCGCCAGCAGCTTCGGATTATTGGGCCGCACCGCCCAGGCGATATCGGTGCCGCTGCGCAGCACCGCCTTGTCCTGCAGCTCTAGCCCTGGGATCAGAGGCTGCCATGCGTCCGCCAGCCAGTCATCGACCACGGTCGCCGGTAGCAGCCCGGCGGCGACCATTTCCATTATGTCCTCGACTTCCAGTACGCCCGGTACGGTGGTGATTTTCACCGGCGGCTTTCCTTCGGCGCTGAGTTTGGCATTCAGCGTGGCCAGGCTCTGCTGGAAGCTGGTGCCGTCCTGTACCGCGATCTCCATACCTGACAGTGCCTCGGCGTCCGGGAGCGGCAGCGCGCCGGTGTGGGTCACCACGATTTCCTTCACATTGCTGAGCAGCGGGCGGGTGAAGGCGACGCGCGCGGCGCGCTCGGGCGTTATGCTGACATTACCCGCCGCAACGTCGCCGCGACCCGCCAGCAATTCGTCCAGCAGGCGGTCGCGCGAAGTCGGGATCAGTGCCACCACCAGCGGCCGGCTGCCGGTCTTGTAGGTCTTGTTGAGCCATGTCTCCAGTAGTTGCGCGGCAAAGACAGTCACACCATACAGCTTACCGTTATCCTCGAAGAACAGGGTGCGGCCATAGGGCACGAGCATCCGGATCACGCGGCGCTTCAAAAGCCCGTCGAAATCGTCGGTCCAGATGCCCAGATCGGTGCGTAACCCGATCGGTGGGCTAGCTGCCAGGCCAGATGCGGCGAGCAACAGGACCGGTGCGGACGCGATCAGGCTGCGACGCGAAATCATGCGCTTTCTCCCCGTATCGGCTTTTCATATTGTGTGTACGCGCGAGCGCGGAATGGCAAGCGTCTGGCAACGGTCCAGGACGCGCCCTATTCGCCGGCCCCTCTCCGATCTCGAACCGGAACGCTCAGCGATCACATTGGGCGTCGTGATCTATCGTGCGGAGGCATTCAATGAACATATCGCGCGTTGGGGAGGTGGTCGAGGGTGAAGATGCACGATGCCGAAGTTCGCGCTCAGCCAAGGCGCCTGCCGGCGTAGGATGACATGTCGCCACTGCGCAACTACAGCCGGTTGCTCACGCTCGGAACACGCCGTCAGCGGCGTCATCAGTCGTTACAACAGATGCTGCGGCAACCATTTCTATCTCGCACTCGCGTTATCGTGATGAGCGATGATTCAGATAGGTCTATGGGTAACAGTACCGATAGCGGAGACTAGCTATTGGCCTAACGTTGGGCTGTAAGATCATGTTCGGGACAGGATCAGAATTCATGGTCGCAGACTCTACCCGCTGCGATGCCCTGATTGCAGCAATGGCCGGTTTGGCGGGTGGTGCGATCGGTTCTGCGCGGGCCGCTGAGGCCCAGCCGGCGCCCTGGGGGATATGATGGCTCGCGCCTTTCAGCCGATCGGACGGCGCCGTTTAATTGGGGGAATTACGGGCACTGCCGCCTATGCCGCGAGCAAGGCGGCTTTTGCGTCCAATGATACCCTGCCGTCGTGGAACGAGGGGGCGTCGAAGCAGTCGATCCTGGATTTTGTGAAGCGGGTGACCGAAAGCGGTGGGAACGATTTCGTGCCAGCGGAGCAGCGGATCGCTACATTCGACAATGATGGCACGCTGTGGAGCGAGCAGCCGGTGTATTTCCAGGTCGCGTTCGCGCTGGACCGGGTTCGCGCTATGGCGAAACAACATCCAGAGTGGAAGACGCAGGAGCCGTTCAAGACGGTGCTGTCGGGTGACCCGCATGCGCTGGCCAAGCTGAGCGAGAAGCAGTTGCTGCTGATCGTCGCCGCGACGCATTCGGGAATGACGGTGGAGCAGTTCCGGCAAACGGTGCTGGACTGGGTAGCGACCGCTCGCAATCCGCGTTTCAAGCGGCCTTACACGGATCTGGTGTTTCAGCCGATGCTCGAACTGTTGGCGTATTTGCGCGGCAATGGGTTCCGCACGTTTATCGTATCGGGTGGCGGGATCGAGTTCATGCGGCCGTGGGTGGACAAGGTGTACGGAATTCCACCCGAGCAGGTGGTGGGATCGTCGGGGGAAACGAAGTATCAGGTGGTGAAAGGCACGCCGGAGCTGATCAAGCTGCCGAAGGTAGAGTTCATCGACGACGGTCCGGGCAAACCAGTTGCAATCAATCGCTTCATCGGGCTGCGGCCGATCCTCGCGTTCGGAAACTCCGACGGCGACCAGCAGATGCTGGAATGGACCGCAGGCGGCAAGGGTACCAGTCTCATGGGGTTGATACATCATACGGACGCGGTGCGCGAATGGGCGTATGATCGGAAATCTTCAGTCGGAAAGCTGGATAAGGCATGGGATGAGGCGGCGCGGCGCGGCTGGCTTGTTGTGGATATGAAGCGCGATTGGAAGGTCATCTATCCGTTCGAAACCTGACGTGTCGACGTGGCATGAGGCTATGAATGGAGCTCTCTTGGAAGACGGTCGATAGCTCATCGCGTCGCCACATGGTTCATGTGCCCGGCGGGACGTTCCGCATGGGATCGGACAACCACTATCCCGAGGAGGCGCCGGCGCATCGTGTGGCTGTAGATGATTTCTGGATCGACCGCACGCCGGTGACAAACAAGCAGTTCCAGACGTTTGTTCAAGAGACGGGGCATGTCACCTTTGCGGAGACTGTGCCGGATCCGAAGAATTATCCCGGGGCGTTGCCGCACATGATCTTTGCCGGATCGCTGGTCTTCGTGCAGACGAAGCACCCGGTGGATCTGCGCGACTGGAGCCAGTGGTGGACCTTGATGAAGGGCGCGGACTGGCGGCATCCGGATGGGCCGAAGAGCAGCATCAAGGGGCTAGAGAACCATCCCGTCGTGCATGTGACGTATGGCGATGCGCTGGCCTATGCCGCATGGGCGGGCAAGGAGTTGCCGACGGAGGCCGAGTGGGAGTTCGCCGCGCGCGGTGGGCTGGAGGACGCCGAATACGCCTGGGGCGACGAATTCATGCCCGGTGGGCACGCGATGGCGAATACATGGCACGGCGCATTTCCGCACGAGCGGAAGCCCGGCCACCGGCGCACCTCGCCGGTCAGGACGTACCCGCCGAACGGTTACGGCCTATATGACATGATCGGCAATGTGTGGGAGTGGACCGTCGATTGGTGGTCGGCGAAGCACATGGCCGAGGCGGCAAAGGCGTGCTGCGTGCCGCAAAATCCGCGCGGCGGGATGGAAGCGCAAAGTTATGACCCGTCGATGCCAGAGACGAGGATTCCGCGGAAGGTGATCAAGGGCGGATCCCACCTGTGCGCGCCCAGTTATGTCGGCGTTACCGTCCCGCGGCGCGACACGCCGAACCGGTCGATACCTCGACAAGCCATGTTGGGTTCCGGTGCATTATCCGAGAGAGGAGAGCGGCGTTATGACGGACGGGACAGGACCGCAAAACAGTAGTGGCGTGGGTCGGCGCGGCGTGCTGCTGGGCACGACGACCGCGGCGGCGCTGGTCGCGGCGCAGACCAGCGCGCAGACGGCACAGAACGCGCAGGCGGCGGTCACGACAGTGGGGCCGGTGACGGCGGCCACCGGGTCGAAGCCGAACATCATCATGATCATCTCCGACGATTTCGGCTGGGGCGACGCGGGCGTGTATATGGGCGGCGAGGCGCGCGGGATGCCGACGCCGAACATCGATCGGCTGGCGCATGAAGGGATGATGTTCACATCGTTCTATGCGCAGCCGAGCTGCACGCCGGGCCGCGCCGCGATGCAGACCGGGCGGATCCCGAACCGCAGCGGCATGACGACGGTGGCGTTCCAGGGCCAGGGCGGCGGACTGCCGGCGGCGGAATGGACCCTGGCGTCTGTGCTGAAAACCGCCGGCTACAAGACGTTCTTTGTTGGCAAGTGGCACCTCGGCGAGGCGGATTATGCTCTGCCCAACGCGCAGGGCTACGACGTAATGAAGTATTGCGGCTTGTATCACCTCAATGCTTACACGTACGGCGATCCTGACTGGTTCCCGGATATGGACCCCCAACTGCGGGAGATGTTCCAGCGTGTCACCAAGGGCGCGCTTTCCGGCAATGCCGGAGAGCAGGCGAAGGAGGATTTCAAGATCAACGGCCAGTATGTGAATACGCCGGAGAAGGGTGTGGTGGGCACTCCGTTCTTCGATGCATATGTGGAGAAGGCGGCGCTGGATTACCTGGACCAGAACGGCAAGACGAATGAGCCGTTCTTCATGAGCATCAACTTCATGAAGGTGCACCAGCCCAACATGCCGGCACCCGAATTCATTCACAAATCGATGTCGAAGTCCAAATACGCCGACTCGGTCGTCGAGAACGACACCCGTATCGGGCGGATCATGGACAAGGTGCGGGAGCTGGGTCTCGACAAGAATACATACGTATTTTGGACGACCGACAACGGCGCGTGGCAAGATGTCTATCCGGATGCCGGCTATACGCCGTTCAGAGGCACCAAGGGGACGGACCGGGAGGGCGGCGTGCTGGTTCCGTCCATCGCCTGGGGGCCTGGCATCAAGCCAGGCAGCAAAAATTCAGAGATCGTCGGCGGACTGGACTACATGGCGACCTTTGCCGCGCTTGGCGGTGCCAAGCTGCCGGAGAACGATCGCGAGGGAAAGCCGATTACCTTCGACAGCTACGACATCACGCCGGTCCTGTTCGGCACCGACAAGTCGCCACGCACTTCCTGGTTCTATTTCACGGAGGACGAGCTGACGCCGGGGGCGGCAAGGGTGGGGCACTATAAAGCGGTGTTCAATGTGCGCGGCGACAACGGCCAATCGACCGGCGGCCTGGCTGTCGATACGAATCTGGGCTGGAAGGGACCCCAGAAATACGTAGCGACGGTGCCCCAAGTGTTCGATGTGTGGCAGGACCCGCAAGAGCGCTACGATATCTTCATGAATAACTATACCGAGCACACCTGGGTTTTGGTCACGATCGGCGCCGCCATCAAGGAGCTGATGCAGACCTACATCAAGTATCCGCCACGCAAACCTCAAAGTGAGGCGTATAGCGGACCTATCACGCTGACCCAGTATCAGCGCTTTCAGTACGTGCGTGATGCGCTGGCAAAACAGGGATTCAACATCCCCTTACCAACGGGGAATTGAGCGCCGCGTAACCGCCGGCTTGCGTCCGCGGATGCAAGCCGGTGTATGCGCTGACCGAGATGATCCCGCCACGTCCGTACCGAAACCGTTCTCGGCGTTATAGGCGCGACGGCAACATCCTTGTACTTGATCGACAATGGTGCTATCTTGACCTGGAAGCTGCACCGAAGACAGCGACGCCAGTTCGGTTCAAAAAGGGAGGGGTATCCCGTGCATACTCAAACCGTCGTCTCAACACTCTCAGCGCTGATCGTCGTCGCTGCAATCGCGCCGGCCGTGGCCCAACAAGCACCTCCAGCCGCCGCCCAGCAGACACCTCCAGCACCAGCAGCTTCGCCAGCTGCCCCCGCGCCTACCGGACAAACGCCGCCAGCCGCGGACAAGGATTTTCTAACGGGGCTGCGCCGAATTGGCGTGCTGGTCGGTCAGGCGGTGCAATGTACGCCAGAGGCAGATCGCTCCCACATGATCGATGACGCGATGGAGCTGGGTACCAAGGTCGCGGTGGCGTTTGGCCTTACCGCCGCGTTCAACTTCATCGGGGCAGTTGGGTACGGCAGCGGGCATGGCTTTGATCAGGGCACCTGTCCGCATGCGATGGATGCGTGGCACAACCTGCAGCACAAGTATCTCAGCCAATGAAGCCGCTTGCACGGGTCGCGCTGGCCGCAGCGCTGACGTTGAGTGGCGGCGCGAGTGCCGCCCCTCCAGGAGGGCACGGCCTTGAGATCGGAATGCCGCGGAACCCGCCGCTCGTACTTGTGCAACGGCGCGGCGGCGGCCAGGTCCGCGCAGCCCATCCAAACGCTCGCGCCAACGTCAACCGGGGGAACTTCAACCGGACGAACGTCAACCGTGCCAACGTTAACCGCCAGAACTTCAATTCCAACAACTTCCAGCGCGACGTGACTGTTAACCGCAACGTGAACGTAAATGGCGGTTGCTGCTCGTCGAACTGGGGTCCGAATTGGGGAGGGGTGGCTGCCGGTGCAGCCGTCGGCATTGGCGTTGCCGCAGCAGGAGCAGCGGTAGCGAATGCCGCCACCTATCCGCCGCCGCCGCCGTATCCTTACGGCTATCCCTACGGATATCCGCCACAGTGACTCCGCTTCACAGGCCTGGCGTCCGATATCACTGATACCGGCAGGGATTCGAGACTTCTCCGCTCCGGCAAGCATCGCCGGATGCTTCGCCTGCCCATTCGGTTTTCCACTTGGTTCTTCTCCGGGAACTTCCGGGTCTCCTTCCAGCACTGCATTGCTCTGACGAAATCTCAGTAACGTGATCAGCCGCGAGTCAAACCGATCTATGGGTCCTTGTACGGATAGCGGAGATTGCCTGTCTGCCTAGCGTCGGGCTTTGAAAGCATGTTTGGGGACTGGAACATAGTCGCAGAGTCGACGCGCCGCGACGCTCTGGTCGCAGCAACGGCCGGTTTGGTGGCGGGCGCGATCGGTCCTATGCGGGCCGCTCAGGCCCAGCAGACGCCCGCGGCCGCGACCACAAACGGAGCACCCGGCGTGATGCCCAACTCCTTTGAACAGATAACAAAGCCCGCAGATGGCGTAATCATGCCGCCCGGTTACATCAAGGCCGTGGCGCAATTTGCGTATATCTGGGGCTGGCCGCTGATCAACATGGTGAATCGCCGAGCTGCTATTACCAAGGCACCGCATCCGGGACTTCTGGGCGGCTTTGTGCCAGTCGCGCCTCGCGGGTACATCGCTATGCTGACAGACTATATCAAGCCGCAAGAAACCTTCGTTACCTGCCCGAACCAGGATGTCGTCTACGGCCTCGGCTTCTTTGACCTCGACACGGAGCCGGTGGTGATCCAGGTGCCGGACTTTGGCGACCGTTTCTGGGTCTATGCCTTATATGACAATCGCACTGACCAGTTCGGCCAGCTTGGCAAGCCCTACGGCACGAAACCGGGCTTCTACTTGCTCGTTGGCCCCAGGTGGCAAGGCAGCGCACCCTCGGACATTACGGAGGTCGTACGCTGCCCGACCGAGCTTGCCAATGCCATCCCACGCGTTTTCCTTAATGATACGGCCGAAGACCGGAAGGCGATCCAGACCGTCATCAACCAGATCGTCGTCTACCCGCTCACCGAGTTCGATGGGAAGATGAAGACGGTGGACTATGCGTCCCTGCCGGACATTCCGGCGCCTCCGTCAGGTGGCGGTGGCGAAACGAAGTGGGTTATACCAGAAAAATTCTTCGACGAGTTTGCCGCTGTGCTCGAGGATGTGCCGCCGCTACCGGGCGAGGAGGCGATCTACGCCAATTTCCACCAGCTGATGAATGCCGCCAAGGCCGACCCCGCAGTGGCAAAGCTACTCACCGAGACAGCCGTCGCCGCGGAGCGCGACATCGTCCAGTCCTTCTTCCAGTGGCGCTATAACGGCGTGCCGGCGGGTAACAACTGGAACCGCTCGAAGAATAATGCGCGATTTGGAGTAGACTACTTCGACCGCCTCGGCACGGCAAGGTCGAACATGTTCGATAACCGGCCGAACGAAACACAGTACTACTACACTGACCGCGACGCCGAGGGTGCCCAACTCAATAGCGCTCATACCTATTCGGTTACATTCCCTCCTGGCCAGACACCACCCGTGAAGGGCTTCTGGTCGCTCACGCTCTACAACGAAAAGCACCTGTTCAGCCCTAATCCGTTGCATCGCTATTCTCTTGGCACCAAGAACACAAACCTGGTCCGGAATTCCGACGGTTCGCTGACGCTTTATGCGGGCAGGAAAAATCCAGGGCCTAGCCGCGAGGCAAACTGGCTTCCCGCCCCGGAAGGCACATTCTCCCTTTATCTCCGCGCCTATTGGGGCGAACAGCCAATCCTCGACGGCTCCTGGCAGCCGCCGAAGGTCGAGAAATACGGCTGAGTAACAATCGATAAGGGGAGTGCCCATTCATGCCGAAGATTGGCGTCCGAACGTCAGCGGCGATATGCCTCCTGGCTGTTGCCTCCGTCCAAACCTCGCCTGCCGATGCGCAGCAACAACCGCAACAGCCGCCGGCTCCTCCGCTGGTTCAACAGTTGAATAACGGCAACTGGCTGCCGCAGCAGGAAGCCGAGGCGCTGCGCGACGAGCTTTATTACCAGCGCGCGATCTATGCCTACATGACCATGCTGCCCGCGCTGAACATCATCGGGATGCGCGATGGCTCTGAAGCCACCTTCGGCAAGGGCTATAACGTCCTGCCGATTTGGAAGGAGCGGATGGATTCGCACGTTTGGGTGCCGACGCCGAATGCCGATGTCATCTATTCGATGAGCTATCTCGACCTGAAGGAAACCGGTCCGCTTGTCGTCGCTGCGCCGCCCAACGTGATCGGCATGTTCACCGATTTCTTCCAGCGCACGATCACGGATGTCGGGTTGATCGGTCCCGACCGCGCGCGGGGCGGACTCTACCTGCTGTTGCCCCCGGGCTATGATGGCGAGGTGCCAAAGGGTTATTTCACTGTCAAGTCGTCAACCTACAACGTCTTTTTATTCTTTCGCACTGTCATGAAGAAGGGCCCAGACGGGCCCGATCCAGTGCCAGCCGTGGCGTTGGCCGAGCAGACGCGCGTCTATCCGCTTTGGACGATGGAGAAAGACGTCAAGCCGATGCAATTCCCGGACGGTAGCGGCAAGCGCATCAACATGATGTACCCGGTGGACAACACCTATTGGACCAAGCTCAAGGAGTTCGTCGACTACGAACCGGCCTCAGCCATCGACCCCGAGTTGCGCGGCGTCCTCGCCTCGATCGGTATCATCAAGGGTCAGCCCTTCAACCCGACCGACAAACAGCAGGAACTGCTGAAGAAAGCTGTCGAGACCGCGCCGAAAATGATACTGGCCATCCGTCAACTTGGGCGGCCAGACGGACGCAATCTCTACTACAAAGACAGACAGTACCAGAACACCTGGGCGGGCGCGACTTCAGAGTGGCTGCAAGACAGCTATCTCGACGTCAACCAGCGGACAAGCTATTTCCAGGTCGCGTATGCGTCGGCGCCCGCCATGGTGATGCGCACACTGGATGCCGGTTCCAAATATCCCTTTACATTCCGGGATGCTAACGGGGAATTTCTTAACGGGTCAAATACCTATAAGCTGCATCTGCCTCCTGATCCGCCCGCTAAGCTCTTTTGGGCCGTAACCGCGTACAACATCACCGACGGGACGATGGTGGAAGCGCCGCAATTGATGCCGTCAATCAACGGTATGAACAAGGTTGCGACGAATGGCGACGGGTCCGTCG
>Ga0335074_10015120_pt1 | contig 10836 bp, 4 predicted proteins | sample Lox_Sample_23_FD_206715 | JGI IMG/M metagenome (GOLD analysis project Ga0335074, IMG submission 206715) | Soil microbial communities from Loxahatchee National Wildlife Refuge, Florida, United States - Lox_Sample_2.3 | ecosystem: Environmental > Terrestrial > Soil > Wetlands | place: USA: Florida... | reverse complement strand
GGACCGCATCCCGAGATCGAGATCGGCCGCTTTCTGACCGAGCGTGCCGGCTTTGCCAATACGCCGCCGCTACTCGCCTCCCTCGAACTCGCCGAAGCCGGAGGCGGCGAGGACGCGATGCGGGCGATCGGTGTCCTGTTCGGTTTTGTACGCAACCAAGGCGACGGCTGGACGTTGGCGCTCGATTACCTGGCGCGTTATCTCGATAGCGTGTTGACGGCGGAGGCGCCCGGTGCGAACCCGCCGGGCCTCGCGCCGGACATGCCTCCCGCCGACCACTTCTTCATCGCCCTGGCGCGCCAGTTGGGATTGCGTCTGGCGCAAATGCACCGGGCGTTGACGGAACAGGCGGGGGATAATCCCGCCTTTGCCGTCGAGCCGATCAGCCCCGCCGATCTGGCCGGTTGGCGCGGCGAACTGGAGACGGCGGCCGAGGAGATGTTCGTTCGGTTGGAGCGCGGCCACGCCGCAATACCCGAAGGCGCCCGCGACCTCGCTGCCGCGGTCCTCGCCGCCGGACCGCGCCTGGCGCGTGCAATCCGGCTGTTGGCGCCCGATCAGATTGAGGCGGTGAAGACCCGCTATCATGGCGATCTGCACCTGGGGCAGGTGTTAGCGGTAGAGAATGATTTTTTCTTCATCGACTTCGAGGGCGAGCCGGCGCGGCCGCTGGCGTTGCGCCGGCGGAAAAGCTCGCCGCTGCGCGATGTTGCCGGCATGATCCGCTCGTTCGAATACGCCGCCGCCGCCGCGGTGCGACGGGTCGCGGAGATCCGTCCGCAGGCGCAATCAAGGATGGCCGAACTCGCCGATGCGTGGCGACAGCGCGCCGTGGACGGCTTTCGCGCGGCCTACCGCAAGGAGATGCGCGGCTGCCGCGCCTATCCGGCCAACAAGCTGGAAGCCAAGAGGCTGACCGATTTCTTCGCTCTCGAAAAGGCGGTGTATGAAGTGAACTATGAGATGGCCAATCGGCCCGACTGGGTCGGCATTCCGCTGAACGGCGTGTTGCGCATCCTGGCCAAGCTGCCCGGCAACGACGATGCCGCATCGGCCTAGCCCCGATGCCGAGGCGATCGTCGCGGGGCGCCACGGTGATCCGTTTGCCTTTCTCGGCATGCACGAAACCGCGGGCGGGCTTTACGTGCGCGCGTTCCTGCCGGAGGCCGAGACGATGGCGGTCGTCGAAAGCGCCGGCAGCGAGGTCGTCGCCGAGGCCGAGCGCATTCACCCGGCGGGGCTGTTCGCAGCCAGCATGCCCGAGAGACGGCAGCCGTTCCGCTACCGGTTGCGCGTCGAGTGGGGCGGGCACCGGCAGGAGTTCGACGACGTCTACCGCTTCCCGCCGGTACTCGGCGATCTCGATCTGCATCTTCTCGTCGAAGGCAACCACCTCGCCAGCTACCGCAAGCTCGGTGCCCACCCGATCGTGCATGACGGCGCCGAGGGCGTCGCTTTCGCGGTATGGGCGCCGAACGCCCGGCGCGTCAGCGTCGTCGGCGATTTCAACGGGTGGGACGGCAGGCGCATGCCGATGCGCCGGCGCCATGCCGGCGGCTTTTGGGAGTTGTTCGTGCCGGGCCTGCGCCCGGGCCATCTTTACAAGTACGAACTGCTCGATGCCGCGGGCGACCTGCTGCCGCTGAAGGCCGACCCCTATGCCGAACAGACCGAGCGGCCGCCCGGCACCACGTCGATGATCGCCGCGCCGTCGCGGCACGTCTGGCGCGATGGCGACTGGATGAGCACACGTTGGCAGCACAACGACCGCGAGGCGCCGGTTTCGATCTACGAGGTGCATCTCGGCTCATGGCGGCGGCGCGACGGCAACCGCTATCTCACCTATCGCGAACTCGCCGCCGAACTGGTGCCCTACGTCGCCGATCTCGGTTTTACGCATATCGAGATTTTGCCGGTCACAGAGTACCCGTTTGACGGCTCGTGGGGATATCAGCCGATCTCGCTGTTCGCGCCGACCGCGCGTTACGGCTCGCCCGACGATTTCCGCGCCTTTGTCGATGCCTGCCACGCCGCCGGGCTGGGGCTATGGCTCGATTGGGTACCCGGGCATTTTCCGACCGACGCGCATGGGCTGGGGCGCTTCGACGGCACCGCCCTTTATGAGCATGCCGACCCGCGCCAGGGCATGCACCGCGACTGGAACACGCTGATCTACAATTTCGGGCGGCGCGAGGTCGCCAATTTTTTGTTGTCGAGCGCGCTCTACTGGCTGCGCGAATTCCACATCGACGGCATCCGCGTCGATGCCGTCGCCTCGATGCTGTATCTTGATTACAGCCGGCAGGAGGGCGAGTGGATCCCGAACCGCTACGGCGGGCGCGAGAACCTCGAAGCGATCGCCTTTCTGCGGCGGATGAACGAGTTGGTGTTTGCCGACGAGAGCGGCGCGACAACGGCGGCCGAGGAATCGACGGCGTGGCCAATGGTGTCGCGGCCAGTCTATGTCGGCGGCCTCGGCTTCGGCTTCAAATGGAACATGGGGTGGATGCATGACACGCTCGGCTATATCGCGCGCGACCCGATCCATCGCAAATACCACCACAATGATCTGACCTTCGGACTGCTTTACGCCTACCACGAAAATTTCATCCTGCCGCTGTCGCACGACGAGGTGGTGCACGGCAAGGGTTCGCTGATCGGCCGCATGCCGGGCGACACATGGCAGAAATTTGCCAATCTGCGGGCCTATTTTGCATTCATGTGGAGCCACCCCGGAAAGAAGCTGTTGTTCATGGGTGGCGAATTCGGCCAGGATTGGGAATGGAACCACGACACCGGCCTCGACTGGGCGGCGCTGCAGCACCCGCTGCATGCCGGCGTGCAGCTGTTGGTGCGCGATCTCAATCGGCTGTACCGTGCTGTCTCGGCGCTGCATCGTCTCGATTGCGAGCCGGAGGGGTTTGCCTGGATCGACGCTGCCAACGGCGCCGAAAGCGTGCTCTCCTACCTGCGGCGCAGCCGTGACCCGCATGAGCTTGCGGTCGTCGTGTGCAACTTTACGCCGGTGCCGCGCGACGACTACCGGATCGGCGTGCCGCGGCCGGGACGCTATGTCGAGCGGATCAATACCGACGCCGAGGTCTATGGCGGCAGCGGCGTCGGCAATGCCGGCGAGGTTCACGCCGAGCAGCATCCGATGCACGGCCACGCCCATTCGCTGCGGCTCAGATTGCCGCCGCTCGGTGTGCTGATCTTCACGGCCGAGCCGTAAGCGCGCGCCATATGCCATCGATCAAGGTGTGGCCCGGCCAACCCTACCCGCTCGGCGCCACCTGGGACGGCAAGGGCGTCAATTTCGCGCTGTTCTCGGCGCACGCGGAGAAGGTCGAATTGTGCCTGTTCGATCGCAGCGGCCAGCACGAGGACGCGCGCATCGGGCTGCCGGAATATACCGATGAAGTGTGGCATTGCTATCTCCCGGAAGTCCGCCCGGAACAGCTCTACGGCTACCGCGTTTACGGCCCCTACGACCCGGCCGCCGGCCATCGCTTCAATCCGAACAAGCTCCTGCTCGACCCCTATGCGCGAGCGCTCAGCGGACACCTGCGCTGGAATGACATCGTGTTCGGGTATCGCGTCGGCAGCCCGCGCGACGACCTCGCGTTCGATCGCCGCGACAGCGCCCGCTACGTGCCGAAATGCCGGGTCGTCGAAAGCGCCTTTACGTGGAACCATGACCACCCGCCGCGCACCTCGTGGGAGGAGACGATCATCTACGAGATGCACGTGCGCGGCTTCACAATGCGGCATCCGGCGGTGCTCGACCGGGAACGCGGCACCTTTGCAGCGCTCGCCTCTCCCGCCGTCATCGACTACCTCGTCGAATTCGGCGTCACCGCCGTCGAACTGCTGCCGATCCAGGCGGCGATCACCGAGCGGCCGATCGCCGAGCGCGGCCTGACAAACTATTGGGGCTACAATACGATCGGGTTTTTCGCGCCCGACCCTCGGCTTCTGCCCGGCGGCCAGATCGCCGAATTCAAGACGGCGGTCAAGCGCCTGCATGACGCCGGCATCGAGGTCATCCTCGATATCGTCTTCAACCATACCGGCGAAGGCAATCGCCTCGGGCCGACCTTGTCGTTCCGCGGCATCGACAATCTTTCATATTACCGGCTGCGGGACGATCGTCGCTATTACCAGGACTTTACCGGCTGCGGCAACTCATTGAATACCGACCACCCGCGCGTCTTGCAGCTCGTCACCGATTCGCTGCGCTACTGGGCGCTCGACATGCATGTCGATGGGTTCCGCTTCGATCTGGCGCCGACTCTGGCGCGCGAGCAGGGCGAATACGGTCAGGGCGCGGCGTTTTTCGACGCAATCCGTCAGGACCCGGCGCTGGCGCAGGTGAAACTGATCGCCGAACCGTGGGATGTCGGCCCCTACGGCTACCAGCTCGGCAATTTTCCGCCGGGCTGGGCGGAGTGGAACGGGCAGTATCGCGACACGGTGCGGCGCTTCTGGAAGGGCGACAAGGGCCTCGTCGCCGAGATGGCCTCGCGGGTCGCAGGCTCTTCGGACATTTTCGGCTATCGCGGCCGGCGGCCGTGGGCCAGCGTCAATTTCGTCACCGCCCATGACGGTTTCACTTTGCAGGATCTCGTCAGCTACGAGCAGAAGCACAACGAGGCGAACGGCGAACAGAACCGCGACGGACACGAACCCAACTTCAGCTGGAATGGCGGTGTCGAGGGGCCGACCGAGGACCTCAAGATCCTGGCACTGCGCGACCAGCAGAAGCGCAACCTGATGGCGACGCTGCTGTTGTCGCTCGGCGTACCGATGCTGTTCGCCGGCGACGAATTCGGACATAGCCAGCAGGGCAACAACAACGCGTATTGCCAGGACAACGAGACCACCTGGCTCAGCTGGCTGGACATCCGGCGGGAAGACGAGGCGCTGCGGCGGTTTGTCCATATGCTCATCGGCCTGCGGCGGCGCCATCGCGTCTTTTCGCGGCCCCGCTTCTTCCGCGGCGAGGTCATGTCGGAAGCAGGGCTCAAAGACATCACCTGGGTGACACCCGCCGGCATCGAAGCCGCCGCCGAAGACTGGAACAACCCGGTCGCGCTATCATTGGGCTATGTGCTGTGCGGCGCTGCCGGCGAGTTTTATACGCGGGGCGGCCAGCGCGACATCGACGAGAGCTTTCTCGTCATGATGAACGCCTATTACGGCGATCTCGATTTCCATTTCCCGCGCCTTGCCGTGCCGCTCGAGTGGGAGGCAATCGTCGATACCGCCGAACCGACCGGCCTGGCCGCGCCCGGTCGCCACTGGCTGCCGGGCGAGGCCTATCCGCTGCGCGGCCACTCCTTTGCGCTGTTCATCAACCGCGCACCGGCGCATCCGCCGGCGGCGCCGCATCTGCAACATGCCGCTGCGACCGACTGTACCGGGCCGAAAGTCCGCTCGACGGAGGAGAACGATGCGCCGCCGTCATGAGCTGCCGTTCGGCGCGGAGCTCGCTGCCGGCGGCGTCCGTTTTCGCTTGTGGGCACCGCGCGCCAGCTCGGCTGCGCTTGTTCTGGCCACGCCGGCCGAGGGTCCAATCCGGCTGCCGATGTCGCCGCAGCCGAGCGGCTGGTGGTCGCTGACGACGCCGCAGGCGAAGGCCGGCACCCGCTATCGCTTTGGCGTCGATGACGGTGACTATCCCGATCCCGCCTCGCGCGCCCAGCCCGACGGCGTGCACGGCGCGAGCGAAGTCGTCGATCCCGGCGCTTACGACTGGCACGACGATGCGTGGCGCGGCCGCGCCTGGGAAGATCTCGTCATCTACGAGCTGCATCTCGGCACGTTTTCGGAACAGGGCGGTTTTGCCGGCGCGATCACGCATCTCGACGACCTCGTGCGGCTCGGCGTCACCGCTGTCGAACTGATGCCGATTGCCCAATTCGCCGGCAAGCGCAACTGGGGCTACGACGGCGTGCAGCTGTTCGCGCCGTCCTCCGCCTATGGCCGCCCCGACGAGCTGAAGGCGCTCGTCGCCGCCTGCCACGCCCGCGGTCTCGCGATATTGCTCGATGTCGTCTACAACCATTTTGGGCCGGAGGGAAATTACCTGCACGCGATAGCGGCCGATTTCTTCACGGATCGGCACGATACGCCGTGGGGCGCGGCGATCGACTACGACGGGCCGAACAGCCGGCCGGTGCGCGATTTCATGGTTCACAACGCGCTGTATTGGCTCGAGGAATACCACTTCGACGGCCTGCGGCTCGACGCGGTGCACGCGATCGCCGACGACAGCCATCCGGACATCGTCAGCGAGATTGCCGAAATCGCGCGGGCGCGGATTGCCGACCGTCCGGTCCATCTGGTCCTGGAAAACGACAACAACGAGGCGCGCCGCCTCGTTCGTGCCGATGCGCGGCCTACACGCTACACCGCGCAATGGAACGACGACCTGCACCACGCGCTGCACGTGCTCGTGACCGGCCGGGCCGAGGGCTATTACGGCGATTACGCCGTGCGGCCGGGCGCCCATCTCGGCCGCGCGCTCGCCGAGGGCTTTGCCTATCAGGGTGAACCGTCGCCGTTTCGTGACGGCCGGCAGCGCGGCGAACCATCGGGCACTCTGCCGGCGACCGCCTTTGTCGCCTTTCTGCAAAACCACGACCAGGTTGGCAACACGCCGTTCGGCACCCGCATCGCAACGGCCGCGCCGGACGCGCTCGTCCATGCGGCGGTAGCGATCGTGCTGCTGTCGCCGCAGATCCCGCTGCTTTTCATGGGCGAGGAATGGGCGAGCGCGCGGCCCTTCCTGTTCTTTTGCGACTTTGCGCCGCCGCTCGACGAGGCGGTACGCGAGGGTCGCCGCCGCGAGTTCGCGCAATATCCTGAATTTGCCGATCCCGCGGCGCGCGAGCGCATTCCCGACCCGACCGCCGAAGCGACATTTGCCGCCTCGCGGCTCGACTGGTCGGAACGCGAGCGCCCGCCGCATGCGATGTGGCTCGTCCGCTACCGGCATCTGCTGGCGCTGCGCAGCAAGGCAATCGCGCCTCGCCTCGCCGGCATGGCGCCGGGCGGCCGTTGCATTTGCCTCGGCCCTGCGGCCGCGCAAGTCGAATGGCGGCTCGGTGACGGCGCGAGACTGCTGCTGCTGGCCAATTTCGCCGCCGCGCCGGTGCCGGTCGGCCTGCCGCCCCGGCTGCACCTGCTCTATTCTTCGGCGTCGGTCGAGCCGGGCGGTGAACTTCCCGCCGCCTGTGCCGCCTTCTACCTGCTGCCGGCCGCGCCGGCATGACGAGGCTCGACGACTTACGGCGCATCGCCGGTCTGGTCGGGATCACGACCCGCCACGTCGATGCACTGGGCGTCGCGCACGAGCCGGACGAGGAAACGCTGGCACGACTGATCGCAGCCTTCGGCCTGCCTGACGATCCGCGACGCGCCGCCGAGGCGCTGGCCGAGGAAGACCGCGCGGCTCCTTTCGGCCTGTCGCCGATGCACGTCGTTGCCGAGGAGGATGCGGCGCCGACATTGCACCTGCGCCTGCCGCCCGGAGCGGCCGACGCAGAATGGCTGTGCCGCAGCGAAGACGGGCGCGAGTGCAGCGGCCGCAGCGACGGCTCCGAGCTGCGCCTTCCGGGGGGCTTGCCGCGCGGCTATCATCGGCTGTCGATTTCCGCCGCCGCGGCGAGCGCGGACACAGGCATCGCCGTCGCGCCGTCGGCCTGCTGGCTGCCGATCGGACTGCGCCCCGGCGAGCACAGCTGGGGACTGACCGTTCAGCTTTATGGGCTGCGACGCACCCCTGATTGGGGCATCGGCGATTTCGCCGATCTCGCCGAGTTGTGCCGCGGCAGCGGGCCGCTCGGCGCCCGGGTCATCGGTCTCAACCCGCTGCACGCGCTGTTTGCCGCCGAGCCGCGCCATTTCAGCCCTTATTCGCCGTCGAGCCGGCTCTGGCTCGATTACCTCTACATCGACCCGGCCCAGGTTCCCGGATTTTCCGAAGACGCGGCGGCGCGCGCGGCGATGCCGAGTGCAGGTGGTGCGGCGCCGCGCGAGGGCGACCTCGTCGATTACCCGGCCGTCGCGGCGCGAAAACGCCCGGTGCTGGAGGCATTGTTTCGCCGTTTCCGGGCGCGCCATCGCGCCGGCGGCGACGAACTCGCCGAAGCGTTCGCCGAATTCCGCCGCCAAGGCGGTGCGGCGCTCGCCGCATTCGCGACGTTCGAGGCATTGCACGAACATTTCACGGCGGCGGGCGGCATGTTCTCCTGGCACGACTGGCCGGCGGCGTTGCGCGATCCGGGATCGGCAGCGGTCGCCGAATTCGCCCGCGAGCGCGCCGAGCGGGTTGCGTTTTTCTCGTTTCTGCAATGGCTTGCCGACCGGCAGCTGACGGCCGCAGCGGCGGCCGGACGGGCGGGCGGGCGGTCCACCGATCTGTATCGCGACCTCGCGGTCGGGGTCAATCCGCACGGCGCCGACGCTTGGGCCGACCAGGAACTCGTCGCCCCCGGCGCGTCGATCGGGGCGCCGCCCGACCCCCTGAGCCGAGCCGGCCAGAACTGGGGACTGGCTCCGCTCAACCCGCTGGCGTTGCGGCGCCGCGGCTTTGCCCCGCTGATCGCGGCGGTGCGCGCCAACATGCGGCATGCCGGCATTCTTCGCATCGACCACGTAATGAGCCTGCAGCGGCTCTATTGGGTGCCGAGCGGCTGCCCCGCCACTGCCGGCGCCTACGTCAACTATCCGTTTCGCGATCTGTTGCGGCTGCTCGCGCTGGAGAGCTGCCGCCGGGGCTGCGCCGTCATCGGCGAGGATCTCGGCACTGTGCCGGAGGGTTTTCGCGACGCGATGCAGGCCGCGAACGTCCTGTCTTATCGGGTCTTTCTGTTCGAGCGGCGCAGCGATGCCGGGTTTGTGCCGCCGGGCGACTATCCGCCGCTCGCAGCGGCATCGGCGGCGACGCACGATCTTGCCACGTTAAAAGGCTACTGGCTCGGCCGCGACATCGAGTGGCGTCGTCGGCTTGCGCTTTACCCGGACGACGCGGCGGCCGCAACCGAAGCGGCGGAACGCCGGCGGGACCGCCGGCTGGTGCTGGAAGCGCTGGCGGGCGAGGGGCTTTTGGCGCGCGAGCGCTTCCAGATTTTTCTGCCGTCCGACGATGATCCTGTTTACGCGGAGGAATTGGGCGAGGCGATCCTTGTTTACCTGGCGCGCTCGCGGGCGCGGCTGATGCTGGTGCAGGTCGAGGATGTGCTGGGCGAACCCGAGCAGGCCAATCTTCCGGGCACGACGGACGGCCACCCAAACTGGCGCCGCCGCCTGCCGACGGCGGTCGATGCGCTGTTGGCGGGGCCGGCACTGGCGCGCATCGCCGCGCTGGTCGCCGCGGCGCGCCGCGGCGCGGCGGCCGGAGATTGACCCTTCGCGGCAGGCGGTGCCGCGCCGAGCGGTGCCGCGGCGGCAGCGGCCCGAGGCGGCGTCGGAATGAGCGATGCGGCAGCGATCCGCGCCACCTACCGGTTGCAGTTCCACAAAGGCTTCACGTTCCGCGACGCGACCGCGCTTGTGCCCTATGTCGCCCGGCTCGGCGTCAGCCACCTCTATGCCTCGCCGCTGATGGAGGCGCGGCCCGGTTCGACCCACGGCTACGACATCGTCAACCATGCCCGGCTCAACCCCGAGATCGGCAGCGAAGCCGAGTTTGCCGGGCTGGTCGCGGCGCTGCAGGCGCACGGCATTGGTCTCATCGTCGATATCGTGCCCAACCATATGGGGGTGGGCGGCCGCGACAATGCCTGGTGGCTCGATGTGCTCGAATGGGGCGAAGCCTCCCCATACGCCGCGTATTTCGACATCAATTGGGACCCGTTGCGCGAGGACCTGAAGGGCCGCGTACTGCTGCCGGTGCTTGGCGATCAATACGGCGCGGTGCTCGAAGCGGGCGACATCGCGCTGCGCTACGAGCCGGACGAGGGCAGCTTCAGCGCCTGGTATTTCGAACACCGCTTTCCGATCTGCCCGCTCAGCTATCCCGCGATCCTCGGACGCGCCGGCCCGGCACTGGCTGAATTCGCCGAGGCGTTTGCCGCTTTGCGGCGGCTGCCTGGCCTTGCGCGCGAGCGCGCCGCGACGTTGAAATGCCGGCTCGCCGAAGCCGCGGCAGATCCCGACATCGCCGCGGCGATCGGACGCGCCGTCCGCGCCTTTGCCGGGCATCCCGGCCGGCCGGCGAGTTTTCGCCGGCTCCATCGGCTGTTGGAGGCGCAATCCTACCGGGTCGCCTTCTGGCGCGTCGCGGCGGACGAAATCAATTACCGCCGGTTCTTCAACATCAACGATCTGGCCGGCTTGCGCATGGAGTCGCCGGAGTTGTTCGAGGCGGCGCACCGGCTGATCGTCGCGATGGTCGAGGCGGGACAGGTGCAGGGGCTGCGCGTCGACCATATCGACGGGTTGTTCGATCCGGCGGCCTATTGTGCGGCGCTGCGCGAGCGGGTCGGCGAGGACGCCTACATCGTCGTCGAGAAGATCCTGGCGCGTTATGAGCGGCTGCCGGAATGGCCGGTTGCCGGCACCACCGGCTACGACTTCGTCAACCAGGTATTGGGTCTGTTTATCGATCCGGCCGGCGAAGCGGCGATGACGCGGCTCTACCGCCGCCTGACGGGGCGCGACGAAAATTTCGATGCCGTCATCGCCGCTTCGAAGCGACGCATCATGCAGGTCAACCTGGCGAGCGAATTGAATGTGCTCGCCCGCCGCTTTCACCGGCTGTCGATGGCCGACTGGCGCACCCGCGACTTCACCTTCGGCAGCATGCTCGCCGCGCTGGAAGCCGTCATC
>Ga0335074_10015118_pt1 | contig 10836 bp, 11 predicted proteins | sample Lox_Sample_23_FD_206715 | JGI IMG/M metagenome (GOLD analysis project Ga0335074, IMG submission 206715) | Soil microbial communities from Loxahatchee National Wildlife Refuge, Florida, United States - Lox_Sample_2.3 | ecosystem: Environmental > Terrestrial > Soil > Wetlands | place: USA... | reverse complement strand
TCCGGCACCGTGCGCACGATGTCATCCACCGCGTAGTCCGCCTTGGGCAGGCGCTCCGGCATCGGCCGGGCGCTCGGACGATAGCGGCTGGCCGGCACGTTCTGGCCCAGCGCCCGGTGCGGGCGTTCGAAATTATACACCTCGCGCCAGGCTGAAACGACAACTGGCGAACCAAGTGGGACATGATGTCCTTCAGAAGGAAGAAGCAGGCGATGAATACCCCACGCACCGGCGCCGCGGCGCAGACACCGACGATTGTCGAGATGCAGGTCATCCCCGTCGCCGGTCATGACAGCATGCTGCTGAATCTTGCCGGCGCCCATGGCCCCTTCTTCACACGGAACCTCGTGGTCCTGAAGGATAGCACCGGCCGCACCGGTGTGGGCGAGGTGCCAGGCAGCGAGGGCATTCGTCAGACGTTGGAGCGCGCCCGTCCCTTGGTCGTCGGCAGCGGGCTCGGCCACTACAATGCGGTCCTCGCCAGCGTTCGGAGCATGCTGACCGGCGGAAGCCAGGCTGTGCGTCAAGCCACGGTCCACCAGGTGACCTCGGAGGCCGAGGCCGCCATCCTGCGTCAGCCGCACGAGATCAATCTGCGCACCGACAACGTGATCACCGGGATTGAGGCGGCGCTGCTCGACCTGCTGGGGCAGTTCCTGCGGGTCCCTGTCGCTGCGCTGCTGGGTTCCGGCCAGCAACGCGATTCGGTCAGGATGCTGGCATATTTGTTTTATGTCGGCGATCGCACGCGCACGGCCCTGCCGTATCACTCGGAACCGAGCGCGAAGGATGGGTGGCTGCGGCTGCGCGATGAACCGGCGCTGACGCCCGACGCCGTTGTCCGGCTGGCGGAGGCCGCGGTCGCCCGCTACGGCTTCAGCGACTTCAAACTGAAAGGCGGCGTGATGCGCGGCGAGGCGGAGATGGAAGCCGTCTCTGCCATCAAGCAGCGTTTTCCCGATGCCCGCGTGACGCTCGATCCCAATGGTGCCTGGTCGCTCAATGAGGCGATCGCGTTGTGCAAAGGCAGGACCGACGTGCTTGCCTACGCCGAGGATCCCTGCGGGCCCGAAGACGGCTATTCCGGCCGCGAGATCATGGCCGAGTTTCGCCGAGCTACCGGCATGCCGACCGCGACCAACATGGTGGCGACCGATTGGCGCCAGATGGGTCACTCCATCCTGCTGCAGTCCGTGGACATCCCACTGGCCGATCCGCATTTCTGGACCATGCAGGGCTCGGTGCGGGTAGCGCAGCTTTGCGACGACCTGGGACTGACCTGGGGTTCGCATTCAAACAACCACTTCGATGTATCGTTGGCAATGTTCACCCACTGTGCCGCGGCAGCACCGGGCAACATCACCGCCATCGATACGCACTGGATCTGGCAGGAGGGGCGCGATCGATTGACCAAGGAGCCGCCGCGAATCGTGGATGGCGCTGTCGAAGTGCCGGAGCGGCCCGGGCTAGGGATCGACATCGACATGGATCAGGTGCTGAAGGCGCACGAGCTTTACAAGAAGCTTGATAGCGCCGCGCGCGATGATGCGGCCGCGATGCAGTACATCATACCTGGGTGGAAATACGACCCGAAGAAACCGAGCATGGTCCAACGCTAACTGCGGGTGACTCGTTGCATCTGGTTTTTAGGTATCTCGTGCACCGCCGTATCCCAATGGTAGCACCGCACCTCGTGTCCCGGACGCGGCGTGTCCACGCCGGGCATTGCGCTGCCGCAGATGTCATCCGCCAACGGACAGCGCGGCGCATAGCTGCACCCGCGCGGCAGCGCCGCCGGGCTCGGCACCTGCCCGGGGATCGACAGCAGCCGATGGGCCGGGTCGCGCCCGCCGCCCTCGACCCGGGGAATGCTACGCAACAAGGCGCGCGTATAGGGATGCAACGGCGCAGCGAACACCGTCTCGACACGCCCTTGCTCGACAATCCGCCCGGCGTACATCACCGCTACCCGATCCGCGACCTGCGCCACCACGCCGAGATTGTGTGTGATGAACAGCACGCTCATCTCCATCTCGGCTTGCAGCGTGCGAATCAGCTCCAGGATCTGCGCCTGGATCGTCACATCCAGCGCGGTGGTCGGTTCGTCGGCAATCAGCAGCGCCGGATGGCAGGCAAGCGCCATAGCGATCATCACCCGCTGGCGCATGCCGCCCGACAAGCGATGCGGATACTCGGTAGCCCGGCGCTCCGGATCGGGGATGTTCACCCGCGCCAGCATCTCCACCGCATGCCGCCGCGCTGTGCGCCGTCCCAGGCCGCGATGCAGCCGCACCACTTCGGCGATCTGCTCGCCCACCGTCAGCAGCGGGTTCAGGCTGCTCATCGGCTCCTGGAAGATCATCCCGATCTCGTTGCCGCGCACCCGGCGCATCTCCGGCTCCGACAAGCGCAGCAGGTCGCGCCCGCGAAACCGCACCGCGCCCCCGGCAATCTCCCCCGGCGGAATCGGCACCAGCCGCATAATGGAAAGCGAGGTCACCGACTTGCCGCTGCCCGACTCACCGACGATCGCCAGCGTCTCGCCGCGATCCAGCGTGAAGCTCACGCCATCAACCGCGCGCGCGGTCTCGCCCTCGGCATGGAACCAGGTCTGGAGGTTCATCACCTCCAACAGCGGCGGCGCGGTCATGTCAGTCGGCGCAGCCGCGGGTCGAGCGCATCGCGCAGCCCGTCCCCGACCATCTGCAACGACAGCACGGTGAACACGATGCACAATCCCGGCGCCAGGATCAGCCAGGCCGCGCCCTGCATGTATTCCTGCGCGGCCGCGATCATGTTGCCCCAGCTTGGGCTGGTCGGCGGCACACCGGCGCCGAGGAAGGACAGCGCGGCCTCGGTCAGGATAGAGAAGGCGAAGACGAAGGTGCCTTGCACCAGCAACGGCGACAACAGGTTTGGCAGCAGGTGCACGCAGACCACGCGCCGTCCGCTGGCACCCAGCGCCTCGGCCGCCTCGATGAACTGCAGTTCGCGCAGCACCAGAGTCGCACCGCGCGCCACCCGCGCGACACGCGGCGTGTACACTGTACCGAGCGCAATCACCACGTCGGTCAGCGATGCGCCGAGTGCCGCCATCAGCGCGATTGCCAGCAGGATGTCGGGAAACGCCATCAGCGCATCGGTGACCCGCATCAGCAATCCGTCGAGCCGGCGGACATATCCCGACACAACGCCGAGCGATGTGCCGCACGCCAGCGAGACCAGCACGACCAAACTGCCGACTGACAGCGACAGCCGCGCTCCATAGATGCAGCGGCTCAACTCGTCGCGGCCGAACTCGTCGGTGCCGAACCAATGCGCCCAGGATGGCGGCGACAGTCGGTGCGCGATTTCCATCCGGCGTGGTGAATAAGGCGCGATCCACGGTGCACCGACAGCAACGACGATCGCCACCAGCAGGATCACAAGGCTGATCAGCACCAGTCGCCGGCGCACCAACCGACGCAGCAACAACCAACCCGGCGACGCCGCGCGCGCAGCAGCAGCCGGCAGCGCAACATCCGACATCAGTAGCGCACCCGCGGATCGAGCACCGCGTACAACAGGTCGATCCCCAGATTGATCAGCACATAAACCCCCGAGATCACCAGCAAAGCGCCCTGGATTACCGGATAATCTCGCCGCAGCACCGCCGAGACCACCAGGTTACCGACGCCCGGTAGTGCAAACACTGTCTCTGTCACGATCGCGCCGCCCAGCAGCCCGGCCACCGTCAGCCCGACCACTGTCAGCACCGAAGTGCGCGCATTGCGGAACGCGTGCTTGAAGATCACCGTGCGCGGAGCGAGCCCCTTGGCGCGCGCGGTGCGCACATAGTCTTCCTGCAGCACGTCGAGCATGCTGGTCCGGGTGAAGCGGACAATAAGCGCGGAACTGGGGATGCCAAGCGCGATCGCCGGCATGATCAGATACGCGAGGTGCACGAGGAAACCGGCTCCCGGCGGCCCGTACCCGGCGACCGGCAGCAAGTGCCAATGCACCGCGAAATACTCAATCAGCGTGAGGCCAATCCAGAAGCTCGGCAGGCTCGCCGCAGCCATCGAGATCGCCGTCACCGCCTGATCCAGCAGGCTACCGCGCTTGACCGCCGACAGCACGCCGACCGGCACGCCGATCAGCACCGCCAATCCAGCCGCCAGAACCGTGAGTTGCAAGGTCAGCGGGGCACGTTCTGCCAACGCCTCGGTGACACTGCGGCCGAGGAAGATCGACTCGCCCAAGCGCAGCCGCAGCACCGAATGCAGGAACTCGACATACTGCACCGGCAACGGCGCATCCAACCCGAGCCTCGTACGGAGCGCAGCAATGTCCGCCGCCGTCGCCGCCGGCCCGAGCATCACTGCCGCCGGGTCGCCGGGGATGACGTGGGAGATGACGAAGACGATCGTCGCCACCAGGAACATCACGACGATCATCCCGGCCAGGCGGCGCAGCAGGTAACGGGTCACGGCAGGGCTGACATTCTCGACAGTACGCGGCCAAATAGGCTAGACTGATAGTCTAGATCGGAGGTCAGGATGAAGGAAATCGGTGCATTCGAGGCAAAGAGCAGGCTCGGCCAGCTCCTCGACATGGTCGAGCGTGGGGACGAAGTGGTGATCACACGCCATGGGCGGGCCGTGGCCAAGATGGTGCCCACCAGCCCTGGCCACGATCGCGACAAGGCCCGCCAGGTCGCCAACAAGTTGCTCGAGGCCAGCCGCGGCCTGACTCTGGGCGGTCTCAAAATCAAGGATCTCATCAGCGAGGGTCGCCGGTGAGCCTGGTCATCGACGCATCGATTGCTCTGACTTGGTGCTTCTCCGATGAGCGGACTGCGGCGACCACTGAGGTGCTCAACCGCGTGGTCGATCAAGCCGCATTCGCACCGTCGATCTGGCCTCTCGAAGTTCTCAATGCGCTCACCGTCGTCCAGCGCCGCGGCCGGTGCAATGCCGCCGATCGTCTTCGTCTGACCGGCTTTTTGCGCCAGCTTCCGATCGCGGTTGACGAAGATACGCTTCACCACGCCTGGACGACGACCGCTGAACTCGCCGACCGCTTTCGGCTCACGATGTATGATGCCGCTTATCTCGAACTCGCGCACCGTCAATCGCTGCCGCTTGCCACGCTCGACAGCGATTTGCGCCGTGCCGCAAAGGCTGTCGGCATATCGTTGCTCGGCATTGCATGATAAACTTGGCCACAAAGAATTACGCGCTCAGCTTCGTGTTCCAGAACGCCGGCCAGATCCCCGGGTAGTACCCGCTCATCCGCTTGCTGGCGCCGAACGTCGTGTAGCCCGCCCCGATCTTCACCGTGGGAACATCGACGTAGAACTGCGTCTGCAGCTTGTGCCACAGCGGCACACGCTTCGCCGGGTCGCTCTCGGTGGTGAAGGCGTCAAGCAGGCTGTGCTTGGCGGGCGTGTCCCACCAACCGGGATAACTCGGGTTGAAGATGGTGATCGACGACGGCTCCGGCACCACACCGTGACCAGTCACGAAGGCGTCCCACAGATCGGGGTTCTGCCGCCGCTGCAGGATCGTCGCCCAGTCGGTGACGACAAGGTCGATCTTGAAGCCGGCATCGGTCATGTTGGCCTGGATCACCTGCGCGGTCTTGTACTGGTAGTCGTACTGCACGCTGGTCAGCACCCGGATCGGCTCGCCGTTGTAGCCGGCCTGTTTCAGCAGCGCCGCCGCCTTGTCGGGGTTGCCCTGGTTGTAACCCGGCGCGTCGGGATCGTACCACGCCGTCCCCTGCGGATAGATCGATCCCTGCAGCGTCCAGAGCGATTTGTCGCCGAATGCTGCCTCCAGCGCGTCCGAGCAGTTGATCGCAGCTTGCGCGGCGCGGCGGACGAGCACGTTGCTCATGACGCCCTTCTTGTTGTTCATGATGAACAGCACCCAAAGGGCCGCCGTCAGCACGCCCCGCTGAATGTCGGGCTTGCCCTCCAGACGGTTATAGCTCTCCGGGGTGAGGTTATCCGCCCAATGATATTGCCCGGCCAACAGCCCGTCGGCGCGCGTGGTCGGATTGGGCGATGGCAGGAAGCGGACCTCCTCGACCAGCGCCTCGCGCCGGCCGACATACCCGTTCGGTGCTCCGGGCGGCGACACGTAGTGCGGGAACTTGCCGACACGCACCCAGGTATCCGGCTTGTATTCGATCAGCTTGAACGGACCGGTGCCGGTGAAGTCCTTCAGCGGATCGGGGGCGGTTGCGACTCGTTTCGGCATGATCTGCGGCGAGCCGTTCGGGAACGCCAACAGATTTACCAGTGGCGAATAAGGCTGCTTCAGCACGATCTGCACAGTCAGCGGGTCCGTCGCCGTAATAGAATCGAGATACGCCCATGGCGTCCTGCCGCGCGGCGACAGCCGCCCCCAGCGCTGCAGCGAAGCAACCACGTCGTCGGCGTTCATCGTGCTGCCGTCATGGAACGGCACGCCGCCGCGCAGCTTGATGACGTATCGTTTTCCATCCTCACTGATGTCGGGCAATGATGCCGCGAGCAGCGGGGCGATGCTGAAATCCGGCGCGAAGATAAACAGCGTCTCGTAGAAAAGCTGAGTGATCTCCGACAACAGATCGGAAGTGACCGGGGTGGGGTCGAGCGGGCCCGGATCGCCCGTCGTGGCGATGTTCAGCACGCTGCCCGACTGCGCCCGCGCGCGCCCGATGGGCAACAGCGCGGGCAATGCAGCACTCGCCGCCGCCCCCATCAGGACGTTACGCCGTTGCGGCGAAATAGGCCGATCCATTGCCGTTCCTCCCGATGCGTTGGTTATATGGTCGAGCATCGGATACAACGATGCAACTGCACAAGCTCCACGCGGGAGGGCCGACACCAAGTGAATTTGTCTTCAGAGCCCGCTGACGTGCTGATCGCCGGCGGCGGCTCGGCCGGCTGCGTGCTGGCTTCGCGGCTGAGCGAGGACCCCGGCACACGCGTGCTGCTGATCGAGGCCGGACGCGATCTCACGCCCGAAATGTTCCCGGCCTGGCTCGCTTCGGCATATCCCGGGCGCGCCTATTTCAACCGTGGATGGCTGTGGCCGACGCTGGCAGCCTCGCGCGGCGACACCGGCACCAACCGCCCCGGCGCGGTGCAATTCTACGAGCAGGCGCGAGTGCTGGGCGGCGGTTCCTCGATCAACGGCATCTGCGCCAACCGCGGCTCGCCCGATGATTACGACGAATGGGAGGAGCATGGCGCGCGTGGCTGGGGCTGGACCGAGGTGCTGCCCTATTTCCGCAAGCTGGAGAGCGATCGCGATTTCGACGGGCCGTTGCACGGAAAGTCCGGGCCTCTGCCCATTCGTCGACACCGCCGGCAGGACTGGACCGGCTACACGCGCGGGGTCGCCGACAGCTTCGCGGCGATGGGCTACCAGATACTGGACGATCAGAACGGCGAATGGGCGGACGGGGTCATTCCGACCACGCACAACGTCGATGACGCCGGCCGGCGAGCCAGCGCCGCGGTCGTTTATCTCACGCCGGAGGTGCGCCGCCGGCCGAACCTGCACATCATCACCGAAACGGTGGTCGATGGGCTCGTGATCGAAGGCACGCGCGCGGTGGGCGTGCGTCTCAAGCGCGGCACTGAGACTATTGTCGCGTCGGCGCGCCAGGTCATCATCTGCATGGGCGCATTGCAATCGCCGGTGATGCTGATGCGCAACGGAATTGGCCCGGGTGCCCACCTGCGCGACCGCGGGATCGAGATCGTCGCAGACCGGCCAGGCGTGGGCGAGAACCTGCTGGAACACCCGAATATCGGCGTGTCCGCATTCCTCGCGCCGTCCGCGCGCCTCCCCTCTGGCGAGGACCATCATTTGCAGGCGCTGCTGCGGTATTCTTCAGGCTTGCCGGGAACGCCCTCGGGGGACATGCACGTAGCGATCTCCACGCGCGCATCGTGGCATGCCGTCGGGCGGCGCATCGGTTCCTTGGGATTCTGGGTGAACAAGGCTTATTCGAAAGGCCACATCCGACTGGCGTCCGACCCGAATGCGCCCGCCGAGATCGACTTCCGCATGCTGTCCGACCCACGCGACATGGCGCGACTCAAGGACGCATTCCGCCTGGGTGTGCGCGCTTTGTCGGCGCCGTCACTGAAAGGGATCGTGCTCGACCTGTTCCCAAGCGGCTTTTCCTCGCGCATCCGCGCGCTCACCCGTCCATCGCCGCGCAATGCGGTGGTAATGGCGGTCGCGGCGCCGGTGATGGACCGCAGCTCGACGCTACGCCGGCGATTCATGGCCTATGCGATGGAAAGCGAGCACAGCGCCGAAAATCTCGCAGCGGATGACGCGGCTTTGGAGGCGCATCTGCGCCATTCGGTCGGCGGCACCTGGCATGCATGTGGCGCCTGCCGCATGGGCAATCCCGCCGATCCGATGGCGGTCACAGACGCCTCCGGCCGCGTTCTGGGGATGGACGGCCTGCGCGTCTGTGATGCGTCGATCATGCCGACTGTGCCGTGCGCCAACCTCAATATCCCGGTGCTGATGATGGCCGAGAAGATCGCGGATTCCGTGAAAACGGTGGGCCGGCCATAGGCTGTTGCACTCGAAGGTGCGGGACCACGAGCTGACGCCCGCAGATCCTCGAGACCTCATCGTGCGCGCCCAACCCGCGTCACCTGAAAAAGCCGATAGATGTTCATCGGCAAAAGCAGACTGTGCAGGACTGGAATAGGTAGCATTCCGGCGATGGTCGCATAGCAGATGAACGACACGTTGCTGGCGATCCCAAGGCATCGCAGCAGCCGCATCGACGTGACGGAGAAAGTGCACAGTACCAAACCGCTGGCGAGATATCCGCAGATGTCCTTTTCCCACCCAAGCGGAGGCCGACCAGCAATACTGACCCAAAATGCATGATGTCCTCCCTATGACACGACCGGCCGGTCGCGAGGTCACTTAGCTACGCGTGCAGGTGAGCCGCTATGACCAGAGTCACACCGCATGTACGATGAGCGCCTGGGCGCTCTGGGGTACGAGAGTGTCATCGCGACGCTCCTGGCGATCGCCCATGCTACGGCACGCACGACTTGGTCCTGCGCCTCTGCCCTGTGCGGTGGTATCGCGCACCGCGACGAACCTCATGCGGATTTCTGCGCTTCGCACGATGCCTCGTACGCGGCGAGATGCTCCATCGAGACGAACCAACGTGGGCGCCCGTCTTTGACTCTGAAAATTGTGTGCACGTGATGCCGTCCGCATCCACATGCGCACACGCACGGCACCAGCCACGCGTCCTTCGTCTCGGCCATATGTGTCACCTCCCTGTCAAGTCGGGAGGCAGGTTTGGGCTCGGCTCGGTTTCTTGTCTGTGACTGGAGTCACTCCGCGCCTCGGGCTCAGTGTCGGGCTCAACGGCACATACACAGTAGCGTTAGAAGAAGCGACTGAACCATTCGAGCGTCGCTTCGGGAGCCTCTTCAGCGATGTAGTGGCCGCAGTCCACCGCGCCGCCGGTCACCACCTCGGTGCAATATTGGCGCCAGATCGCCGGCGCGTCGTACCACTTCGCCACCCGCGCCTTGGCCCCCCACAGTACCAACATCGGGCACCGCACCTTGTTGCCGGCGGCGCGGCTTTCGCGGTCGTGTTCAAGGTCGATGGTGGCCGCGGCACGATAATCCTCGCACATGCCGATGATGTTCTCTGGACGACGCGCGGCCGCGAGATAGTCCGCCAGCGCCTCGGGGTGAAACAACTCCGCTGGACGCGGCGAGCGGCTGCTATGCGCATGGAACCACGCATCCGGCGCGGCGTTGATCAGCACTTCCGGGAATGGATGCGGCTGGGCGAACCAGAACCAGTGATAATAGCTCAGCGCGAAATCCATGTTGGTGCGCTCGAAATGCTCGATCGTCGGGATGATGTCGAGCGTCGCCAGCCTTTCCACCCGCTCGGGAAAGTCGAGTGCCAGCCGATGCGCCACCCTGCCGCCCCGGTCATGGCCGGCAAGTCGGAACCGCCGATGGCCGAAATGCTCCATCACAGCCACCATGTCCCTCGCCATCTCCCGTTTGGCGTAGGGCGCGTGGTCCGGCGTGGCGGGCGCCTTCAGCGACTCGCCATAACCGCGTAGATCCGGGCAAACGACGAAGAACCGCCGTGCCAGCTCAGGTGCGATCCGGTTCCACATGCAATGGGATTGCGGATTGCCGTGCAGCAGCAACAGCGGTGGGCCGGCGCCGCCATAGCGCAGACGGATGCCACCGCCAGGCACCTCGAGCCTGGCAAGCGTGAAGCCATCGAAGAACATGCCCGCCCGCGGCTACTGCACGGTCGATTTGGCGGTCGGGACAATCCGCGTGATCACAGCCTTTTCACGGTCCAGGCATTCGGGAACGCGCGGCGCGATCTGGTTCTTCCAGTAATCGGACTCATAGACCGCCTTGTAGAGCGCCTCGCGCTGGGCCTCGCTGTCGAAGCGGCGCAGCCAGACATAGATGGAATCGTCCGTCTCGCCGCGGAAGCTGCCGCAGACGACCATGCCCTTGGACACCTGGAAGGGGATGATCTCCTCCTCCATGATCTTCACCCATTCATCCATCTTGCCGGGCCGGACCTTGTACTGGCGGAGTTCGTAGAACGCCATGCTGCTTGCTCCCCTGTGCACGTGTTGCGCTGGTCAGGATAGCGGTCCGACCCACCGCGGGATAGGGAGTTCGCGGAATTCAGGAATCCCGGACGCATGACGGGTCATCCCGTTTCGTATCGCCGGCTGCTCGACGTCGCGGACCTTCCAGCGGTGCTGATGGCCACATGTCTGTCGCGCCTGGCCGGCCGGATGTTCACCCTTGCTATC
>Ga0335074_10015116_pt1 | contig 10837 bp, 9 predicted proteins | sample Lox_Sample_23_FD_206715 | JGI IMG/M metagenome (GOLD analysis project Ga0335074, IMG submission 206715) | Soil microbial communities from Loxahatchee National Wildlife Refuge, Florida, United States - Lox_Sample_2.3 | ecosystem: Environmental > Terrestrial > Soil > Wetlands | place: USA: Florida... | reverse complement strand
CTATCTCGGCTGCGCCAGCTCCCACAATGTTCCGCAGCCGCTATCGCAATACTGGGCGATTCGTCCGCCGCTGTTCATCAGGCCAAAGAAGTTACCGGTGCTGTCGATGGCGACTCCGGTGGGGCTGCACCCGTCCTGCGGGCACATGAAGTCGTGGAGTGATGTGTAGGTCCACCCATCGCCCGCTTGGGATAGCTGGAAGAGGCTGCCGAAGTTGTAGGCGCCGCCTCCATTGGTGGTGCCATAGACGTTGCCGTCGGCGTCGAGGGCAATGCTGCCGACCGGGCCACCGGGATTGAACGTGCGAAGGATCGCAAAGGTCCAGCTCGCGCCTGCAGGCGACAATCGGTAGACGGTACCGGCGTCCTGACCGTAACCCGAGTACAACGTGTTGCCATATAAGTTCCCGGCTGTATCGCGGCTCAGAGCGCCGGAAGGCTGGCAGCCTTCAATCATTCCCTGAAAATTGTGCAGAATTGTTTTGGTCCAGTTTGAGCCGGTATTGACCAGCTCAAAGACGGTTCCACAGTTGGCAGTGCCGCCGCTGCGAGTGACACCATAAAGATTCCCACTCCCGTCTTCGATCACGCCAAAGGCGGGGTCGGCGCCATCCGCACCCCCCTGAAAGGCATAAAGCGTGTTCTCCGACCACCCGTTGCCGGCCGGCGTCAACTGAAATACGGTGCCTTCGTCAAACGCGCCGCCGTCAGTGGTACCGAAGACCTGTTCCGCGGTGTCAACCACCAGATCCCCATTCGGCGCCTCACCCAGCCCATAGAGGACATTTATGTTCCAGGGAGCAATGACCGACGCGGAGCGGTTTGGAGATGGCCTCAGCTCATAGATCTCGAAGTTACCCCACCCCGCCCCATATACCGCGCCGGAGCGGTCAAACGCCACCGGCCCGTTTGGTAAAGAGCCATCGGAGCCGTTGCTGAATTCGTATAGGGTATCGAAAATCCAGCCGGAGCTTCGGAAAGCCACTTTGAAAACGACGCCGCATCCGCCGCCATCGCAGTTGCGGATTCCTCCGTCCGATGTCGTACCAAACAAGGCTCCGTACTGGTTAATGGAAATTGGAAATGAGGGGTAAGCGCCATCTCCGGCGCCGGTAAAGTAGTGGATCACGCGGAAGGTTTGGGCGTGCGCAGCCAAGCCGGAGGATGCCATGTAAAGACCCGCCGCAAAAACGGCCAGCATTCCGTAAAACGAACTTCTCCAGTGGGAGCGAGAGAAGCCCATGTATCTCCTGGATCGGCCTCGTATCGCTCTTATTCTGGGCGGAATTGGCGCTTTGGAGGCTGGCTGGATTCTGTGCTGCATCGGTTCGGCTGTCAAGAGCTTCAGAGTTGTGTCAAAAAAACGCGCATACTTACGATAAACATCAGTACCGCTCCGGCTGGCCGGCTTCTGGTGGCTGGGGTTCAACTTTACGGAACTTTACGTTTCCAGCGAGTGAATAAGGGTAGAACGAGAGCAGGACCACCATAGAGGTGATGTTGCTGACTGATTGGACCGACGAGCAACTGCTGTCGCAGGCACTGGCCGGAGACGAGGCGGCGTTCACCGCCCTTTATCGCCGGCGGCAAGGCCCTGTTTTTCGTTTCGCGATGCACATGAGCGGATCGACCCAAATCGCCGAAGAAGTCACGCAGGACGTTTTTATTTTTCTGCTGCAGCGTGGCAGCGAGTTCGATCCTGCGCGGGGAGCGTTGGGCGCGTATCTGTTCGGCGTGGCACGCAACTACGTACGCCGGGCGCTGGAGCGCAAGTATTCGGAGAACATGTTGAATACCCCGGTGGAAGACGAGGCGGCGGCGCTGATGGTGGAACACGATCCGGGCGAAAGTATCGCCCGTCGCCAGACCTCGACCGCGGTGTGGAAGGCGGTGCTGTCGTTACCGGAGCATTATCGCGAGGTGGTGGTGCTGTGCGATCTGCATGAGCTGAGTTATGCCGCTGCGGCCGAGGCAGTGGGTTGCGCTATCGGCACCATTCGTTCGCGCCTGCATCGGGCGCACGACATGCTCAGCAAGAAGCTGCGGCATTCGGCGGTAGCGGCTTCGGGGATTTCAGGGGTTGCGGCGAGGTGCGTTCATGACATGCCGTGAATTCAAACACGATGCGGCATCTTTGCGGTTGGTGGAATTGAGCCAGACGGAGGATCCGCGAATCGTTGACCATGTAAGGACGTGTGCGGCCTGCGACTCGTGGTTGCAGAAGCAACGGTTGCTGGCCGCCTCCATGCACGCCCTGCGGTCACGGACTGCCAGCCTTGAGGCTGGCCCAGATGTGGAGCGGGCGCTGCTTCGCGTGTTCCGGCAGGACACTTCTGCGAGCGTCACCGCATTGCGTGCAAGCGCTGAAGCGGTACTCAGCGGCAAGAGGGTGACATCCGTTGGGGTGCAGGGACAGGATCAGACATTTCGTCTACATCCAAAGAGTGCGCCCGCCTCCACTCCATTTGCGTTGCGGTTGAGCCGCTTCTTCGAGATTGGTGCTTATGCCGCGGTGGCTGCTGCGGTGATCGTGGCAGTTCTGCTGGGCATTCATCTGCTGCGCCTCGGTTCCGGGCCCCGGCCGGTGCAGAGTCAGTCGCTGCCGCAGCACGTCGCTCCCGATATTGCGCAGCCCAGCGTAGTTGCCGCCCATGCGGCGCCGGATACAGCGGTCTTGAGCAAGCCGGGGCAGCCGCGAGCGGTTGCACACAAGGTCTCGCCGCGGCCGGCGCATACGACGCAGAAGAGCGAAGCTGTCGTCGCGCAGGCCGCGACGGACGATTCCCAGGCCGACGCTGACGACGGATATATGGCATTGATGTTCTGCGATCCATTGAGCTGTTCCAGCGACTCGCAGGTAGTCCGTATGGAACTGCCCTCCGAGAACCGCCCCGGCCAGCCACAGGCGGCAGATGTGGTGGTCGGTTATGACGGAACCGTGCGGGCGGTGCGGTTTGTGAACTGAACAGATTTTCGGTTGGTGGGCTAGAATATCGAACTCGCAAGTGGACGTTCCTGGCAGGCGCCATCATCCGCTAACCACTTCGCAAGGCGAAAGGAAACGAATACGTATGGACTTCAAGAATGGAATCCGATTGCTGTCCATGGGAGCGCTGCTGGCCGCGTTGACAGGGTTTGCGGTGGCCCAGGACGAGGCTGCTCCGCCTCCCCCTCCACCGCCAGGCGGAGCGCAGATAACCATGCAAGGGCCGGAGGGCGGTTTTGGCTTGTTCTTTCACGAGCAAATTGGTCTCGGCGATAAGGTGGTCACCGGCGCGCCCATGACGGCGACCATCACCGTCACCCACGACCGGACGTTGTCCGATGGCAATACCATCCACACCGAGGAGCAGAGCACCGAGTACCGCGACTCCCAGGGACGAGTGCGTCGCGAAGTTCCCTTCAAGCTGGTGACGACCACGACCGGCGCAACTCAGGGAACGATGGTGATCATCATCGATCCGGTCGCCGGCAAGCGGTACATTCTGAACCCGCAGAAGAAGACCGCGCACGAAATGCCGCTGCGTCCGCCGCGGCCGCATCCCGTTGAAACCATTGGTGGAGCGCCCGCGCCGGGCGAGGACAACATCAGCACGCAGTCGCTCGGCAGCAAGACGATTCTGGGTCTCCCGGCGCAGGGTACGGAAGTAACTCGTACCATTCCCGCAGGGGCAATTGGAAACGCCAAGCCAATCGTGGTAACGACGGAGCGCTGGATCTCGAATGACCTCCAGATCCCGCTCAGCAGCGAGCACACCGATCCGATGATGGGAACGATGACGATGACCGTTACCAGCGTCACCCGCGGCGAACCCGATGCCTCGCTCTTCCAGGTCCCGTCCGACTACAAGGTTGAAACCGGACATCCCGGCGACATGATGTATATGACCGCTAAACCTTAGTCAACACGCCCCTCATTGCCCAGAGGTCCTCAGCGCTTGAGGACCTCTTTTTACTGCAGTGGGTAGTGGTTGGTGACTGGGGATTTGTAGGGCCTAACCCGTGAATTCGTGTGATTTTTATCAGGGCACGGCTTCGGCCGTGTCATCACTGGCGTGCTGGATAAGGACAAGGGCTTTAATTGCTCGATACGGCACGGCTGAAGCCGTGCCCTGATACGAAGCGATTTCCAAAACGGCCTGTAATGTTGTACTGACTACTGGCAGCTGGCTACTGACTACTTGCGACTGCTCTCATCGCCTGTTCAATTTCGGCGACGATATCATTGGCGGCCTGGGCGCGATCAGCCGCTCCGAGGATGGGACGGCCCACCACCAGATAGTCGGCGCCAGCGGCGATTGCCTGGGCCGGCGTCAGAATTCGCGACTGATCGCCAGCCGTCGATCCCGCCGGTCGCACTCCGGGGGTAACGATGGCGAATCCTTCGCCCATCTCCCGGCGAAGCTCTTTTGCTTCCCTGGAAGAGGCGACCACCCCGCCGCAGCCCGCGTTGCGAGCCAAGGCGGCCAACCGTAGTACCTGATGCAGCGTACCTCCCGAAATCCCAATCTCCAGAAGGTCGGCATCCGACAGGCTGGTCAGCACCGTGACGGCAAGCACCAGCGGCTTGGTCTCTGACTGTGCCGCGGCCTCGACTGCTGCGCACATCATCTTGCTGCCGCCGGAGGCGTGAACATTCAGCATCGTGACGCCCAAGTCGGCGGCCGCACGCACCGCTGCGGCGACGGTGTTGGGGATGTCGTGGAATTTGAGATCCAGGAACACCTTGCGGCCCGAGGTGACGAGTTCGCGCACGAACTCCGGCCCTTCCGCGGTGAACAGCTGCTTTCCGATTTTGTAAGTGGTTACGCTCTCGCCGAGGGTCTGGACAACCTGGCGTGCCTGAGTGGCGTTGGGCACATCAAGCGCCACAATGAGCCGATCTTTAGTGAGCATCGAGCGTCAGTTTAGCATTAGCCGAGGGCGCGGCTGGGCGATCCCGCGCAAATGCTGCGCGGCGTGAATCTGTGGTGTAAAAACGTGAATCAGGGCCGGATGCGGCCCTGATCCGTTCTTGTACCTCAGCGGGTCGGCCAGCTTACTACATCCCGAAATTGCTGGCGATGACGGGGGTGGCGAGCACGTCCAGGCGGACGCGATCGGTTCCCTCCATTCCCAGAAGCTTGGCCGCGTAATAGGACAGGTCGATGATCCGGTTGCGGGTAACGGGCCCGCGATCATTGATGCGGACCACAACCGACCGTGAGGTCTTGAGATCCGTGACCTTCACCCAGGAACCAATGGGTAAGCTGCGGTGAGCAGCGGTCAAGTCATACATATCGTACGGTTCGCCGCTGGCAGTCTTCTTATGCTGAAAAATGCGACCGTACCACGAGGCCTTCCCGACCTCCGCCTTGCGGGGAGCGGCTGGCTTAGATTCCTGAACATGTCCTGGGGCCCCTTTTTGCGAATCCGGTGTGCTATTACCGGGTGCCGCACCCAGCGCGGTGGCCAGTGCTAAGGTCGCCGCTACCGGGCTAAGTACTCGTAACATTAAACACCTCTCATCGTTTAAGATGGTCCTCCCTGACAGACTTTTAAAAGTCTATTGACCGGCGCAAGCCAAAGTCAACCAAAACCGGGGGGTGCCCGGAAGGTGGACTTGCCATTTTGAGAAGAATGTGGTTACTGCCGTTCGACAAGATCCACGCCTCCACTCCGGCTTGGAATAGGCCTTGCTGACAGACTTGGACCGACGAGCGGTGGCGTTATTGGTTGGAGTAGCCCAGCCGCCAGCCGGGTTGGATGTAAGTTGCTGGATTTCAGGTACTTAGAATCAAGCGTCTTGGCTGGCGACTCTTGGCCATCGGTCTCATCGATCGCACTCCGAAGCGCCAAAGGCCAAAAGCCAGAGCAAGAAGTCAGCAGCCAGGACTTTGATTTAGAGTTCTACTGTGCCCACGCCTCCCGTCATCCTGAGCATCGCCGGCTACGATCCGTCCTCCGGGGCGGGAATTACCGCTGACATCAAAACGGCTGCAGCCCTTGACTGCTATGCGGCAACCTGTCTGACGGCGGTCACGGTGCAGTCGACACAGGGGGTCTATCGCGTTCGGGCGCTGGAACCTGAGTTGATTTCTGAAACGCTGGCCGCTTTAGCGGACGACCTCGACATCGCGGCGATCCGGATCGGAATGCTGGGGTCGGGCGAGGTGGCGGCGGCGGTGGCGGGCTTTCTTGAGGAACGAGCGCCCCGGAATGTTGTTCTCGATCCCGTGATCCGGTCGTCTTCCGGGACTGCCCTGCTGGACGCTGCCGGACTCGACGTTCTCCGCAGACGAATGATTGCGCGCAGCGAGGTAATCACCCCAAACGTCGCCGAGGCGGCTATCCTGGCCGGAATGGAGCCCTATGGGGAGGGCTCCGCATGGGAATCCGCAGCGCCCCAACTTCCGGCCCTGGCCAGCCATTTGCACGATATGGGCGCCAGGGCGGTGGTTATCACGGGGGGACACGTCAACCCACCTAACGATTTCCTGGTCCAGTGGCGCAATGGCAAGCTCACGGAGGAGATTGTCCCCGGCAAGCACATTGAGTCCCGCTCGACCCATGGCACCGGCTGCGCCTTCGCCACGGCTCTGGCCTGCCGTTTGGCGCTCGGCGACGACCTAAGCTCTGCCGTTCGCACGGCGAAGGACTATGTTCGCCGGGCGATCCTGTCGGCGTATCCACTTGGCAAAGGCGTGGGACCGCTGAATCATTTTGGGTGAAGCCTGACTTGTGCCGCCCCTGAAGGGGCTCGTTCAGATGATGGAGCGCCCACCCCCAGGCTACCGCCCGGGGCTCAATTCAGTTCCACCGCTGCGCGGCTTGCTTTCCGGCGAAAGGCGAACGGCGATCTGCGGCCTTACTGCGGCTGCTGGGCGGCGGGCGGCTGTTGATTGTCTGGTAACGGCATCAGGATTCCGCCATTCGAGTTGGCAGGAGTGTTGTTCTGCGGCGGACGATGTACCGTCGGCTGCTGTTGCTGCGATTGCGGCGGCTGCGGCACATTCGGCTGCTGCTGATTCTGATCGCGAGCCGCGGGCGGCTGCTGATTCTCCGGCAGCGGCTCGATCATGCCTCCATTGGAGTTTGCCGGCGCGTTATTTCCCTGCGGTTGCGCGGGCTGGGCATTCGGCTGACCTCCGGGCTGGGCGGCAGGCGGCTGCTCGCTCGCCGGCAGCGGCTGCAGCAGTCCATTGTCGCTCGGCTCGGGCGGCGGCGTGGGATTCGAAGCAATCGGCTTCGGCGGCGTGGCCGGCTCGATCACCGGTTGATTGTTGCGATAGCGCAGCACCACCGGACCGCCTTCTTCCCGGCGCAGCGCCTCGGCTTCGTCCATGGCTTTGGTAACGGCGTCATCGCTGTCATTCGCCACCGACGCCAGCTTCATGCCTTCCACGTCCTTACGCGAAGCGTAAACGACCCTCATGCTCGACTGGTCGGCCTCGCGGGCCTTGTCGTAATAGAAATCGGCGGTCTCGCGATCGCCGTCAAGTTCGGCCAGGTAACCCATGTTGTTCAGCGCGAAGGCATTCTTCGGGTCGAGCTTGTAAGCCTCATCGAAGTAGTGTTTTGCCAGTTTGTAATCGTTGCGATTGATCGCCGCCACACCACGCGTGTTCAGCCGCGCCACCTGATCCGGAATGCTTTGCTCGCGCTCCATCAGGTTGCGGACTTTGTTGGCGTTGGCTTCGGCGATCTCGCTGATGGGCTTGCCCCGCCACTGCGGCTTCATGCTGACGACGATCGGCGTATCGGAATGCTGGTTCGCCGCCTGCGAATAAAACTGGTACGCCTGCTCCAGTTCGCCCTCCTTCTCGCGGGCGTAGCCGAGGTTGTTGAGCGTGAACGGATTGTTGGGATCGAGCTTGAGCGCCTTTTGCAGCATCAGATCAGCCTGCGGCGCCTGGTCTTTTTTCAGCAGCCCGATGGCGTAAACGTTGATCCGGTTTACCTGCATCTTGTTGTCGGCGGCGTTGCCAGCGATCTCGTCAACCGGCTTGCCGATGGCGGCGCGCTCGGTGGACTTGTAGACGATGGCGTCGGAGCCCTGCTCCTGCGCCAGGCTGTAATAGCGCTCGGCGCGATCGGCCTGGCCCTCGAGCTCCGCGATGTAGCCAAGATTGTTCAAGGTGAACGGATCGTTCGGGTCGATGAGATACGCCCGGTAAAAGATCGCCTTGGCCTTCTTATAGTTGTGCTTCTGGAGCTCCTTCACGCCTTCCTGATTGAGCTTCTGCACCGGCGTAGGCTTGGTGTGCTTGGGAATGCTGACGCGAATGTCGGCCGCCGCCGGCAGAGCCAATGCAGCGAATAAAAGAGCGAGAGCAACTGAGCGCCGGGAAACAGACATTGCGACTCCGAGGACAGTGGTCAGGGGTCGTGGAAGGTGCGCGTCGAGAACCACACGATCCACTTTCCACTTATCCAATGCTCTTCGATGCCGTTGGGGCCGCTCGCGTTGGCAGCTCTGTTGAGAGTTCCGGAAACGGAGCTAGAGGTCAGTGTTCCCAATCTGCCGGATGCGCTGCGGCTTTTCGAACAGCTCGGGATGTAGCGCCCAGGCGATCGCGTCCAGGCCGCCGAGCAGGCTGGACGCCGGCGTGTTCAGCAGCTCATCGTTGATGCAGAAGACACGTCGGCTCCTGACAGCGGGGAGTTGCTGCCATTCTCGTCGTTCAACGATCTTCTCCAGCGGCACGCGATCACCGGCGCCGCACCATGCCGCAAGAATCACCTCCGGCTGCGCCGCAGCCACCGCTTCCGCAGTCGTGGTCTTCCCCGCTTCGCTGATGAACGTGCCTCCGGCGGCATCAACCATCTCCGCAACCCAAGGCTGCGATGCGATGATCGGCTTGCCCCACTCCTCGCAGAAAACTTTGTGCTTCGGAGCTCCCGCCGCTCGCTGCCGCACTTTCTCGATATGCGCCTGCAGTTTGGCGATCACCGGCTCGCCGCTTTCGCTCGCGCCCATGATTCCGGCGATGGCGGCGATGTCCGCGTAGATGTCGGCCAGCGTTCGCGGCGCCAGGCCGAGAAAGCGCACGCCGGCCTTCAGGATTTCGCCAACTGCTTCTATTTGATACGGCACCGAGGCCAGCACCAGATCGGGACGAGCAGCCATGATCTGCTCTGTTTGTGCCGACCAGGAATCGGCGACAATAAGAGGGGAATACTGAGCGATCTCAGGGCAGACGTCGGCGCAATATTTGGTGCAGGCGACCAGGCGATCCAGCAGGCCAAGATCGCGCAGCGTGACGGTCGCGCTCGGCTGCAGCGAGACCACGCGTTGCGGAGTGTGATTCGCAGTATTCAACTTGATTAGTATACGAACAGAAAATCTGTGCCCATTCAGCAAATCACGATCGTCGGCACCGGCCTTATCGGTGGCTCGCTGGGGCTGGCACTGCGCCGCTCCGGACTTGCAGGACGGATTGTCGGCTGCGACACTCGCGCGGTGCTGGAGGTCGCGCACAGACGTGGCGCGATCGACCGCGCCGAAGCCGATCTGGAGCGCGCCATCATTGGCAGCGATCTGATCGTGATTGCCACTCCGGTGGGACGCGCGGTGGCCCAACTGGAAGCGCTGGCCCATCTGGTCCCGCCCGAGGTCCTGATCACCGATTCCGGTAGTACCAAACAAAACTTTGCCGAACGGGCGCGGATGCTGTTCGGCAAAGACGCCCCGCAACGGGTTCTGCCGGGACATCCCATGGCGGGCAAAGAAGTCGGCGGAATCGAGCACGCCGACGCCGGCTTGTTCAGCGATGCGGTGTGGCTCATCACCCCGGTTGAGATGGGACAGGAATACACTCGCCGGCAGCAGGAGTATCTGGAGCTGCTGGGCGCGATTGGAGCGCGCGTCATCACCCTGGACGCCGAGCGCCATGACCATCTCTGCGCGTGGATCAGCCATCTGCCGCAGATGATTGCGACCGCACTGGCCTGCTCGCTGCGCGAGGAATTTGGCGACGATGAAGAACTGATGCCGATCGGCGGCCGAGCTCTGCGCGAGATGACACGCATCGCGCACAGCCCGTACTCCATGTGGCGCGACATCGCGCTAACGAATACCGGGAACATTGAACACGCGCTGCTGCGATTCGAGCAGCAACTGGCGCATCTGCGCGAGAACCTGCGCGGGCCGGGGATGCGCGAGATGTTTGAGAGCGCGGGTCAGTGGTCAGTGGCCAGTGGTCAGTTGCCAGTTGTCCCCAGGGCACCGCGGGCGGTGAAGAAGAGTGAGGATTAGCTTCGTCGATTCTCCTTTCAAAAACACCTGACTACTGACTACTGGCTACTGATTCGTTACAATCGCGGGTCGGAAGAAAAGTCCTATGCCACTGAACAAGGTAGTTGCGAGCGCTGACGAGGCCATCCGCGACATTGAAGACGGCGCGACCATCATGGTCGGCGGCTTCGGCCTGTGCGGCATCCCGGAGAACCTGATCGCCGCGCTGGTCAAGAAGGGCGTGAAACACCTGCACACCATCAGCAACAACGTGGGCGTCGACGACTTCGGCCTGGGGCTGCTGCTGGCTGCCGGGCAGATCACGTCGCACAAGGGCAGCTATGTCGGCGAAAACAAGCTGCTGGAAGACATGGTGCTCACCGGACGTATCGATCTGGAACTGGTTCCGCAGGGGACGCTGGCCGAGCGAATTCGCGCGGGCGGCGCGGGCATCCCGGGCTTCTACACCCCGACGGGATTCGGCACCGTCGTCGCTGAAGGCAAGGAAACGCGCGAGTTCGATGGGCGTCCGTATGTGCTGGAGCGCGGCATGACCGCCGACTTCGCGCTGATCAAGGCCTGGAAGGGTGATCGCTGGGGCAATCTGGTCTATCGCAAGACC
>Ga0335074_10015115_pt1 | contig 10837 bp, 10 predicted proteins | sample Lox_Sample_23_FD_206715 | JGI IMG/M metagenome (GOLD analysis project Ga0335074, IMG submission 206715) | Soil microbial communities from Loxahatchee National Wildlife Refuge, Florida, United States - Lox_Sample_2.3 | ecosystem: Environmental > Terrestrial > Soil > Wetlands | place: USA... | reverse complement strand
GGCAGCTTTAGCAATGGCCTGCGACTGATGACGAAATAGGACTATAGGCTCGTCGTCAATGCGAAAAACGCGCTCCGTCTCTGGCAGTAGCGTGCCCTCCGCCACGAGCTTGGATAGCGAGTCGCCGCGCTGAAAATGGGGATTGATGCTGATGAGCGGCTCTGGCCAGAATCGGCCGGAGGCATAAACCTGTTCAACCTGGTCACGAATGTCGTGGGCCCGAATCTTTGTGAATGAACGAGCGAACCGCTCATAATCCTGCACCAAGGCGCGATCGAAATTAAAAACATCCATCGGCGTTCTCCGCGGCCCTCAGCGGGTGCCGATCCGGGGTATCGGACCACAGGGGAGCACACTACCTACACGATCGTGGTACGCAAACGCTACAAAGCAGCAAATTCAGACGAAATAGCTTTGCCAGTATGATCTGACATTCAATGGCGGGTTGTCCAAGGCATTCAGACCTAAGGCCCGCCGAATGAATGGATAGTTATTGGGTATCGGCGCAATGCCAAGTTGCCCAAGTGTCGGAAGCCGCTGGAAACATCTCACGTTCGAGATCAGGCCGACTTTCAGAAATCGCCGGAGGGGCTGCTAGGTAACCCTCGCGTCTGGGCGATTGCTGACTGCGCGCCCTCGGTTCCGCCCCGGTTCGATCCCTGGACGTCGCGGCTAGCTGGCTAAGGCTGATTCGGTATTTGCTAGTTATTTAATTGCTTTTTAGATGTAAAACGGCTTATATTTACGTTTGCTGGAGGTTCCCATGGCGACCGTTCCCGCATCGCGCCCAGATCTTGCAGCGCATCGTGAAGCGCTTCGCCTCCCTATCCCAGAGATCGTTAAGCAGCTCGTCGGCCTCATCGGCCGCAAGCTCACCGCCTACATCGGTGGTGTCCAGGATGTGCGCGCCGTCGATCGGTGGATGAAGGGAAGTGAGCTCTACGGGGATGCCGAGCAGCGCCTGAGGTTTGCGTTCCAACTGGTCCGGATGCTCGCCGAAAGAGAAGATCCCACCGTAATTCAATCTTGGCTGACCGGCGTGAACCCGGAACTCGGTGACCGCGTCCCGGTTCGGCTCATAAGGGAAAATGATCTGGAGACCGTGGCGCCAGAGATCATGGGCGCAGCGCGCGCTTTCCTCGTCGGTGGCTGAGGATCGGATCATTTGGTGATCACGGTTATTAAACTTCTGTGATAATATAGATCATAGAGGTAGGCAGATGGCGCATGCTAGTCAGCTTCTGAAGAATGGACCTGAAGTACTGGTGGGTACGGGTAGCGAAGTCAGTCGCCGCCTGAACCGCTTTTCGGCCCGGAGGGCGCTTGCCGTCACGTTTGCAGACGATGAGCAATCCGCCGTGCTGGAAGACGTGGTCCGAAAGGTCGCAGAATTCCTTCCCCATATTGTCCGGCAGCGTCAGCAGGAGTCGCTGGAGAGAATTGTTGGAGCGCTTCTGCCTGAGATCGCAATTCCAGACTCGGCCCTCGCCCAGGCGAGGATGCTTGTGGATGCGAAAGCAACGATTCTAAGGAGTGGCGATTTCTTGCCTGCCGGAGAGATCGCAAAACTGGCGGGGTACAGCGAAAAGAATCCAAGTGCGCAGCCGAACAAATGGAAGAAGGACGGCACAATCTTCGCAATCCAGCACAAAGGCGTGGACTACTTTCCGCTGTATGCGCTGGATCCAGACGAGAACTACAGGCCATACAAGGCAGTTGCGAAAGTTCTGCACGTCTTCGGCGATAGCAAGACGGGATGGGGGGTCGCCTTCTGGTTCGCCGGACTGAACAGTTTCCTTGACGATCGCCGACCGCAAGATCTTTTGGCAATCGACCCCGACCTTGTGATCGCCGCGGCCAAAGACGAAGTGGAGGGCGTGCAGCATGGCTAGGCGGGCGAAGACGTTTCTGCCGCCTGCCGATAAGCTTGATGCGACAGTCGTCCTCTGGGGCAAAGGGGAAGAGTTTTATCGGGTTCATGATGCGGTCTACAAGGGAAACGAATTCAATCCCAGTCGCAAAGGAAACGCCCGTTTCAGCCCAATTCGCGATTCAGACGGAAAAATCATTCCGACGCTCTATGCAGGAAGTACCCTCGACTGTGCATTGATGGAGACGATCTTCCACGACGTTCCATTTGTCGCAGGTTTCAAGCCGCTGTCGATTAAGAAATTGGCGGGCAAAGTCCACACCATTTTTACGCCAAAAGTTGATTTCAAGTTGGTCGATCTCGGCACCATCGCGTTGCGTCGGCTTGGAGTGGACCGCGCACACCTGATTGACACTACCAAATGGCACTACCCGGAGACGCGGAAGTGGGCGGAACGTTTCTATGCCCAGTTTGGGGACGTGCAGGGCTTGCGATGGACCTCTCGGCAGGATGATAGCGCCCAGGCGGTCATGTTGTTCGGAACGCGTGCGAATTCGAAGGATCTGGTGGTCAGTGGACCATCGGCGCCATTGCTTGCACGTGATCTGGCTTCGGCGCCGGTCATCGATCTCGCAATGCGCTTAGGAGTTACGTTGGTCGAATGACACGATGCGGAATGCAGTTGGGTAGCTACAATTCGTCGTCGGCCCATATGTAGCGACCTTCCAAGTGCTCGCACAGCCCATCAAGGTCAGGAAACATAGAGGCAGCCGTCACACCCAACAACCCTAAGTCTTTCCGGATTTGGGGAAAACTTCTAGCACTGAAAGAGAACTTCACGAGCTTGTTTTGATAGGCCGGGTTCCGCTCCAAAGGGCCGAAGGCTTCACCCTCTTTCAGGATCTTGTGAACCGTAAACACACCTGACTGAGAAACGATCCTTGGAGACGTCATTCGCGGTCTGTAGATGCGCGTACGGCTGTGATTATCGAAAGGAGAATCAGCCGGCGGGTTCGGCAAGAAGTCTTCCAGCTCCGGGCAGAGAACCCACACAACACCGTACCCTTCCTTCGCAAACTCTTCGACGCGCTCGTAGGGGTCTTCGACCTCATGCGGCTTGTAAGGCTTTCGCACAGCAAACCACAGTGCCGCCAAGCCACTCATTGTCCAATCGAGAAGCCGCGTTGGCAACCCGTGATGTTGAGCCATTGCCAGTGGTCCCCAGTTGTCGCCTTCCTCGAACGTCCTGAAAGCGGAGCTCGTCCTAAGGAACTCGTTGAAGAGAAGCGATTCAAGCTCCGGGAAGGACTTGCCCCGAATCTTCTTCCTGCCCACTCTCGGAATCAACGGGTAGTCTGCTGGCTGTCCACGAAAGACAAGGTCGACATTGTTCTTTCTCATCAATTGGGAGAGCTGGACCGAATAGAGTTCATCCACTAATTGTGCAACGGAATCGACTCGCCGATCCCTATTTTTGATTCGGCCTTCCTTGCTCGTTTTTCTTTTGCTGGTCATCGAGCTGAGTGTACAAAAGGCTGGGGGATGTTCGAAAGTTTTGGTTCAAACGCCCTTTGTGTTGTGATGTGTCCAGAAAACATCGGTCGCAGTGATAATGCGATGATGAATGGCTAAGGAACAATGCAAGGGAAAAGGGAAATGAACGCAGACGAAGCGCGCGACATACTAAGCCTCTGGGATGAGGAAAGTGAGGAACCGCTGGCCTTGCCGGCGTCAGCCTTAGCGCACCTGACCGTCGAAGACATTCCAGACGGCGCGACACTCGAGGTGGGAACCTGGCAGGAAAGCACGCTGCATCTCGACTGGAGTGGAAAGTTGGGCCGTGAGGGAGATGCGATTTATGGTCAGGCTGACCAAACGCTGACGCGTAAATACTGGTATTCGCCGCTTGGTCTGGAGCAGTATCTGGACCTCGTCCGACGCGCGGTGGAAACCCGACACCGGGTGCGCGGTGACGTAGAGCTCGGCGACTACGATGATGATGGCGCGTTCATATCTCTCCGTTTCCGAATCAACACGACCGAAACGAACCTGGGAAAGGCCTATGAAACTGTTCGCAAGATTGCGGAAGAAGTCGAAGAAATTGCGGAACAGGCCGCAGATGAGGTTGGACAACGCATCTCCGAAATTGCAGCACGGCTCTCGGGATGGGGTTCCGAGTCGCTCGACTCACTGGTAGACGCGGTAGAGAACGCGGCTTCGGCCGACGACAAGGGCCGGACCCTTGAAGAATTGTGTAGCCGGCTCTTTGCTTCGGTTCCCGGCTTTGTTGTCGCCGGGCGCATCCGCACCGAGACCGAAGAGATCGACATCTCCGTGGTGAACGACAGCGAGGAGCCGCGCCTGCGCCGGGAAGGGGCGTTGATCCTGGCTGAATGTAAGAACTGGACAGGAAAATGTGGCAAAAACGAATTTGTAGTATTCCATGCCAAGCTCGAAAACCGAAGTCAAAGATGCACCCTCGGCGTTTTGATCTCTTGGAATGGTTTCAAAGAGACGGTGACTAAGGAAATGCTGCGCGGTAGCCGCGAACAAATTCTTGTGGTGCCACTGACAGGAGAAGAGATTCGTGCTGCAGTGCGTTCGGGCGATTTCGTAAAGACACTCTTAGCAAGCTGGGACAGAGCCGTCAGTTTGTAGACGAGTAGTCGTAACTTTTTGTCGTAACATTTAGAGCGTTTTCCCCCGTTTTCCTGTATTTTCAGGGCATGAGCGATGCATTCCCACTCATTCGGAGATGCGGCTCATCATTCTGAAAAGAAAGGAGCTTACAGACAGGCCTAGGAAAACGTGGGAAAGAAGAGGAACCGTAGGACAGCTGACTCTGGATCGGCATATCGTGGTTTTCATGGCCTCGGAATCAATTACTAAAAGGGTCCTGTTGGTAAGGGACTTTGACCTCAATCTTGGGCGAGCGCGCCACGATCCCCATCTACCTCAGGAGCAGGCTGGTACGCGCGCGCCGTCGACCGGTGGATGCAGGGGAGCGAGCGTCGGCCATCTCCGTATTCGAAGAGGATTCTGCTCAAACGAGGCTTCCGTCCATAAGTGGTCCTTTCTTACGCGGTCATCAAATCTGGCCGGTTCACAGCAAAGCTACTTGACTCATCTTCTGTAGGCCGCATGACCGGCGAAGGGGATACACCGAATAGCTCGGATATCCTCGCAATTGTTTCCGAATCACCCTGCTGAACGGCTTGTTTAAGGCTCCGGATCGCCGGATGGAGGATTTTATTCGCTATTCCGTGCAGGAGCAGCTGGATTGCCTGCTTCTGGTCTGGCGTAAGGGTACGCAGCCTGTATTGAGACCGCCTTAATTCTGTCTGTACAATGGCATCCATCGCTGCCTTCAATCCGCGGACCGCGGGCGCCATATCCAGTGACATTGCCCGCCGGTGATGGTAATTTGTCTCCTGCATTACGATCATCTGGCCTTTTCCGCCTCATGGTTGCCGTCCTCGCGATCGGACGAGGAGATGGTATGAAGGTTGTCCTTCCGCCCTCAACCTTAAGGCCATCGATGCACGCCTCGAATGGCAAACGGGAAACGGCGCGTCGAAGAAGGAAAGATCGCCTGCAATTACCCCCCGAATGCTCGTTGAAGGACTGAACTAGTTTCTCCGTTTATGGACTGGTTGCCTGGTAACTCCTTGGAATCTCCTCTCGCTCTATTGATTTGTGACAATGTGAGAAGGATTGGCTAAAAGCGGTACGAGACGCCGGTGGCGAACTGAGATCGGGCCTTCAGCTCGACGCCGGGCATAATTCTGTTAGCCAACTGCGCCACGCCGAAATCCACATTCAAATGGGTTTCCGCGCGTGGAATGACCCGGGCAAAATAAGTCAAAGTGCTCGGGATCACAGCACCTGGGAGGCCTTCTACATGGTGCGGCTCTTGCAAGACCTCCGATCCGAAGATGACTTTGCTCTTCAACGGACCCGGAACAACAACTCCCGCCGCGCCGAACACGAGTCCCTGCCAGGCGGGGGCATTGCCTGCGATGCCTAGTATGGACGCGTTCGTAACTTTGAATCCGACATTGACAAGGATCGGCAGGGTGTATGCGGAGGTAATCGTCTTGGTGGCGACAATGTACCCCTCCTCGTTGTTCGTTTCTTTGCTGTCGAGGACTCCTCCCACCCGGCGGACTTGAGTGCGGCCTATAAATCCCACTGAGATGGCCGGAAGATAGGGGCATTTCCAGGCATTCTCCGGAAGAAGATTGGCCTTGCCGTGATAGATGTTGAATTCCCCTCCGAACAGTGGGCTAAGTCCTGGTGTATCGCCCTTCGAGCTCATGGCGCCTGTATAACCCACCTCGAACCTCCTCAGAAGTCCAACTGTGGCGGATGCTTCGTAGAAATCTCCAAGTACATTGCCACCGTACAGATAGTGGAAGCTTACGGCGGGGAGTCCGATTCCGTGCGAAGAGGAGGGGCTGGTGTAGGCAAAGGGCGTCAACAAGGCGCCAGTCTGGCCTTCCCAGTTGAGGCTTTGTGCACTCGATAAAGGCGCCACCAGGACGGCAAGACTTCCGAGAAGGGCGCAGGCCCCGACCGTGCGTTGGCACCAACGGTTGCGCTGGATGAAGTTTCGAAGTCTTTCCCAAAGCGTTTCTAACATTCCGCCCGATTGCGGCGATCTGGGAAATCGAATCAAGGGGTTTGCTTTTGATCTGCAGCTCGGTTCCAAAAGGGATGATCCGCAAGCTCCGCTCGTATACATAAAATGACCTCATGGCAGTAGCCAGCCACTTCATTGCAGCGCGAATGCCAAATGATTGACTTAGCCAACGAGATCTGCAAATGACCGATTCCAAAGGGTTGACTCACAAGCTTTCGCCAGTCACAGTCAAAAAGATGTCAGCATTTCGATGTCGGCAATTCAACACTTGCATTGTGATTGACACTTCGAACGCTGAGGTTTTGGTCATTCAGAAGACGCCAGTCAACCCGGCCGCTTCCTTCTTTCATTCTTCAGAGGCAATTATGTAATCGGCTTTAGCTTATTCGATCTGAAGTTCCTGCACGGCATGGCCGAGCTCTTCTCGATTTGCGGTGGGATATGAACCTATTTCCTCGCTGCCGCTCATGATTAAGATCCAGCCTCGACTTTCTGTTCGTTTGCGGTGCCCTGACTTGGCCGTTCTTCTTTCGCAGGTCGAGTGATGGGTAGATCCGCAATGGCCTGCCGCTTGAGCATGCGGCGCTTCAGGGTTTCGTAGATTGGCTCGCTCTTGAGCAGCATCGCGACCAGCATAGCCATGAGCGAAGCCCCCAGCAAGCTGAGGGTCAGGTCACCGCGGCCGGTCATTTCAACCGTAAGCACGATTCCGGTCAAGGGAGCGCGAACACTGGCCGAAAACAGTGCGGCCATACCGACCACCGCAAACGCGATCGGTGAGAGACCGGGCAGGGGTAGACAGTGATGCAGAACTTCGGCGAAAAGGGCGCCGGAAGATGCGCCAAGCACGAGGAGAGGTGCAAACAGGCCTCCGGGGGTGCCTGCGGCGTATGACCAAGGTGCCAGCAGAAGGCGCACGAGCCATATTGCCAACAGGGCGGCGCCTGCGTAGCGGCCGGCGAGTATGGCCTGTGTCAGCGTCTCGCCCCCACCTACCGTCACCGGCAAGAACCAGGCGACCAGTCCCACCGTTGCTCCGATGATGGCTGCGCGGTTTATCGATGAGAGCCTGGGCAAGCGGTCCGTGAGGCGAAGCAAGCCCACGTTGAGGGCGTTGTAGGCCGCACCGACAACGCCCAGCATTCCGCCCAGGGCCAGAAATGGTCCGACTCTCCAGACTTGGGTCAGGCTGACTTTCTCTACCGAGAAATCCAGCGCGTTACCCAGCATCCATCGCATGATCCACACCGCAACCAGGGTCGTCGCTAGAGTGGAGACCATCAGCCAGGGCCTGAAGCTGCCGGTCAGCTCTTCGAAGACGAAGACAGATCCGCCGATGGGGGTGTTGAAGGCGACGGCGAGTCCCGCGCCTGCGCCCGCCGCTCCGATGATATTGCTGTCCTGATCATCCTTGGTCAGCCAACGTGAGATGAGCCAGCTCAGCGTGGCACCCATCTGGACGGTAGGACCTTCGCGGCCGAGCGCGAGACCGGAGCCCATGGCAAAGATGCCGCCGAAGAACTTGACGGGCAGGATCGAGTTAGGGGCGGGCTTCACATCTCCCTTGAAGACGGCTTCTACTCTCTGGATGCCGCTGCCCTCTGCAGAGGGCGCAAACTGGACCACAAGAACGCGCGCGACGGCCGCGCCAGCAAGTCCCAGCGCGATGGGCACCAGCCAGCCAACGCGCGGAGAGGCGTGCGCCCAGCCGATGAGCGCATCCCGCCAGCCATCGGCGGCAATAAGAATGCGGCGGAATGTGCCGCCCACGAGTCCGATTGAAAGGCCTGCGAGGACGCTTGCGAACGAAATGCGGATTACGCGTTGATTCGGTAGCTTCATGCGAGGAGGCAATACGCGCGGTTTGTATATCAGTAGGCCAGCTCAATCGATCTCGCGAAGTTATGGTCTGAAGAGCTAACATCGTGACGCTCTATTGACTAGCTATTGCGCCGCGATATCGCGACTACTTACTGATTGCGCGATGGACGAAACGAGTTGGTCCAAGCAAGCGTCAACAGCATCGCTCATCTGGCTGACAACGGAGTACACATCGTGGTGATCAACTTTGGAAGTATGCGTCGCGTGGCCGGCCCACTGGACCGAACCTGTCCGCAGGTTGATCAACTCAGCTGACACAGTTGCCTCAACCGTCACCCCGTCTCCGTAGTCAATTTCGTCGAGTTTCTCCAGGCGGCCGGTCACGAGGTACTCGGCGCGATGCGGGTTGTCAAACGGTCCGACATAGGAAAGCAACCGGTCGGACTGAAGAGAGGTTACGAGTGCTGTTGTGACCATTGCTCCGGGATCGGTTGCCCATCGGTGATATTCGTAGAAACCGATTTGATCCGGGTGCTCGCGGTACACGATACGCCCTTGCCGCAGGTAGGCGGGCGTTTCAAACTGCCGGACCGCTACAGTAACAGGATGCGGCGACGGATCCCGGGCGGTATCCATCTGCGGCGCAAGAGCTAGTGAATAATAGGCTGGCTGCCGAACACCGCCACAGCCGGCGATCAGCAGGGCTAGTGCGATGATTGCAGTTCTTGAAGGAATTGAGGCCGTCATTGGTCCCCCTCTCGCTTTGGAACTTGTCGATCTTTCGGTTGTTTGATCCTCACAAGGCTCCATGGTCTCTCTTTCAACGATTCCGTTAGGTCGTTCAGGTTGTCGGTTGCCATGCGTAGGTTCTCGATTGTGTAATGCGTGCTTTCGGCATTTGTCTCCACGACGCCCTGCAGGTCCGAAATCAAGCTGCGTGTGTCGGAGAGCGTCTTTTGAAGCTCCACAAGGTCGGCCTGGGTTGGTTGACGAATTGCCGTAATCGTCTGATTCGCATTTCCGACGGTGGTGTTCAGATTGTCGACTGTCGGCTCCATTTTTGCGACGAGTTTGTTGGCTTCTCGTGTGAGTTGAAGCGCCTGGTCGCTAATCTGGTCGAGTCGCGGATTCAACTGAGCCACCATTGTGTCAGTATTGGTCAATATATGGTTCACGTGAGAACGATTCGTTCTCCCGGTCAGATCATTGAGATTGGCCAACAGGATTCTCGCGTCACCGCTTATGTTGTTGAGATTCCCGTTGACTTGAACTAAGGTTGATTGCGCAGTGTCGGCAAGCGTTGCGACCTTGTGCTGGAGCTCATCGAGGGTTGGAGTCTCCTCGGAAGGGATGATTGACCCCGGTGGCAACCGCCGCGCAGCATTTGATCCAGTGCTGATTGTTAACGCAGGAGGGCTCATGAGACTCACGGCGCCCACTTCGGCTACGGACTGGGAATTGAGCGGTGTGCCTTGTTTCACCTCAAGCGAGATTTCGATTCGTGTCGGGTCCGTCCTATCCGGTTTGACTTCATCGACCTTGCCCACGGTGATTCCTCCAAAGAGGACAGCCGTGCCAGGTTCAATGCCCGCCGCGTTCCTCAAAAAAGTTGTGTACGGAGCATGAGCACCATTGAAGCGCTCTAGGCTAACGAAATAAATCGTCGCACCCAGGATGAAGGCGCAGACTACGACGAAGGCGCCCACCTTTGCTTCGAAGCTCTTCATTGGGTATCTCCTGTCATGGTCACGAGTTCTCGCAAGCGCTGTTGGACGGACTCGGACTCGGTGATCTTTTGTGGCTTTCGATCCAGGAACTGGCGAATCCGCGGGTCCGTACTTTCGGCGAAGGACTCCTTGGTTTCAACCGCGATAAGAGATCCTTTGTGCAACATCGCCAGTCGATCAGCGACCCGGAACGCACTTGCCATCTCATGGGTGACGATGACTACCGTCATGCGGAATGCGCGATTCAAGAAGAGGATCAACTCGTCCAATTCTGCCGCTACAATGGGATCCAAACCGGCAGATGGTTCATCACAGATTAGTATGTCGGGGTCCAGAGCTGTCGCCCGTGCCACCGCTGCGCGCTTTTTCATGCCACCGGAGAGCTCCTGTGGCATCAACCTTCCGGCTTCGGCAAGTCCAACAGATGCCAGCTTGATGAAGGTCATGATCTCGATTACGGAATCGGAAAGTGATGTCAGTTCGCGAAGTGGCAATCGGATATTCTCTTCGACTGACATCGAGCTAAAGAGTGCCGACCCTTGGAAAGCCACGCCCAAGTCGCGGCGCAGCGCCATCAGTTCATGGTCCGAACAATGGTTGATGTCGATTCCCTGAATGCGAATCGTTCCTGAATCAGGCTTTGCAAGGCCAATCATGTGCCTGAGTATCGTGCTTTTGCCGGATCCGCTCGCTCCAAGCAGGGCAATGACTTCGCCGCGCCTGATATCGAGATTCACACCATCGAGGACGCGGCGGCCGCCATAGGAAACGATAAGA
>Ga0335074_10015114_pt1 | contig 10837 bp, 9 predicted proteins | sample Lox_Sample_23_FD_206715 | JGI IMG/M metagenome (GOLD analysis project Ga0335074, IMG submission 206715) | Soil microbial communities from Loxahatchee National Wildlife Refuge, Florida, United States - Lox_Sample_2.3 | ecosystem: Environmental > Terrestrial > Soil > Wetlands | place: USA: Florida... | reverse complement strand
AGCCGCTCGATGATGGTGACGTTGGCCTGGCCGCCGCCCTCGCACATCACCTGCAGGCCGTACCGGCCGTTTGTGCGCTCGAGGTTGTGCAGCAGCGTGGTCATCAGCCGCGCGCCCGTCGCGCCTATCGGGTGCCCGAGGGCGATCGCGCCGCCGCTGACGTTGACACGCGCCGGATCAGCGCCGGTCTCGGCGAGCCAGGCCAGCACGACGGACGCGAACGCCTCGTTGACCTCGAAAAGGTCGATGTCGCCGACCGTGAGGCCAGCCTTCGCCAGAGCGTGCGCGGTGGCCGGGATGATCGCGGTCAGCATCCACACCGGATCGGCTCCGCGTACCGACATGTGGTGGATGCGCGCTCTGGGCGTGACGCCGTGGTCCCGGACGCCGCGCTCGGACATCACCAGGAGAGCCGCGGCGCCGTCGCAGTTCTGACTCGACGTGGCCGCCGTGACCAGCCCGTCGGGCTGAAGCGTGGACAGCCCAGCCATCGCCTCCAGGGTGGTTTCCCGCCGCGGGCAAGTATCCGCTGTGAGGTCCCCGATCGGGGCGATTTCCCGGTCGAAGTACCCCGCGTCGATCGCCGCGATTGCCCGCTGATGGCTCTGCAGAGCGAACTTCTCCATGTCCAGCCGCGAGGCCCCCCACTTGCGGGCGATCATCTCCGCCGACAGGAACTGCGACACGGGCACGTCACCGTACCGGCGGCGCCATCCCTCCGACCCGGAGAAGGGGTCAGGGAAGCCGTACTGCTGGCCCGCGGCCATCGCGGCAGTGATCGGGATCGCGCTCATGTTCTGCACGCCGCCGGCCACGATCACGTCGGCGGTGCCGGACATCACGGCCTGAGCGGCGAAGTGCACGGCCTGCTGGGAAGAGCCGCACTGGCGGTCGATGGTCACCCCGGGAACGTGGTCGGGCAGGCCAGCGGCGAGCCAGGCGGTGCGGGCGACGTCGCCAGCCTGGGGGCCGATCGCGTCGCAGCAGCCGAAGATGACGTCGTCGACCGCGGCGGGGTCGATGCCTGCCCGCTCGATGAGGGAGCCGATCGCGTGCGCGCCGAGATCAGCGCTGTGGACGCCCGCCAGCGCACCGCGCCGGCGCGCCACCGGCGACCGCACGGCCTCGACCAGCAATGCCTCTGCCATGTGCTCACTCTCCGTTTTGCGAAGCTTCTCGCTGCCACGTTATCAAGCGCTTGATTGGTAAGCTATGCTAGCGGCGGGCAGCTGCGCCAGCCGCGGGGCGGGCGCGCTGGCGCGGGGCAGTTGCGCAGATGAGGAGGCTGACGAGGTGGACGCGTCTCCGGCGGCGCTCACCGTGCCGTCCTGCCTCCGGGCCGCTGCCACGGACAGCCCCGACGCCGAGGCCGTCGTCGACGGTGAACTCAGGCTGACCTACGCCGAGCTGAATGACCGGGCCGAGCAGTTCGCCCGCGCGCTGATCGCGGCCGACGTCCAGCCGGGGGAGGCCGTCTCGATCTGGGCGCCCAATTCCGCGCCGTGGATCGTCGCCGCCCTGGGCACGTTCGCGGCCGGCGCTGTCCTCGTCCCGGTCAACACCCGCTACAAAGGCGCCGAGGCCCAGTATCTCCTGGCCAAGGCCCGGGTGGTGCTGCTAGTCGTCGACCAGGGCTTCCTTGGCCACGATTACCTGGGCATGCTTCGCTCAGCCGGAGCCCCCGCGGGACCTGGCGCCGTGCTGCCTGGGCTCCCGTTCCTGCGCACCGTCGTCACTGTCGGGCCGAGCAGCGATGCCGCAGCCGTTTCCCTGCAGAGTTTCCTGAACGGAAACTCCGGCGTCCCCCCGGCCGAGATCGGTGAGCGGACCGCCACTCTGACGCCGCAGACGCTATGCGACATCGTGTTCACCTCGGGCACCAGCGGTACCCCCAAGGGCGTGATGACCAGCCATGCCGCGGCCGTAGGCGATTCCGGTGCGTGGGCGACAGGCGTGGGGCTGCGTGCCGGAGACCGGTACCTGATCGTCAACCCGTTCTTCCACAGCTTCGGGTACCGGGCCGGCCTGCTGGCCTGCGTCATCAAGCGCGCGACGATGATCCCCCAGGCAGTGTTCGACGTTGAATCGACACTGCGGACCGCCGAGTCGGAGCGGGTCACCGTCCTGCCCGGGCCGCCCACCCTCTTCTACTCGATACTCGACCACCCGCGGCTCGGCGACTACGACCTCAGCGCGCTGCGCCTGGTCACGACGGGTGCGTCCACCGTGCCTGAGGAGCTGATCTACCGGATCCGCCGGGAGCTTGACGTGCCCGACGTCTCTAGCCCGTATGGCCTTACCGAGGTAGGCGGGACAGCGACCATCTGCCCGCCGGGCACAAGCATCGAGAAGATGTCGACCACTGTCGGGACCGCGATACCCGGCACCGAAGTGGCGATCGTGGACAACAGCGGAAAGGCGCTGCCGCCGGGGCAGGACGGCGAGATCGTCATCCGCGGCTGGAATGTCATGCTCGGTTACTTCGAGGAGCCGGCCGCAACGGCCGAGGCGATCGACGCCGACGGCTGGCTGCACACCGGCGACCTGGGGCACCTGGACGAGGAGGGGTACCTCACCGTCACCGGCAGGGTCAAGGACGTGTTCCAGACCGGTGGCTTCAACGTCTACCCGGTCGAGGTGGAGCAGTTGCTGGCCATCCATCCCATGATCGCCGAGGCGGCCGTCATCGGAGTGCCGGACGACCGGCTGGGAGAGGTGGGCCACGCGTTCGTGGTTCCCGCACCGGGCTGCTCGCCGTCGGCGGAAGACGTGATCGCGTTCGCGCGCGAGCGGATTGCCAACTTCAAGGTGCCGCGCGGGGTGACGGTCGTACCCGAACTGCCGCGCACCCCGCTCGGCAAGGTGCAGAAGTTCCGGCTGACGGTTCCCGGATCGGCTCCGGCCGCCACGCCAGAGTCCGAACCACGGGCGTCCGAACCACAGGCGACTAGCCCTCTGGCATCCGGCCCGGGGCCGGCCCGCCGTTTCACGCAGCCGTAAGGAGACCCGGTGCCTGAAGCCGTCATCGTTTCCGCCGCCCGCTCACCGATCGGCCGCGCGGTAAAAGGGTCGCTGCGAAGCATGCGCGCCGACGACATGGCGGCCGCGATGGTCCGGGCGGCTCTGGCCGCGGTTCCTGCCCTGGACCCGCACACGATCGACGACATCATGCTGGGCTGTGCCCAGCCCGCCGGCGAGCAAGGCTACGGCATGGCCCGGGTCGTGGCGGTGATGCTTGGCCTCGACGGCGTGCCCGGCACGGTAAGCCAGCGGTTCTGCGCGTCCAGCCTGCAGACCACCCGGATGGCCTTCCACGCCATCCGTGCCGGTGAGGCCCACGCGCTCGTCTCGGGTGGCGCCGAGTCGGTGTCTCACTACGACCACGGCAAGTCGGACGGCATGCCGGAAACGAAGAACCCCGTCTTCGCCCCGGCCATGACCGCGAGCGCGGAGCGGGCCGAGGCGGAGCCCGCGGAGTGGGCCGACCCGCGCGACGCCGGGTTGCTGCCCAACGTCTACCTAGCGATGGGTGAAACGGCCGAGAACGTCGCGGCGCTGAAGAACGTCAGCCGCCGCCGCCAGGACGAGTTCGGCGCGCGCAGCCAGCAACTCGCCCAGCAGGCGATCGCCGCCGGCTTCTTCGCCACCGACATCACCCCGATCGAGCTGGCCGACGGCACCACCGTCAGCACGGACGACGGACCGCGGCCGGGCGTGACACCCGAGTCCCTGGCGGGCCTGAAGCCAGCGTTCCGTCCCGGCGGGACCGTGACCGCAGGCAACTGCTGCCCGCTGAACGACGGTGCGGCCGCGCTTGTCGTCCTGTCCGACGTGCGCGCGGCCGAGCTTGGCCTCACACCGCTGGCCCGGATCGTCTCGACGGGCGTGTCCGGGGTCTCGCCCGAGATCATGGGGATGGGCCCGGTCGAGGCTTCCCGCCGGGCGCTGGCGAACGCCGGGATGTCCGTGGATGACATCGACCTGATTGAGATCAACGAGGCCTTCGCCGCCCAGGTCTTGCCGTGCATCGACGAGCTGAAGCTCGACCCGGAGAAGGTGAACGTCCACGGCGGGGCTATAGCGCTCGGGCACCCGTTCGGGCAGACCGGCGCCCGGATGACGACCACGCTGATCAACGGGCTGCGGTTCCGCGACGCCCAGACCGGCCTGGCGACGATGTGCGCGGCCGGCGGCCAGGGCATGGCGCTGATCCTGGAGAGGCTCAGCTAACGTGCCTGCTTACGCCATCGACGGGGTGATACCCGTCGTTGACCCGACGGCTTTTGTGCACCCGACGGCCGTCCTCATCGGCGACGTGGTGGTCGGGGCTGGATGCTACATAGGCCCGGGTGCCTCGCTGCGCGGCGACATGGGCCGGATCTCGGTCCATGCGGGCGCCAACGTCCAGGACGGGTGCGTGCTGCACTGCTTCCCCGAGCGCGAGACGAACGTCGGCCCAGGAGGCCACATCGGTCACCGGGCAACGCTGCATGGCTGCCGGATCGGTGCGGGCGCCCTGGTCGGTATCGCTGCGACGGTTATGGACGGCGCCACCGTCGGTGAGCGGGCGCTGATCGGCGCGCACACCTTCGTCCCGGCCGACATGACGATCAGGGACGGTTACCTGGCGCTGGGCTCGCCCGCCCGGGAGATCCGTCCGCTGACCGATGCCGAGATGGCCTGGCAGGCCAACGGGCCGCTGGTGTACCAGGAACTCGCCGTGAGGAGCCTTACCTCCATGCGCGAAACCGACCCGCTTCCGGCGCTGCCGGCTGAGCGCGCGGCTCTGGCCGTGGGCCAGGAGCGGGCACTCACGCTGCGAGAGTTTCGCCAGACGCAGTCGAGGAGGCCTGCGTGACGGATAAGCGGATGACCGAGGAGGACGTGGTCGGCCGCCTGAGGCCGGGCATGACCATCGGCATCGGCGGCTGGGGGTCGCGGCGCAAGCCGATGTCTGTAGTCCGGGCCATCCTCCGGTCCGGCCTCACCGATCTGACCGTCGTCACCTACGGCGGTCCCGATGTGGGCTTGCTGTGCGCAGCCGGCAAGGTCAGGAAGCTGATCTTCGGTTTCGTTTCGCTCGACAGCATCCCGCTGGACCCGCACTTCCGTGCCGCCCGCCAGGAGGGGAGGATCGAGGTCGCCGAGTATGACGAGGGCATGCTCCAGCTCGGTCTGTGGGCGGCCGGGACGCGGGTGCCATTCCTCCCGACGCGGGCCGGCCTGGGCTCGCTCGTCGTGGACACCAACCCGGACCTGCGCACGGTCACCGACCCGTACGGCGGGGAAGAGCTCGTTGCGATGCCCGCGCTGAAGCTCGATGCCGCGCTTGTACACATGAACAGGGCGGACGAGCAGGGCAACGCCCAGTTCCTCGGTCCGGACCCGTACTTCGACGACCTCATGTGCGCGGCCGCCGACGACGCCTACGTCTCGTGCGAGCAGATCGTGCCGACGGACGAGCTGACAAAGGTGGCCCACCCGGTCACTGTCCGGATCTCCCGCATGCTGGTGACCGGGGTGATCGAGGCACCGAACGGTGCGCACTTCACCTCGTGCACGCCGGACTACGGCCGCGACGAGGTCTTCCAGAGCGCTTACGCTGAGGCAGCGGGCGACGCTGGCCGCTGGGCAGCGTTCAGGAAGAATTTTCTCGAAGGCAGCGAGGCCGATTACCAGCGCGCCGTCGCCGCACTGGCCGCGAGCCGGGCGGCCTCATGACCGCCGCGGGCGCCGACCGCTCCGAGGTCTGCGTTATAGCGTGCGCGGAGGCGTTCCGCGGCAGCGGGGAGATCCTCGCTGCGCCGATCGGCATTATCCCCACGATCGGAGTGCGCCTTGCCCGGCACACGTTCGAGCCGCAACTGCTGGTCACCGACGGTGAGGCGTACATCGTCCAGGGCACCTGGGCCTTCGGTTCCGCGCCCGAGGGCGCCGTGGAGGGCTGGCTGCCTTACCGGTCGGTCTTTGACGTCGCGTGGCGGGGCGACCGGCACATCATGATGATCCCGGGCCAGATCGATGTCTTCGGCAACGCCAACATCTCCGCCATCGGCAGCCACGCGCAGCCAACGGCCCAGCTGGTCGGCGTGCGCGGCGCCCCGGGCAACACCGTGTGTCACCCGACCAGCTACTGGGTACCACGCCACGCGACGCGCGTCTTCACCCCAAAGGTGGACATGGTTTCCGGAGTCGGGTTCGACAGTGCGGCCAAGGCCGGGCCAGCCGCCACCCGGTTCCAGCAGCTCCGGCGGGTGGTCTCCAACCTGGCGTCGTTCGACTGGGATCCCGGCTCGCACCGGATGCGGCTGCTGTCGGTACACCCGGGCGTGAGCGTGGACGAGGTCGTCAACGCCACCGGATTCGACCTGGTCATCCCCGATGACGTGCCGGTCACGCGCGAGCCGACAGCTGAAGAACTGCGCTTGATCAGGGACGTCATCGATCCGCATGGCGCGAGGTACCGGGAGGTTCCGGCATGACAAGCCCGGCCGCCGGGCCCGGTGACGGGCATCAGCTCCTCGACGGCAAGACAGTTCTGGTGACAGCGGCCGCTGGCACAGGCATCGGGTCCGCCGCGGCGCAGCGGTGCGCGGCTGAGGGAGCAACTGTCGCGATCAGTGACCGGCATGAGCGCCGCCTGGCCGAGGCTGCGGCCACGCTGAAGGAGCAGACTGGGAAGCAGCCGCTCGCCATCGCCTGTGACGGGACAGTTCAGGCGCAGGTTGATCACCTCTTCGACTCGGTAGCGGCCGAGCTTGGCCGGATCGACGTGCTCATCAACAACGTCGGCCTCGGCGGCGAGGCGAGCATCATGGACATGACCGACGAGCAGTGGAACTCGGTCCTTGACGTCACGCTGACCGCCACGTTCCGCGCCACCCGCGCCGTGCTCCGGCACATGGTGCCGCGCCGCCGCGGGGTCATCGTCAACAACGCGTCGGTCCTCGGCTGGCGGGCGCAGGCCGGACAGGCCCACTACGCCGCGGCGAAAGCCGGGGTCATGGCGCTCACCCGGTGCGCGGCCATGGACGTGGCGCAGTTCGGCATCCGGGTCAACGCGGTATCGCCGAGCATCGCCATGCACCCGTTCCTGGCCAAAGTCTCGACCGAGGAAACGCTGGCCGAACTGGTCTCCCGGGAAGCGTTCGGGCGCGCCGCCGAGCCTTGGGAAGTCGCCAACGTCATGGTCTTCCTGGCCAGCGACTACTCGGGGTACATGACAGGCGAGGTTGTTTCGGTGAGCAGCCAGCACCCGTGACCGGGTCACTGACGCAAGGGGAGATCGTGTGAGCTCGTCTGAGCCAGCGCCCATGGTGCGCACGGAGCTGACCGGAAACGGCATCGCCGAGATCATCGTGAACAACCCGCCCGTCAACGCGCTGCCGGTGGCCGGCTGGTTCGAGCTCGCCAGGCAGGTCACCGACGCCGGCGGCAACCCCGAGGTCCGCGCGGTCATCCTGGGCGCGGAGGGGCGCGGCTACAACGCCGGCGTGGACATCAAGGAGATACAGCGCACCGAGGGCTACACGGCGCTGCTGGGTGTCAACCGCGGCTGCTTCGAGGCATTCAAAGCCGTCTATGAGTGCGCGGTCCCGGTGATCGCCGCCGTGCACGGGTTCTGCCTCGGCGGCGGGATCGGCCTCGTCGCGAACAGCGACGTGATCATCGCCGCTGACGACGCCACGTTCGGCCTGCCCGAGGTCGAGCGGGGCGCGCTCGGCGCCGCCACCCACCTGTCACGGCTCGTCCCGCAGCACAAGATGCGCGCAATGGTCTACACCGCGTCCACGGCGACAGCCGCGGAACTGCATCACTTCGGCTCGGTGCATGCGGTGGTTCCGCGGGCCAAGCTCCGCGAGACCGCCCTCGCGCTGGCGGCCGACATCGCGGCGAAGGACCCGTCAGTTATCCGGCTGGCCAAGGAGTCGCTGAACGGCATCGACCTATGGGACGTCAACCGCAGTTACCGGTATGAGCAGGGCTTCACGTTCGAGCTCAGCCTGGCGGGCGCCGGCGACCGGGCCAGGGATGAGTTCGTCGCCGGCTCCGAGAAAGGCAAGGCGAAATGACCACGACACGCAGCGATTCCGGTGCCACCCCGGACACCGGCGAACCGGTCGTGCTCTACCACACGGACGGCGCCATCGCCGTCATCACGATGAACCGGCCGGAGTACCGCAACGCCCAGAACTCGGCGATGACCTACGCCCTGGACCGGTCCTTCTACCAGGCCGCCGCCGATGACGACGTCAAGGTAGTGATCCTGGCTGGGGCCGGCAAGCACTTCTCCGCCGGCCATGACATCGGCACCCCGGGGCGCGACATCGACCAGTCGTTCGAGCGCAAAGCCGGGCTGTGGTGGGATCACGTCGGCAAGCAGGGCGAAGAGAGCCGGTACGCGCGTGAGTCCGAGGTCTACATCGGCATGTGCCGCCGGTGGCGCGAGCTTCCCAAGCCGACGATCGCGATGGTGCAGGGGGCGTGCATCGCCGGGGCGCTGATGCTGGCCTGGTGCTGTGACCTGATCGTGGCGTCCGACGACGCGTTCTTCTCCGACCCGGTGGTCAAGATGGGCATCCCCGGCGTCGAGTACTTCGCTCACCCGTTCGTGATGGGCCCGCGGGCGGCCAAGGAATTCCTGTTCACCGGCGACCGGGTGCCTGCCGACCGGGCGCTGCAGCTCGGCATGGTGAACCACGTGGTGCCCCGTGACCAGCTGGAGAGCGAGACCCTCGCGCTGGCCGGGCGTATCGCGCAGATGCCGCGCCTCGGGCTCGCCCTGGCCAAGAAGGCGGTGAACCAGGTGGAGGACATCATGGGCCTGCAGACCGGGATGGATTCGGTGTTCGGGCTGCATCACCTCGCCCACGCCCACAACGCCGAGGTGGGCGGTGACTCACTGGGCGGGCAGACGATCGCGACAATGAAATAACGGTGCCTGACTGTGCAAACCGAATCCAGGGCGGTGCCCGCTTCAGCGGCTGAGGTCGAGCGTTTCCGGAACGAGGGCTGGTGGCTGGACCAGTCGGTCGGCGACCTGGTCCGGCAGCATGCCGAAAGCGATCCAGGCGGTGCGGCGTATATCTCCGAGCACGGTGTCCTGAGCTGGGCCGAGTACGACCAGGCCGCGGACAGGCTCGCGGAGCACCTGGCCGGGCTGGGCCTGCGGCCGGGTGAGCGGGTAGCCGTTTACCTTCCCGACAGCCCGCTGCTGCACGTCGCGTACGTCGCCTGCGAGCGCGCCGGGCTTGTGATCGTGGGCATCCCGGCCCGGGCGGGCGATCGCGAGTTTGATCACCTGATCCGCAGGACCGGGGCCACCGTGCTGGTCTGCCTGCCCAGGTTCCGGGACCGCACCGCCGCCGAGCTTGTCGCGGCGGCCCGCGGGCGCGGCCTGCCGCTGGACCTGCACGCGGAACTGGGCGCCGACAGCACGCTCACCGGGTACACCTGGGCTGGCGGCCACCCCGGAGCGCTGCCGCCGCGGACAGCGCCGGTGGCGGGCCGGCAGCTCGGCCCAGCCGACCTGTGGCTGCTCAACTCGACCTCGGGCACCACAGGGATTCCCAAATGCGTTGAGCAGGTCCAGCACAAGTACCTGTACCTGGTCCTCGTGGCCAAGGCCGCAGCCGCCCTGACCAGCAGCGACGTCTTCATGAGCGTGGTGCCGAGCCCCTTCGGGTTCGGGCTGTGGTCGGCGCATATCAGCCCGCCGCTGGTGGGTGCGCCGTGCGTGCTGCACGAGCGGTTTTCCCCGGACGAAACCCTGCGAGCGGTCGCCGAGCACCGGGTGACCGTGCTCGCCTGTGTCACCACCCAGTTCCTGATGATGCTGGCCAGCCCGGCCTTTGCCGAGGCCGACCTGTCGTCGCTGCGGGTGCTTTACGCCGGCGGCGAGCGCATCCCGCCTGACCGGGCGCGCGAGTGGGAGCGGCGCACCGGGTCCGTCGTTCTGCAGTTCTACGGCTCGAACGAGCTCGGCGCGTTCTCCTGCACCTCCCTCGCTGACGACGAGGAACGGCGGCTTGGCACCGTCGGCCGCGTCGTGCCCGGCACGCAGTACCGGCTGTATGACGACCATGACCAGGACATCACCGCAAGCGGCGGCCCGGGTCAGCCGGCCGGCCGCGGGCCGGGCGTGTTCGGCGGTTACTGGGACGACGACCAGGCCAACGCTGAGCTGTTCAAGCCGGGGGGTTACGTTCTGATGCCCGACCTGGTGACCGTGGACGACGCCGGCTACGTCCGGATCGTGGGCCGCAAGGCGGACTTGATCATCAGGGGCGGCAAGAACATCAGCGCGGCCAATGTCGAGGCCGAGGTCGGTGCCCATCCCGATGTCGACCTCGTCGCGGCTCTGGCCGTGCCGGACCCGGTCTTCGGTGAGCGAGTCTGCGTGGTCGTGACCATGCGCGAGCCAGGCACGAACCTGAGCCTGGATGACGTCCGGGCCTTCCTGACCGCGCGGGGCGTGGGTAAGGAGTACTTCCCCGAGTACCTGTCCGTGGTCGATGACATGCCGATGTCCGCTGGCGGGAAGATCGCGAAGAACGAGCTCAAGGCCACTCTGTCCGCGCGGCTGGCGCAGCCCGCATGACCAGCGCAGGCGCCGCGCCAGGGATGGCTTCCGCGCGGCTCGGCCTGACGATCCCGCTTGGCGGCGGGCTCGACTCAGCTGGATCGCTGACGGCGCTGTCTGAGCAGGGTTACACCGACTTTTGGACCTCAGAGACGGCGCGATTCGACGCCTTCACGCCGCTGGCCGCGGCCTCGGGCGCGGTCGGCACCGCGTGGTTCGGGACCGCGATCGCGTCGGTCTACGCCCGCGGCCCGG
>Ga0335074_10015112_pt1 | contig 10838 bp, 9 predicted proteins | sample Lox_Sample_23_FD_206715 | JGI IMG/M metagenome (GOLD analysis project Ga0335074, IMG submission 206715) | Soil microbial communities from Loxahatchee National Wildlife Refuge, Florida, United States - Lox_Sample_2.3 | ecosystem: Environmental > Terrestrial > Soil > Wetlands | place: USA: Florida... | reverse complement strand
ACTTACCCGTATGGGTACGCGCCGTATAGCTACGATCCCTACTATTACGGGCCGTATGTAGGACCGTCGATCGGCTTAGGTTTCGGTTTCGGCGGCGGATACTACGGCGGTTACGGTCACGTGGGGCACGTTGGTGGGTATCATGGCGGGTTCCACGGTGGCGGGTTCCATGGTGGTGGAGGCCACGGCGGACGGCGGTAAGTGACGCTAGCGCTGCCGGTGGTTGTTGAGTAAGCCGGGTGGGGTTGCCGGGGACCTTCCTCCGATCCCCGGCGACTCGGGTCCGTAGGAGATGTAATCCGTGAATCCTAATAGAGCAGCCGGGTGCGGATTGTGCCCGGGACTTTTTGGAGTCCCCGGCGGATCTGTAAGATCTCGGCGGGGTCGGCCAGTTCGATATCGACCACGACATACCCGATCTTCGGATTGGTTTGCAGATATTCGCCGGAGATATTGATCCGGCGATTGGAAAAGACGGCGTTGATTGAGGCGAGAACCCCGGGCTGGTTGCGGTGGATGTGCAAAAGCCGCTGCTTGCCCGGGTGTTCAGGCAGGGAGACCTCGGGAAAATTTACGGCGCTGAGAGTTGAGCCATTATTGCTATACTTCAGCAGCTTATGGGCTACTTCGGTGCCGATAGAGGCTTGGGCCTCTTCCGTGCTGCCGCCGATGTGGGGAGTTAGTAAGACGTTTTCGAACTCCCGCAGGACCGAAGTAAATTCCTCACCGGCGCTTTTTGGTTCCTGCGGGAAGACGTCGATGGCCGCTCCGCCCAGGCGCCCCGAGCGGAGCGAATCCGCCAAAGCGCTGATGTCCACCACGGTTCCGCGGGAGGCGTTGATCAGATGGGCGCCGGGCTTCATCAGGGCCAATTGCGGGGCGGCGATCATCCCGAAAGTCTGCGGCGTCTCGGGAACGTGGAGAGTAACCACATCGGCTGCTTCGAGCAGTGCTTCGAGCGTGGGCACCGGGCGCGCATTTCCCAATGCCAGCCTGGCTTCGATGTCATAGAAAATCACGCTCATCCCCAGCGCTTCGGCTAAGACACTCACCTGGGAGCCGATGTGACCGTACCCCACGATCCCCAGGCACCGGCTGCGTGCTTCATGCGATCCGGTGGCGCTTTTCACCCAACCTCCCTGGCGGGCACGGAGCGTACGATAGGGAACACCGCGCAACAGCAGGATGGCTTCCGCCAATACCAACTCAGCGACGCTGCGGGTGTTCGAAAACGGCGCATTGAAGACTGGAACACCGTGCGCCTGTGCGGATTCCAGATCCACTTGGTTTGTCCCGATACAGAAACAGCCTACGCCGGCCACGCGTTTGGATTGTTCGAAGAAGCGGGCGGTGAGGTGGGTCCCGGAGCGTATGCCCACGAAATAGGCATCTCGCGCGGCGGCCAGCAGTTCCGCCTCGGGCAACGCCTTGGGGTAATGTTCGATGCGGGTATAACCATCGCGGCGAAGGGTCTCCACCGCCGTCTGGTGGATTCCTTCCAGCAACAGAATTTTGATTTTAGCTTTATCGAGCGAGGTTTTCTTTTGCATGAAGGCGCGGGACTCCGGCAGATTTACGCCGCAGTCTGGTGCACCTTCCAGAATACCTCGCGGAATTTGGCCATTTCCTTGTCCGTACCGATGGTGACGCGGAGCATGTGATCGAGCGGAGGAAACGGCCGGCCCGGCGCCACGCCCAGGCGCGGCATGGCGCTGATGAATTCGTGCGCATCGCGGCCGCAATCGATCATGATGAAGTTGGCGTGGGGCGGAATGAATTTGAGGCTGCGTTCCCGCAGCCAGGCGCACAGTTCGCGGCGCGTCCGGGAGAGGGCGGCCTTGCGGGCGGGCAGAACGGTGGAGCGCTCGCCCAGCGCCGTAACCACCGCGCGGGCGCTGACGATCGGGATGACGTTCATGCGCAGCGGGGCCAACCGCTCGATCAGCGCAGGCCGGGCGGCGGCGAAGCCCACGCGCAGGCCGGCCATTCCGTAGATCTTTGAAAACGTGCGTGTGACGATGACCTCCTTCCCCTGGCGCACGTAGGGCAGGGCGCTTTGCAAATCGGGGCTTTCACCGAAATGAATGTAAGCCTCATCCACCAGCAGGGTGGTGTTCACAGGCAGATTGCGCACCAGCCAATCCACATCCTTCGCCGTGGTCATGGCCGAAGTCGGATTGTTGGGGTTGCACAAGTAAATCAGGCCACCATGGGCTCGGTCGGCCGCCTCTGCCAGTGCTCGCACATCGGCCGTATAGTCTTCGCGCAGTTTGGTGAGCACCACCGGCCGGCCCAACGCGCGCGCCGTTTCGATGGGGCCTTCATACGCCGGGGTGACGCTGATCAGCGGGCGCGTGGCCGAGGTGAACGCATCCACGGAAGTGTGCAGCACCTCGCTTGACCCGCAGCCGGTGATGATCTGCTCCGGCGTAAGATCCTCGCTACGCGCGATGGCGGCATAGATCGGCTGAAATTCCTGGTAATGGTAGCGATTGGTGGTAGGCAGAGCCTGCTGCATGGTGGCCAGCACCGCGGGAGTTGGCCCGGCCGGGAATTCGTTGGCATTCAGCCACACCATATCGGCAGGCAGATCGGACAGTTTGACCGCGGCGCGTTGCGCGTAGGCCATTTCAGGCAACAGACGGGCGGCCGCGGCCGCCATACCCAGGCGCGCGGCAAATCCTCTTCGAGTGACCATGGGGATATCATAGCGCCGGAAGCCTGGCGGTGGCCGCCTGTCCGGTTTGGAAGCGGTGGCGGAGCGGGCAGCGGCTACGCGACAACGTTACAAAGCGTACTTTGGGGATTGCTGATGACAAAGCAACTGGTAAATGGAACACACCATGGTTGTGCCGTCACGCGAAGCTATAGCCTGAGTGGCTGCGTCCAAATAAATAGGGAGGTACAACGAGAAAATGAAGCACCTATTAATGACAACCCTCGCCGGATCCGCATTTCTATTGATGAGTTTGACCGCGAGCGCGCAATACTTACCTCGCCAGGACTATCAAGACCAGGTTCAGGCGAATCAAGGTGTGGACCAACAACAAAATCTGATCCTCAACCGCATACGAACGGACTTAGATGGCGTCCGTGCCGGTACAATGCCTTTCACGCCGTCCCGGGACCGGGTGATCCGGGCGCAGGAACGCGTGAACGCATGTCAGCGCGCGCTGAACACCGGCACTTATGACCGGCGCACTTTTGATGACACAATTTCCGCTTTACAGACCGTGGTCGATGCAAATCATCTGACCGACCAAAGCCAGCACTACTTGAGGGATGATATCCGAGACCTGAGCAGGCTGGAAGCGCGGTTGGAGGGTTAATCGATCGACAGCATGGTGCCGTCACTTCTCTAAGCGTTACTTCTCTAAACGGACCGTTGGCCGGGACTCCACAAAGCTCCGGTTCAACGGTCCGTCTGGTAAATGAATCCTTGCCGACTCGGCCTGTGTCGGGACACGACACTAATTCAACAGCCGTCCCTGCCGCAGGTACGCGGGCATCTCCAGATCGTCGAGATCCAGCACCGGCGCAGACTCGGCCAGCATAACCGGCGCTGGCTCCGGTTCTCGGTAGACCACCGGCGCGAGAGGCGGCTCGGGCACGAACTCGGGGTCCGGCTCCGGGTCCGGCAGCCGCGGCTGCACCTGCACGGGGGGAGGCGGAATGGGCGCGGCGGCCACCGCCATGGGCCGTTCGACGGGCCGGGCGCTTTCGGGCGTGAAGCCAGTGGCGATTACCGTGATCTTCACCGCGTCGCCCATGGATTCGTTCATAATCACGCCGAAGTTGATCTGCACGTCGTCGCAATCGGCCGCCTCGCGAATGATCGAGCAGGCCTCGTTGACTTCGTGCAATCCCAATCGGCTGGAGCCGGTGATGTTGATGAGCACGCCGCGCGAACCGGCGATGCGGGTGTCTTCCAGCAAGGGACAACTGATCGCCTGGCGGGCCGCTTCCACAGCCGCGTTTTCCCCGTGGCCCACGGCGGTGCCCAACATGGCGTAGCCCATCCCCACCATGGTGGCCTTAATGTCCGAGAAGTCGCGGTTGATCAGGCCGGGCGTCACGATGATATCGCTGATGCCTTGCACCGCCTGCCGCAACAGGTCGTCGGCCACCTTGAAGGCTTCGAAGAAGCTTGTGCCGCGCGGCACCAGGGCCAGCAGACGGTCGTTCGGAATGGCAATCACGGTGTCCACGGTGGAGGCCAGTTTGGCCAGACCTTCTTCGGCCATCCGCATGCGCCGGCGGCCCTCGAAGCCGAAAGGTTTGGTGACCACCGCCACGGTGAGAGCGTCCAGTTCTTTGGCCAGCGAGGCGACCACCGGCGCCGCCCCCGTGCCTGTGCCACCGCCCATTCCGGCGGTGACGAAGACCATGTCGGCGCCCTGCAGCAGTTCCACAATCGCATCGGTGTTTTCGAGCGCCGCCTGGCGGCCGATTTCGGGATTCGAGCCGGCCCCCAGCCCGCTGGTGATCTTCGCACCCAGTTGCAGCTTGTTGTTCACCTGGCAGACACTCAAGCCCTGGCTATCGGTATTCATGGCGTAGAACTCCACGCCTTCCATGCCCTCCGCAACCATGCGGGCGACCGCGTTACAGCCTCCGCCGCCCACGCCAATGACTTTGATGCGCGTCCCGGGACGCCCCTCTTCTTCGATTTCGTATTTGAAGTTGCTCAATTCGGATTCCATGCGCTGATTTGCCCCCTTTTTTTCTTTTTCAGCGGACCGTTTGCCGCAAGACTTTCTCCAACCAGCCGGCGCGCTCGCGCCGCATTTCACTGCGTTGCTTGATTTTGGCCGAGTACATCGAGAGTCCCGCGGCGGTGGTCCACTCGGGAGTCCGGATCTCCTCGGGCCAGTCCCGGATGCCGGAAGGCAGGCCAAAGCGTGCCTGGCACCGCAGCTCATGATCGGCCACGTCCAGGAGGTCGGGAAGCTGGGCGGCGCCGCCGCACACAAAAATGCCGCCGATCAGTGCCCGGTCCATGCCGATCTGCGTCAGCTCGTTGCGCACCAGCCGAAACAACTCCGTGGCCCGCGACTCCAATACGATGTTGACGTGTTTTAAGGAACCCTCGCGCCGCTCGCGCTCTTCCGGCGTGGGCAGTTCCACGTGCAGATTTTCCAGGCAGGCTTGCGGCGAGGCCGAGCCGTATTCCATCTTCACCCTTTCGGCATCTTCAAAGCTGAGGCACATGGCGTGCGCCAGGTCGCGGGTGAAGGAATCGCCGCAAATCTGGGTTCCGTTGGCTTTCTGGATGGTGCAGGCAAGCTGCAGCGAATCGCCGTAATAGACTACCATACCGGTGGATTCGCCGCCGATATCCAGCACCGCGATGCCTTCGCGGCGATCCTCTGGGCGCACCGCCGCATAGCAGGCGGCCTGCGGCTCGAAGACGGTTTCCTCCACCAGGATGGAGGCCAGATTCACAGCCCCGACCAGGGCATTGTGTTCCTGCACGGACGCGGTCGCCAGATGCACGTTCACCGCCAGACAATCGGCCAGCATCTTCTCCGGATTGCGGTGCCCGGCCTGGCCATCCACCACAAAATCCTGCGGGTAGAGCTGCAGGATCATGCGATCCTCGTCCAACTTCGCCTTCCAGGCTCGCTTCATCACGCGGTCCACATCGGCCGACTCGATCTCCCGCATGTACCCCAATTCCAACCCGCCCCTGCGGTTGCGGCCGTTTACCGTCTGACCGGCCATCCCCACCGCGGCCGATTCCACGTTCACGCCGGCGGAGGACTGGGCCTCGGCGACGGCCATGCGGATGCTCTCGGACACGGCCATCTGGTCGGCGATGCGGCTCTTCAGCCATCCCTCGGAGGGAGCCGAGCCGGCGCCCAGGAAGCGCATGCGCCCGCGCTCCAAAACACAAATCACCACCCGCGTAGTGCGGCTGCCGGCGTCCAATCCCACTGCGTACATCGGTTTCACTGTCATGGTTCATTCCCTGGCGGTAATCCGGTCTTCCAGCCGGAGGTCGAAAGTCTTCACCTCCGGCGAGTGCTTATGGATTTCCGGATAGTGATTCATAAAGTTCTCATAGCGGCTGGCGAAATTCGCGTCGCCGATCAGCAACTCCACGGCGCGCTTGTCGATCTGGGTCACCACGCGGAGATTCTCCAGGTCGGAGACATCCACCTCGGAGACGTCCTTGGCCAGGTAACCCATTCCTTGTTCGAAAAGCAGCAGCGAGCGGACGCGTTCGCGGCGCTCGTCTTCGGTTTCGTCTTCCCGCACGCCGCTCAGCACGGGGAAGGCGAAGTGCGACTCCGGCGGCGGATCGAGCAGCGCGCCGTGGGCGTCGATCAGCAGCACGCCGGAGCCGAAGTAGACATAAGCCACCGGCGTGCGCTCGCGGATGCGTACCACCAGCCGGTCGGGCCAGATGCGAGACACGGAAGCGTCTTCCACCCAATCGATCGCCAGCAGACGGCGGCGGCGCTCGTCCAGCGGGATGGAGAAGATGCTGTGCTCGAAATCGCCGCTGAAGATGCGCCGCACCTTGGCGCGGTTGGTGTACTTGATCCCGGCGATGGTCAGGCTGTCCGCGCGGTCGCGCGAAAGCACGAACTCCGGGTCGTGGATGACATAGCGCCGGATCTTCAGCGCCGCCATGGCGGTGGAACCGAATAGCAGGCCCGCGCAGATTACCCCGAGCCACAGCCGCCGGTTTCGCATGGCGCCCCGGTCGCCATCCCTGGCCGAGCCGCCGGATTTCCTGCCTTCGCGCGCCACTTCAATGCTCCTCGGGCTGCCTGAGCTTTTCCAGCAGCCTCTCGCCCGCCTGCCAGACGTTGCCCGCTCCCAGCGTCAGTACCAGGTCGCCATCCTGAGCCACCGCCGCCACGGCCTCCACACCGCAGTCGATGGTGCCCACGTATTCCGCACCGCGATGGCCGAACTGCCGCAGGCGCTCCACCAGGTTCTCGGCAGTGACACCCTCGATGGGCTTTTCCGACGCCGCGTAGATATCCAAAATGAAGACCCGGTCGGCCTGGTGGAAGGAACGCGCAAACTCGTCCAGCAAATGAAAGGTGCGGGTGTAGCGGTGCGGCTGGAAGAGCACGTGGATGCGCCGGAAACCGCACTCCCGCGCGCCATCCAGAGTGGCGCGGATCTCGGTGGGGTGGTGCCCGTAATCGTCCACCACGGTGATGCCGCGCTCCTTGCCGCGCACCTGGAAGCGCCGGTCCACCCCGCTGAACGTGGCCAGCGCCTCGCGGATGGTGCCGGGCGCGACCTCCAGTTCCAACGCCACCGCCACCGCCGCCATGGCGTTCAGCACGTTGTGCCGGCCGGGAATCCGCAAATGGAAGCGGCCCAGGTCGCTTGACCGGTAGCGCAACCGGAAATCGCTGGCGAAGTGGCCGCAGCCGATTTCGTGGGCCTCCATATCCGCCTGCGCGGTGGTTCCGTAGGTAATGGTGCGGCGCGCGATGGCGGGAAAAACCGTCTGCACATTGGGGTCGTCCAGGCAGACGATGGTGGCGCCGTAGAAGGGCACCTTGTTCACGAATTCCACAAAGGCCGCCTGGATGGCCTCCAGCGAAGCATAATGGTCCAGGTGTTCGCGGTCGATGTTGGTGACCACGGCGATGATGGGCGCAAGTTTGAGGAACGAGCCATCGCTCTCGTCGGATTCGACCACCAGGAAATCGCTGTGCCCCACGCGGGCGTTGGAGCCGCCCATGGTGCCCACGCGGCCGCCCACGACTACGGTTGGGTCCAATCCTGCATAATTCAGGATCGTGGCGGTCATAGAGGTAGTGGTGGTCTTGCCGTGGCTGCCGGCCACCGCGATCCCGTATTTCAGCCGCATCAGCTCGGCCAGCAATTCGCCGCGCGGGATGACCGGGATCTGCAGGCGGCGGGCCTCCACCACCTCGGGATTCTGCGGGTCGACCGCCGAGCTGACCACCAGCGCCCGCGCCCCGGCCACGTTGGATGCGTCGTGGCCCTCGTAGATCCACGCCCCCATCGCGGCCAGCCGCTCGGTAATCGGCGAGAGACGCACATCCGATCCGCTGATCTGATAGCCGAGGTTCAACAGAACCTCGGCAATGCCGCTCATGCCGATGCCACCGATGCCGGTGAAATGCAGGTGTTGGGGACGGAAAAACATTTGCTTACCGTATTGTTTCCGTTTGTTTCCCGCGTGTCAATGGGAAAAAGAGAGGAACAGCTTGACGCGGGGGGTGCCCTTTGGGCCCGGAGACGCGCAGGAAGAAACGGAGAAGAATCCAAGTGACTCCTCCGCGTTTTCCTCCGCGTCTCCGCGCCTCCGCGTCCAACAAGCTCTCCCGCGTCATCCGATTTCCTCCAAGATTTCCGCGGCTCGTTTCGCTGCGCCGGGGTGGGCAAACTGGCGGGCGGCCTGGCCCATCCGGGTGAGTGCGGTTTCGTCCGCCGCCAGTTCGCGCACCAGCGCAAACAGCTTCTCGCCGGTCATTTCGGAATCGCGGACCAGGCGGGCCGCGCCGCCGCGTTCCATGGCCTCGGCATTGCGGGCCTGGTGATCGTCGGCGGCGAATGGGAACGGCGACAGAATGGAGGGCTTGCCGGCCGCCGCCAGCTCCGATACGGTGCCCGCGCCGGAACGGCACACAATCAGGTCGGCAGCCCCGAAGGCGGCCGGCATATCGGCGATGAATGGTAGGATCTCGCCCTCCAGGCCGCTCGCCGCGAACTCCTCGCGGATGGTCTCAAATTCGCGAGGGCCCGTCTGGTGCACCAGCCGCACCGGGAGCCGTGCCTCGCGAAACAACGGCCAGCTCTGGCGGGCGGCGCGGTTGAGCGTGCGCGACCCCTGGCTGCCGCCGGTGATGAGGATCTGGATGGGTCCGCCGCGTGGTTTGGGAGCCAGGGCGAAGAACTCCTCGCGCACCGGCAAACCGGTGACCTCAGTGCGGCCAACGCGGAAATAGGACGCCGTCTCCGGAAATGAGATCAGCGCGCGCGTCACCAACCGCCCGATGACGCGGTTGGTGAATCCGGGCACCGCGTTGGGTTCCATCACCACCACCGGGACGCGCGCCAGCAAAGCCGCCATCACCGGAGGCCCAGCCACGTACCCTCCAATGCTGAAAACCGCCGCACACGGGCGCACCAGGGGGATGGAAGCGAGCGTGGCAATGGGCAACTTCACCAGCGTGCCGATCCGCTCGCCCAGGCTGACCCGGTTGAGCGCGCCGATATGGATGCGCCGCAATTCAAATCCTTCGGCCGGAACCAGCTTGGATTCCAGACCTCGTTCGGTGCCCGCAAAAACCACCGCATGTCCCCTCTGGCGCAGCTCACGAGCCACCGCCAGCAGCGGAATCACATGCCCGCCCGTGCCGCCCCCGGCCATCAGAAACCGCTTAGCCGCCGGCACGGGCGCACCTATTTTGACGCAGAGGCGCGGAGACGCGGAGAAATTCGCGGAGAAGGCATTTCGACTCCTCTTGGCCTTCCTCCGCGTCTCCGGGCCCAAGGGGCACCCCCCGCGTCAAGCCTTTCTCCCTATCCCGCACGTTCGCTCACGCTCATCAGAATTCCCAGCAGGGCCAGGGTACACAACAGACTGCTGCCGCCATAACTCACCATGGGCAGCGAGATGCCTTTGGTGGGCATCATGCCCAGCACCACGCTCATGTTCAACAGGCCCTGCACCACCACGGTGGTGGTGATGCCGAGCGCCAGGTAGCGGCCGAAATCGTCGTTGCGCAGGAGCCAGGCTGCCCGCAGGCCCCGCCAGCCGATGATGCAAAATCCGGCCAGCAGGCCCAGCGTTCCAATCAGGCCAGTCTCCTCGCCCACCACGGCGTAAATGAAATCGGTGTGGGCGAAGGGCAGGTACAGCAGCTTCTGCTTGCCGTTCATCAGCCCCACGCCGGTGGCCCCGCCCGCGCCCACCGCAATCTTCGATTGCTCCGACTGGTAGTTGGTGTCGCGTGTCCGCAGGCTATGCTCGATCCAGGCCTGCACTTTGCCCTGATGGTCCACCTTCGCCAGAATCTTGAACTGCGGATCGACGAAGCGCACCACGCGCCCCAGCCGGTACGGCTCGGCGCAAATGAAAAACGCCACTCCCGCCAGCGCCACGCCCATCACCATCCAGCAGTAGCGGTATTCCAGGCCGGCCACGAAGAATACGCTCATCACCGCGGCCCCCATCACCAACGGCGTTCCCAGGTCGGCCACCGCCACCGCGCAGATCATCAGGCCGATTCCCAGAGCGGCCGGCGCCAGGGTGTAGCGCGCGTTATTGATGGCGGGCGCGCGCAGGGTCACGAAATACGCCAGGAAAATCACCAGCGCCGGTTTGGCCAGTTCGGAGGGCTGGAAGCCGCCCGGTCCGATGCGCAGCCAGCGGTGGTGGTCGTGGTCGATGAAATAGACCGCTCCCAGCAGCAGGATGGTGATCCCGATGCCGCCAAAGGCCAGCGCCGGGTGGCGCAGCTTGTGGTGCGGGACGCTCTTGAGCAACATCATCACCACCACGGCCACGGCCGCCCATTGCGCCTGGCGCGCCACGAAATGCCACGTAGAGTGGTAGCGCGGATCGAGCTGCGCGGTGATGGAGGACGCGCTGTAGAGAAACAGCAGCCCGAACGAGACGATGGCCAGCACCGTGCCGAACAGGATCCAGTCGGTTTTCATGTGTTGCATTATTTTTGCGGTTCCTCCGGAAGTTGGCGGACGAGGCGCTTGAACACCTCGCCGCGATGTTCGTAGCTGGAGAACTGGTCGAAGCTGGCGCAGGCCGGCGCCAGCAGCACCGTATCGCCGGGGTGGCCGTGGCGGAAAGCGTAGTCTATGGCGGCATCGAGGGT
>Ga0335074_10015111_pt1 | contig 10838 bp, 10 predicted proteins | sample Lox_Sample_23_FD_206715 | JGI IMG/M metagenome (GOLD analysis project Ga0335074, IMG submission 206715) | Soil microbial communities from Loxahatchee National Wildlife Refuge, Florida, United States - Lox_Sample_2.3 | ecosystem: Environmental > Terrestrial > Soil > Wetlands | place: USA... | reverse complement strand
TCACACTCGAAAATCTGCTCTCTGCGATGCGCATTCGCCTGCGCGTCGAGCTTGCGGACGAGACAAGAATCCCCGCAACGGGACCGGTGGTTGTCGTCGCAAATCACCGTTACGGCGTGCTGGATGGCGCGATCCTGACCGCGCTGCTGAAACGCGTCCGCGCTGACATAAAGATTCTGACCAACTTTCTTCTCGCCGACATTCCCGAGCTTGCCGCCCATTGCATCTTCGTGGATCCATTTCAATCCGACCGCTCTGTCGAGTGCAAGCGACGCGCGGTGCGCGAGGCTCTTTCCTGGCTCGAGAGCGGAGGCATGCTGGCCGTTTTTCCAGCCGGTGAGATTTCTCATTTTCAAATGCCGGTCCCGCAGATCGCCGATCCCGAATGGAACGATACTGCCGCGCGGTTGATTCGCCGCACGGGGGCTTCCGCGTTGCCCGTCTATTTTTGCGGCCACAACGGGGTGGGATTTCAACTCCTCGGCCTGATCCATCCCAGATTACGGATAGCTTTTCTGTTACAGCAATTGCTCGAACAGGAAGGGAAGGCCGTCGAGGTTCGCATCGGCACCGAGATTCCCCATGATTCCATCGCAGAAATTCAGAGCGATCGCGATGCCACCGGGTACTTGCGGTGGCGAACTTACTTGCTCGCCCGTCGAAAGAAAACTGAGACTTCATGGCCGGTTGCGCTGCGCTCGCGCTTCGTCTTCCGTGCACAAGAAGAAATTTCTCCGCCGATCGCTCCAGAACTCTTGCAGGAAGAAGTCACCTCACTTTCGTCGGATCGTTGTCTTGTGGAGATAGGCGACCTTGCCGTCTATCTCGGCAGCGCACGCGAAACGCCGGGTCTTTTGCAGGAAATCGGTCGCTTGCGCGAAGTCACATTCCGTCAAGTTGGCGAAGGAACCGGCAAGGGCCTGGACCTCGATCGCTTCGACGATTATTACTGGCATGTCTTGCTCTGGAATAAATCGAAACGCGAACTCGTCGGCGCCTACCGCGCCGGCAACTCCGCCGAGATTCTCGCCAGCTATGGCATTGCAGGCCTCTACACCAACACGCTGTTCCGTTACGACGAGCGTATCTTCGAGAAACTTGGGCCGGCTCTCGAACTGGGCCGTTCCTTCGTTCGCCCCGAATATCAGCGTCAGTACGCGCCGCTAATGCTGCTATGGAAGGGAATTGGCCGCCTGATCGCAATCCATCCCGAGATCGCCGTGCTGTTCGGAGCAGTGAGCATCAGTAACGAATACAGCAAACCTTCGCGTGAGATGATTTATAGCTTCTTCAAATCACGTACGCAGAATGACGAACTCGCCTGCTTCGTCGAACCACGCCAACCATTCCGTCCGGGACTTCTTCACCGCTGGGAATGTCGCGGGGTGTGGAAGGCGATCCGGGAGCTGGATCAACTCTCGCATCCCATCAAAGACCTCGAATCCGACGGCAAAGGGCTGCCTATTCTCCTTCGTCAATACGACAAGCTCGGTGGCAAACTCGTTGCTTTCAACGTCGACCGCAAATTTTCCGACGTCCTCGATGGTCTAGTTGTAGTCGATCTCCGCCAGACTGATCCCGCCGCCCTCGACCGCTACATGGGAACCGAACCCGCCACGCGCTTCCGCAAATTCCATTCGGTCGCACGCTGACCGAGCGATGTTTCGCGATTCTGCGCAGTCGAGCGTGCCCCATCCTCGTCTTGCGGTTGTTGCGAAACAGGCTGGGGATTCATACTCCAACGGGCGACACAGAATTCTCGCGGCGGTCGCTGAGCTAAGATACTCAGTAGCGTGCCTACCCGAACCGCGACCACAGGCTTGCGTTACTGGATGCTCCGCGTCCTCGAAGAGTACGGCCGCGCGGCTGCGGGATTCCATCCCGATCCAGTGCATGATCTGCGCGTGGCTTTACGCCGATGCCGCTCCATGGCCGACGGGATGATGGCCCTCGATCCTGACCCCGTATGGAAAGAGATGAAAAAGGCGGGAAAGAAAGTTTTCCAAAGCCTGGGTGAGTTGCGCGACACGCAGGTCATGATGGAATGGATCGAGAAGCTCGCCCCGACGATTCCACCCGTAAATGTTGCGCGGGTGCTCCCTTCGGCAAGCTCAGGGCAGGCTCTGCGCGCGCATCCGGAGCCGCATCAAAGTCTGCCGGAACTCGCACCCGCTTCAGTGAATCCGACGCAGGAACCAGCGCACGACCCGGCCCAGGTGTTGCTCGCAATCCTGCGTCAGCGTGAGACCGTTCAGAAACACGCGGCCCGCGCCGCGCTCGATGAACTCGACCGCAAGCAATGGCGGCAGTGGTCCAAAACTCTGCCCTTGCGCGCGGCGCGAATCCGCCCGGGCAGCGCGGTTTTCAAGCACCTTGCTCTCGAGCGCTGGACCACCGCCCGCGAGCTTCATACCACCGCCATGCGCAATCGCTCGCAGGTAGCGCTGCACACCTTGCGCATCGGCATCAAACGTTTCCGCTACATTGTCGAGAATTTTCTTCCCGCCGAACACAAGCTTTGGAGCAACGACCTCAAGCATATGCAGGACCTGCTCGGAGAAGTCCACGATCTCGACGTACTCTGGGCCACCGCACTCTCGAGCCACATTTTTCATAATCCAGAATCGCGCCCGGCTTGGCATGAGCGCATCAAGGAAGAGCGCGCCAAGCGGATCGACGAATATCGTGCAAAGATGGTCGGACCGACTTCTCTGTGGAATGTCTGGCGTGCGGGTCTGCCACAGGGCAAGCGCATCCAGCAGATCGCCACCGAGCGCATAAAGCTGTGGGCCAAGGTCCTCGATCCAGATTTTGCCCATTCGGAGCGCGTCGCGCGATTCGCGCTTGAGCTTTACGACGGCCTTCAGTCCATAGGACTGTTGGGAAAGAATGGCTCAAAATCGGAGACACCCACCTCAGAGGCGCGCTCTGCCTTGTACACAGCAGCCTTGCTACATGATGTAGGCAAAGTTCACGGCAACAAAGGACACCACAAGGAATCGCAGGCTCTGATCCAGGCGCATGCGGCGCCGCTCGGCTGGAATCCGGAGACGATGCAGCGGGCGGCAACCATTGCGCGTTTCCATTCCGGCGCTCTGCCAGTGCGCAGCCACAAAGCTCTGCGCAATTTTCTCCCGGACGAGCAGAAGACGATCATCCGCCTTGCCGCCATTCTTCGTTTAGCCAACGCATTCGACGCCGAACATGACGCGAGAATAAAGCGACTGAAAATCGAAACGCCGGCCGCGCAATTGCGCGCGAACCCTAAAAATGGCACCAATGGCTTTCGCCGAAATCCCATGCGGCTGGCAAAGAATGAGGCTGTCACTGTCGCCGCCGAGGGATACCTCCCCAGAAGTTCCACCGCCCAGCGCGTCGCGGCCGAGAGATATCTGCTGGAAACAATTCTGAAAAGGCCGATTGTGGTAAAGTCGGCCAACATCCAGATTCACTCAATCCATCGGCAGTCGCGCGTGCCCATGCCAAAGGCGCCCATGCCGCACCAGAAGCCTCGCAGTTACTCCCATCAGGTCTAGCCATTGCGATACAACGTGAGAGTCCCATGACTCATCCTCAACTAGTCGAGAAGGCCGTGCGCTGGTTGCGCTGGTATCGTTGCGGCGTGGTGCTATCGGAACAGGCTTGCATCAGCGGCGAGATGCCCGACGCCATCGGATGGAAGCAAGCCTGTCATTCCGTGCTGGTCGAGTGCAAGCTCACGCGCGCGGACTTTCTTGCAGACCGTGCTAAGCCCTTTCGCCAGAAGCCGGAAAAGGGAGTGGGGAGCGAGAGGTTCTACTTGACCCCGCCGAGCATCATCAAACTGGAAGAATTGCCCACCGGCTGGGGATTGCTGGAGCTACGCCGCGGACGCCTGGAGATGGCGCACCCTTCAGCCAAGAATCTCCGCAGTGCAACTGGTTTCCGCTACGAGATGAATCTGCTGCTCGCCAGCCTGCGCCGAGTCGAAGTGCGGATCGAGCCGCAAAGCATCACGGATTTTCTGAAGTGGAAAAACCGCATGGCCGAATACAATCGCGGAACGCTCCCCGAGGGGCTTGCGGCAACGGACGAAGAACAAAACGTTTTCCTCGAATCGGAGGTGCCTTGCTAAGGACTTACAACTCCCGCCTTCCTTCCATCGCCTTCAGCATCGTGATCTCGTCGGTGTACTCGATATCACTGCCGACCGGAATCCCCATCGCAATGCGCGTAACTTTCATGCCCGCGCGCCGCAGTTGCTGCGAAAGATAGACGGCGGTCGCTTCCCCTTCCACCGTCGGATTGGTCGCGAGAATTACTTCATCCACCGCTCCCGATTCCACCCGCGAAATAAGATTCGGAATCCGCAACTGCTCTGGCCCAATGCCCTGCAGCGGCGAAATCGCGCCGTGCAGCACATGGAACACTCCGTTGTAATGCTTCGTCTTCTCAATCGCGGCAATGTTGGTTGGCTCTTCAACCACACAAACGAGCCGTTGATTGCGCGTGGCGCTTGTGCAATAAATGCAGGGATCCACATCGGTGATATTGTTGCAGACGGAGCACAGCCGCAGATTCGCTTTCACATCGCGCACAGCTGTCGCCAGCGCCTCGGCATCTTCATCGCTCGATCGCAGAATGTGAAACGCCAGCCGCTGAGCACTTTTCGCACCAATCCCCGGGAGCTTCTTCAGCTCATCAATCAGGCGCGACATCGGCTCGGCAAACTTCGACATGGAATTACTGAATCATTGAACGATCGCGTGAGCGATTGCGGCTTGGTTTGTTAGAGCGAAGTCAAAGACTCAACGTGGGAATCGCTCAATATTTAAATCCCCGGGATTCCCAGCCCACCGAGCATTCCACCCACAGTCGATTGCATCTGTGCGTCAACTTTGCGGCTGGCTTCATTGATCGCCGCCAGAATCAGATCCTGCAGCATTTCGACATCGCCGGACTTTACCGCTTCCGGGTCAATTTTCAGGCCCAGCAGTTGTTTACGGCCATCCATCTTGGCGGTGACGGTGCCGCCCCCTGCGCTGGCTTCGACCACGGTCTCCTGCATTTTCTTCTGCAGCGACTCATACTGCGCCTTCGCCTTCGACATCAGATCTTGTAGATTGAATCCACCCATAAACGTTTATCTCTTCTCTCGATAATCAATCACCGTCCGAATTTCTGCGCCGAATTTCTCGCGCATGCGCTGCACAATCGGATCCTGCTCAGCCCGGTTGCGGCCTCCTGGACCGGGCGTGGACTGTCCCGCTCCGGCAATGCGCGTGTTGCCGTTTTCAGCTACCGTAACGCCCGCAACCACTCGCAATTTGACCGCTCGCCCGAGTGCCCCGCTCGCGGCAGCAATCGCGATCCGTTTCGCTTCCGATCCAAGCGACATATCGACCACGGTTTGTGATTCGGAGATTTTGATAACCAGTTCGTTGCCTTGAATGCTCCATTCCCCGGCAGATAGCATCGACACGAGGATGCGTTGGTTATTACTGGAGAGCGCCTCGAGAACGGCCGCTTGCACTTTCTCGATCTGAGGGGATGTATCGGATGGCAATGACGCGACGGCGCTGTTTTGCGCCTCAGCCCGTGCCGGTGCCGGGGCCGAAGAGACATAACCCGCATTGCTCCGGTCCGGGGCTGCGGAGCCAATAATTACCGGTTCTGTTTGGCTGGCTGCCGTCACAATCCGCGGACCGGGAGACGTCGGTGGCGTCTTATCCTCCTGTCTCGGTGTGCCTTTGCGCGCGGAATCGGCAGCAAATGGAGAAAGATAATTCTGACGCGTACTCGGCGGTTCCGGGCGCCGCACTTCAGTAGACCTCGTCTCAAATCCCCCGCTCGGACCGACAATTGTCGGCCTGCCTGCCGCCCGCTGCGAGGTTGAAGTTTGTGTGGTTGCCGCCTGGCTCAGCAATTGCTCCATCGGCAACAGCTTTTGCGCGTGCGCCATTTTAAGCAGGCCGAGTTCCAGATGAAACCGCTGCTCCTGCTTGTACCCGAGTTCGCCGTGCGTGCGCAGCATGATCTGCAGATGCCGCGTAAGATCTTCTTCGCCGAACCATTCAGCCACACGTCCCACGCGGGCGCGTTCTTCGCTCGAGATCTGCAGCAGAGAAGACTCTTTCCCGGCGACCTTCGCAACCGTTGCGTTCCGCAGGAACCGAACCATCTGTTGCGCGAAATGAATCGGGCTGTGGCCCTCGCTGATCAGATGATCGACTTGAGCAAGCATTTCATTGCTCTTGCCCTCCGAAACCGCCCGCATAACTTCTTCTAAAATATGCGCCGGAGCCGCGCTCACAAGATTGCGAACGGATTCCGCCGTCACCTTGCCGCTGGAAGACGCAATCGCCTGATCGAGAATCGACAGCGCATCGCGCATCGAACCGTCGCCGGCTTCGGCCAGAAGCGCGAGCGCATCGTCGTCCGCTTCGATTTTTTCGCGCGCAAGCAGGTCCCGAAGCTGCGCGACAATCGCGTCGAACTTGACCGCGCGAAAACTGAAGTGCTGGCAGCGCGACCGGATCGTCTGCGGAATGTCCTCCGGTTGCGTGGTCGCCAGCATGAAAACGATATGGTCAGGCGGTTCTTCCAGAGTCTTCAGGAGCGCGTTGAAGGCGGCGTCAGTGATCTGGTGCGCTTCGTCCAGGATGTAAATTTTGAACCGATCGCGCGCCGGGCGATAGCGCGCCGCCTCCCGCAGTTCGCGGATCTCGTCGATTCCACGATTCGTGGCCGCGTCAATTTCAATCACGTCGACCGCGTTCCCCGCGCGAATCTCCGTGCACGATTCGCACACTCCGCACGGTTCTGGCACAGGATGATCTTTCGATCGGCAATTCAACGCCATTGCCAGAATGCGGGCGACGGTTGTTTTTCCAATGCCGCGATGTCCGCTGAAAATGTAGCCATGGGCGGTCCGGCCCTGCTCGATGGCATTTTGGAGCGTGCGAGTGACGTGCTCCTGCCCAATCACCTCAGAGAATTTTTGCGGACGGTATTTTCGAGCCAGGACGGTATAACTCATGAGCCGAAGGTTCGATTATACGAAATGTACCAGAGGCCTGCTGCCCTGCCTCGGCTGTTGGTTCTAAGGACGCCATCGTTGGCGTTGTGTCGGGAAATCCGATGCCTGCGTTGGGAATCCCAACACAGGAACTGTCCAAATCTCCCCTAACTCACTGAAAACTCTATATGGCTTTCCACTTGCATTCTTCCAAGCGGAATTGTTTTCCGGGTGGCAGGGAGGCCACTGAACATGTCGAGTCAAGATTGGACATTCTGGCTCATGATGACCAACTACGCTCTGGCGATGGTCACCGTCATTGCTGTGATCCTGGTCGTCGGCGCCGTGAGTTGGGACATCATCGTGAAGAAAGCGCATCGTGTTCACACGATCGAGACCGTCGACGCGGATTGGGAAGCCCTGCTTCGCAGCCCGCACAGCTTCGACGTCCCTGGTCTGGGGCTGACTATGGCCGATGGCGGCGAAAAGGTCAACGAGCCAAAAGCTTCTGGGAAGGAAGCCAAGAAGGAGTAAGCCATGCCGTGCCCATTCCTCAAGGAAGGCCGCGCGCGATACTGCCACGCTGCTCCAGTGCGCAAGCTGATTCTCGACGGCCCGGGAGTCGCTGGCGGCGGCCGCTGCGCTTCGTCCGATTTCGCGAAATGCGAAATGGTGAGCAAGGCCGAGGCCCGCGGAAACCGCTGCCCACATCTGGAGGAAATTCGCGTGCAGTATTGCGGCGTTTCTTCGGTCACCAAGCTGGTGCCGTTCAGCGACTCGCAAATATCCAGTTGCATGAGCAACAGCTTCCGCTATTGCGATGCATATCTCACGCTGGCGCGGCCGCACCCCTCGACGGCCGGTAATGGCTTGCTGTATTCCGCGAATCATTTCTGGCTCGATGTCGAAGAATCCGGCTTATGCCATATCGGCATAGACGACTTTCTTACTGATATCACCGGCAATATCGACGGAGTCACTTTCATCACGCTGCGCGGCACCCACTGCCCTTCCGTCGCTCTGACCATTCATGGAGTTGATTGGCCCATCAGCTTTCCCAACTCGCTCATGATTCAGAAAATCAACACGCGCGTGCGCAGCGATCCCGCGCGGCTGGCCGCCGATCCCTACGGAGCCGGCTGGCTGTTCGAAGGTTGGGAATTGCCGGGAAAAACCAGCGCCGACCTGGTCTCGGGCCAACAGGCGGCGGCTTGGCAGGCCGAGGAACGTCAGCGGCTGGCGAAAGAAATCCACGAACTGCAACCAGCGGCTTGCGATGGCGGCACGCCCGTCAACGGCGTCGCGCAACTTCTGCCCCGCGAAAACCTGGTCTGCGTGTTGCAGCATTTCTTTTCCAAGCGGGACTGGACTGTGGAGGCATGATCATGTCGCGGAACTCGATCGTCTTCGGATTTGGACTCGCCGTTGCGCTCTTTGCCGGCTGGGTCCTGTTTCCGCGAGCGCTGTATGTGAACCAGCATCAGCCCGTCGAGTTCCGCCACAAGGTCCATGCCGAAAAATCCGGGATTACGGATTGCGCCCAGTGCCACGTCTTTCGCGACGACGGAGAATTCGCCGGATTGCCCTCGAACGACTTCTGCGCCGGATGCCACAGCGACCGCATCGGCACAAGTCCGGCCGAAGCCAAGTTAGTCGACAGCTACATCAAGCCGGGGCGGGAAACGCCATGGCAGGTCTATTCGCGGCAACCGGCCAACGTCTGGTTCTCGCATTCCATCCACGTGCGCCGGGCCGGCCTGACGTGCAATCAATGTCACGGCAACTATGGCGAGTCGGATCAGGTGCGTTTGTATCAAGTCAACCGCATCAGCGGATACAGCCGCGACGTCTGGGGGCACTCGATGTCGCGCCTTGGCCGCGCTCCCGGAGACGGCATGAAGATGAGCGACTGCGAAGATTGCCATCACCGCCGCGGAATCGAAGTCGGATGTCTGGGATGTCACCAATGAAGGAAGGATCATGAAAGTGACACGACGAGATTTGTTCGTATGGGGCGCGGGAGCGGCGGCGGGACTGGTCTTCACTCCCGTCCCGTGGAAGCTCCTCGACGACGTCTCCATATGGAGCCAGAATTGGCCGTGGATTCCGCAACCTCCGCGTGGACCCATCGATTTCAAGCAATCGTTTTGCGCGCTTTGTCCACAAGGCTGCGGATTGAAAGTGAAGATCGCAGCAGGCTGGCCGGTCGGCATTGCGGGCGTGAGCACGAATCCGATAACGCGTGGAGTACTGTGCCCGCTGGCATTTGGAGCGCATCAGCTCAATTGGCATCCCCGGCGAGTGCGCGGAGTTCAGCACAAAGGAGTTCCATCTTCCTGGCAAGATGCTGGCGCGGCTTTCGCAAAAGCGTGCAGCGAAGGGCCAGTAGTCGTCATCGATGGCCAGCCGGGGCGCAGCGCTTCGACCATACTGGCGAGTTTCGCGGAAAAACATGATGGCAGCTACCACGTTGAGATGAATTCGGAAACTCGCGCGCTCGTCCCCTACGAATCCTGGACTGGGGTTTCAGCTTTCGCTCTCGGGTACGATCTGGAAAACGCTCGCACCATCGTGAGTTTCGGCGCTCCGCTGCTCGATGGCTGGGGAATCCCGGGCCGCTTCACTCGCTTATGGGCCGAGCGCGCGGCAGGAATGAGCGACCCGCAGCTTCGCCTGATTCAAATCGAAGATTCTCTTTCCCGCACCGCCAGCCGAGCATGGAAATGGATCAATATCCGCCCCGGTTCGGAAAGCGTTCTGGCTGCCGGATTGGCACGAGCGTTGATCGAAGAAAAACTCGTTCCCGCGCATGGGCCGATGCCGGACATAACTGTTTCCGATGCGGCCGCGCAAGCCGGAACAACGGAGGCTGCAATTCGCGATCTGGTGCATACGATCGCTGAACGCCCGCCGGTGCTCGCAATCGCGAACAACCATAATCCTGAAATCGCTGCGTTGAACGTAGTTCTGGGCGCCGTGGGAGCACACGGGGGAGTCGTCCGCAGATCGAAGCGAACCGGGAAATACATCCCTGCCGAAGCGCAGATTCCCAATGCCCGCGCTGTCTTGATCGATTCCTCCGTGCTTTGGGATTTCGCCCCAGAATCCGACGCCGAAATCTTCCGCTTCGCCGCTTGGGATGGCGGATCACAGAAATCCGACTGGCTGCTGCCCGCGCCCGGATTCCTGGAAGAAGTAACCGACGTTCCTACCGCTCCGACATCCGCAGTCGAAACCTATGCAATCGCGCCTCAACTCTCGAAGCCACAATTTGAAGTCCAGAGCGCAGCGCAGTTTCTGGTCACTATCGATCCCACTCTTCCCACTATAGAGAATGTCATCCATAGTCGCTGCGGATATCTTTTACACCAGCGCCGCGGAACCGTTTACGGGCCGGAGGTTACGGCCGTCGCGAAATTCGATTCAGCGCAGAAGCTGGAAGCAGAACTTTCAAAGGCCTCTATATGGATCGGCGATCCTCCATCTCCCGGTGGGCTCCGCTGCGAATTGAAGCAATGGCCGACTGAGATCGTCTCCGAGAGTCCGCAGAACTGGGCTTCCATATGGAACGCTCCCGTGCTGCCACCGCTGGTGACCAAGCTCTATCGCGAATCCACCCTGCGGGAAGCGCCTGACAGGAGGACCGCATGAGCGCGCGCTATGGCATGGTCATCGATCTCGACCGCTGCACCGGTTGCGGCGCGTGCATGATGGCCTGCGCCTCCGAAAACAATGTCCCGTCGCTGCCGCAAGCCAGTGCTTGCACCGGCCTCACGCCGATGCTGGTGCGCAAAGTTTCGAATGGGCTGCAGGGCAGCGAGCGCCACGAAGCATTCATCCC
>Ga0335074_10015110_pt1 | contig 10839 bp, 9 predicted proteins | sample Lox_Sample_23_FD_206715 | JGI IMG/M metagenome (GOLD analysis project Ga0335074, IMG submission 206715) | Soil microbial communities from Loxahatchee National Wildlife Refuge, Florida, United States - Lox_Sample_2.3 | ecosystem: Environmental > Terrestrial > Soil > Wetlands | place: USA: Florida... | reverse complement strand
TCGCTGCGGTAGCCGATGCTCACCCGGCGCTGGGCCGCGACAGCTGCGACCAGTGCGCTCGCGGTTTCCGTTCCCGGGCGGACAGCCCCGTGGTCCGGCGCGGCGGAGGCATGGCGGCGCATGACGGCGGCCTGTCGGCCGACGTTCTCCGGAAGCACCCGGATGATCTTGCCGAGGGCAGCGCCGACCGGGTCGTCGGCGTCCGCAGCCGCGTGGCTGCCATCGAGCACGGCCATGACCAGGCCAAGCGCCTCGGCGGCGCTGAATACCAGCGGCGGCAGCCGGATGCCGCGGCCGAGCCGGTAGCCGCCGTAGGGCCCAGGGGCGGACTCCACGGGGATGTCTGCCTCGCGCAGGATCGCGATGTAGCGGCGGGCCGCGCGTTCGGTCACGCCGAGTTGCGCCGCGAGCCGGGCGGCGGTGATGCCGGGCTGGACCTGCAGGAGCTCAAGGACCCGCAGCGCCCGCCCGGTGGGGCTGATTTCGGCTGACACCTGAACAGGTTAACCAGGAAGCCGATCGTCCGGAACGCCCCCTACAGTCGGGACTGCTGAAGGATCCGCCGACCGCGGCGAGGGATTCCTGACCCAGCAGAGGCAGCGCTAACCCAGGAGGAGGGCAATGCCGCACACGATCCGGCCGCTCGACGCATCAACGTGGGCCGCCTTCGCCGAACTCGTCGAGCGCAACAACGGGATCTTCGGCGGCTGCTGGTGCATGGCCTATCACCCCGAGGTGTCCCGGACGGACGCGGCGCACAACCGCGCGGAAAAGGAGCGCCGGGTCCGGCAAGGCCGCGCGCATGCCGCGCTCGTCATCGACGAGGACGGCTCCGCGCAGGGCTGGTGCCAATACGGCCGCCCAGGTGAACTGCCGGGCATCAAGCACAAGCGCGAGTACGACAAGACCGCTCCGCCGCCTCCGGACTGGCGGATCACCTGCTTCTTCGTTGACCGGAAGCAACGCGGTCAGGGCATCGCGCGGGCGGCGCTGGAAGGCGCGCTCGACCAGATCGCCCATCTTGGCGGCGGGCGTGTCGAGGCGATCTCCGAGGTGACCGCCGGCCGCCAGGCACAGGGCCGCTTCCTGTTCAGCGCAACGGTCGAGCTTTTCGAGCAGAACGGCTTCACCCGCGTCCGCCAGGTCGGCAAACACGCGTGGATCGTGAGCAGGGTGATAGAGCCCGCCTAAACAGCAGGCTGGCAATCACGCTTCTTTCCGCCCGCGTTCCGCCAGACCTGAGAGTTGAGGTTAGCGACCAGCGCGGACCCTTTACCAAGGTAGACGAAGTCAATTTCGAGCGGGCTTCCTGGCCAGTTCGCAGATGAAACTTACGGTGTCGGTCAGGACGCCGTCCTGGCTGTCGGGGCCGAGGCTGGCTGCGAGGTCGGCGTCGAACGCGGCGGCCTGACTGCCGAGTACCGAGGCCGGGAGGAAGGATGTCGATCTGATGAGCCCGGCTAGCGCGGGCAGGGTCCAGCGGTGCTCGATGGTGAACTCGCGGCTTCCGGCCGGCTCGAATCCGGCCTCTGAGAGCACCAGGGAGTCCGGCCTGCGAACCCGCGCTTCTTCCCAGCCTGCCGGGATCCGGCCTTCTGCGCCAAGCGCGGCCTTCCACCTGTCAAGGACGACAGAGAGGGTTCGCTGCCAGGTTCGCGTACCTGACCAGGGCTGGGAAGACCAGCAAAGCGCCAGGTGCCCGCCCGGCTGAAGCCAGCTCAGGATCAAGCTGGCCGCCAGATCCCTGTCCAGCCGGTGGAAGGCGTTCCCTGCGACGGCCAGCTCGAAGTACCCGGGCTGCGCGTTCAGCGTCTCAGCGCTCGACAGCACGGGCCGCAGGTTCCGCGCCTGCTCGGCGGCGGCCTTGGCCCGGACGACCCTGATCATGTCGGGCTCCTGGTCCACGGCCCACACCTCGGCGAACCAGCGGCGCAGCGGAAAGGCGAGCTGGCCGGTCCCGCAGGCCAGGTCTAACAGCCGCCCGTTTCCTGAGACTCCCGCGCGGCGAACCAGATCCTCGATCATCTCCGCTAGATAAGGCAGGCGATACCGGTCGTAGACGGCCGCCGCCCCCCGGTAGAGGTCCGCCGCGAACGGTGTCTCTTCAGTCATCGGGCATGGCGGGTCGCACCGCCGATCAGCGACCGCGCCCGCGCGGGGCCGACAACGAGATCGTGGAGGTCGCCGTTCACCTCTAGCCGGCCGGATTGCCTGATCCCGCCGATCCTCACCGGCTCGAAGCCAGCCGTCCTGATCAGCCGCTCGACTTCCTCGCCTGCGCGCTCGCCGTCGCTCGCGTAGAAAAGGACCGCAGGCTCGGGTGACCGGTCGCTGGCGGATTCAAGTACCGAGGCCGAAATGGTCCCGAACGCCATGGCCAACTGCGTCCCCGCCGGCAGCCACCCGGCCAGCGCCTCGCCGGAGGACTGCCCCTCAGGCAGGACACGCGAGAGGTTCCCCTGTGCGTCAGCGGTGACCGGATTGCTCGGCACGACGACGAGCTTGCCGGCCAGCGAGCCGGCGATCTCGGCTATGACCCCTTCAAGCACGGTAAACCGCAGGGCGAGGACGACGGCATCGGCGCCATGCAAGGCGTCGCGGTTGTCGAGCGCGGCGACCGTCGTGCCGCCGATCTGCGCGGCCAGCCGTCGTGCTGACTCGCGGTCAGCGCTCGAGAGCCGCAAGGGCTCACCGCCCGCGGCGAGCAGGCGGGCGATAACCGATCCGAGCCCGCCCGTGCCGATAATCGCGGTGGTCATGACCTGTCCGTCACTCCGAATCGCCGGCGCGCGTGCCCGGCGGCCAGTGAGCGGGGTACCAGTCTCCTTCTGGATCCGTGGTCTGTCCCACTTCGATCAGATGACCGTCGGGATCGCGGATGTAGCAGCGCTTCTCGTACTGGTGCTGTTTCGGCGGCGTCAGGAACTGGGCGCCCCGTGCGCTCCATTCCGCGTACAAAGTCTCGATGTCCCTGACCCGGATATTGAGGAAGCTGCTGACCCGGTCGGGATCGCGCGGCGTCTCCAGCGTGACTTCCGGCTTGTCGTCCGTCGGGCCTCCGCCGACATTGATGATGATCCAGCTATTAGCCAGCGCGACATAGGTGACGTCTCCTGAGAAGACGACCCTTCCGCCGAGTACTTCGGTGTAGAAGCGCCGCGAGCGCTCGACATCGTCCGAGACGATGAAGTGAGCTAGCACTATTCCCTCCGGCGGCGGCGGAAGCTCGGCCATCTGGCACCTCCACTAGCTCGGGACTTTGTCCGCGCTCGGTCCCCGCTCACGCCGGGGCCCTGCGGCCATTTTACGGCCGGCTCGCTGGCGGGGCCTGGCCCGGGCCGTGCCGGGGACCGCATCTTTTCTGGAAAATTGCCGGTAAGTACGCCTGTTCCGTTGACCAGGCAGGCCGTCATATCGTCATCGTGATCAGGAACGTGATCAGGAAAGAAGCGCTGTCCTCCTGGCAGGTGACCAGCTGATGATGGATGTCCGCCCGGCAAACGGACATTCGGGTTCGGGTATCACCGTTGGCATTCTCGGTCCCACCGTCGTCGCCTGGGAAGGCCATGAGGTGACGCTGAGCTCGATGGGGGCCGTGCTGGCCCTCATCCTGGCCGTCGCCCCGGGCAACATCGCTACGTCGGGCGACATCCAGCGCAAGGCGTGGCCCGAGCGGGAGCCTGATGGTCAGACCTCGGCCCGGCTGCGCAGCGCTATCCTCGCCATGCGGGAACGGTTCGCGTCCGCCGTGCCCGAGATGCCGCCGAGGGCCGAGTGCCCGCCCTACCGTGCCATCGTTGCCGGATCGGCCGGCTACCAGCTTCCAGCCGTCGAGACCGACGCCGACGTGTTCGCCGATCTGGCCGGCCGGGCCAGGCTCAGCCTGATGCAAGATGATGCCAGGGCCGCCTGGGGGGAAGCGGGCGACGCCCTTCGCCTGTGGCGCGGCAGCCCGTTCGCGGATGCGGGCGGGCGGTCCTTCGCCGTCGGGCCTGCCTTGCGCCTTGAGCAGGCGCGCCTGGCGGTCGAGATGGCGCGCTGCGAGGCAGCGATCATGCTTGGCATGCACCGCGAGATCTTCCCTGATCTCGAGCGGCTTGCCGCCGCCTGGCCGGGTGACTTCGGCATCACCTGCCTGCTCGTCACCGCACTGGCCAGGTGCGGCAGAATCGGCCAGGCCGCCGAGGCCTGCTGCCAGGCACTCAGTCATGCCCGCCAGCACGGCCTCGACGACTCGGCTCACCAGCAACTGCAGTACGACGCGCTGAGCGGGAGCATCCCAGCGGCAGGGCCGCCGTGGCGGCCGTGCCGGTAGCGGCGTCCGCGCCTCACGCCGCGCTCACGACCGGCTCACATGCCCGAGGCGATGATCGGGAAGCAGCCCGGCCGCCGCCGGGAACGAGCAGATCCCGAGGAGAAAGATGATCGGACTTAAAGTGCCCGCCAGGACCGCTGCCGTACTTGGCGGTGTCATGGCCCTGGCCGCCGCCCTCTGTACCACCTTCGCCGCGGTTCCTGCCAGCGCGGCCACCGCGCAATGCGGTTCCCTCTGCACCAGTTTCTATCCGCTGAGCACCGGCACGAGTGACGTGCTCGCGGTCTCGCATCCGTCAGGCACCAGCGCGTCAACCGGCGAGGCCGTTACGATCTCCGCCGCCAGCACCACCAACCAAGGCGAGGACTGGGTGCTGGAAATCCAGGGCACGGTCAGCGACTTCTACGAGGCCGGGCTGATGAGCTCGGCGATGAACATGCACTTCGGCAGCGACGACGTCTACGAGATCGACTACGCGCCCGACGCGACCTGGACCGGTGAGTGCCTCGGAGTCAGCAGCAGCAACGGCAGCGGCTCTGTCACCTTGCAGCCGTGCGGTGAGACAGCCGCCACCTTGTGGGTCGCCGACACCGCCGACCAGAACGGACGTGCGGTACCACTCATCAATGGCAACAACAACAACTTCTCTGCCCCTTACGGCCTGACCGCGTCGTCCGTCGGTACCCAGCTCACCAGCAGCGGCCTGAGAGCCCCCATCAGCTCAAGCTCAGAATGGGGCACGATCGCCGGCGAACTGTAGTCAATGGCCCTCACGTCGGCGGGTACTGTCTTTCCTTAAACAAAGAAGGCAGCCGCGACGTGAGGGTCTCGCATTGGGCGATGACGACAAGGGATTCGGGCAGCGGCTGCGCGCGGCCCGCCTCGCGGCCGGGTTGTCGCAGCACCGGCTGGCGCAGCGCTCCGGGCTGAGCCTTCGCATGATCAGCGACCTGGAACGCGGTCGCACCAGGTGGCCGTACCGTGACTCGGTCAGCCGCATCGCCGACGCACTTGAACTCGACGGCCCCCCGCGTGCGCAATTTGTCGTAGCGGCCGGCCGCCGCCCGGCCGGCCGTACGCCGGGTACGGGCGCACCCAGGCAGCTACCTCCGGCAGTTCCGTATTTCGCGGGGCGGTCCCGCCAGCTCGCAGCCCTCTCGCAACTGCTCGGGCAGCCGGGCGGCGCGGCCGCCATCGCGACGATCGGCGGAATGGCCGGGATAGGCAAGACCGCGCTGGCGGTGCAGTGGGCGCACCAGGTCGCGGCTGACTTCCCCGACGGGCAGCTTTACCTGGACTTGCGCGGCTTCGATCCGTCGGGAACGCCGATGCCGGTCGCCGAAGCTGCGCGGGGGTTCCTGACCGCGCTGGGGGTGCCGGCCGGTCAGCTTCCTTCTGCCGAGCACGCTCAGCTAGGGCTGTACCGTAGCCTGCTCGCCGGCAAGCGCATGCTCGTGCTCCTGGACAACGCTCATGATGTCGCGCAGGTTCGGCCGTTGCTTCCCGGCTCTCCGACCTGCCGGGTGGTGGTCACGAGCCGGAATCAGCTGGCTGGCCTGGCCGCGATCGAGGCTGCCCGGCCAGTGGTGCTTGACCTTCTGACCTGGGACGATGCGCGTGAGGTGCTTGCTGGCAGATTGGGCGAGGCCAAGCTGGCGAGCGATCCTGACGCGGTCGGGCGAATAATCGACGCGAGCGCACGGCTGCCGCTGGCGCTGAGCGTGATCGCGGCCAGGGCCGCGACGCGACCGCATGTGCCGCTCGGGCAGGTACCCGCCGACCTTACCGGCCGGGTGGGCGCGGACCTGCGGGCCGCCTTCTCCTGGTCATACCGTCACCTGGAACCGACGACGGCCAGGGTTTTCAGGTTCGCCAGCCTGCATCCCGCGGCCGAGTTCGGGCCGGCGGCAATCGCGGCCCTGACCGCTCAGCCGGTCGCCGACGCGGAGAGGGAACTCGATGCGCTTGCCGGGGTCTGCATGATCAATCGCGCCGGGCCGAACCGGTATGCCCTGCATGAACTGCTCGGCGCTTACGCGGCCGAGCTGGCGAGCGAGCACGACCGCGCCGCCGATCAGCGGGCAGCGCTGGCCAGGCTGCTCAACTACTACTTGAGGAAACCTCCAACGGGATTACGGTGATGCCGCCGAGTTTCTGCCTGATCTGACTGGCTCTCGGGTGCGAAAGCTCGGTGAGTATCGTGAGCGCCTGACGCCACGCCTGCCTTGCCTGATCAGCTTCGCCTGCGGCGAGCCAGGCGTCGCCCAGATGGCTGAGAGTGTCCGCCGTGAGGAACTTGATCCCGATAAGCCCGAATAGTTCGGCACCGCGCCGGTAATTCGCGATCGCCTGGTCAAAGTCACCGAGCCGGAGATACACCAGGCCCAGGCTGTCCCAGGTGCTCGCTTCTAGCCCCGGATGGCTTACCTGGTATCTCAGCATGTGCATCGCCTGGGAGCAGTATCTGAGTGCCTGGTCAAGATCCCCGAGCCTGGCATAGTCATAGCCGATGTTGTTGCATGCCTTCGCCAGCAGCGGCTGATGGCCGACCGCCTGGGCGAGGTCCCGTGCCCGCAGCGCGCTCGCCAGCGAGCGGTCAATCTGCCCGTCGATGTCATACAGGACGCTGAAATGCAGATGCACCCTGGCTTCCTCGGCAAGGTCGCCTGTCCTGGCAAGCAGGCCGAGAGCACGATTCAGGTGAGCCACGGCGAGGTCAGTGTCCCCGACCCGCTGATTCACGCGGCTGAGCAGGCGATGCGCCCGAGCCTGACCGACCATGTCGTCCTGACGTTGCGCGCACTCCAGCGCGAGATGCTCAACGGCGTTAAGTTCATGCCAGCGACCGCTGAGGTCGAAGAAGGGCGCCATCGCGTGCGGGAGCTGGCTGGCGTACTCGTCATATCCGGCGCCGGCTGCCTGCCTGGTCACGGCGACAAGTACCTGGTGCTCCTCGCTGAACCACGACATGGCGTGCTCGTAGGTCGTGACTACCTCAGGTACCGCACCTGGCCGTGCCGCAGTGGCCGGCGGGCTGTCTTCTGCGGGATCGATGAGGTGAGCGGTCGAGACCGCCGTATGCAGGTAATGGTCGAGCATCCGGCCGGTCGCCGCTTCCAGTTCCGCCTCTTCGCAGGTCGCTTGCGCTTGCTCGGCCGCATAGAGCCTGAGCAGGTCGTGCAGCTTGTACCGGCGAGGCCGGTGCTCGGTGATCAGGCTCGCCTGGGCCAGCTCACGGAGCGCCGCCTTGACCCGGCCCGCTGGCAGCCCGGCCAGGCTGGCCGCGGCCGGTGCCGCGAAGTCAGGTCCCGGGTGCAAGGACAGCAAATGCAGCAGCCTCCCGGCGTCGGCACTGAGCTGCCTGCATGACCAGGAAAACACCGAGCGCACGTCGGTGACCGAGTCGCCGAGGTCCAGCGCGTCGAGCCGCCTTCCTTCATCGGTCAGCTCGGTGACCAGGACCGACAGCGGCCATCCCGACACGGCGGCCCTGGCTGCCACGATGACAAGTGCCAGCGGCAGTCGCGCGCACAGCGCGATCAGGTCAAGTACCGCCTGCGGCTCTTCGCGAACCCGGTCAGCTCCGAGCCTGGCTGTCAGCAGCTGCTCGGCCTCAGGCCCGCTGAGTACATCAAGGTTAAGCAGCCTGGCGCCTTCGCCCACCGCCAGGTCGGTGAGCTGCGCGCGGCTCGTGATGACGGCCGAGCAACCGACCGCATCCGGAAGCAGCGCCCTGACCTGCGCGGCGTCCCTCGCGTTATCGATCTGGACCAGTACTCGGCGGCCGGTGAGCATCCGCCTGTACAGCGCCGACCGGTCTTCCAGGCTCGCCGGGATCAGTTTCGGCGCGACGCCGAGAGCGAGGAGAAACCCGGTAAGCGCCTCAGCGACATCAGCTCGCTGGCCAGCCAGGTCATCACCGCCGAGGCTGACGTGAAGCTGGCCGTCGGGGAATTCGCCCGCGACCCGGTGGGCCCAGTGGATTGCCAGTGCGCTCTTGCCGACCCCAGCCATCCCGCCGATCGCGAACACCGCCGCACCGGAGGTATCGTTCCTCGCCCGTTCCAGCCACTGGTCAAGCCGCGCTACCTCCGCCAGGCGGCCGGCGAACGGCGCCACCGCGGGCGGAAGCTGCCTGGGCACTACTGTGGCACGTGGTTCGGGATATCGGCCAGGCAGGAACCTGGCCCGCAGTTCACCGGCCGCCTCCTCTGACAGGCCGAGCGCTTTCGCGACCACCTGCAGCGACCTCGGGTGCGGCCGGCGCACGCGGTCGCTCTCCAGGTTGCTGATCGTCCTGGTCGCCAGTCCCGCTCGCTCGGCCAGTTCTTCCTGCGTCAACCCCGCGGCTTCCCTGAGCTGCCTTAGCCACGCACCAGGTAGCTCACTCATGGCCGTCTAGTTCGCCGCCCAGAGCCACCGCTGGTTGTCTCCGCTGTTGCAGGACTCGATCACCAGGGGAGCGCCGGAATTGCTGTTGCCGTCATCGCTAAGGCATGCACTCGAACCCGACGACGGGTTCTCGCCGTCGACGGCGAGCAGGTACTGCGTGGTCTGCGGTCCGACGCCGGTAAGCCCGTAGTCCTCATATTCCGTCGAATAGCAGTTCCAGATCTGCTGCTGGGTTCCGCTGCCGTTAGTGCCGTAAGGATCGTTCAGGCACTCGTAGTTGTTCTGGACTATCCAGCTGACACCCGGGCCGCCGTAGCCAGAAACCACGTACCATGACTGGCCCGCGCTATTGGGATCGCAGTTGTTGAGCACAACCTTGACCCCGTTACCGCTCTGGCTGTTATCGCTCCAGCACTTACCCCCGCCAACGTCGCTCACGGTGCAGTACCCCTCGTTGTGACAGCCCGTGACAAGCGGGATCGCCTTTCCGTCACCCTTGAGGGCGAAGCTGGTGCTCAGCGCATAGACGGACCGGTGCCCCACGCGTATCCACTGCCCCTTGCACGGGACATGCACGGTCGCGCAGAATTTCCGCAGCGAGGCGGAGACCGGGCTGGTGACGTGAGCCGCTCCGGCTGGCGCCGCGAGAGCGGATGCCTGGGGCGCGATCAGCAGCGCCAGGCTGGCGAGCATTCCGGCAAACAGTAAGCGACTAGTCCTGGCATAGCGCACGACATGCTCTTTTCCGTCTCATCCGGGCATACCTTATTTAGGGTATACCCGGATCCGCGCCAAATACAGTATGGCGAAGTCAGGGGCGGCCGGCCGGTGCGCCGCGCGGGTTCCTGCGCGCTCCGCTGGGCTGGCGTGTCCCGGCTGGCTGACGTGCTCCGCCAGGCTGACGTGGGCGACCGGACTGAAGGCCTGCTTGTGCGCGTCTGCCCGGGCGATCGGACTGGCCGCTTGCCCGGCTGCGCTCGCCAGCTTGCTGGCGCCTGACACGCGGCGGCGCATCGGCCGGACGGGGCCTGGCCGAGACCGCGGGCGGGGGCGGCACCGGTGTGCCGGTGCTCGCGATCTGCGCCACGGCCGGGTGACTAGCCGTCACGTCACTGTGCCTGGCCGGCTTCACGCCTGCCGCGTCTTGCAGGAGCTCAAGGTGCCGCACCTCGTCGCGTCGCGCCAGCGCCACGACCAGCCCGGTCGCGCCGGCCCGCGCGGTTCGGCCTGAGCGGTGCAGGTAGTCCTTGTGATCGCGCGGCAGGTCGAAGTGGACGACGAGCTCGACGCCGTCGACGTGGATCCCGCGAGCGGCGACATCGGTCGCGACCAGGACCCTCGGATGGCCGGCGGCGAAGGCGCCGAGTGCACGCTGGCGCTGACTCTGGTTCCGGTCTCCGTGTATCGCCGCCGCCGGTACCCCCGCACGCGACAACTGCTGAGCGAGCCGGTCAGCTCCGTGCTTGGTACGGACGAAGAACAGCGTCCTTGACGGCCGGCCTGCTAGCGCGGAGGCGACCGCCAGCTTCTCGGCCGTATCGACTGCCAGCGTGACGTGCTCGGCCGCTCCGGCCGCGAGAGCCTGCGGTTCCACCGCGTGCAGTACAGGATCGGCAAGATAGGTCCGCACTAGCTGGTCAACGCCGCGGTCAAGGGTGGCAGAAAAGAACAGCCGCTGACCGCCGGCCGGGGTGAGGTCAAGTATTTGGGTGACGGACGGCAGGAATCCCAGATCGGCCATGTGATCAGCTTCGTCGAGCACCGTTACCTCGACGTCGGCCAGCGAGCACGCTTTCCGGTCAAGCAGGTCGATCAGGCGACCTGGAGTGGCGACCACGATATCGACGCCCCTTTGCAGCCGGTCAATCTGGCGCACGATGGAAACCCCGCCGTAGACGGTGGTAACCAGAAGGCCCAGACTGCGCCCGAGCGGCCTGAGAACCTCAGCGACCTGCTCGGCAAGTTCGCGGGTCGGGACCAGCACCAGCCCGCGCGGCGACCTCGCGCGCGGGCGGCCCTGCATCGCTGCTAGCCGGCTGATCATTGGCAGGCCGAAGGCAAGGGTCTTGCCCGACCCGGTTTCAGCCCGGCCGAGCACATCCCGGCCGGCCATGGCGTCGGGCAGGGCACGG
>Ga0335074_10015109_pt1 | contig 10839 bp, 9 predicted proteins | sample Lox_Sample_23_FD_206715 | JGI IMG/M metagenome (GOLD analysis project Ga0335074, IMG submission 206715) | Soil microbial communities from Loxahatchee National Wildlife Refuge, Florida, United States - Lox_Sample_2.3 | ecosystem: Environmental > Terrestrial > Soil > Wetlands | place: USA: Florida... | reverse complement strand
GGTGCTTCGGGTTGCCCAGATGGCCCGACGCCGCGGCCAGATCGCTCGGCCCGATGAATATGCCGTCAACGCCTTCCACCGCGGCAACCGCTTCGATCTCCTTGAGCGCGTCCCTGGTTTCCAGCTGCACCAGCACGCAGGTGTCGAGATGCGCGTTGTTGTGGTAATTCTCAACGCGTCCGTAATCGTTGGCGCGCGGCACCACGGCCACGCCCCGCACTCCCCGCGGCGGATAGCGTGCGGCAGCAACCGCCCTTCGCGCTTCCTCGGCATTCTGCACAAAAGGAATCAGCAGCGACCGCGCCCCCACGTCGAGCGCCCGCTTGATCGTAACCATGTCGTTCCACGGTACGCGAAATACCGGCTCCGCCATGCCGCCTCGCATCGCCTGCAACTGCGGCAGCAGCGTCGTGATGTCGTTCGGCGCGTGCTCGCCGTCGATCACGATCCAATCGAAACCCGCGCCTGCCAGAATCTCCGCGGCCATGGCGCTCGCCAGGCTGCACCACAAACCAACCTGCCGCTCCTGTTTCGCCAGTGCCTGCTTGAATGCATTGCGCGGCAAATGTCCGGGCCATTCCGGCATGGTTTTGGTCTCCTTTCGCGATTGTAAGGGCATCCTCTCTTCCCCCATGGCGCGCCACCACGGCAAAAGGATGGCGCGGCAAAGGCTTACGCCGCGGGCTTGGGAATCTCCAGCCGTTTGATTTCGCCCACGATCGGACCGTAACTGACGATGGCGCAAAACGCGATGAATGCCACAAAGACCAGCGCGCCGTTATACGAGTTGGTCTTCGCCACGATGGCGCCGATAATCAGCGGCGTCGTGATGCCGGCCAGGTTGCCGCACAGGTTGAAGAGCGCGCCGTTCATGCCCACCATGCCTCTTGGCGAAGTGTCGGAGACCACCGTCCATCCCAGCGCCCCGATTCCCTTGCCGAAAAACGAAAGCGACATGAAAAAAAGCATCACGCTCTGCGAAGCCGCATAGTTGCACGCCATGATGGTCATCGACATCGCCATGCCGGCCATGATGGGCAGCTTGCGCGCAAAACTCAGCGAGTGGCCGCGCTGCAATAGCCGGTCCGAGATGACGCCGCCCAGCACTCCCCCCACTCCCCCGCAAAGTCCCGGCACCGCGGCGGCAATGCCGACCTGCAGCACCGCCATGTGCCGCGCCTGCGCCAGGTACAGCGGAAACCACGTCAGGAAAAACCACGTCAGCGTGTTGATGCAGTACTGGCCCAGGTAGACGCCCACCAGCATGCGATAGCTCAAAAGCAGCTTCACCGTCGGCCACGTCAACGTGTTCTTCTTGATCCCCGCGGCCGTGTCCGTATTCACCAGCCCGCCGCCACGCTCGATCATGGCCATCTCCGCCTGCGAGATCCGCGGATGTTCCTTTACCCCGCAGATGGTCCTGTTCACCACCACCGTGAGCGCGGCGCCCAGCGCCCCCATAAACCAGAAGCAGCTCCGCCAGCCCCACCCGTGAATGAGCCAGCCGAAGATGGGCGCAAAAACAGGCAATGCGAAATATTGCGCCGAGTTGAAGAGCGCCGACGCGCGCCCGCGCTCCGGCATGGGAAACCATGCCGCCACAATGCGCGCATTTCCCGGGAACACCGGCGACTGAAAAAGCCCCGCGGCAATCCGCAAAATAAAGATCGCCGTGAATGCGGCGCTGGCGGCAAAGTCGCCGGCAAACGCCGTCAGAAACGCGCACACCGACCATCCCGCGATGGCCAATCCATAAACCCGCTTCGATCCAAACCTGTCCAGCAGCCCGCCCGATGGCAGTTGCCCCAGCGCATACGCCCATCCGAAAGCGGAGAGCAGATAGCCCATCCTCGCCGTGGTCAGGTCCAGCGATCTGGGCATTGACGAAACCGCCTGCGACAGCGCCGAGCGATCGGCAAAACTGAAGCAGCTCACGGCAAACAGGATGGTGACGATGAAGTAACGGACGTGCGTTTTGCGCTTGGGAACCAAGATTTACCTCATCGCTTCGCACGGCGCCGTCTGATCGCCAGGCTTCATATCGCCAGGCTTCATATCGCCCGCGCCGCTGCGGCAAGGCCCGCTGCGCCAAGCCACTGTCCGCGCTTCACCATCGTTCTCCGTCCGCGCCGCCGGTCCCGCTTACTTGCCCATGATCAGCGGCGCGCCGGCAATCTTCAGATGCACGCGATAGATGCTGCTCGTGGCCGTGATGTACAGCGTCTTGCGGTCCGGTCCCGCCCATGTCATATTCGACACGCGTTCCGGCATCAAAATCGTTCCCAGGGCCTTGCCTTCCGGAGAAATGATCCACACGCCGCCCGGTCCCGCGCTGTAAAGATTGCCTTCCACGTCAACCTTCATGCCGTCAGGCCCGCCGGGGCGCGGATCCGCCGTCGCATCGTAAAGCAGCTTGGGCTCGGCCAGCGTGCCGTCCGGCTGCACCCGGTATCGCATCCAGATCTTCTTCGGCTCGCTGTTGTCCACATACAGATACTTCTCGTCGGGCGAAAAGGCAATGCCGTTGGGCCGCGTCAAATCGCTCACCAGCAGTTGCAGCTCGGCCCGCGCCGGCGCCGCGCCCGGCTTCTGCTCCTGCGCCCGCGGAATGCGATAAACTCCGTTCACTTTTAGCTGCTTCTCGGCATCGTTGTCGTTCTGCGTCCGCAGGCCGTACGGCGGATCGGTGAAGTAGAGCGAACCATCGGAACGGTAAACCAGGTCGTTGGGACTGTTGAGCCGCTTGCCCAGATACTTGTCCGCAAGAATCGTAACCGGCCCCTTGGCATCGAGCTTTTCAAAGCGAAACACGTCGCGCTGCGCGTGCCCCGCAACCGTCAGGCGCCCCCGCTCATCAAGCGTCATGCCGTTGGTTCCGGGCTCGCGGCCGTAGGCATCGCTGCCCTTGTAGCCGCTCGGCTGCAAAAAAATACTCACGCCCTTCCCCGGCGTCCAGCGCCGGATGCTGTTTGACGGGATCTCGGCGAAAAACAGGCTGCCGTCCAGCCACACCGGGCCCTCCACCCACGTAAATCCGGTGGCGATGCGCTCCAGCGTCGCGCCCGGCGGTACGATGCGGTCGATTGACGCATCCAGGCGATCCACTTCGAGCGGCGATGAGTCCAGCACGCCGTCCCCCGCGCCTTGCGCCGGGTTTTCCCCAGCGGCAACCCGCCCGCCGCCGGCGAAAAATGCCCCGGGACTGGCGAACAAAAGCATCGTAAGCAGCCAAACTGATTTCTTCTGATTCATGGTCTCTTCCTGAAAGGTGATTGGCGCGGCCGTCAGTCACAGCAGGCCCGGCCCGCGCCGCGCGCGGCTTTCTCCGTCCGGCGCATTCATCTTTCGCTGCGCGCCGCACGCGTGTCAAGAAACTCGGCCCTCCGCCCACTGTCCACCGTCCACCGCTCACCATCCACCGGCCACCGGCGTGCAAAACGCCGGTGGGCAGGCTTACAATCCTAGTTGGCTATGGCGAAAAACAACGAAGCCACGTTTGACGTTGCATGCCCCGATTGCGGAGCGATCCTCAAGATCGACGCCCAAAGCGGCGTCCTGGTCAGTCACACCTCTGCGCCGCGCAAACGCATGTTCGAAGACCTTGAAACCGCCGCCAAGGCCATGCGCGAGCACGGCGAGCGCACCGAATCGATCTTCCGCCAAAGCGTCGACGCCGAAAAAAATAAAGTTGACCTGCTTGAAAAACGCTTTGCCGAGGCGCTGCGCAAGGCAAAAGATGCCCCTCCCGAAGAGGGCAAACCGCTGCGCGAAATCGATCTGGATTGAACCTCGTTCCTGAATTGCCCGCCCTTCCCTGCCTTGCCCGTCCATCCCGGCCTGCCCGTCCTTCCGAAATCGCTCCTTTGCACCATTCCACTACCCGTCAAACTCGACGCTCGGCATCCTTTCGAGCCATACTTGATACGCAACAGGGTTTCCGCGCCGTCTTGCCGTGGCGCAGAAGATGAGGAGAAATGTATGGTGGTTGTGCCCCTGACCAAACCTGCAAATGAACTGAGCGAGGCGCCCGTGCCCCGGAAATGCGAAGACCTCAACTGGCTGAAATATGCCGCGGCGGGCACGCTGGCTGCCAGCGGCGCGCTGCTCATCACCGGCAATCGCCGCGCCGGCCTCATCGCTGCCGCCTCCGGCGCCGTTCTCGCCATGCTCGACCAGCAGGAGGTGGTGCGCGCCTGGTGGAATATGCTGCCCGGTTTTCTCGAAGAGCTGCAAACCACCCTGGGCAAGGCCCAGACCGCCGTCCAGGACCTCTCCACGCAGGGCCAGAAGTTGCGCGAAGTTTTTAACCGGTAGCGGCGCCGCTCCCTCGCCCTGCCGCTCCTCTTCCGCTTGGTTAATTCTGCCGCTCGATCAGGTAGCGCGCAATGCCCTTCAATCCATCCGCCCGGCTGCCGTACGGCGCCAGCGCGTCAAATGCTTCGTCGATCAGCTGCGCCGCATCGCGGCGGCTTTGCTCAATCCCATACACCGCGGGCCAGGTGGCCTTCTCCGTCGCCAGATCCTTGCCCGCCGTCTTGCCCAGCGTCGCCGAGTCTGCCGTCACGTCAAGAATGTCATCGGCAATCTGAAACGCCAGGCCCGCCTTGCGTCCGAAGCGGTCCAGCCGCGCCGCGTCGTCTTCCCCCGCGCCCGCATACACTCCGCCCGTCACCACGCTCACCCTGATCAGCGCGCCCGTCTTGGCGCGATGAATGGCTTCCACCAGCTCCGGCGTCGGCTTCAGGTGCTCGCTTTCCAGGTCCAGCACCTGCCCCCCAATCATCCCGTCGACCGTGCCCACGGCATTCGCCATCAGCCCGATGATCTTCACCGTGGCCGCCGGCGGGCAGTCAAGACCGGCCAGCACTTCAAACGCGCGCGTCTGCAGCGCATCGCCCGCCAGAATCGCAATCGCTTCGCCGAATGCCACATGGCATGTCGGCTTGCCGCGGCGCAAATCGTCATTGTCCAGCGCGGGCAGGTCGTCGTGGATCAGCGAGTAAGTATGCAGCATCTCGATCGCCGCTCCCAGCCGCTCGATCCCTTCGGGCACCGTGCCCGCGATCGTCGCGCCCGCCTGCATGGCCAGCACCGGCCTGAGCCGCTTGCCTCCCGCAAACACTGAGTGGCGCATGGCCCCGTGAATCGACGCCGGCACCGTCTCCGCGCCGGGAATCAGCTCTTCCAGCGCGCGGTCCGTCAGCTCCGCGCCCTCCTGGATCAGCGATTTTACGTCGATTGCCATTTCTTTCATGTTAGACGACCTCTCGCGCAGCGGCGTTCACACAACCATACACCGGTGACGAGCAGCACACTCAGCCCGGAAATCCAGCGGCCGCCCACCACATCGCGCGTGATCGCCCAGTCCGCAATCAGGTTGACTGTGCCAGCCGCAACAGGAACGGTGATGAGCCCATCGTCGCGCAGGGGCAGGTCGCGAACCGGCTGGTGATTGACAATGACATTCCATGCCGGGTAGCGCGTCAGTCGCAGGACCAGGTATCCGCGTTGCGGAATCCGGGCGAGGATCCATCGGTTCTCCGGACCGGTGCTTTGCGCAAACGCGTACGTCGCCAGGCAACTCTGCTGATCGGGACTCCACACCGGGCTGGCATCCGCATCGTCCGGGTCGGGCTTGCCCAGCACCACCGATGGATCGCTCACCAGGCACGCATCGGGCAGCCCCGTGGCAATCTGCGAAATGTCGGCATGCGGCGGCGCGTACTCGTCCATGCCCTCGAATCCCGCGCCGTCGCGATAGTCGGCCAGCGTCGACCGAACCGTGTCTTCGGGATAACAGACCTGAAAGAAATAGCTCCCGGCAAAAACCGTGGCTGCCGCGAACCATCCGCCGCACGCGGCCAGAACCGCGATGCGCGCGCGCCGCGCCCTCGGCCAGATCGCCGCCACAAAGAAAATCGCCATCGGCGCTTCCACTGCCTCGAGCCAGCGCCAGGGATACTGCAAAAAACGCATCTCAGGCAACAGGTTCCAGAGCGGCCGCGAGATGGGAAATGAAAAGAACAGCGCCACAATCGGAATCGCCGCCAGCGCCAGTGACCATGCGCGTGTCCCGCCGCTCATCTGACCGGGCAGCGTGCCGCGCCGCCGGCAAACCACCACCGCCGCCAGCGCCACCGCAATCATCGTCACCGCAATCCACGAGGCCTGGTGATTGATCTGGTCGTGCAGCGCCAGGGCCGGATTGGCATTGTGCGCGAACAGCCAGTTGTTCTCGAAGTTGTAGCCGGGATCCTGTGTGGCCTGCTTCACGTCGACCCAGTTGCGCTCCATCGCCGCGGGGAACCAGTAGAGCCCGGCCACTCCCAGTCCCAGTCCCGCTGCAACCGCCGCGCGCAACATCGGCGCAAGCGATTTTCGTGCCACCGCGGCCACCAGCGCCACCCCGGCCAGCAAATACATCGCAATCACTGCCAGCGGCAGATTCGAGAGCCAGCAGGCTGCCAGCGCCATGGCCAGCGGCGCAGTCGATCCGTCAAACGCTCGGCTGAACATCCCGATTGGGTGCCCCCGGTCCCTCGCCTCTGCGGACCCGGCGCCGATACTCAAGCCGCGCTCCCGCAGCGCAAACAATAGCAACAGCGGCAGCCACACTCCCCCCGCGAACTCGGGAAACGCTGCCCGCTCGTATCCGGTAAACAACGCGAATCCCGAGAACATCGCCACGCAGCCGGCCAGCGTGGCCGGCAGATCGTCAAGCGCTTCCATCGCCAGCGCGCGCGTCGCCAGTCCCGTGCCCGCCAGCGTAAGAAACGTCATCGCGATCGGCGCGAAGCTCCACGGAAAGATCAGCCCCAGCAGCGCGCCCAGCATCCAGGTCAGCGGCGGATAGAAGACGAAGCGCGGCTCGCCGGCGCCGTAGTTCGCGCTCGGCGTCCAGTGTGGATACGGGATGCCGTGCTTCCAGGCATTCACGCAATCCAGCCACGACACCAGGTGAACATCAAAGTCGTGGCCGCACGAGTTGCCGCGAATCAGCTGGGGCGCGATGGCGAGAATCGCGGCGAGCAGAATGATGACCGGGCCCGTCCAGGACCGCCGCATGCTCACGCCGCGCCGCGGCATCTCTGACCACTGACCACTGCTCACTGACAACTTGCTTCTCATGGCTTCAGCCGCAGCGTGTGGCTGGTCTGCGCTGCTACCGCTTCCGGCGTAAACGGCAGCGCAAACGTCGTTCCGTTATACCAGGCGTTCCACTGGTCCCTGAAGTACGGGCTCAACGCATTGCCGCTCTCGCCGAGCACGATGTTCTCCGTCGATCCGTCCACGTCGCTCCAGTCCATGGTGAATCGCTGCGATGGCCCCATCGACCGGTCAACCTGCTTCACCGTGGTCTTGTCGCCGCTCAGCGGCCACGGCCCCTCGTCGGCCACGCGTCCCACAAACGGCAGAAAGCGCGACAGCGGATGATCCAGCTCCACCACGTGCCAGCTCCCGTACCTCCAGTCGGCCACGTCGCCTGGGGCATCGCCGTCGTGCATCGCCTTCTTCACCGCCGCCGTCAGCAGCTCGTCCCAGTTCTTGTACCCCTTGGGCAGCCACTCCGCCCTGGCGTGCATCACGATCTCTTCCTCGGCAAACTGCGACTCGCCCCAATGGTAGTCGCGGGCCAGCTTGCCCAGCTTGGGCTCCAGAATCATCGGCCACAGCGCCGCGCGCGTCTGGGTCACCAGCGAAGCCGCCGCCGAATCCGTCGTCAGCCTCCCATCCCAGCTCCGCATCAGGTCCGCCGCCTTGCGCAGTTGCGCGTCCGCGCCCGCCGTGTGATCGATGGCGTAGGCGAATCGATGGCCCATCTCCTGGTCCACTTCACTGTAGATATCGGTCTGCGTCTGGAGCATGTCCTTCGCCGTAAGACCATCCCGGCCGTCGAGCAACTTGTAAATCCGCTCCACGCGATATGGATCCATCCATTCGTCGGTGAGCGGGTAAGGCCACTTGTCGCTCGTCACCCGCGAGTTGGCCGTAGCCAGAAAACCCGATGGCGGATCGAACGCGTTCGGCATCTGGTCGAAGGCAATATATCCCTGCCACTCGTGCGCCCCGTCGCCGATGGGCACATCCACCAGTCCCCCAGGCCGCATCGGCACCCGGCCAATCGCGTGATACGCAATGTGTCCCTGGTCATCGGCATAAACCAGATTCTGCGTGGGCCAGTACCAGTTTTGCATCGCCGCCGAAAACTCCGCCCAGTTCTGCGCCGTGTCCATCTCGTACAGCGGAATCGAGTGCGGCGCCGGATCGTAGAGCGTCCACTTCAGCGCGATCGGCGCATCGCCGGCCGCCAGAATCGGGTTCATCAGCGGCCCGTGCTCCGTCGACTCCACATCCACCGCCTCATCCTTGCCCCCGCGCACATGAATGATCTCCTCGTCGTGGGTCAGCGCGTGCCACGCGCCATCCCTGCCCTGGTAGTTCCCCTTGCCGTCCAGCTTTTCGTAGTAGAGATCCTGCACGTCGGCCAGCAGCGCGGTGAATCCCCACGCCACATGCTCGTTATGGCCGGCAATCACAAATGGCATTCCGGGCAGCGCCACTCCCGCCACGTGAATGCCCGGCGCGCGCAACTCCGCCATGTACCAGATATTCGGCACCGTCAGGTCAAGGTGCATGTCGTTTGCCAGAAGCGGCTTTCCGCTCGCCGTGTGGCTGCCCGCCACAACCCAGTTGTTCGACCCCGCGCGGCACTCGCGGCACAACGGCTCGCCCTCGAGCGCCGTCACCCCGCGCCAATCCACCGCTGCAGCGCCCCCTTGCAGTCCCGCACCTCCGTTCGGCGCCAACTGCGTCTCGGTGTTTTCCTCATCGTCTTCGTCATCGTTCTTCTTCGGCGCTGCCGGCAGCGGCTGCGGCACGCTCAGGTCCACGCGCACTCCCGTCGGCGGATGGTCGCGCCACGAGCCCACCGGATAGAGATCCGCTTCGAGGCGCGCATCCTTGAGCGCCGCCGCAACTCGCGCGCGGTCGAACTTGTCCTGCGCATGCCCATCGAGCAGCTGCACCATCGAGAGGCCCACGCTCACTGAATCCACGCCCCGCCAGGGTTGGGGACGATACATCAGCAGGCGAAACTCCGGCGGCAGCGAGTCACCGGCTTCAGCCTGCGCAATGGATTGGTTCACGCCGCGCGCATAGTCGTCGAGCCGCGCCCGGTCGGCAGGCGAAAGCGTCGCGTAGATGCGCTCGGCCGTCACGCGAATCTCCAGCACCCGCTCCAGTTTGTCGTGCTCCAGCGCCGCGTGCCCAAACACTTCGGCCAGCTCGCCCGTGGCCGCGCGGCGCATCAGGTCCATCTGCCACAAGCGATCCTGCGCCGTCACGTATCCCTGCGCCACCAGCAGATCGTCCAGCGTCGCCGCATCGATGTGCGGCACGCCGTGCGCATCGCGCCGGACCGTCACCGGCGCTGAAAGTCCGGCCACATGCGCATCCCCGTCCAGTTGCGGCAGAGCGGCAAGCGTCACCGAGCGCAGCCACAGCACTCCGGCCGCGACAGCCAGCGCCAGCAGCACCACCAGGCCGCAGACCAACCACAATACAATCCGCACCCAGCCGCGTTTGCGCTTGCGGCGCGGCAGGTTTCCGGCGGAGTTCGGCACAGATTCGGTTGGGGGCGACTCGGGCATCGGTCGACTGTCGCTTTTCAGGATCTTGCTGCTTGATCGCGCTCTGGTCCAGAATACGCTGGCGCGCCCGACCGTCCCTAGCTCGTGCCTGACTGAGAAGCCGCTCGCGCCAACTCAGCCTCAATCACCTGTTCCAGCGGCGGCAAGGCAAACCGCACGGTATCCCAAACCATTTTGGGAACGACATCTTCATAATCGTGGCGGAAGACGTTGCCCGCGCCGGCGATGCTTTTCCACGGGAGGTTTGGGTGACGGGCCTTCAGATCCTCGGGCAGTCGCCGGGATGCCTCGGAGACGACCTCGAGGCAGCGAATCACGGCAAATACTGTGCGCTCGTCGTTCTGGAATGCCGCAAAATCGACCCCGGCAACGAATTCCCTGGCGAGCCGGGTGTGGCGGCGAATATCGAGTAGCACCGCCTCAACCTCAGAAGGCATAAATGGCTTCCGCGATCGCAACCGGCTTCAGGCCAGGTTTCAATCCCTCGCGATTCACGACATCGACGGGTTGGTCGAATAAGCCCGCGATGTATTCCTTCAGCGCGGCGTAGTCAAAGACCGTCATCCGCGCTGCGGGATCCAACTCAATCAGGATGTCCGTATCGCTCCCCGGGTGCTGATCGCCACGGGCTCGCGAGCCGAACAGAGCGGCATGCGAGACACCGCGCTGGCGAAGGGATGCCTCATGCGCCTGCAACCGGCCAAGAATCTCTTCCTTCCCCATGGAATCAACACCCCTCGCTCGAGGATACGCCTGTTACGGAATCGGCGGAAACTCCCGGTGGCACGCGGCAACGAGCGTTCGGTTGAAGGCCTCCGCTGGCGGTATCCCAGCCTCCTCCTGGCTGCTCATCCAAAAACTGTAATCCGCAGCAGTAAAGCCCGGTAGCGTCCAGCACTTTTTCACGGCAATGTCTTTCCTTGGCTCGCTTGGACGGTGAAGCGACTCAAAAAGCAGCGAAGCTAGACCAATGACCGTGTACGGACCATCACAACGTAACCGACGGGAATGACGACGCAACCGCCCGCCATCAGATCCGTCGCGACTGCTAAGCGAATTGCCTGGCCCTTCCTCGCAGTGAAAGAGGAGATCGTCTCCAGCAGTACCAGGTTCAGCTGAGTACCCTTCGGTAACGAAACCAGCACCGGTTTTGACAATGGCCTCGTATGCTGCGCCACCAGCAGTGGCG
>Ga0335074_10015108_pt1 | contig 10839 bp, 12 predicted proteins | sample Lox_Sample_23_FD_206715 | JGI IMG/M metagenome (GOLD analysis project Ga0335074, IMG submission 206715) | Soil microbial communities from Loxahatchee National Wildlife Refuge, Florida, United States - Lox_Sample_2.3 | ecosystem: Environmental > Terrestrial > Soil > Wetlands | place: USA... | reverse complement strand
AGCCCCCGTGTATTCAGCCCCCATGTGTCCAGCAACTGTGTGCGGCGGTCAGCCATGTCTGCCCCCTCGACACTCCGCACAAGCACTAGCGCCCGGGGAGCAGGGCGCCCGGGCCGAGCCACAGCCTACGCCAGCGGCATGACCTGCGGCACTAGTCCAGCAGCCTTTTCCCAGCGCAATAAACCAGCGCAATAAAGTGGCCTCATCGACGGCTGCGAAGGAGGCGGGTAACCGTGCCAGCACCCAGGTTCGCCGGCGTCTACGCCGCGACCGCGACCCCACTGCACGCGGACGGCTCGGTGGACGTCGAGCAGTACCGCAAGCACTGCGCCTGGCTCGTCGACGAGGGAGTCGCCGGCATCATCCCCAACGGCTCGCTCGGTGAGTACGAGGCGCTCACGGACGACGAGCGGGCTGAGCTTGTGATCGCCGCCGTGGACGCGGTCGGCGGCCGGGCCGACGTGGTGCCCGGCGTATCCGGCAAGAGCGCGGCCGAGGCCACCCGGTGGGCCGAGCAGGCCAGGGCGGCCGGTGCTCCTGCGGTCATGGCGCTCCCGCCCACCTCGCACAAGCCGACCGACGACGAGGTGATCGCGCACTTCGCCGAGATTGGCACGGTCGGGCTCCCGATCATCGCGTACAACAACCCGTTCTCCACCCGGATCGACCTGGATCCAGCCCTGCTGGCCCGGCTCGGTGCCGAGGTGCCGATGGTCGCCGCCGTGAAGGAGTTCTCCCAGGACATCCGGCGCGTCTGGCAGATCAGGGAGAGCGCCCCGGGCCTGGAGGTGATCTGCGGCTGCGACGACACCCTGGTCGAGGCCATGCTGGCCGGCGCGGTCGGCTGGATCGCCGGCATGGTGAACGCACTGCCCGCGCTGTCGGTCCGGCTGTTCCGGTTGTGCGAGGCGGGCAACTATGCCGACGCGGCTGCTCTCTACCGCGTTCTGTTGCCTGTCCTGCGCTGGGACGCTGACCCGCAGTTTGTGCAGGCGATCAAGCTGGCGCAGGACGAGGCCGGCCGCTATGGGGGCCCGGTGCGCCTGCCCCGGCTGCCGCTGCCGCTGGATACCGCTGCGCGGGTGCGCGCGGCAACCAGGGCAGCACTCGACGGCGTGGGCGCGCTGGCCCCTGGTACGGCTGGCGCGGGCAGCTAATGCGGGCCACAAAGGTTTACGCCGCCGTCGACAGCCACACCGAGGGCATGCCGACCCGCGTGATCACGGGGGGAGTGGGCGTCCTGCCTGGCAGCACCATGGCCGAGCGGCGCAGATACCTGATCAGCGAGCGTGATGACCTGCGGACCCTGCTGATGCACGAGCCGCGCGGGCACGCCGCCATGTCCGGCGCGATCCTGCAGCCGCCGTCCCGCCCGGACGCTGACGCCGGGGTGGTCTTCATCGAGGTGTCCGGATGCCTGCCGATGTGCGGCCACGGCACGATCGGCGTGGCGACGGTGCTCGTGGAGACGGGCATGGTCGACGTCAAGGAGCCGGTCACCGAGATCAGGCTGGACACCCCGGCCGGGCTCATACAGGCCTCGGTCGAGGTGGACGACGGCCGTGCCGTCGCGGTGACCATCCGTAACGTCCCGGCCTACCTGCACCTGCGTGACGCGCACGTGACGGTGCCCGGGCTGGGGCAGCTCACGCTGGACCTGGCCTGGGGCGGCAACTTCTTCGCCGTGCTCCCGGCGGCCGCCGCCGGCCTGGACATCCAGCAGCGCAGTCACGACGAGATCGTGGCCACCGGCCTGACCGTGATGACCGCGGTCAACGAACAGCTGTCGTTCGCCCATCCCGAGCAGCCCGACGTCGACGAGTGCCATCACGTGATCTTCACGGCGCCTGGCGACGACCGGGTCTCGGCCCGCAATGCCACCGCGATCTACCCAGGCTGGATCGACCGCTCGCCCTGTGGCACCGGCACCTCTGCCCGCATGGCCGCCCTGCACGCCCGGGGCGAGCTTGGCCTGAACGAGGATTTCGTGAACGCGTCGCTGATCGATTCGGTGTTCACTGGGCGGCTGGTTGGGGAGACGATGGTCGGCAGCTTCCCGGCGGTGGTTCCGACAGTGCGCGGGCGGGCCTGGGTAACCGGCATGGCCAGCTACATGCTCGACCCCGATGACCCGTTCCCGCAGGGCTTTCTTATCGGGGACGGGCTTATCCGGGACCAAGGGTGACTGGCGACGTTCCGGCAGCCGCCGACGTCGTGGTGATCGGCGCCGGGATGGTCGGTGCCGCGTGCGCGCTTGCGCTGGCTTCCGCTGGCCTCGGCGTCTGCGTCGTCGACCGGGCCGGGCCCGCTGCCGGCACCACGGCCAGCGGCGAGGGCAACCTGCTGGTGTCGGACAAGCTCCCCGGACCGGAGGTCCGCCTGGCGCTGCGCAGCATCGGGCTGTGGCAGGAGCTTGCCGACCGGGCCGGCGCGCGGTTCGAATTCGAGCGCAAGGGCGGACTTGTCGTCGCCCATGATGACGTCCAGACCGCCGCGCTAACCGAACTGGCCGCGGCCCAGCGCCACGACGGCGTGCAGACCGAACTCCTCGACGGCACGGGGCTGCGCGCCGTCGAGCCGCACATCGCGGCCAGCCTGCCCGGTGGCGTCTATTACCCCCAGGACTGCCAGCTGCAGCCGATGCTGGCCGTCTCCTGGCTACTGACCGAGGCGGCCAGGCTCGGGGTGCGGCTGGCCTTGGGAGCCGACGTCCTGGCCGGTGAGACCGCGAACGGGCGCATCGCGGCTGTCCGGACCACGTGGGGCACGGTGGCCGCTGGCGCAGTGGTCAACGCGGCCGGCCCGTGGAGCGGGCTGGTCGCCGAGCGGCTCGGCGGATGGCTGCCGGTTAAGCCGCGCCGCGGCCACATCCTGGTCACCGAACCACTGCCGCCGCTGATCCGGCACAAGGTCTATGAGTCCGACTACGTCGACACCGTGATAACCGACAGCGATGAGCCGCAGTGCTCCGCCGTGGTCGAAGGAACCAGGGCGGGCACCCTGCTGATCGGCTCCAGCCGGGAGTTCGTCGGCTTCGACCGCCGCCCCAGCCTGAGCATTCTCGGCCGGATCGCGGCCCGGGCCGCGGCGCTCTTCCCGGTCCTCGCCGGGGTGCGGGTGCTGCGCAGCTACGTCGGATTCCGCCCGGCCAGCCCCGATCACCTGCCGCTGATCGGGCCCGACGCCACAGTCGGCGGGCTCTACCACGCCAGCGGGCACGAGGGCGCCGGAATCGGCCTGGCCCCCGGGACGGCGGAACTGGTGACCGCCCTGCTGGCCGGCGGGCAGCCCCCGGTTGACCCGGTGCCGTTCGCCCCAGCCCGGCTCAGCCAGGTGCCCGCATGACTCAGGTACCCGTATGACACGTACCCGTATGAGAGAGCCAGGCGCCACCGTGTCGTTCCGCTACGACGGCGCGGTGCTGACCGCGCCGGCCGGATCGACGATCGCCGCCGCGCTGCTGGGCAACGGCATCCTCGCGTGGCGGACCACCCGCCGCCGCGGCGAGCCCCGCGGGCTGTTCTGTGGCATCGGGTACTGCTACGACTGCCTGGTCGACGTCAACGGGGCCGCGGCCGTGCGCGCCTGCCAGGTGGTCGTCAGCGACGATGACGACATCCGCCCGTCAAGCTCGACGGGACGCCCGGATGCGGGTTGAGGTAGCAGTGATCGGCGCCGGTCCCGGTGGCATGGCCGCCGCCCTGGCCGCAGCCGACGCGGGCTGCCAGACCGTCCTGATCGACAGCGCCCCGCACCTCGGCGGGCAGATCTACCGGCACAGCCAGAGGCTGGACCGGCACAGCCGGAGGCTCGACCAGCACAGCCGGAGGCTGGACCGGCACAGCCAACGGCTCGGACAGCCCGGCGCCCGGCTGCCAGGCAGGCTCGCCCGGGCCGCAGCACACCCCCGGATAACGCTGGCCACCCGGATCACCGTCTGGCACGCTCAGCAAGCCGGTACCGGCTTCCGGCTGCACTGCACCGGCGACACCGAGGGCGACATCGAGGCCGTGGACGCGGCCGCGGTCGTGCTCGCGACCGGCGCGGCCGAGCTGGTCATGCCGTTCCCCGGGTGGACGCTGCCGGGCGTCGTCACGGCCGGCGCCGCGCAGGCCATGCTCAAGTCACACGGAACGCTGGTCGGCGACCGCGTCCTTGTGGCGGGTACCGGCCCGCTGCTGCTGCCGGTCGCCGCGGGCCTGGCCGCGAGCGGCGCTCGGGTGGCTGCCCTGTGCCAGGCCGCGAGCATCGGGTCAGCGCTAACTAGCATGCCCGCGCTCTTCCGCCATCCAGGCAAGCTGGCCGAGGCGGCCGGGTACGCCGCGGCGCTCGCCCGCGGCCGGGTCCGCACGCTGGCCGGCTGGGCGCTCACCGTCTGCCGCGGCGATGGCCGGGTCGAGGAGGCAGAGGTAACCCCGGTCGGCCATGACTGGCAAGCCCGGGGGCAGGCGCGTTCCGTCGCCGTCGACGCCGTCGCTGTCAGCCACGGGCTCGTCCCGCTGCTGGACCTGTCGCGTGCCCTGGGCTGCGACGATCAGCAGCTGGAGGGGTATCCCGCGGCCACGGTGACCGTCGACGCCGGCCAGTCGACGTCCACGCCGGGCGTGTTCGCATGCGGCGAGCTCACCGGAGTTGGCGGCGCCGTCAAGGCAGAGCTCGAAGGCACGGTCGCGGGTGCGGCGGCAGCGCGGCAGCTGGGCCGGCTGGACGACGCCGGTTTTCGCGCCCGCACCGAAGGTGCGGTGAAACGGATAGCCAGCGCCCGTCACTTCGCCGGACTGCTCGGCCGGCTGTTCCCGATCGCAGACGGATGGATTGAACGGCTGCAGCCGGACACCGTGATCTGCCGGTGCGAGGACGTCGTCTGGTCAGAGGTGGCAGGCGCGCTGTCGGCCGGCGCGCGCGACGTGCGCGCGGTCAAGGGCCTGACGCGCTGCGGCATGGGCTACTGCCAAGGCCGGGTCTGCGGGCCGGTCGCGGCGCAGGCGACCGCCAAGCTCACCGGCCAGCCGCTAGCCGCCGTCGGCGACCTGCAGACCAGGCACGTCGTGATCCCGGTGCCGCTGAGCCGGATCGCCGCAGCGGGCGGCCCAGTCAGTGAATCGCTGGAGTGAAGCAGAAGTGCAGCGACAGCCGGCCGTTGCTGCTGGCATCATGCCGGCATGGCGCTGAACCCGCCGGGACAATATGCCGATGACCGCAACCTGCGCGCCCGGCAGCGTATCTGGGAGTGTCAGGAGCCGTATTTCGACATCGTGGGCTGGGTGCTGGGTCTGGTCGGCCTCAGACCCGGCATGCGGGTCCTCGATGCCGGCTGCGGGAACGGGCTCTACCTGCGGGCCCTTGCCGACAGGAACGTCCGGGCCGTCGGCTGCGACCTGTCAGCCGGCATGCTCAGAGCTTCCGGCTATCCCGCGGTTGCCTGCGCTGACGTCACGTACCTGCCGCTGCGCGGCGGCACGTTCGACGTTGTCATGGCAAACCACATGCTGTATCACGTGCCCGACCGGGCAGCGGCCGCGAGCGAACTGCGCCGGGTACTGGCCCCCGGCGGGGTGTGCATCGCAGTGACCAATGGACAGCGCGAGCTGCTGTCGCTCCGTTCAATGACTGAGCAGGCGGTTCGCCGGGTCACGCCCGGCTGGCGGATGCGCCGCGCGACGGACGCGTTCGGGGCCGAGAACGCGGCAGCGCAGCTGAGCGGTGCGTTCGGCTCGGTGACGTGCGTGCGCCCGGCCAGCAGGCCGCCTGTGGTGATCCGCGACGCCGAGCTAGCCGCCGACTATGTCGCCAGCTGGAGCAGCTTCTACCAGGACCAGACGGCGCGCCCCTGGCCGGACGTTGCCGCCGATGTCCGGGAGCAGGTGCAGTCGGTCATCGACCGTGACGGCGCCTTCACGACCTACGGAGACCCTGCCGCCTTCATATGCCGGTAGGTGGCCGCGGCGGCGGAACCGCCGGCAGCCACGGGCCGTCTGATCGTGCGTGAGAACCAGACTTCTGGCAGCGGCCGGCTCGATCTCCGCCGTTCCTGTCTTCGTGGCTACCGTCTTCGTGGCCGGGTGCGGCTTAGCGCCTGCGCCGTCGCCGCCTGCGAACCCTCGCGTACTCCACGGCGTTGCGGCAGCCGAGCCGTCTGCCGATCCGCGCCCGTACGGGGCAGCGGACACCGCGTTCGGGCTGGACGTGCTCAGCGCCTGGTGCCGCCAGTATCCGGAAGCGAACATCGTGATGTCGCCGGAGAGCCTGGCGTCCGGGCTCGGCATGGCTTACCTCGGGGCTCAGGGCAGCACAGCGCAGGCCATGGCGTCGGTGCTGCACCTGCCGGCGGGAGGCCAGCTCGCCGCCGGCCTGCACGCCAGGAAGGCGGCACTGGGTTCGCTGAACGGGCCGGGCGTGACCGTCGCATCCAGCGATCAGCTCTGGGCTGACCCCTCGCAGACCAGCAGCTTTCTTCCGAGCTACCTGAACGCGCTGGCCAGCGGATACGGCGCCGGGGTGCGTCAGGTGCCGCTGGTGAGCGACCCCGCCTCCGCGGCCCAGCAGATCGACGCCGCTGTCAGCGCGACCACGCGCGGGCACATCCCGCGGCTGCTGACAGCGAGCGACGTAAGTGGTTCGGCATGGGTGCTGACAGACGCGCTCTACATGGATGCCGACTGGGCGGCCCCGTTCCAGGCCAGCCAGACCCAGCCCCAGGCGTTCACCACAGCGGCCGGGCAGCAGGTCACTGCCAAGTTCCTGAACGGGGGCAGCTTCCCGGTCGTCAACGCGAGTGGATGGACCGCCGTGTCACTGCCTTACCGGGGCGGGCAGCTGGCAATGGTCGCGCTGCTGCCCGACTCGGGTTCGGGCGGCTGCCCGGCCCTGCCCGCGGCGACGCTCGACGCGATCACGGCTGACCTGACCCACGGCATGGTCCTCGGCGGGCGGGCCGCTGTGGCACTGCCGAAGGTCAACCTGCAGTCGCAGGCGAGCCTGCGGAGCCTGCTCACTACGCTCGGCATGGGCGTGGCCTTCAGCCCGAACGCCGACTTCCAGGGGATGTCCAAAGGGGCGTGCTGCATCGGCGCGGTCATACATGCCGCCACGCTCGACGTCGGTGAGAAGGGCACTGTCGGCAGCGCAGCCACCGCCGTCATCTTCCCCGGGGTGGGCGTGGCCCGTCCCGCGCCTATGATCACGTTCGACCGGCCTTACCTGCTGCTGGTCACCGACACCAGCACCGGCGAGCCGCTGTTCCTGGCCCGCGTAGCCAACCCCGCGACGGGATAATGCCCATACCGGTTCGGCTAGGTGCCCTGCGCCGCCGCGCCGGCTGAGGAGCTGAGGAGAATGGGCGCATGCTTCCCTGGTACGCGGAGCTGGTCGGCCAGCTCGAAGAGCATGTGATCGTCAGCGACCTGCTGCGGGACAACCCGCTCGGCGACCCGCATGAGCGGCCGCTGTGGGTGTACCTGCCCCCCGGCTACGACGACGACCCGGACAAGCGCTATCCGGCCGTCTACGTGATCCAGGGTTACACCGGGCACCTGGCGATGTGGCGCAACCGTACGCCGTTCCGGCAGCCGTTCCCGGAGACGGCGGACGCCGTGTTTGCCCGCGGCGACGCGCCGCCAGCGCTGGTGGTGTGGGTGGACGCATGGACCGGATACGGCGGCAGCCAGTTCGTGGACTCGCCTGGCACCGGGCGTTACCACTCCTACCTGTGCGAGGAGGTCGTCCCGTGGGTGGACGGGCGGTACCGGACGCTGCCCGACCCCGGGCACCGGGCGATCATGGGCAAGTCCAGCGGCGGGTTCGGCGCGATGATCACCCCGATGCTGCGGCCCGACCTCTTTGGCGCGCTGGCCACGCACGCTGGCGACAGCCTGTACGAGCTGTGCTACATCCCGGACTTCGGGCGGGCTGTGCGGGCGCTGCGGGAGTACGGCGGTGACATCTGGCGGTGGTGGGACGACTTCCGGTCCCGGGTCGCGTTCACCAAGGAGGCCGACCATGCACTGCTGGGGCTGCTCGGGGTCGCTGCCTGCTTCTCCGCGCACCCGGACGGGACCGTGGATCTGCCGTTCGACCAGCGGACCGGCCAGCTGCGGCCGGACGTGTGGCAGCGCTGGCTTGACTGGGACCCGGTGCGGATGGCGCCCAGGCACGCCGAGGCGCTGCGGTCGCAGCGCGCGATCTGGATCGACGCCGGGACCAGGGATGACTTCTTCCTCGATCTGGGCGCAGAGGCGTTCCGGGCGGCGCTGCGTGAGGTCGGCGTGGCCGACGATGTGATCAGGTTCGAGTTGTTCGAGGGGACCCACGCCGCCATTGACTACCGGTACCCGCTGTCACTCGCCTGGCTGTGCCAGCGCATTTCGGTCTGATACGCCTAGGCCGGCGTGCCCTGAGATACGCGTCAAAAATCTTTGAACGTTTCGTGCGAGCGCTACGTGGTCCTCTGTGTACGCACGGAGCGGGTTACCGTACCGATTGGAGAAGATTGCGATGCGTAACCGATGGTTGGCGACTGTCCTTGCCGCCGCTGGCGCCGCCGTCGCGCTGGCAGCATGCGGCAGCAGCACGACTTCCACGCCCACCAGCGCCGGCACGACGCCGGCGGGCTCGAGCACCACTAGCACCACCAGTTCCGCGTCCGGGCTCAAGACCATGAGCACAAGCTCGGGCACGATTCTGGTCACGGCCTCGGGCATGGCGGTCTACTGGTTCGCGCCCGACACGTCAACCGCGTCGAAGTGCAATAGCTCGTGCGCCAGCTACTGGCCGCCGCTTACCGGGACACCGAGCCTCGCGTCCGGGGTCACGCTGCCGGACAAACTCGGCACGATCACCCGGTCGAATGGCCAGACGCAGGCGACCTATGACGGCCACCCGCTGTACACCTACGTCAGCGACACGACCGCTGGCCAGATCAGCGGCAACAACCTCAACGCCTCCGGCGGGCTCTGGTACGTGATGACCCCGAACGGGACCAAGATCTCTACCAGTTCGTCGGGCGGCTCGGGCGGCAGCTCACCTTCTCCAAGCTCCGGCTCGGGCAGCGGAGGGTACGGCTACTGACCTCCTCCGCAGAGTGATGGCTGGTCACCGCCACCGGCAACGGCGCGGTGACCAGCCATCCTGCTGTGCTGGTACCGGCCGCTGCCACGCCGCCCCGGGTGATCCAGTAGGTTTCGATGGTGTTCGGCACACTGGACGCATTCCGGGAGGATTGACGTGAGACTGGCCACTATTGCCACACAGGCCGGACCGCGCCTGCATGTGCGCGCCCGCTCTGGTTATGTCGACGTCGCCGAGGCGACCGGTGATTCCCGGCTGTCCTCGGTGCGTTACGTGCTCGAGGCAGGCCCGGCGGCGATGGACGCGATCCGGCCGCTGCAGCAGTCCGAGGGCCGGCCGGTCTCCGAGGCGGACTACGCGGCCGCCGTTCCGGACCCGCCGCGCATCCTGTGCCTGGGCCTGAACTACGGCGAACATGCGCTTGAGGGCGGCCGGGCGATCCCGACATGGCCCGACGCGTTCGTGCGCGGTTCGGACAGTGTCCTGCCGCCCTACGCCGACCTGGTCAAGCCAGCGCTCACCGAGAGATTCGACTACGAGGCCGAGCTTGGTGTGGTCATCGGCTCCGGCGGCAGGTACATCACAGCGGACAAGGCGCTCGACGCCATCGCCGGTTTCGTCGTCGTGAACGACGCCTCGGCCCGGGACTGGCAGCGGGCTGGCACCCAGTGGACGGCGGGCAAGAACTTCGAGGGCAGCATGCCGATCGGCCCCGAGCTGGTCACGGTGGACGAGGTCGACGTCAGCGACCTGGCCATCAGCTCGGTGCTCAACGGCACGGTCATGCAATCGGCGCGGACCTCCCAGATGCTGGTCAATGTCCCGGCCGCTGTCGAGTTCTTCTCCTCGTTCACCCGGCTCGCGCCCGGCGACGTGATCGCCACCGGCACCCCAGGGGGCGTCGGGTTCGCCCGGACCCCGCCGGTGTTCATGAAGCCCGGTGACGTCATCGAGGTCACCGTAGAGAACGTGGGCACGATCCGGAACCGAATTGTCGCCGAGGAGGACGCCCCCGCCACCTGGCACTGGCACCCGACCCAGCGGTGACCGCCGCGGGCGCTGCTGGGCGAGGACGCCGGCCGCCGGGTTATCGCCAGCTGTCTATCTCCTCAAGGTCGGCGGCAGCCGGGAACCAGTGCTCTGGCCAGCGAGGTGCGAGTGCGACAGGATCTGCTATCGGTCGGTGCGGGCCAGATGTGGCCCAGCCCGCACCGACCGATGTCTAGCGCCGGGTCACAAGGCGACGAGCTCCGCCACTTCATGGCGAGCCGTCTGGTCAGGCGCATGACCCCATATGACTATATAGTTCCCGAAATCCTCCTCGATCGTGTTCGTTGGCTCGACGAGGTCATCGAGGGTTTCGGGGCCGGACAGCTCATCGACCACGGTCAGGTCGGTGGTCTGCGCAGCGCTCATTAGAAATCACCTCCTCTCAGGTTTTCAGGATCGGACTTTTTCCGGGATAAGACCTCTCGCACGGGTAGCGCGAGACTGAGGTACCGGCCGCCGTCGCTTACCATGATCCGTGTATCCAGGCAGCGGCGCAGGAATCCGGTGAGATCGTCATCCGATGGCGCCTGCGGCCGATCACGGATGAATTCGCCGATCGTCTCATTGCTGTGCGATTTTTCTTCGCAGTACTGGTAGACCTCCGCCTTCCAGCCGCTCATCGTGATCCGCTGCCGCTGTCCACTACGAGTGTCCTTGATGGCCAGCCAGCCCGGCCCTCGCGTATACGACAGGACCGGCGGCCTGCCAGATTTCCACTGTTCC
>Ga0335074_10015107_pt1 | contig 10839 bp, 11 predicted proteins | sample Lox_Sample_23_FD_206715 | JGI IMG/M metagenome (GOLD analysis project Ga0335074, IMG submission 206715) | Soil microbial communities from Loxahatchee National Wildlife Refuge, Florida, United States - Lox_Sample_2.3 | ecosystem: Environmental > Terrestrial > Soil > Wetlands | place: USA... | reverse complement strand
GATCCCAAGTTCGATCCGGACGAGACGCGGGATTTTCTCGAATCGCTGGAGCCGCTGGAGGTGATGGAAGTTGAACCGTAAGGGGCTGGCGCTTTCAAGGGATGTCGCCCCCGCCATCACGGGCGGGGCGGTAATGGCGCGGTTTGCGAAGATAGCGCCGCCATTGCTGGCCGGGGCGATTTTGCTGCTGGCCGGGTGCCGGCGCGATATGCAGGAGCAGCCGCGGTACGATCCGCTGGCGGGGACCGATTTCTTCGGCGACGGACGCTCGGCGCGGCCGCAGGTGGAAGGAACGGTGGCCTGGGGACGATGGTCGAATCGGGCCGCCGATCCGGCGTTTCTGCGCATCGATCAGGCGCGCTACACCGGCAAAGTGAATAATGAGTACATCGATTATTTTCCGTTCCCGATCACGCGCACCGATCTCGAGCGCGGCCAGGAACGCTACAACATTTATTGCACACCGTGTCACAGCCGCGTTGGAGACGGCAACGGCATGATCGTGCAGCGCGGATTCAAGCAGGCGGCCTCGTACCATACCCAGCGCCTGATCAACATGCCGGTGGGGCATTTCTTCGACGTGATCAGCAACGGATTCGGCCAGATGCCGAGCTACGCTTCGCGCGTCGAGCCGGATGACCGCTGGCGCATCGCGGCCTATATTCGCGTGCTGCAATTGAGTCAGGACGCGCCGGTGGACGCGGTGCCGACGGCGCTGCGCGGCGATCTCGATAAAAATCCAGCGACGCCGCCGCTCCCCGAGCCGCAGCCGACCGCAGACCAGGTGCCGCCGAGCGCACCGCAAAAAATTCAGGAGCCAATTCGATGACCGCAGCCGATCCCGACAATATTCAACTCGGGGCGCAACTCGGGCAATGGCAGCGGAAGGCGCTGATGGTGGGCGCCGCCGGCGTGCTGGTGGCCATCGCCGGGTTTCTGCTGGAAGGCTGGGCGCAATTTCTGCGCTCCTATTTCTTCGCGTACCTGTTCTGGACCGGCATGGCGCTGGGCTGCCTGGGAATTCTGCTGCTGCATCACACCGTCGGCGGCAAATGGGGCATGCTGTTGCGGCGGCTGTGCGAGGCCGGCGCGCGCCTGGTGCCGTACATGATCATCGGCCTGATTCCGGTGCTGCTCAGCCTGCCGACGCTGTATCCGTGGGACCGTCCGGAAGCGCTGCATGATCCGGTCATTCAGCACAAGGTGGCGTGGCTCAATGTGCCGGGAATGGTGGGCCGTTCGATTTTCTATTTTGTGGTGTGGACGTTTTACGCTTACCGGTTGAGCAAGCTTTCCTGGCAACAGGACGAGACCGGAGAGCCCAGCCTGATCGACCGCATGCGCGCGTTGAGCGCGCCGGGCCTGGTGGTGTTCACGTTCGTGACCACGGGTGCGTTTATCGACTGGATCATGGCGCTCGAGCCGCACTGGTTCTCGACCATGTACGGAATTATGTTCCTGGTGGGGCAGGTGCTCGAATCGTTTGCCTTCACCATCGCGCTGGTGATCCTGCTGAGCGCGCGCGCGCCGCTCAAGAATTACGTCACCAAGCAGCATTTCCATGATCTGGGCAACATGATGTTCGCGTTCATGGTGCTGTGGGCGTATCTGTCGTTTTCGCAGTTCCTGATCACCTGGGCGGGCAATCTGCCGAATGAGATTCCGTGGTATTTGAACCGGCTGCGCGGCGGCTGGGGATGGGTGGCGCTGACGCTGGTGATTTTCCACTTCGCGACGCCGTTCGTGCTGCTGTTGATGCGCGGGACCAAGCGCCATCCGCAGCGATTACTGAGGGTTTGCATGCTGATGATCGTGGTGCGGATTATCGACGTGTACTGGATCGTGGAGCCGGCCTTTTACGGGCAGAAGATCCAGATTCACTGGCTCGATTTCGTGACCCCGCTGGCCATCGGAGGGTTGTGGGTCGCGGGATTTTTCTGGCAGTTGCGGTCGCATCCGCTGGTTCCGCTGCGCGATCCGAATCTGCAGGGCGCGCCGCGCGAGACGGTAGCTTTCTAGGGAGCGCAATTTAATTTATGGCAGCTCACGATCATCCTGTCGGACACATCACCGGTCATGAAACCAAAGACGCCAGCGTGCGGCTGGTGGTGGTGGTGCTGGCGTTTCTGGCGGCCGGTGCGGTCTGCGTGGGGATTCTGGTGTACGGAATTTTCGTTTATCTGGCGGACCATCCTTTGAGCACCGCGCCGCCCAATCCGATGGCGCAAACCGTGCAGCAGCAGGTTCCTCCGGAGCCGCGCCTCCAGTTGCACGCGCCCACCGATTTGCAGGAGTTCCGCGCGGGTGAAGACAAACTCCTGACCACCTACGGCTGGACCAATAAAAGTGATGGCATCGTCCGCATTCCGATCGACCAGGCGATGAACCTGGCGCTACAGCGCGGCTTTGCCACCAAGGCGGCGAATCAAAGCAAGGCGGTTCCGAAATGAAGTTTTTGTGGTTTGCAATTTTTGCGGCGTTAACCGCGTCCGCGCAGCAACAGTCGGCGACGGCCAACCTGGCCTACAAACCGGCGGCGCTGCGCAATGTCGGCATCGACCAGAAGATGGGCGCGCAGGTGCCGCTCGATTTACCGTTTGTCGACTCCTCCGGCCATGACGTCAAGCTGGGCCAGTATTTCGGCGGTAAACCGGTGATTCTGGCGCTGGTGTATTATTCCTGCCCATCGCTGTGCACCATGATCCTCGATGGCGTGTCCCGCAGCATTAAAGAGATCAGTACTCTGACCGCGGGCAAGGATTTCGACGTGGTCGTGGTGAGCTTCAATCCGCGGGAGACGCCGGAAATGGCCGCGGACAAAAGAACGGTTTTCCTGCATCAGTACAAGCGTCCCGGCGCGGAGAACGGGATTCATTTTCTGACCGGAGAAGAAGCGTCCAGCCGGATGTTGGCCGATTCGGTCGGTTATCATTACGCCTACGATTCGGTGAGCAACCAGTACGCGCATCCGAGCGCGATCATGCTGCTGACGCCGCAGGGCCGCGTGGCGCGCTATTTCTACGGCATCGATTATCCGGTGCGCGACATGCGCTTCGGTCTCGAAGACGCCTCCGGCGGAAAAATTTCCTCGCCCATCGACGCCGTGCTGCTGTACTGCTATTGCTACAATCCGGCCAACGGAAAATACGGGTTTGTGATCATGAACGCGATCCGGATTGCCGCGGGCGTGACGCTGGTGCTGCTGGTCGGGTTTATGTTGATCATGTTCCGCCGCGATTTTCACGCGGCGCATACGAGGGTTGGATAAATGGGTCTGTTTCCGCCGCAAGCTTCGACTACGGCGTGGCACGTCGATGCGCTGTACGTCTACCTGGTGGTGATCTCCGCGGTGATGACGCTTTTGATTTTCGTCGTCATCGGGATCTTCGCGTTCAAGTACCGGCGCCGCAGCCCGGACGATCCCATGCCCAAACCGATTCACGGCTCGGTTCCGCTGGAGCTGACCTGGAGCGTCATCCCGTTCCTGTTCATGCTGGTGATGTTCGCCTGGGGCACCAAGCTGTACTTTGAAAACTACACGCCGCCGCGCGACGCGCTGGATGTTTACGTCGTGGGAAAACAGTGGATGTGGAAGGTGCAGTATCCCGGCGGGCAGCGCGAAATTGACGAGCTGCACGTGCCCACCGGCCGGCCGATCAAGCTGACGCTGGCGAGCGAAGACGTGATTCACAGCTTCTACATTCCCGCCTTTCGCCTGAAGCACGACGTCGTTCCCGGAAGCTATCAGACCTACTGGTTTGAAGCGACCGAGCCGGGGCGCTATCACCTGTTCTGCGCCGAATATTGCGGAACCAATCATTCGCGCATGATCGGCTGGGTCACGGTGATGGATCCGGTTTCCTATCAGAACTGGCTGGCCAGCGGCGCCAGCAACGCGTCCATGTCCGATCTGGGCGCGAAGCTGTTCGAGAAGTACGGCTGCATCACCTGCCACGTCACCAATCACACCGGTCCGCCGTTGAACAATGTTTTCAATCATCCGGTGCAGCTCACCGACGGCCGCACGGCTCTGGCCGACGAGGCGTTCCTGCGCCAGGCGATTCTGAATCCCAATTCCCGGGTGGTCCGCGGCTATCAGCCGAACGTGATGCCGGTATACCAGGGGCAAATTGACGAGGAGAGTCTGTTGCAGCTCGTCGTTTATATCAAGAGCCTGGCGCAATCCCCCATGAACTCGCAGGCGAATCCCCAATGAGGTTCTCATGAGCACGACACTTCCGCCTCCGCAAACCACGGAGCGGCCCAATTATCTGAACGTCGACTACGGCTGGAAGTCCTGGCTGTTCACCACGGACCACAAGCGCATCGCGCTGCTGTACCTGTTCTCGATCACGGCGATGTTTATTGTCGGCGCGATCTTCGCGGGCCTGATGCGCCTGAACCTGCTGTTCCCCGACGGCCTGTTCCAGCACGACACCTACAACAAATTTTTCACCATGCACGGCGTGATCATGGTGTTCTTTTTCCTGGTGCCGTCGATTCCCGCCACGCTGGGGAATTTTCTGCTGCCGCCGATGATCGGCGCGCGCGACCTGGCCTTTCCGCGGATCAACCTGCTCAGCTGGTATATCTACATCGCCGGCGCGGCCTTCGCCATCTCCGCCATCGTCAAGGGCGGCGTCGATACCGGCTGGACGTTTTACGCTCCGTTCAGCACCACCTATTCGAACACCCACGTCATTCTCGCGGCCATCGGCGTATTCGTTTCCGGATTTTCCTCGATTCTCACCGGGTTGAATTTCATCGTCACCGTACATAAGATGCGCGCGCCGGGCATGACCTGGTCGCGCATGCCGCTGTTTGTGTGGGCCCATTACGCCACCAGTTTGATCCAGGTTCTGGGAACCCCGGTGGTGGCCATCACCATCGTGCTGCTGGCGCTCGAACGCATTCTGCACGCCGGCATTTTCGACCCCAACCTGGGCGGCGACCCGGTTCTGTTCCAGCACCTGTTCTGGTTCTACTCGCACCCGGCGGTGTACATTATGATTCTGCCCGGCATGGGCGTGATCAGCGAAGTCATCGCGTGTTTCTCGCGCAAGGCGATTTTCGGCTACGGCTTCGTCGCCTTTTCGAGCGTCGCCATCGCGGTGCTGGGATTCATGGTGTGGGGCCATCACCTGTTCGTCGCCGGCCAGTCGATGTACGCGAGCATGGTTTTTTCGTTCATCAGTTTTCTGGTCGCGGTGCCTTCGGCGATCAAAGTTTTCAACTGGACCGCGACGATGTATAAAGGCTCGATTTCGTTTGAGACGCCGATGTTGTACGCGCTCGGCTTCATCGGGCTGTTTACCATCGGCGGGCTCACCGGCCTGTTCCTGGCGACCATGGCGGTGGACGTTCACCTGACCGATACCTATTTCGTGGTGGCCCATTTCCATTACGTGATGGTCGGCGGGATGGTGTTCGCCTTCCTGTCCGGCATCCATTTCTGGTTCCCCAAGATCACCGGACGGATGTATCCGGAAAACTGGGCTCGCCTGGCCGCGGCGATCATGTTCGTCGGCTTCAATCTGACCTTTTTCCCGCAGTTCATTCTCGGCTACCTGGGCATGCCGCGGCGCTATGCAACCTACGCCGCGGAGTTTCAGGTGCTGCACGTGCTGTCCACCGCGGGCGCGTCCATCCTCGGCGTCGGCTATCTGATGCCGATGATTTATCTGGCCTGGGCGTGGCGTAAAGGACCGCGCTCCCCGCAGAATCCGTGGCACGCGAAAGGGCTCGAATGGGAGCAATCGCCCACTCCGCCGCCGACCTTTAATTTCGATGTTCCGCCGGTGGTCACCGAACCGGCCTACAATTATGCTGAGGAGGTGGAAGTTGGCGGACACTGAGATGACTCTGGCCGCCCATGCGGAGCCGAATCTAAAGCACCACTTCGACGACAGCGCGCAGCAGCTGGATTCGTCCACCCTGGGCATGTGGGTGTTTCTGTTGACCGAAATCATGTTTTTCGGCGGCATGTTCGGAGCGTATACGGTTTATCGCAATCTGTATCCGGAGGCGTTCGCCTCGGCCAGCCGGTTCATGAACGTGGTGATGGGCGGCACCAATACCGCGGTGCTGATCTTCAGCAGCTTGACCATGGCGCTGGCGGTGCGCTCGGCGCAGCTGGGGCGCAAGAAGCAGCTGATTTTCTTTCTTTCGTCCACTCTGTTTTTGGGCTGCGTCTTTTTGACCATCAAATATTTCGAATATCACGAAAAATGGGTGGACCATCACATTCCCGGCCCCGGTTTCCGCTTCGATGAGCCGCAATATTTCCATCAGGCGCAGATTCTGTTCTTTCTGTATTTCGCCATGACCGGAATGCACGCCATGCACATGATCGTGGGCGCGGGACTGCTAACCACGCTGATTGTGATGGCCGCGCACGACCGCTTCAGCGCGAAATGGTACACGCCGGTCGAATTAATCGGTTTATACTGGCATTTTGTCGATATTGTCTGGATTTTTCTGTTCCCGCTACTTTACCTGATCGGACGGACTCACACATGACACCGGAACCCACCGACTCACACGTTAGCCATCACGTTGTTCCCGTTTGGAAATACCTGGCGGTTTTCGCCGCGCTGATTACGCTCACCGTAACCACCATTCTGGTGGCGCAGATCGATCTGGGCGAGTACAATTTCATCGTCGCCATCACCATTGCGGTGATCAAGGGCAGCCTGGTGGTGTGGTTCTTCATGCACGTGAATCAGTCCAATTCGCTGACGCGGCTATTCGTCGGCGCGGGATTTTTCTGGATGGCCATCCTGCTGGTCTTCGTGCTGAGCGATTATCTGAGCCGCGGCTGGCTGCCTCGCCCGATCTGGTGGTAGTGGCATAAGCCGCCAGGCTTGTGCGGTTTCACACGCACCGAGTGCGCAAGCCTGGCGGCTTACGCCACTTCACACGGCCTTGCCGTCTTTATTAGTGGTCGTGTTCCTTGATGTATTCCGCTTCAGCCACCTTCTCATCGCGGTAATTCTTGCTGCGCAGCACGGCCTTCCGCGCCGCTTTGGCGTTGGCCAGGCGAATCCCCTCGGAATTGACCGCGAATCCGGAGAGAATCTGCTCCAGGTCCTGGCCTTGGCATTGCGGACACGCGGCCACGGTGTTGCGCAGCACCAGCAGCTCGAATTCGGTCGAGCAGCTTCGGCACTTATACTCGTAAATCGGCATCGCAGAATATGATAACAGCTTACTTCCTCTTCGAAATGTTCTTGGTGAGATGAAACAGGTCGTCCGGAATGGAGCCGTTCACCACCACCTCGGTGAAGCTCAGCGTGCGCTGGTTCTCCGACGATTTCAGGGATCCGGCGCCGGCGTCCGATCCGGTCACCTGTTTCAACACCAGGTGGCGTGTTTTGTCGATCCAGAGCTTCACCGGCACCGGCGTTCCGCCTCCCGACGCGGTCGCGTCGGCGCGCTGCACCTGGATCACGTAGCAATCGTAGTTCTGGCCGCCGATGGTGACCGCTTCGGAGCCAACCAGGGTTGGGTTTTGAACCCCTTCGGCGACGTCGGCGAATTGCGCCACCGGCGAACCGTCCAGCATCAGCAGAGTCTGATCGTCGGCCGGCGTCGAGGTGAACTCCTTGGTGATGGAACGCTGGTTCCAGACCGTTTTGCCGTCGGAGGCTCGAATCCAGTTGCCTGCGGTTGGATAATCGTATTCCAGCCGGAATTCGTTGGGCGGCTTGAAGGCGACGGCGAACGAGGTTTCGCTCTTGGAAACGCTCTTTCCCACCTTCGTCTCCGAGGTGGTAATGCCTTTGAACTCGTAACTGGTCAGGCTGCGGTAGGTTTGTTCTGAGTCCTTAAGGATTTGCGCGGCATCGTCAGCCGCCAGGATTCTTGTGGCGAACAACACGCACGCCAGCAGAGCCACTTTGGGCGTTTGCATGCTTATTCCCCTTTCCGGAAACCAGTTTCCAGGATCGCAAGGCCCTGCGCCATCCCGTTTGGACTGTAGACGAATCGAACGACCCTGTTATAGCACCTTCGGGTTTTCTGTAGGCTGCCAGAGGAGTGGCGTAAGCCGCCAGGCTTGCGCTCGACCCCTGTCGATTCATCCGCCGTGAGCAGCACCAGCCTGGGGCGGTCTACGAAAAAGGTGAAAATGGTCTAGCAGGGTGCTGAAAAAGGGGACAGACCGCTCTGTCCACGGCCATGGTCGCACGCGGCATGAATAACTTACAGGCGGGGACAGAGTCGTCTGTCCCCTTTTTCAGCACCCTGCTAGATCGGTACGCCGGCGTAGAGCTGGAACGGTCCCCAATAGAACGGTTTCCGCCCGGCGCCCGAGGACCGGATCAGGCGCAGTTTGGCGGCCCGCAGGGCATCGGCCGGGGGAAGTTTTTGGACCATTTGGCCGTAAAAATCGGCCATCAGCGAGGCGGTGGACGCGTCGGTAACATCCCACAGTCCCGCCACGACGTTTTTGGCGCCGGCTCTTAAGAACGCCCACGATAATCCCACCAGTCCCTCGCCCGAATAAGTCTTGGCGCCGGCGCCGCGGCAGGCCGAAAGCGTCACCAGATCGGCGTACAGGGGAATTTCCATCACTTCCCGCGCGGATAAGGCATAGACGCCGTCGCGGAGCGAAAGGATCAGCGCGGAATCGAGCGGATTTTCCCGGTTGGCCGAGGCGTGGGCGGCGAAATGAATCGAGGAAAAACGCGCCGGATCAGCCGCGCGATAGGCCGCCGGAAAGGCCCGCGATCCTTCGAGGAGCGTGGTTTGGCCGGGAGCGAAATTGCGGCCGATCAGATCCATTTCGCGCGAGGCGTAGGGCAGCCTGGGATATTCCTCGACGGCCGGCTCCGGGTCGCCGATCAGGAGGATGCCGCGCGTCGCCTGGACGCGCCGCGGCGCGGCCCATAAATCGAGCGACGGCGCCACCGCGACGGCCGCGCGCTCGATCAGATAATGCGACGCATCGGCCGGATCGGGAAGCGTTTCAAAGTTGAGGGAGTTCAAGGCGCCGTCGGGGACCACGATCAGACGCACGCCGTCATGGAGAATCGGCAGAACCGGACCGAGCAGAATCTGGGAGAGGTTCCGTGCGTCCGGAAATTCCGATCGGAGCGGATCGCGCAGGTCCTCGATAAACGTGCGGTAGCTTTCAACCAGCGCGGCGATCTTCGCCTGCGGCGGCAGCGTGTGCAAAGTTACGGTTTCCGGCGTGATCACCCACAGAAACGACCGTCGCGGCGCGAGCCAGTAGGAAAGAATGACGGCGTGCGAGCTCTGGGCGAGACGCCGCAACCCGGCAATGGTGAGCGCCGGCGCGGGCTTGCCGGAGGCATTCAGACGCTCGTCGAGGATGCGCGCTCGCGCGGCTTCGGCGATCTCGGCGGCGCGGTCCGGCTGGCCGCGGTCGACCAGAAAATCGACGTAGCGCTGGTCAAAGTCGATCAGGCTGGAAAAATAGGAGAGCTTGTAATCGTCACGGGTAAGCGCGGCGCCGCGGCTTTGAACGCGTGCGATGCCGGCGCGAAATTGCGCGTCGGCCAGCGAGAATTGGCCGGTTTTGACCAGCACATCGGCCAGGCCCGTTTCCGCGTAGAGCTTGGGCGTGGGATCCATGGACGGCGCCCTGAGAATTTCGCGATAAAGCTTTTCCGCGACCGGCAGGTCGTTTCGTCCGGCGGCGATGCCGGCCTCGTTTAAAAGAGGATAAGAAGCCGGCGCGTGCAGGCTCTCTTTCAGGCGCAGTGCTTCCTGATTGTGGCGTTCGGCTTCACTGAAGTCGTGCAGCCGGATATAGGCGATCGCCAGGTCGTCTTCCCAGGAGGCGGTCCACGACGGATCGCCGATCTCGCGCGAAATCGCCGCCGCGCGCTGGTAGATCGGAATCGCGCCGGCGTACTGTCCGTTATCGAGCAGCACGTTCCCAACGTTGCCGAGCCACATCTGCTGCTGCCGCTGGTCGCCCAGTTTTGCGAATCTCTGTTCGGCTTCCTTGAGCAGCGGCAGAGCCCGGTCGTCATCGCCCAGCCGGTAATAGGCCGAGCCGAGATTGCCCAGCGCGTTCGCCAGGAAACGCGGCGAATCGAAGCGTGTAGCCGCGTCGCGCTGCCGCTCCAGCCAGTAAATCGCTTCATCGGGATGATGCGTCAGCAGCAGGAACCAACCCAGGCTCCCGAGCGCGCGCATTTGAAGGCGAGGGTCGCCGCGCGCCTCAATCTCCGGCAGAGCGCGGCGCAACGCCTGCTCCGCCGCGACGTAATGGCCCGTTTGCGCCAGAACAGTTCCGCGGTCGATGTCTATTTCCGAGTCGAGCAGCGGCAATTGCAGATTCACCGAAAGCTCGCGCGCGCGGTCGAGAGAAGCTTGCGCGCCGGAATAATCGGAAAGGAGAAAATGGGCCCAGCCTTCGTCCATTTTGAGCCGCGCGCGAATCTCGGGCGAAGGCGGTTCGCCCGACTCCGCGGTCGACTGAAGCGCTTTTTCCGCGTCGATCTGAAGAAGAATGTCGATGTTCAGCAGGCGGAAGCGCCAGCTCGGCTCGACGCGATAGCCGCTCTCGACCGCGTGGCGCGCCGACTGCAACTCGCCCCTTCGGAGCAGCTCGTTTGCCTGGCGGTACAGAGAATCCGGCGATGGGTGCCGCGAACACGCCAGCCCGACGAGCAAAAGCGGAAGCATTAACCGCGTGCGCATACAAAACTTCTGGCACAAGCCGCTAATTGGACGGCGGGGGCCCTCCATTGCCGTCGGCGCCGCCGATGCCGTAGCAGCCTTCGACCGAGCATCCCAGATCCACGTGCAGCATCAGCAGACGGTGCATCGTCTGCGTTACGAAATATTCGCCCAGGTACAGCGTTC
>Ga0335074_10015106_pt1 | contig 10840 bp, 8 predicted proteins | sample Lox_Sample_23_FD_206715 | JGI IMG/M metagenome (GOLD analysis project Ga0335074, IMG submission 206715) | Soil microbial communities from Loxahatchee National Wildlife Refuge, Florida, United States - Lox_Sample_2.3 | ecosystem: Environmental > Terrestrial > Soil > Wetlands | place: USA: Florida... | reverse complement strand
AGACGTGGACGCGCTGGCGTCGTCTGGCGGAACGGTGGCAACGCTGCTGCCCGGAGTGGAGTTCTCCACCAGGTCGCCGTATCCGGACGCACGACGACTGCTCAATGCCGGCGTAACGGTCGCGATCGCGACCGACTGCAACCCGGGCTCGTGCTTCACCTCGAGCATGCCGTTCTGCGTAGCGCTGGCAGTGCGGGAGATGCGGATGACCACCACGGAGGCAGTGTGGGCCGCGACGGCAGGCGGCGCGCATGCGCTGCGCCGCACCGACGTCGGCCACCTCGGCGTCGGGGCGCGCGCCGACGTGGTGCTGCTGGACGCACCGTCGCACGCCTATCTGGCCTACCGGCCCGGCGTGCCGCTCATCGCGGCCGTGTGGCGCGCGGGCGAGCGCGTGGCCTGAGCCATCGCCTCGGCCCGGTCTTTGCCCGGCAGCGGCGGGCTGACTTGCGCTGTCCGGTAGGCCTACCTCTACTTCGGCTGTGGTGATGGGCCCATAGCGTGACTGCCAGCGCTGGGCCAAGCTGATCGCAAGCTTCCGTGACCAGCCGCGGGGCCTACGGGAGGCGCGATGCCAGGCCTGAAGGGACATCCGGTAGCGAGTTCCGGCCAGCAGTGGGAGCTCGTGGCAGCGACTCTGCTCGCCGCAGTCGGTCTTGGCCTGTATGCGTGGTGGCGGGCCGACCCGGACAGCGTCCGGCGGAGACGCATCCGGCAAGCGGCCTGGTGCATCGCGCTGCTGGCCGCCGGCAGCCTCCTGACTGCATCGATCTACTCGGCTGTCAGCCGCAACGTAGGCGGATGGTGGCCCGTCCTCCTGATCGCGACTGTGCTGCTAGTGCTGCTGCGGCCGGGGCTCGCTGAGCGGATCCTGCCCGCAGTGCTGATCTTCCTCGGCCTGGTCGGGCTCGCCGTCGCTCACCAGATGTTCATGGACGGCCAGGCCGCCGCCGGGCTGGCCGGCAGCAGCGGGAGCGGAGCCTGGTATGGCGTCACGCACGTCGGAGCCGGCCTACGGCAGGATGGTGACGAGCTGATCTTGCCCCAGGCCTACCTGTTCCTGGTGCTGGGCGGTTGGCTCGGCTGGCGTGCAGTGAGGAGAGATCGTCCGGCGCTGGCCCGGCGACTGCTCGGCCGCACGGCAGCCGCGCAGGTGCCCGGCAGGCCATGGGGGCTGCTGCTGGTGCCGCTCGTCCTGGCGGTGTCGATGCTGGCCGCAGACTGGGCTGGGGTGGCGATCCCGCTGCTAATCGCGGCCGGGATCGTGATCTGGTACTGGCCCCGTCGGGCGGGGCAGCTGGCCGCGCTGGGGCTGGCCGCCTTCGCTGCGTTCGGCCTGGTGTCGGCACAGAACTGGCACCTGAACGGCGCCTACGTCGCCCCGGCAGCTGCGGTCGTCCCGCGACCGGCGCTGAAGGTAGCGGTAACGCCGGATTCAGCCATCGGGGAGCCGGCCGTGATGGGCAGCCCAAGGCCAGCACCGTCGAGTGGCACCCCTGCCGCACAGTTCACCGGCGAGCCAAACCCCGTGCTCCTCGGGCTGGTGGCTGTTCAGGGTGAGACCACGATGTACGCGGCGTATATCGAAGGGCTGCTGCTGATCTGCTTTTCGTGCTGGCTGGTACCGCAGACATTCCCTGGCGTGGCACGGCTGCTCGGCCTCTCGACGGACGCTGCGCTGGCGAGGCGGGTGCAGCGGCTGACAGAGAGCCGGGCGGTGGCGGTCGACACCGCGGCTGCTGACCTGCGGCGGCTGGAGCGAGACCTGCATGACGGTGCGCAGGCGCGGCTGGTAGCGCTGGGCATGAACCTGCGTGCGGCAGAACGGCTGATCCACACCAGCCCTGATGCCGCCGCCGCGCTGGTGGCTGAGGCAAGGGAGGCGTCCGCGAGGGCGCTCACCGAGTTGCGGGAGCTGGTCCGGGGTGTGCACCCGCCCGTGCTGGCAGACCGTGGCCTGGCCGACGCGATCCGGGCGCTCGCGCTGGACAGCCCGCTGTACGTCCAGACCGAGATCGACCTGGCCGGGCGGCCGCCGGCGCCGGTGGAGACGGCATGTTATTTCGCGGTCGCTGAGCTGCTGACGAACGCGGCCAAGCACTCCGGGGCGAGGCAGGCGGCGATCTCGGTGAGCCATGCTGACGGCAGGCTGCGGATCGAGGTGACGGACCTCGGTCTGGGCGGGGCGGACGCGGCGCGTGGCAGCGGGCTGGCGGGCGTTGAGAAGCGGCTGGCGTCGTTTGACGGCATTCTTGCTGTCAGCAGTCCGGTCGGCGGGCCGACCATCGTGGTGCTGGAGGTGCCGTGCGTGTTGTCGTCGCCGAAGGCCAGTTCCAGCTAACGGCGCGGGCGGGGTAGGTCTAAGCCTACCCCGGTAGTAGAACCTGGTCCCTCGCCAGCCGGCCCCGCGAGCAGGCACGATGGTGTCTTGCGCGACGCAGCTGCCGAAAGTGGCGCGGCTGCCGAGAGGAGCGCCGAATGGGCCTGCAGCTTCTGGTCATGGCCTGCGTCGCAGCCGGTATCGCGGTTGCCATCCGCTCGGAGCGCAATCGGCGGGGCGGCCCCGTCAGTCGGCGGGGGCTTGACGGAGCCGCCGAGCTTGGCGGCTGGCTAGCGGGGCTGGCGCTGCTTGTCGCCGGCCTTGAAGTCAGCCTGGGCGGCCGGGCGCTCAGTATCGGGCCGGATCCCAGCCGGTTCGTGAGGCTTACCTGGGTTCCGCGGCCGCAGGGCCCCTACAAGCTTCTTCCGGCGATCACCGGGCCCCTCATCGTGCGGCCAAGCCCGATGGAGGGGCTGTCACCACCCGTCGCGCGCGTGACGCCGTCAGCGCCATCCGTCGCACGGGTGCGTAAGCCGGCAGGTTTCGTGGAGCATCGCGGCCTCTACGACCAGCTAAAGCTGACCGCGCCGCTCCATGGTCTCGGTCTCTGGGCGGCCGTGCTGGTGCCGCAGATCGTGCTGCTGGTCGTTCTCCTTGCGGCGCGCATGCGCCGCACCAGCGGCCGGGCTGGCGCGCGCAGGTCTATGGCCTGGCAGTCGAGGCTCGCGCACACGCGGCTGTTGTCGGTCTTCCGCCACCCGGCTCTGGCTGGGTCGAGGCCGTGGCGCTGGGCGCTGCTGCTGGTGCCTGTGCTCGCGATCGGCATCGAGCTGGTGGGGCTGGAGTGGCTGCCTGGCCACGAGGCACGAGCGATCGCGGTCATGGGCGCATTGCTGGCAGCTGTCGTCGTCGTGGTCGTCGCGGCGCCCGCGATCGCCGCGGACCTTGCCGTGGCAGGGCTGCTGGTCCTCGGCGCCTACGGGCTCATGCTGGCTGACTTCTGGCCTGGCCATATCGCGGTTCCGCTGGCCTACCGGCCTGATGCGCTGTTCGGTGCGGCAGTTGTCAGCTCCCCGACCGGGCATGCGCTGGCTGGCGCGCAAGGACTGCTGCTGCTGGGTCTCGGCCTCTGGCTAGTGCCGCGCACCGCCGGAGCGCACCTGACCGCGCTTCGGTCGACCGCTGATGCCGAGCTGACCAGGCGCTTCGTCAGGCTGGCGAAGAGCCGCGCGGACGCAGTCGACACAGCCGCTGCGAACCTGCGGCAGCTGGAGCGTGACCTGCACGACGGCGCGCAGGCGCGGCTGGTAGCGCTGGGTATGAGCCTGCGGGCGGCAGAACGGCTGATCCTGACAAATCCCCAGGCTGCGCTTGCCCTGGTGGCCGAGGCAAGGGAGGCGTCCGCGAGGGCCCTGTCCGATCTGCGGGAGCTGGTCCGGGGTGTGCACCCGCCGGTGCTGGCTGACCGTGGTCTGGCCGATGCCCTCCGGGCACTGGCGCTGGACAGCCCGCTCTACGTCCAGACCGAGATCGACCTGCCGGGCCGGCCGCCGGCGCCGGTCGAGACAGCGTGCTACTTCGCGGTCGCCGAGCTGCTGACGAACGCGGCCAAGCACTCCGGGGCGAGGCAGGCCGCGATCGCGGCCCGTCATGCCAGCGGCCGGCTGCGGATCGAGGTGACGGACTTCGGCCTTGGCGGTGCCGACGCCTCTCGGGGTTCCGGCCTGGCGGGCGTGGAGAAGCGGCTGGCGTCGTTTGACGGCATCCTTGCTATCAGCAGTCCGGTCGGCGGGCCGACCATCGTGGTGCTGGAGGTGCCGTGCGTGTTGTCGTCGCTGAGGACCAGTTCCTCCTGAGGGACGGTCTGGTCCGGCTGCTCGAGGCCCATGGCTTCGAGATCGCGGGCGCTGTCGGCGATGCGCCCGGCCTGCAGGCGGCGCTGCTCGGGCTCCGGCCGGATGTGGCGATCGTGGACGTGCGGCTGCCGCCGACGTTCACCGATGACGGGCTGCGCGCGGTGCTAGCGGCCCGGCAGGAGACTCCGGGCCTGCCGGTGCTGGTGCTTTCTCAGTATGTGGAGCAGCTCTACGCGCGCGAGCTGCTCGCGGATGACGGCGGCGGCGTGGGCTACCTGCTCAAGGACAGGGTGTTCAACGACGACCAGTTCGTCGACGCGGTCCGGACCGTGGCAGGAGGCGGCACTGCGATGGATCCTGAAGTTGTCGCGAAACTGCTCGGCCGGCGGTCGAGGGCGGAGCCGCTGGCCAGGCTTTCCGGCCGCGAGCGCGAAGTGCTGGAGCTCATGGCCGAGGGCCGGTCGAACAGCGCGATCGCGCAGCGGCTCTTCGTCACCGAGAAGGCGGTGAGCAAGCACAGCACCAGCATCTTCGCCAAGCTCGGCTTGGCGCCGTCCGACGACGACAACCGGCGGGTGCTGGCCGTCCTCGCCTACCTGAACGGCTGAGCTCGCGCGTGCACGGCTGAGCTCGTGCAGTGCTGGCTCTCGTGCAGTGCTGGCTCTCGTGCAGTGCTGGCTCTCGTGCAGTGCTGGCTCTCGTGCAGTGCTGGCTCTCGTGCAGTGTCTCGTGCCCTTCCAGCATCCGGATGTACTGCTCGATCTTGCGAGCACGCGTCTCTGGCCGTTTCACCGTATTGATCCGGTACAGGATCGCGTACCTGTTCTGACTGGTGAGTGTCGCGAAGAAGGCGGCAGCCTCGGCACTGGCATCGAGGGCTGCCTGCAGATCGTCCGGCACCGACATGGTGCGCGGCCCGGCGTACGCGCTCTCCCATCGGCCATCGGCGCGGGCGCGCTCGACTTCGGCCAGGCCGGCCGATGCCATCCGGCCGGCCGTGATTAGCGCTTGGGCCTTCTGCGTGTTGATCTTCGACCACCGGCTGCCTGGCTTGCGCGGCGTGAACCGCTTCAGCCAGTAGTCGGCATTCAGGCCGCGCGTCTGCGCGTCGATCCAGCCGAAGCACAGCGCCTCGTCGAGCGCCTCGGCATAGGACAGTGTGGGCTCTGCCGCGGTGCCCTTGGCGAGCCTGAGCCAGATACCGCTGGCGTCCGCGTGATGGTCAGCCAGCCAGGCGCGCCAGGCGGCGGCCGTCGCAAACGCCACTGTGTCGGCGTAGTCCGGGTCGGCTCCGTCGGGCGTCATGAGCCCAGTGAAGCACGGGGTGTGACAGACGGCTGTCGCCTGGACGGCCCCGTTCCCGGTCCTATGTCGTTAACTCAAGGTACGGATCATGTCGACGATGTGTGCCCTCGCGACTTCCTCTCGCGCCCCGCACTCCGCCAGGATGCGCGCGGCCGCGCTCGCCTCGTTCCGGTACAGGCCGAGCAGCATGTGCTCGGTTCCGATGTAGTTGTGGCTGAACTCCAGGGCTACGGCCAGCACGTCGCGCAGGGCACGCCTGGCTTCGTCGGAGTACTTCAGGACTCCGGACGGCTCCCTGGCTGACGGCTCCGTGGCTGACGCCTCGGCCGGTGTCGCCGGCCGCTCGTGCGCGCCGGCTGCGGCCAGTTCGCCGCGGTCGGTCCGGGTGCGGATCGCGGCCCGGACAGTTTCCTCGCTGACGTCCATAGCGGCGAGTGCCCGGGCGGCCAGCCCCCCGGGCTCCACGAAGAGAGCCAGGAGGATGTGCTCCGTGCCAACGGCAGGCGCATCCAGCTCGATCGCCGCCTGCCTGGACCGGGCGACCACGTGGCGGGCGCGGTCGGTGAACCGCTCGAAGGTTGGCGACGGGGTTACCGCGACCAGGTGGTCCGCGATGGCGGAGGAGAATCTCTTGTGCACTGCCTGCTTGGTCACTCCCAGGGCAGAGCTGATCTCAGTCCACGACCGTCCGTCCCGGCGGCAGCGTTCGACAAAGTGCCCGAGCAGGGCATCCGTGGTCTCTTGCAGATCCGCGGCCGTTGCGGAGGCCGCGATGAGCTGGTCGAGAGGCTGGTCGGAGCTTGCGTCCTGACGGACGATGTCGATGAGCTCCTGAAGCGTTGGTGGCGGTGCCATGCGGTCAACTGTAGGTTGACGGGGTACGGTAGTCAACCTCGGGTTGACGGCCTCTCGGTCGCGTAGCAGGTCCGAAACGCCGTCAACTTGTTATTGACGAACTTCTGTGGGCGATACTGGCATCATGGGTCCTACTGAACTGAGCTACCGCCGGCGGATGCTGATCCTGGCCATCTGCTGCATGAGCCTGTTCATTGTCGGACTCGACGCGACCATCGTGAACGTCGCGCTGCCCTCCATCGGCCACGATCTCCACACCGCCGTCTCCGGGCTGCAGTGGACGATCGACGCCTACACGCTCGTGCTGGCCAGCCTGCTGATGCTGTCCGGGTCCACAGCGGACCGGCTCGGGCGGCGCCGGACGTTCCAGGTCGGCCTCGCCACGTTCACCGTGGGCTCGCTGCTCTGCAGTGTGGCGCCGGGGATCGGCTGGCTGGTGGCATTCCGGATGGTGCAGGCCGTCGGCGGGTCGATGCTCAACCCGGTGGCGATGTCGATCATCACGAACACGTTCATCGAGCCGAAAGAGCGCGCCAGGGCGATCGGGGTCTGGGGCGGCGTGTTCGGGCTGAGCATGGCGCTCGGCCCGGTGGTCGGCGGGGTCCTGGTCGAGAGCGTGAGCTGGCGCGGCATCTTCTGGGTCAACGTGCCAGTCGGCGTGGCCGCCATCATCCTGACCGCGCTGTTCGTGCCTGAGTCCAGGGCGCCGCGGGCCCGCCGCTTCGATCCTCCTGGCCAGGTGCTGATCATCGTGATGCTGGCGAGCCTGGTCTACGCCCTGATCGAAGGGCCGGGAGCCGGCTGGGGGTCGGTCAGGATCATCACCTGTTTCGCGCTGTCCGCGCTGGCGCTGGTCGGGCTGGTGCTGGTCGAGCGTCGCCGCGAGGAGCCTCTGATTGACCTGCGGTTCTTCCGCAGCGCGCCGTTCTCCGGTGCGGTGGCGCTGGCGATCTGCGCGTTCGCCGGGCTTGGCGGGTTCCTGCTGATCAACACGCTCTACCTGCAGGACGTGCGGGGACTGTCGCCGCTGCTGGCCGGGCTGTTCCTGCTGCCAATGGCGGCCATGGTCGCGCTCGGCTCGCCGATATCGGGCCGGCTGGTGGGCTCGCGGGGTACCAGGCCCTCGCTCATAGCGGCAGGCACCGGCATCACGGCCGGCGCGCTGATCCTGACCCAGCTGACGGCAGGCACCGCAACGTACCTGCTGGTGATCGCTTATCTGCTGTTCGGCCTCGGCTTTGGTGTCGTGAACGCGCCGATCACCAATAGCACCGTGTCCGGGATGCCGCGAGCGCAGGCCGGAGTCGCGGCCGGAGTGGCCTCCACCAGCCGTCAGATCGGCACCTCGCTTGGCGTCGCCGTGATCGGCTCGGCGTCCGTCTCCGCGCTGCACGGCTCGTTCCGGCAAGGCTTCGCCGCGGCGACGCATTCTGGCTGGTGGATCATCGCCGGTCTCGGCATCGCCGTATTCGCCATCGGGCTCCTGGTGAGCGGTCCGTGGGCGCAGCGCACCGCGCAGCGGACCGCGTCCCGGCTGATGCCGGCGACCTCGGGCAACGAGGCGCCGCCGGGCACGGGGATTGAGCAAGCCGCGGCTGACGAAGCGCCGGTCCCGCTGCCTTAGCGTGCTGGGCGAGCCCGGCGCGCCCGGCGAGCCCGGCGAGCCCGGCGAGAGCGGCGCGGGCGGTGCGCGCGGTGCGCTGGGACTGACACGATCCAGCGGCGAAGAATGGCGAGTTGCTACTGCTCTGGCATACCTACGGCACATTCATGACTTGCCGCCTAGCCCTGCATCTCCGGATTGGGCGTCATGACCGCGAACTCCCCGCCCTGGTCGTCGGCAAGGACGGCCATCCGGCCATACGGGCTGTCGAAAGCAGGCGCGACGATTGCACCGCCCAGCTCAACGGCCCTGGCGGCCACCGCGTCGGTGTCCGGCACGGCGAAGTACGTGCCCCAGGCGGCCGGGCGGTCTGCGTGTTCAGGACCGAGCTCGCCGATGCCGCCAGCCGGCCTGCCGTCGATGTCGAGTGTCGAGTACGTCGGCGCGATCTCGCCGAACTGGTAGCCGAACACCGCCGCGTAGAAGGCCTTGTTGCGCTCGAAGTCCCGGCTCATGTTCTCGCTCCAGATCAGCGTGCCCGGCTCGTTGGCCAGCTGGATCCCGGTGTGCTGCCCGGCTTGCCAGACGCCGAAGCGGGCGCCGCCAGGGTCGACGCCAATCAGCAGCCGGCCCGCCTCCATCACGTCCATCGGTTCCACTAGCACCTGGCCGCCGGCGGCCCGGATCCTGGCCGCGGTGTCGTCCGCGTCCGTGCTGGCGAGGAAGGTGACCCAGGCCACCGGTTCAGGCTGCTCGCTCATCTGCGGGGCAATGGCGGCGACCTGCCGCCCGCCGATCTCGCACATGGCGTAACCGCCGACCTCCGGCGGGCCCGGCTTCACCTCCCACCCGAACAGTCCCTGGTAGAAGGCCCCGGCCTTGTTCAGGTCAGGGACCGTGATGTCGATCCAGCATGGCGTCCCGGCTGGCCACGGCGTGTCCCGAGTAACCACGTCTGCCTCCCCTGCAGCGATCCTTGGCGGCTCCCGTTCCGAAGGACCACGCTACTGCCGGGAACGTGGCCGCTCCGGCCCATCCGGGCACGCTTCACTCAGCCGGCCGGGGCGAGCGTGCGGGCGGCCGCCGACCCGAAAGACCACGTTCCGGTCTTAATCGGGTGGATAGCAGTAGGAGTCGCTGGACGCGTCGCCGCCTTGCAGCCTGACCTGGTGCGGGCGCCGCCCGCGGAACGCCTCGCCCGCCAGGAAGAAGCGCTCGTCGAAGGAGATGCCGCCGCCGTCGGCCACGTCGAGCTTCGCCATCCAGGCGCCGACGCCATCCGGGTAGAACTGGTCGTCCCACGCGCCGTAGAGCGTGTTGGTGAAGTAGACGCGCCTGGAGTCGCGGCTGACCTCGACCATCTGCGGTCCGCCGGCCAGCGGCAGGTCGGGCCTGGCCGGGTGCGGCTTGCGGCCGACGATGCCGCCGATCCGCACCGACCCGATCTCGCGCGGGCGGAACGGGTCGGAGACGTCGTACTGCTTCATCTCGCCGGTACCCCAGCAGGACACGTACAGGTGCTGGTCGTCCACCGACAGGGCCAGGTCGGTGATCAGCGGCGGCACGGCCTTGAACGGCTTAAGCGCGGGCGGCAGGTCGTCCTCGTCTGCTGGCTCGGCTGGGATCGTGATCGCCTTCTGCGCCGCCCAGGTGCCGTCGTCGGTCTGGTGCCAGAGCCAGACAGAGGCAGACAGGTCCTCGACACTGACCACCACGCCGACGAAGCCCCAGGTCTTGGTCGGGTTGTGTGCCGGGCGCAACTCCAGCGTCATCTGGTACTGGTCACCGATGTCGATGGTCTGGATGTTCTTGCGCGTCTTCATGTCCCAGAAGTGCAGGCGGTGGCCGTACTTGCGGCCGAGCAGCAGCTCGGGGTTGATGCCGTCCTCGATCATCGACGGCGTTCCCCACTCGGAGGTGATCGCTACGTCGTGGTTGATGTGCCACCACACGTCGTAAGCGAGGTACTGGTCGCCGCGGTCTACCTCCCACTGGCCGGTGACCTCGAACGTCTTGTGGTCGAGCAGCGCGACGCCGCCGGGTCCGTCTTCGCCGCCGCCGCCGAGGCAGGACACGAACAGGCCGCCGGGCCCGCAGTGCACGGTGTGCGGCCGTGAGTAGTTCGCCCGCTTGCCGAGCTCCTCCGGGCCGAGGGTTTTGACCAGCTGCGGCGCGGCCGGCGTCTCCTTGGTGTCCAGCACGTACAGGCGGGACGAGCGCAGGCCGGGCACGATCAGGTAGCGGCGGTCGCCGTGGTCGTGCCCGCCGCCGGCGCACAGGGCGCTGGAGCAGGCGTTCCAGCCGAAGTGGTGGAGCTCGTCGCCGAGGTTCGGAAGCTCGGTGAAGCCGATGACAGTGCCGTAGCCGGCCGATGACGGGTCCACGTCGACGACAGCCATCCCGTCCGGCTTGTCGGCCGGGCGGGCGAACGTGGCCACGTAGGCGAGCTTCTCGGCCGGCGCCTCGGCCGCGTCGCGCGGCGAGCGGTAGAACGTCGGATCGGTGTGCTCGTGCGCCGCCTGGTCGTGCGCCGCCTGGTCGTGCGCCGCCTGGTCGTGCGCCGCCTGGTCGTGGCCGGCGTGGTGGCCGTTGTGGTCGTGCTCGGTCGTCATCTTTACGCCCTTCGCCCTCAGCGGTGCCTGGCTGGCCCGGCGTTCCGGATAATTCCGGTAATACCTTGCAGAAAACTAGGAATCTCGATGGCAGGAGTCTGGGCGATAGCGGGCCGGGCTGTCAACGCGGCCATTTCATGATCACGAAGGATTTTTGCCGTGGGGGCGACAACGATCCTTCGTGATCACGGGCTGGCCGGTGTCCCTCACGGCGCACCCGCGCACAGAGCAGATAGTGACGTCGGGTAAGCATGGGACTTGTGAGGCAACGCGCTGTACGCGCCGTCGC
>Ga0335074_10015104_pt1 | contig 10841 bp, 6 predicted proteins | sample Lox_Sample_23_FD_206715 | JGI IMG/M metagenome (GOLD analysis project Ga0335074, IMG submission 206715) | Soil microbial communities from Loxahatchee National Wildlife Refuge, Florida, United States - Lox_Sample_2.3 | ecosystem: Environmental > Terrestrial > Soil > Wetlands | place: USA: Florida... | reverse complement strand
CACGGTCTGGATATGGGGCAGCCCAGGCTGCCAGTAGTGGTCGTTCTTGGTGTACTGGATATTTGCGCCGCTGCAGCTGCTCATGAGGTAGCCGCCAGTGCCCACCGGATGGGGGTCGAGGAAGGTGACAGGGTCCTTGATAGAGGACCAGAGGTGCTCGGGCACGATCGGAGTCTGGTCGGCGATGTAGTAGAAATAGGGCACAGCCGCTGTCTTGAACGTGAACACGACCTGGTCGGAGCCGGCCAAGGCCACCTTGCTCAGCACGGACCAGTCGGCGTTGAGGTCCAGGCTCGGGAACTTCTTCAGCAGGTCAAAGGTGAACAGGACATCCTGGGCGCTGAACGGCTGGCCATCGCTCCAGCTAACCCCTTTGCGGATAGTGAAACTGAGCGTCTTGTTGCCGTTGCTCCATGCCCAGGAGGTGGCCAACCACGGCGTGGCTGATCCATTTTTCAGGTTGTCGACAAACACGAGCTCTTCGTAGACGGGACCGAACGAGTCGAACTCGTCCGAGGCGTTGAACGGGTTGAACTGGCAGTTCCAGGTAACGCCGTACTCATCTGAGATATTGACGACGCTTGCGGCCGCGTCAGCGGCCCGGCTGGGTGCCGCAGTGGCGGTACCGGTAATGGTGCCCGTAGCGGTCATGGTGCTGACCGCGATGGCGGTGCCGATCACCGTGAACCGTCGTGCCCAATGCGCACTGGTCACTTTGGTCCTCTCTCTCTTCGTCGGGGCGATCGCGTGGCCTGCACCTGCGCAGGATCCCGGCTGGGCCCCGAGGTCGGGCCACTTGGCCTAGACCAGTGATGCTTGCACAGCTGCTGGCCAGTGTCAACGACGGTTAGTCTCGTAAGGTAATGGCTCGGCCACTGGATCCGGGACTTGCCGGCCTGCGCCCATATCGCGACGCCGATTGGGACGCCATTTACGACATCTGCTTGCGCACTGGCGACGACGGGGTCGACGCGAGCGACCAGTACCAAGACCCGACGTTGCTCGGGGACGTCTACGCCGGGCCCTACCTTTTTCTGGAGCCCGACCTGGCGTTTGTCCTCGACCCGGCGGGCGCCGGCCCGGTTGGTTACGTGCTCGGGACCTCGGACACGCGGCGCTTCGTCGCTGAGTACGGGGCACGTTGGGTGCCCGTACGGTCCCGGTCACAGCCTCCGGCGCAGCCGGCGACGCCTGACGACGAGCTGTTGGTGACTTACCACCGCCCCGAGCGCATGTTGGGGCCGGCCGCCGACCTGTACCCGGCCCACCTTCACATCGACATCCTGCCGGCCTACCAAGGGCATGGGGGAGGGCGCCGGCTGGTCGAGGCTTTTTGCGCCGCAGCGGCCCGGGCCGGCGCACCCGGCGTCCATGTTGGCGTGAGCCCCACCAATACCAAGGCACATGGGTTTTATGAGCGCGTGGGCTTCCGCCGCTTGGCCGTGGACGAGGGCTCGGCCACCCTCTTCTTCGGTCGTCCGACGACCCTGTAATGGGGCCGCGAGCCTGGGTAGCCACAGGCACGGCACGGCCCACGGGCGGCGAGCGCTGACAAGTTACGCACGGCGGCGCTAATTGTTCAGGTACGCAAGGTCCTTGCCGTGCTTGTCGCGGTACTCGCTGATGAGCTCCCGGGCCGCCCTGATGCCGGGCACGAGAGGGTGCAGGGCGAGCGCAACCGCTGCCAGGCCGGCATCGCCCTGTACGGCGGCGTCCACCAGCGCTCGCTCGTACTGCTTGACCTGGCTGACGAGAGCCCGGGCCGACGGGGGCAGGTGGCATCCGGCCGAGGGGTGGATGCCTGTCGCGTCCACCTGAGCCGGCAGTTCGACCACGTCGTCGGCCTCCAAGAAGGGCAGGCTCGTCCCATTGCGGGTGTTGACGATCACCCGGTCGGGGCTCTGCGACCTGAGCCCTGCGATCACGCGCAGCGCCACGCCCTCGTACCCGCCGATCCCGGCCTGGTCGACGGGCTCGGCGCCTCGCGCCGCCCGTTCGGAGCGGGCGTCCGCTTGGTGGCTTTCACCCTCAGTGTCGGTGCGCATATAGGTGTCGTGGCGGATACCGAGCAGGCGCGAGTACTCCGACCACGCCTCGTCCACGCCTCCTCTGGCGAAAGCGCGGCCGATCGCGGCGAACATTTCCTCGTTGAGCCGCACGATATCTTGGCCGCGACTGGTCCCGGCGCGACGGACCTGGTCCACATAGCGCCAAGAGTCGTAGTAGTAAAACAAGTACTCGGTAGGCACGGCGCCAACCCGGCGCACCAGCGCGGGGTCGAAGGGAGCAAAGCTGCGGTCGAACCTTTGCAGCTCTTCGTAGCGCTCGAGGATCTCGGCCATCTTTTCCTCGCCGTCGAGCCTGAACGAGCAGACCCACCCGAGGTGGTTGAGCCCGCCGTAATCGAACGACGCGCTGTGGTGCTCTGTCCCCACGGGCCCGGTACCGGGCTCTTCGGCGCCGAAGAAGGCCGCCAGGCGCCGCACTGTACCGCCCGGGGTGTCGCACACCCCGACCACGGGCACCTCGCCATGCAGGGATAAGGCCTGGGTTATGAGCCCCGCCGGGTTGGTGAAATTTATGAGCACGGCGCCGGGGGCGCAGCGGGCCAGCTGCCGGGAGTAGCCGAGCACCACGGGGATGGTCCGCAGCGCCATGGCCGCACCGCCCGCCCCCGTGGTCTCCTGGCCCACCAGTCCCCGCGCCAGTGCGACCTCTTCATCGATGACGCGGCCGCGGTCGCCACCCACACGGATGGCTGAGAACACGAAGTCGGCTCCGGTAAAGGCTTCTTCGCTGTCAGCGCTGAGGGTCACGGCCCCGGCTTGTCCCAGCCGGGCGGCCAGCTCGACTGCCAGGCGGCCGGTCGTCTCGCGCCGCTCTGGGCCCGGTTCCCAGAGGCTTATCTCGTTGAACATGCCCGGGGCGCGCAACAGCAGAGCCCGCACGAACGCCGGTGTGCGCACGCCACCCCCGCCGATCACCGCCAGCTTCATAATTGAGTGCTCAGTTGTTCTATGTTCATAGCCAGTTCCATTCTGGCGCGCCGCGGTACCGCCGCAGTTCGCCCACCGAACCGAGACGCCCGACGGTCACCGACCCAGCGGTATTACCCGCGGCGACGGCGTCGCGGAACCCGCTGCCCAGCGCCAGGGCAGCCACCAACGCGCCGGCGAACGCATCGCCTGCCCCGGTGCGGTCCACGACCACAGTGTCCTTCAAACCCTCGCTAACTTCGGCTACTTTCCCGCCCTCAACGGCGACCGCGCCGGCGGCACCCCGTTTGATCGCGAGCCGCGGGCCCCAGGTCCCGGCAACAGAGATGGCACCCGCCAGCCCGCCCGCGCCGGTCAGCTGGACCAGCTCGGTTTCGGTGGAGAGGAACACGTCCGCCAGGTGGGCGCATTCGGCCACGAGATCGGGGCTGGTCTCGACCTGCTCGAAACTGGTGTCCACGGCGACCCGAGACCCGAGCGCCCTGGCCTGGTGCAGCACCGGTACCATCCCCGCCGCGCCATGCAGGTAGCACCAGGCGGGACGGGCCCCCGCCAACGCTTGGGCCAAATGTTCGCAACCCCCTAGCGTGCCTGGTGGGCGGGGCGGCAGGTGAGTGATAAAGCCACGGTCGTCGTCGAAGTTCAGCACAACGGTGACCCCAGCGGCCCGACCGGGCGCGCGCTGGCATCTCGACAGGTCCACACCGGCCTGGAGGGTAACCTCTTCGGCGAGACGAGAACCGAGGTCGTCGCCCAGGGTAGTGGTCAGCGCTACGCTCGCACCGAGGTCGCGAGCCGCCAGGGCCGCAGTAACGACCGAACCCCCCACAGAGAAGCCGAAGATCTCGTTGTATACTTCTTCTCCCGCCCGGGGCAACCGCGTACAGTCGCCGAACACGATCTCCAAGAAGACCGAGCCGAACGTCACCAGGTCCACGCCCGTTTACCGGGAAGCGACAAGGCCGGGCCGGCCTTGGGGGCCGGTGGCCGGCCCCGTCGCATCTCTTTGGGCGACGTGGCACGCGACCTGCTGGCTCGCCTCGACCTCGGCCAGTTCCGGCGTTTGCTGGAGGCATTTGGCCTCCGCCAGGGGGCAGCGGGGCGCAAAGGCGCAACCGGGCTTTGGGTTGATAACCGAGGGCGGTTCTCCCAGCTCGACGTCGGCAGAAATATCGAGCGGAGCGCGGGGGTCGGGAGCGGCCTGTAGCAACAACTTGGTGTAAGGGTGGCGGGGGCAAGAAAGCACCTGCTCGGCGGGACCTTGCTCGACGATACGACCGGCGTACATGACGAGCAGCCGGTCGGCGACGTAGCGGGCGCTGGCGATGTCGTGGGTTATGTAAAGGAACGACACCCCTTCCTCGGCCCGCAGCTGGGCCATGAGGTTGAGCAGGCCCACCCTTATAGAGACATCGAGCATGGAAACGGGTTCATCGGCGATTATGAGCCGCGGCCGCAGGGCCAATGCCTGGGCGAAACCTACCCGCTGGCGTTGGCCGCCGCTCATTTCGTACGGGAACTTCGCCAACATCGCGGTCGCCGGCACCAGGCCGACGGCCTCCATAACGCGCTGGGCCTCCGCCTCGCGCTGGGTCGCGCCCAGGTCAGGCCGGTGCAGCTTCATGGCTCGTGTGATCCCGTGCCTGACGCGGAAAACGGGGTTTATCGAACTGAACGGGTCCTGGAGGACAATCGGGACTTTGCTCCGGTAGGCGAGCACCCGCCGCCGCCTGGCGCGCCGCGGCACCGGTGCGCCCAAGAAGACCACCTGGCCCGAGCTGGGTGGGTAGATGTTGGCCAGCATCCGGGCGATCGTGCTTTTTCCGCTGCCGCTCTCGCCGACCAGGGCGACTATTTCTTGGCTGCCGATCACGAGGTCTACGCCGCGGACAGCGTGCAGGGTACGCCGAGAGATCATCCCGCCGATGTGGAACTGTCTTTGCAGGCCGATTGTGGCCAGCAGTGGCTCTCTAGCCGTCGGCACCTGCCCTCGCGGGTCGGCCTTTGCGGGAGCGCCGGCTGCCTCGAGCGCGCGCGCGAGCTCGGGCGCCGCCCCGTCCGGGGCCCCGCTTGGCGCCGCGGCTGGGGCCGCGGGTGGGACCGCAGCCGTAGCAGGGACCGCAGCTGGCGCCGTAGTTGGGACCGCAGCTCGGGCCGGCGCAGGCACGAACACGCCCGGTAGCTCGGCGCCCGCTCCGGCTTCGTAACGCAGGCAGCGCACGCTGGCCTCGCCACGGTGCAACAGGGTGGGCGACCGGAGGGCGCAGTCGTCGTCTCGCCAAGCACAACGCGGGTGGAAGCGGCAGCCGCTCGGGGGCGCGGCCAGGTCCGGGGGGTTGCCGGGGATCCCGGTCAACAGCACCTTGGGACCACGGATGGACGGGAACGCGTCCAGCAGGCCCTGTGTGTAGGGGTGGCGAGGTGACCCGAACAGCTCGCCCGTGCGCCCGATTTCGGCAACTTGGCCTGCGTACATGACCATCAACCGCTCGGCAAAGTGGCTTACCAGGGACATGTCGTGGGTCACGAAAACAACTGCGAAGCCGAGCGCCCGCTGCAGCTGTTTGACCTGGACCATGAGCGAGCGCTGTGCCACGACGTCCAAAGCCGAGGTGGGCTCGTCCATAATGACCAGGTCCGGCGTGAACAGAAGGGCCATGGCGATCATGGCCCGCTGGCGCATCCCGCCCGAAAGTTGGTGAGGGTAACTATTGAGGTGGACGGGGTCGATGGAGACCAACCTGAGCACCTCACGAGAGCGTTTGGTGACCTCATCGCTGGTCATTTCGGTATGTGCACGGCAGACGTCGCTCATTTGCTGGCCGATGGTCATGACCGGGTTCAGCGCGTTCATCGCGCTCTGCATGACGACCGAGAGATCCTGCCAACGTACAAAGCGCAGTTGTTTTTCGGTCAGGTCCACCATGTTGTGGCCCTTGAAGTCGACCGAGCCGCCGGTGATGAGCGCCGGGGGGTTGAGCAGGCGGGCCAGCGCGAACAACAGTGTCGATTTACCGCAGCCACTCTCGCCCACGATGGCCAGGAACTCGCCTCGGGCGAGGTCGAGGTCCACGCCGTCGACCGCTTGCACCAAGCCGTCGTCGGTGGCGTACGCCACAGAGAGGCCGCGCACGCGCAGCAGCGCCGGCTCAGTCCCGCTGCCGTTGGGCGCAGCGCCATTTGCGGGCAGGACGGCTGGTGCTGGCGGAGAGGATGGCGGAGCCGCCGCTGCCGCAGGACCTGCCGCGTCCGGGCTGGCGGTCGGCGTGAGGCGGCGGGCACGCTGCGCTCGTGCTCTCACGGGCCGCAGGGCCGGGTTGGAGATTTCGTCGAAAGCGTAGTTCAAAAGGGCCAAAGCCGCGCCGAGCAGGGCGATGCACACTCCGGGCATCAGCGCCCACAGCGGCATCCCAGCAGTCAGGGCCTCTTGGTTTTCCGCCCAGTAGAGCATGGTGCCCCAGCTCTGCAGGTTGGGGTCACCCAGGCCCACGAACTGGAGACCGGCCGCGGTGAGGACCGCGTAGACCGCAGTTCCGAGGAAGCTGGCCACGATCAGCGAGGTCATCGTCGGGAGGGCTTCTACAACGATGATGTAGAGACGGCGCTCGCCCCGCGCTCGGGCGGCCTCCAAGAAGTCACGGTTGCGCAGCGACAGCATTTGGGAGCGCAACTGCCGCGCCCCGTAGGACCATCCGAGCGCGCCCAGGACCACGATCATCACCAAGGTGCCTGCGGTGTGCAGGTAGGCGGCGATGACGATTATCAGCGGGAAGATCGGGATCACCAAGAGCACGTCGGTGAGCAGCGAAAGCGCCCCGTCCCAGACGCCGCGTAGGTACGCCGCGGACACTCCCACGATGACCGAGATGGCGGTGGACAAGGCACCCACGGCCAAGGCGATGATGAGGGACTGGCGGGCGCCCCAGATCAGCTGCGAGAAGACGTCTTGGCCGTACGAGGTGGTACCCAACCAGTGCGCCGCGGACGGTCCGAGCGCGGGGCTGAACTCCATCGCCTGGCCGTTGTACGGCGCGAGCTCGCCCGGGAATATGGCCAGGAGCAAGAAGAAGCCGAGCAGCAGCACCCCGGCCGTGGCTTTGCGGTTGTGGGCGACTGCCCGCCAGAGGCGGTTCGAGCGCCGGCTCGGGACCACCCCGGCGCCGTCTTCGCCCGTCGCGCCTGGCGTGCCGGGCGCACCCGGAGATGCGGCCGCGGCGGTCAGGGTGGTCACCTCAGCGCAGCTCCCGGGTGCGTGGGTCGAAGATGGCGGTGACCACGTCCGACGCCAAAATAGCGAGCAGCACGGCGACGGTTATGAGCAGGAACAACGCTTGCATCAGGGCGTAATCCTCAGAGGAGACGGCATCGAGGAGCATCCAGCCGACTCCTTGGTAGTTGAAGACGTACTCGACCAAGATGGCGCCGCTCACGACAAAACCGAGCGACATGGCGAAGCCTGTCAGGTTGGGGAGGATCGCGTTACGGCCCGCGTAGTTCCACATCACCGCCCACGACGGCAGGCCCTTGGCGCGGGCCATGCGCACGTAGTCCTCGGCCAGCACGGTGATCACCGTGTTCCTCATGGTGAGGATCCAGCCTCCGATGGCGGTGACGAGCAAGGTGCAGGCCGGCAGGATCGAATGCTCGAGCATGTCGCCAATAAAGTGCCAGTCCAGCCCTATCTGGTCGCTCTGGCTGTAGCTCCCAGTCGGCGGCAGCCAGCCGAGCTTGTCGGCGAACAGCCAGATGGCCACCAGGCCTACCCAGAAGTAGGGGAATGCGGAAGTCACCACGAACACGGGCGGTAGGACGCTGTCGAGGCGCGACCCGCGGCGCCAGCCGGACACGAGGCCGATGAAGGTGCCGACGACAAAGGCCAGCACCGTTGTCACCCCTACCAGTCCCAACGTCCAGGGCAGCGCTTGCAGCACCTCGTAGCTGACCGAGCGCATCTGGAACACGATCGAGTCGCCGAAGTTGCCGGTGAAGACGTCGCGCACGTACTGGAAATAGGCAGAAATCAGGCTTTGGTGCGTATTGACCCCGAACGCGATCTCGAGAGCGTGCAACGCTTGGCCGCCGACATGGCCCTTGTACTGGCCCATGATGGCCAACGCCGGGTTGCCCGGCATGAGGCGCGGGAGCAGGAAGTTGAGCGTAAGCGCGGCCCACAGCGTCACCAGGAAGAAACCCAATCGCCGTAGGACGAACCTCACTCCCGCGCCTCCTTAGCGCAATATACGGGGTTTGGCCGGCCCTGTGGGGGTCAGCTGGTCGGGTACAGGTGCAGGAGCATCACCCCGACATCGGGGGTGATGTATATGGCGGGCTGGGCGTAGGCATCGGTGGGCGTGGCCCAGCCAGCGATGTGGGCCGTGTCGTACTGGTACCAATCGACCTCTTCGACCACGGGGACCACCGGTACCTGTGACAGCATGACCTTCTCGAGGGCGTTGGTGATGGCGTGCTGGCTGGCCAAGCTGGTCGTGCCCGCGTACTGGTCGATCAGGCTGTCAGTGGCGGCGTTGGAATAGCGCTCATAGTTGGTGGACGCCGCTTGGCCGACGGGGGCGGTGTTGTGCGAGTAGAGGATCTGGCGCATCTCGTAGTAGGGGCTGGGGCCGCCCGTTTCGTCGCCGTACGCGATCTGGAACTGGCCGTCGTAGAGCCTCGTGAAGTAAGTCGTCTCGGACAGGTTCTCCGGGGTGACCTGAATGCCCACGGCCTTCAGTTCTTGCTGGATGACGAGCATGTCCGCCACCCAGTCAGAAAAGCCACCGACGTTGATGACCGAGAACGACAGTTTCTCGTCCCCCTTCTGCATGACGCCCCCGACCTCTTTGAAGCCGGCTTTCGCCAGCACGGACATGGCCTTGGCGGGGCTGTAGCTGTAGCCGTACTGGTTGGCCAAGCCTTGGTCCAGCCAGGCGGAAAAGGTCGGGGTGGCGATATCGGTCTGGTTGCCAGCCGGTTCGTAGCCGCTCTCACCGATCTTGGACACCAGTGGCCGGTTGATGGCGTAGGCGATGGCTTCCCGCACCGCCACGTTCTGTAGCACTTTGTTGGTCAGGTTGGGGAACAGGGACACGCTCGCAATGGGTGGGAACCAGTCGTGATAGTCACGGCTCTTGGACAGGTAGCTCGCCTGGATGTTGGGCACGTACTGGCTGCCCCACTGCGCCGTGCCATTTGAGAGCTCCTGGTTGGCCGGGTCGTTGGACGTGAACGACGGGTAGTCCACCGTCTGGATCCGCGGGAGACCTTTTTGCCAGTAGAGGGGGTTGCGCTGGTAAACGATGTTCTCGGGCGTGCACTTCTGCATTACGTAGGGGCCCGTGCCCACCGGGTTGGTGTCGATGTAGTTGACCGGGTTGGCGATCTTGGCCCATATGTGCTCGGGCACGATCGGCACTTGGTCGGCGATGTAATAGAAGTAGGGGGTTGCGACCGTCTTGAAGTTGAACACGACGCCGTCGGTCCCGTCCGGGGCCACGCTCGACAGGACCGACCACACCGAAGTGAGGTCGAGCGCAGGGTACTTCTTGAGCAGGTCGAAGGTAAACAGCACGTCCTTCGCGCTGAAAGGTTGGCCATCGGACCACTTGACGCCCTGGCGGATGGTGAACGTCAGCGTCTTACCGCTGTTGGACCATTTGTAAGCCGTGGCGAGCCAGGGCGTCGCCTTGCCGCTCTCCAGGGAGTCGACGAAAACGAGCTCCTCGTAGACCTCGCCGAAGGACAGCCCGTCGGCATTGACCGCGGAGCTGAAGGGGTTGAAGCCGCACGGCCACGTCTCACCGCTCTCGTTGTCCATGACGAGGGTTACTGGCGAGGTGGCGGCGGCGTGGGTGGTGCTGGCGGCGGCCGCCGTAACCGGGGTGGCGACGCCGGCGGTCATGGCCGCGACGCCAGCTGCGGCGCTCAATAATGTGATGATCCGGCTGGGTGTTCGCATTTTTGTCCTCCTCTATGTCAGTAGGTTGTTCGGGCTAGAACGAGACGCCGTCCTGTCCATACTGTTCGCCTGGTCGATAGCGAGTGTTGTCGCCCCTATGAGGGCGGCGTCCAACGGGTAGGCCGCCAGGACCAGCTCGGGCGGGTAGGGGACATGAGCGTCCAATGCCCGCCGTAGAGGCGATTCGAGCCGCGACCACGAGCGGGTCATGCCTCCGCCGACCGCCACCCGGGCCGGGTCGACGGCGATGCACAAGTTCACCAGGTGGTAGCAGAGCTCCCGCACGAAACCTGACAGCAAGGACGCCAGGGAGGCGTCGCTGTCCGCGCCGGCGAAGACGTCGGCCGCGCTGAGGGCTCTCCCCATGGCCCGGGTGCCCGCAGAAGCCAAGGCCATGCCGCTCACGACGTCCTCGAGGCGCGCCTCGTCGTCTGGGGCGGCATCGATGTGGCCTGTCGGGCCCTGTTGGCGCAGGTTGTAGCCGATCTCGCCCGCCGCCCCGTGGGCGCCGTGCACCACCCGGCCCCGGCTCACGATGGCGGCCGCCAGGCCGGTACCCAGGTTGAGGTAGATAGCGGGTTCGGCTCCAGCCAATGCCCCTGTCCGTGATTCGGCCGCGGCTGCCGCCTTTACATCGGTCTGCACCACCACCCTTGGGCAGTCGAACGCCGCCACGAGCGCGTCGTGCAGCGCGAGGTGCTCCCAACCGGGGATAGCGGGAGCAAGCTCTATGCCGCTCGCGGTCGGGATCCCAAAGGTGGCTGCGCCGACGGCCACCAGTTCGGTGGCCCCGACTGTGGCGAGGGCGGACCGGCCCAGTGCGATGGCTTGTGCGAGGTTCCAGGAAGCGCCACGGTGAGGAGCGGTCGCCATGGTCGATGTGCCGAGAC
>Ga0335074_10015103_pt1 | contig 10841 bp, 6 predicted proteins | sample Lox_Sample_23_FD_206715 | JGI IMG/M metagenome (GOLD analysis project Ga0335074, IMG submission 206715) | Soil microbial communities from Loxahatchee National Wildlife Refuge, Florida, United States - Lox_Sample_2.3 | ecosystem: Environmental > Terrestrial > Soil > Wetlands | place: USA: Florida... | reverse complement strand
GCGGAGGCTCCTGGCCCGTACGGGCGGTTTGCGGCCACCGAGGCCATGCCCGCGCCGCGTGAGGACCGGCGCGGGCGCGCGGCCGGATGGGCCGCGGCGATCGCAGGGCTGGTGGTGCTGTGCGTTCTGGGCGGTCTGCTCGTGCCGCGGCTGATCGCTGGCCCGTCACCGTCCGCCCCGCCGTCGGATCATCCGTCGGGCACGGCCCGAGCCGCCGGCCACGCCCGCTCGCCGTCGGCATCGACGGCCCCCGCCCTGGCGACCGCGATCCCGGCCAGGTTCGCCGGGACCTGGAGCGGTGAGGCCCGGCAGCGAAAAGGCGTGATCTCTCAGTGGGCGGCGACCCTGGTGCTGCCGCAGGGCGCCACGAAGGGCACGTTCTCGATCCCCACGATCCCGTGCTGGGCCACCGTGACGGTCACGTCGGTGACCAAAGTCAGGATCCTGCTGAGCGAGACGGTCAACTCGAACCCGTCCGGCAACTGCGCCGCATCCGGGGTCATCAGCATCAGCCTGGCCGGCGCCGAGGCCGGAACGGCCAGGATGTTCTGGCGGGACGCCACCAACCCGGGCAACATCGCCACCGGCACCCTGATCCGGGGAGGCTGACCCCGCCCGCGCGCTTCGCGGCCGCCGCACCGGGTAGGCAGACGATATGGCCAGATTGCGGCGGAAAGCGCGGCGCCCGAAGCTCGACGGAGCACGGGTTGTCGTCGTCGGGATGGGCTTTGCCGGCCTGGCGACCGTGCGCGGGCTGAGTCAGGCGCGGGCGCGGATCACGCTGGTGGACCGCAACATCTACAGCACCTTCCAGCCGCTGCTCTACCAGGTGGCGACCGGGGGGCTGAACCCGAGCGACGTGGCCTACCCGCTGCGCGGGTTCGCGCACAAGTACCGCGCCCGTTTCGTGCATGGTGATGTCGACGGCATCGACGCGGCCGCCCAGGTCGTAACGCTGGCTGACGGGGACAAGCTTCCGTACGACTACCTGGTCCTGGGCACCGGTGTTGCGGCGGCGTACTACGGGGTTACCGGGGCCGACAAGCACAGCTACGCGCTGTACACCCGCCACGACGCGATCGCGCTGCGGGACACGATCATGGCCGGCCTGGAGCGGCTCAGCGGCGGCGGCCGGGGGAGCGAGGCCTCGATCACGGTCGTGGGCGGCGGCGCGACCGGCGTCGAGCTGGCCGGGACCCTGGCCGAGCTGCGCAACATCGCGCTCGCGACCGCGTTCCCCGACATCGACCGATCCCGGGTGCACATCAGGCTGGTCGAGCAGGCCCCTGCGCTGCTGACGCCGTACGTTCCATCGCTGCGCGAGTACGCCCGCCGGCAGCTGCTCGACCGGGGCATCGAGGTCCGGCTCAACGCCGCGATCAGCGAGATCACGCAGGACGAGGTCGTGCTGTCCGACGGCGAGCGGCTGCACAGCGACGTGACCGTGTGGGCCGCGGGCATCACCGGGCCGGAGGAGGTCAAGAACTGGGGCCTGTCGCAGGGACGCGGCGGCCGGATCGAGGTCGGGCCGGACCTGCGGGTGCACGGGCACGACCGGATCTTCGCGATCGGCGACATCGCGCTGATCGACGACAAGCCGCTGCCGCAGCTCGCCCAGCCCGCTTTGCAGACGGGCCGGTTCGCCGCCCAGCAGATCGCCCGGCTGGAAGCGGGGCAGCCCACGCAGCGGTTCGAGTATCACGACAAGGGGATCATGGCCACGATCGGGCGCCGCTCCGCGGTCGTGCAGCTGCCGTATCACGTGCGCATCCGGGGCACGCTGGCCTGGTTCGCCTGGCTCGGCCTGCACCTGATCACCCTGCTCGGGAACCGGAACCGGCTCACTACGCTGATCAATCTCTCGTACCGCTATCTGAGCTGGGGACACGGCGGATCGGTGATCGTCGACGGCGATCCGCCCGCGAGCTGACCCGATACCGCGGACCTGCGAACGAGGAACAGAGCTAGCGGCCTCACCGAGGTAGGCATTATGGTCGCATATGTTCGCCTAATCGCCGTACCGGCCTCAGCCGAAGGCAGGCCCCGATGCCTCATCTCACCACGGTGCGAACCACGCCCCGGGACGCGCGAACCCTGGTCGTCCGCTGTGAGTTCGCCTCGGCGGTGGGCTGACCCATGGCCAAGAGAGACCTGGAGCGGTGCGCCGAGCTGACCGAGGCGGCCGCCGGGCTGCAGCGGCGGGGGCGCTTTGAGCCCGCGCTCACGTTCTACAACGAAGCGCTCGACATCGCGGGAAAGCTGGCCCTCGCCGACCCCTCCGACGACCGGCCGATCCGGCAGCGCGCGAGCATCCTCTACCAGTTAGGGTCCCTGCACATCGAGACGGACCGGTGGAACGTGGCCGTGACCGTGCTCGAGAACGCCGAGAAGGCCTACCGCGAGCTGGCCGGGCGCGACGCGTCGGGCGTTGAGCCGCGGATCGCGGACGTCAAGGCCCGCCGGGCCCGGGCCAGGATGCTCGGCGGGCGGGGAGCCTCCGCGGTCCTCGAGGTCGACGAGGCGGTCTCGTACCACCGCGGCGTGCCCGCGAGTCAGCAGACCCCGGCGCGATCTCTCGACCTGGCGCACATCCTGACGTCCAATGCTGTGATCCTGGACCGGTTCGGTGACCCCGGCCTCGCCGTGGCCTCGGCCGACCGCGCGATCCGGGTGTACACGTCCCTGGCCGACGCCATCAACGCAGCGCCGGACCTGGACTTTCAGTTCGAGTATCTGCTGGCCGCCGCGGACGTCGCGGCGCGGATTCACTCGGCATCCGGGCGGCTTGACCGGGCGCTGGAGGCCAGCGACCTGGCCGTACACGCGGCGCGTGCGCTGGCGACGGCGGGCGGCTCGGCGAACGAGGCCACGGCCCTGGCCATCCGGCTCACTCGCAAAGGCCTCCAGCTCAGGGCCGCCGGTCGGCCGGAAGGGCGGGAAGAGGCCACCGCATGCCTGTCAGAGGCCAGCGCCCTGGACGCGTCGGCCGTGCTGCAGACCACGGCGGAATGGGAGCAGGCGGTGAACGACGGACCGCCGCTCACCCTCGCCATGGCCTTGGCAGACGCCGAGCTCACCCTGGGCCGCGGGAGCGTGCGGTCGGAGCTCCGCGATGTCATCACTGGCCCAGCCACCGGGTACGACGGCTTGAGCCCGTCGGGTCGCTGCTCCGAGGCGGCCGCGCGCATGCACGCGGATGAGCTGAGCGGGATCGCCATCGACCTGCTGCCCAAGTCGCCGCTCCCTGGGCTGCGCATCGGGCTCGAGGCGCACTACCTGTTCGCCGTCGGCACCCGCCACGATGCGCCGGTCCTGCGCCACCAGTTCGATTCGTCGGGCATCCCGTGGGCACGGCTGCTGCTGGCCTGCTGCGACGTGCTCGACGGCATGAAGGAGGAATGGGCGCTGCCGCTCGCCCTCGACCTGGCGTCATGGAACTTCGGGGTGATCGTCCAGCTGCAGCCGTTCGTGATGAACGTGCAGCGGTACCTGAAGACCGGCAAGCCGCTCCCCGGTGACCTCGACACCAGCGTGGTCGAGCTGGTCCGCGACTGCCTGGCCCTGCACGCCGCGCTGCATCTGCGCAACGGCGACGACGAGGGCGCGCAGCAGATCAGGCAGGTGGCGAAGCTGCTCGGCACCGAGATATAGCGGGTGATCTAGCGGCTCTTGCGGCCGACACCTGCCCAGGCCATGGTCGGGGCCTTGGCCTCTTGCGGGCTGTCCGGCCGCCACTGCGGCGCGGGCACGACGCCGGGTTCGACCAGCTCCAGGCCGACGAAGAACCCGCAGACCTGGTCGTGGCCGCGGTACGTGCGCTTCTGCGCCACGAGCTCGTTGAGGTTGGCCGCCATCTTTGCGCTGGCCTCGGGCCGCAGGTCTGAGGCCGGGTGCACGATGACCAGGTGGCTGCCTGGCGCGGTGGCGCTCATCAGCTCGGCCACGATCCCGTAGGGGTCATCCGCATCGGGGATCAGGTGCAGCACCGACACGAGGATGACCGCGACCGGCTCGGCGAAATCCAGCGTCTGCCGGGCTGCGGCGAGTACCGAGCCCGGGTTCCTGACGTCGGCCTCGACGTAGGAACACGCGTCCCCGGCCCCGCTGATGAGCAGGGCCCGCGCGTTGGAGGTCACCATCGGGTCGTTGTCGGTGTAGACGCAGCGGCAGCCGGGCGCGAGCGGCGCGGCGATCTGGTAAATGGTCTTGTCGGTCGGCAGCCCGGTGCCGATGTCGAGGAACTGCCGGACTCCCGCCTGGGTGGCCAGGTACCTCGCCACCCGGCCGCGCAGCACCTGACCGGCCCGGACCGCCTCGGGAAGCTGTGGGAACGCCTCGATCGCGCGCTCGGCGGCCTCCCGGTCGGCGGCGAAGTTGTCCTTGCCGCCCCGCCAGTAGTTGTTGACCCTGGCCGAGTAAGCCACGTTGGTGTCGGGCTTCGCTGGCTCGTCGTCGCGCGCCATCTCCCCATCCTCCCCCGGCCGCGCCCGTCAGGCCGAATGCAGTCTGGCCGCCCGCCGCGCCGCGTAAGCCCCGAGACCGCCGGCCAGCGCGGCTCCCACCACGACGGCGCGGACGAGCGCCGCGGCGTGGGACGCGCCGAGCGCACTGGGCAGCAGCACGGCCATCGGCACGACAGCGAGCAGCGGCCCCAGGATGAGCCAGAACACGACGATGATCGCGGCGCTGTTGCCCACCGGGGTCTCGAACCCGCCGAACAGGTCCGGCATGAACCGTGGCCGGAAGACGTTAACGAGCGCGCCGGTCACGAGGACCGGGACGGTCACGGCCAGCAGCGCGATCAGCCCCGGGTTCCCGGCCGCGACGGCGACCGCGACGACCGGCACGCCCGCGACGGCGAACAGCACCAGGCACGGCACGATCGCGTGCCACCAGGCCAGCGACTCGAACCGGAACGGCAGGGCCGCCGAGCGCCGGGTGTCCTCGGCGTCCAGCCTGGCGCCCTCACAGAGCCAGGCGGCGGCCAGGTAGCCGAGGGCGAGCGCGCTGGCGGCCGGCACCAGGGACACCTGGCCGGCGTGGCCGGCCACGGCGATCAGGCCGATGGCCGCGAGCGCGAGCGCGGCCGCGCCCAGCAGCCGGGCCGGAGCCCTGGCCACCGCGAGCAGGTCACGCCACGGCAGCACGAGCTCGCGTCGGCGCGGCGGGCGCAGCCGGAACCTGACACGGCGCCCGGCGCCGGCCCCGCTGTAGGCCAGGGCGATGCCGCGGGTGTCCATGTTCAGCACGGCCGCGGACATGGCGCCGATCGTGCGCGCCCGGGCTCGCAGCGCGGCGCCGGGGACCGCGGCGGCGGCCCGTTCCGCCCCCAAAAGCGCCGCCAGCGCTGCGGCGCAGAGCAGGACCGTGGCCAGCGGCCACAGCGATGCTGATTCTCCGGAGAGGGCGACCATGCCCTGCGCGGTCCAGCCCCACGGCCCGGACCAGAGCACAACGTCCGCAACCGCCGCCGGCAGCCCGCCGGCTGCGGCCCACGCGGCGAGGCCGGCGAGCACGACGATCACGCCGGCCACGGCGGGGGTGGCCCGGCGCAGCCAGGGCCAGCTCACCGGGTAGCGCTCGGTCAGCCCGGCGAGGCCGGTTCCCAGGATGAAGAGCAGCGCGGTCGACAGCACCGCGGCACCGGTCAGGCGCAGCACGTGGCCGGGGGTGTGGCCGCCGAGCCCGAGGCCCACCAGGGCAGCGGCGGGAATGATGCCGACGGCCGCTCCGGCCAGCGTGGCCAGCGCCGCGGACATCCGGAACCTCGGGCGCAGCAGCCGCCCGCGATCGACCGGCGTGTCCAGCAGCCAGTCCACGGCGGGCTGCTGCAGAGTGACCGGGCCGCGCCAGAGCGCGTCCCTCATCATGACCAGGAGGAGCAGGAGCGCCAGCGCGGTGAGGGCGTATGGCGCGGCGTGCAGAACGTGCGGGGTCTCCGCGGTGGGCGGCGGCGGATGCCGCAGGTCGTGGGCTGCGGCGGCGATCCGCGCTCCGCCGTACAGGACCACGATGAGCACGACGATGTAGATCCAGTAGGCGGCGTTCGCCGCCCGCTGCCGTGCCCCGGCCCGGCGCAGCTCCCGCAGCAGCGAGATCGTGGCGTCCGTGCTGTCGGGTACGGCGATGTTGTCGCGGGTGATGGTCACTGGACTGCCCACTGGACCGCGGCCAGGGCCACGTTCGGCGCTCCGCGGCCGATGGCCTCCCCGTCACGGAGCACGATCACGTGATCGGCCGCCGCCGACGCGAGCTCGGTGTGATGGGTGGCCATCAGCACCGTCGCCCCGGCCCGCTTCTGCGTGACCAGCAGGCCCGCCAGCCAGCGCCGGGCCGCCGGGTCGAGCCGCTGTTCCGGCTCGTCGAGCACCATCAGGCGGCGCGGCCGGACCAGCACCGCGGCGAGGTGCAGGGCCTGCCGCTGTCCGCTGGACAGCGATCCCGGCAGCGCGTCTGCGTGATCGACGAGCCGGCACTCCTGCAGCGCCCGGTCGACCAGCTCATCACTTTCCCCGCCCGCGCCGTGCGCGACGGCCACGAGCTGCAGGTGCTCGCGGACCGTGAGGTCCGGGTAGGCGCTCACCATGTCGCCGACCACGGCGATCTCGGTGCGCACCACGACGTCGTCCTGGAGCAGGCCGCGCCCGTTGTACACGACCTGTCCGGTGGTAGGGGTGTCGCGGCCCGCGGCGATGCGCAGCAGCGTCGACTTGCCCGACCCGTTCGCGCCCATGACCGCGACGCATTCCCCGGCCGCGACCGACACGTCGATCGGGCTGAGCGCGAGGCGCTCGCCGTACCGGCGGCTGACGCCGGTGAGCGCGAGCAGCGGGGGGTTGTTCGCGTCGGGCACGATCGTCAGTTCACCACACCCGCCTGCATGCCGCGCCGCCGCGGCGGTGAACCGGCGCTCGTTCCACGCTAAAGCTGTCCAACGACGCGGCGATCGCCGCGCTCTCGCCGACCGATGTCTGGGTCGCTCAGCTCGGCGGAATGTCGCATTTCAACGGCACTTCGTGGACGAGCACGTCACTTCCGTCAGGTGTTAACGTGCTCATTTCCCAGGCTGTTGTTTCTCTCGGCCACGTCTGGTTCGCTGGTTATTACTACCCGTCGAACGCTGTCACCGCGCCGGCGGTACCGAGCACAACGTCCGGCTGACACCAGCCAGCTAGGCCGCAAGACCCGGCGCCGCCCTGGGGTCCCCACACCCAGGGCGGCGTCGTCTTGGGCGTGGTCCTTGATCGGCTGTGCCGGAATGCGGCCGATGCCGTACGGTCTAGGCCCATGACCGATCCAATCGCCCCCGCCGACCCCGACGTCGTGCTGCGGGCGCAGAACGTGGACCTGGTCCGCGATGGCAAGCTGATCCTGGACCGGATCAGCGTTACGATCCGGGCGGGGGAGCACTGGGCGCTGCTCGGGCCGAACGGGGCGGGCAAGAGCACCCTGCTGAACATCATGGCCACTTACGCCCACCCGACCCGCGGGCAGATGGACATCCTGGGCCACCGCCTCGGTCGTGTCAACGTGTTCAGCCTGCGGCCCTGGATCGGCCACATCACCCCGAACCACCGGGTAGAACCGGCGCGGACGGTCCGCCAGGTCGTGCTCACCGGCGTCACCGGCACGATCGAGCTCCCCCAGTACTGGGTGCCGACCGCCGCGGAGACGTCCCGCTCCGAAGAACTGATTGACATGATGGGCCTCAAAGGCTTCGCCAGCGCCCGCTGGCGGACCCTGTCCCAGGGCGAGCGCGGCCGGACCCTGATCGCGCGGGCCCTGATGGCCGAGCCCCGGCTGCTGCTCCTCGACGAGCCGGCCGCCGGCCTCGACGTGGCCGGCCGCGAGCAGCTGCTGGCCAGCATTGACGAGCTACGCGAGCGCCGCCCCACGCTGGCCACCGTGCTGGTCACCCACCACCTCGAGGAACTCCCAGCGAGCACATCCCACGCGATCCTGCTGCGCGCCGGCCAGCTCCTGGCCACCGGTCCCGTCGCCGACGTCCTCACCACAGAACTGGTGAGCGCCTGCTTCGACTACCCAGTCGCGATCGCCCGTCACGCCGGCCGCTGGGCCTCCATCGCCGGGACCGTCTGGTAGCGCTCCGTCGCCCCCTCAACCTCCGTTTCGTCACGCCTCGAGCCAGGCGGGCTCTCGGGCAGAAGCCATTGACATCGCCAACCCATTTCATCAGCCATAAGCTGCCGACGTACATGATCTCTGTGTCGCAGTGGCGGCAGCGGACGGTCATGCTTCCGCCTCCGGGAGCATCGCGGCCACCTCGTCAAGCGTCACGTGAGCGCCGAGTAGCGTTCACCTACACACTGACGCTGGAAGGATCACGCAGCCAATCGCAGGTCCTAGGCTCGCAAAGATCGAACACTCGGTCGTGCGATGAGCGGACGCGCTCATCAGGGTTATGCCGGTGATCCGGATCTGCCGATGAGCGAGCGCAGCCTCGGCTTGCCGCGCCTTGAGGGCGCGCCGATCCGCCAACAACAGTGGCTGCGAACCGAGAACCTGCCGGGATTCCGGCGCTGTGCTTAACTTGTGTGGGTTTCGAGTGGCTGGCCGCGAGCGATGGAGAGTGGCCATTGAATACAACTCAGTGGATTGCAGTCGGCACCGTCGCTGCAGTTGTCGTCTCGGCGATCGCAGTCGTAGCTGCGCTGAAGGGGGTCCGTGATCAGCTTAGGGTCACTGTATTCCTCACGTATACCGAGCGGTACACAAAAGTCATGAATGGTCTTCCTTTTGAGGCGAGGCGGCCTGAGGGCAAATATCAGCTGAGTTCACGACCTGTGGAAGAAATCGATCGCGTACTGAGCGCCTTTCGTGAGTATTTCAACCTCTGCTCTGAAGAAATGTGGCTACGCGAGCACCGCCGGATCGACCAGGCCACTTGGAGCATATGGGAACGGGGCATGCGCCAGGTTGCGCTGTTTCCATCATTCGGAGAAGCCTGGGAATTCTTAGCCTGCGAATATGAGTATTACGGCAGGTTTCAGATATTCGTGGCCGAAAGACTTCTTCAACATGGCCGTAGTGGAGATGTGGATGTAGCGCGCATAACCGATCCAACCGGTACTGCTGCCCCTTCCGAAACTCTGTTGGCTCTAGGGCTAAGATGGATAGGAGGACTGCTACCTGCCCGACTCTCCTGGAGAAATAGGCTCTCGGAAGATGATTCGACCATCACTGGGCTGCCAAGGACAGGCGACTCCGCTAGATCCTAAACCGTTCGATGGCACCGAATTGAACCCGCAAGCCAGATACGACGAGGAGGTCGTGGCCTTGCCCTACAAGGCTATGGCACCATATCAGCATTCTGCTGCAATAGTGCACACTTGGTGCATAACTATGCCACGACCCGGTGAGTCGCCGCATTATTACTCGTCTATTGGCCGCCGCGGCTGTCCGATCTTAGCGACGGCAATCTTCATAATCTCGGCTAGCTCAAAAATGTCGCTGTAAACGGTAGGCCGATCTAGCGTCTCACGTATCCACTCAATGTAAGCGCGATAGCTATTCGCGGCATCGAGACCGGCAAGTTCGAGAGCGAGACCGCCAACTACTACGCCTGCAATCCTTATCAATAGGATCGGTGGCCTAGGAAGAAGGCGCCGCACCGACTCAACGGCAGACTGAGTTGTGCCGAGATGAACTTACTCTTCTGCCGCGCCGTGCGCGTTCGACGGTGCGTGACGATCTTGTCTTACCGTCGCCTTTCGCGGCCAGGCACGCTGTAGCCATCTTGCTACGACAGCGTGTTGACGGTATTGCCGCAACACGGTGAGATACCTGCATGACCGCGTGGGCTCGCCTCAGCGCCAACCTCGACGACCTGCGAGCGTCGGGTCGGTGGCCATCAGGACCGACCACAGCGCTGGAAGTCATAGGCCAGACGAGGCTGGAAGCGCCTCACGAGAAGCTCATCGCCTGGCTTCTCGATCCTCTGGCCAACCACGGACTGGGGCCGGCAGTGCTGGGGAATCTCCTCCGGCGCCTAGACGACGACCGGATGCCTTCGCCGGAACAATTCAGTCGGGCACACGTCAGGACGCAGGTTGTCGGCGCCAGTGGACGTCCCGACATCGTGGTGGCGATGTCAGGCGCACGCCTTGTCATTGAATTGAAGATCGACGCTAAAGAAGGCATAACCCAGACCAGCAGACAGGCAGACGACTACACCGGCGTTCCGAACGTCGCGTTCGTCTTCCTCACGCTCGGTGGCTCACCCCCAAGCGATCCCCGCTTCAAGCACTTGCTTCTGCGCGATTTTTATGAATGCCTACGCTTGGTCCTAGCTAAAAGCGCGCCACCGGTTCTGCCCGCCCATGTGCGAGGCCGGGCCGTCGCCGAGGACTACGCGGCCACACTTGAAAGGATCCTGGGCTTGGACCCCATTGATCAAGAAGCCGCTCGCTATTGGTTTCGGCACGCAAGCGAGATCAAGATAGCTGAAACGGCAGCCCAGCGACTTCTAAAATTTCTCCACGGATACACCGAGCAGGCATTCGTCGACCTGGCCACTTCACTCGGGGATGAGGTCCGGGTCATGACTTGCACTTACTATGCGACGGCATCATGGAAGACCTCGTATGAGGAACGGGCGGTCCTGGTAACTCATGAGTCCTGGATGCATGATAACGAGACGCCTAGGCTCGGGGTCGGGCTGGGCATGTCAACCGAGCCGAAGGCCGATTGGACCGGTAGTGGCGCATACAGGCCGTTCTGGGGCGTTTACGCAAAGGACGAGGCGGTCGGCGCCATACTGCGCGGCCATCTGTCGCGAATACCAGATCTGCCGCATGGAGGCGGTGAACGATGGGGCCCGT
>Ga0335074_10015102_pt1 | contig 10842 bp, 7 predicted proteins | sample Lox_Sample_23_FD_206715 | JGI IMG/M metagenome (GOLD analysis project Ga0335074, IMG submission 206715) | Soil microbial communities from Loxahatchee National Wildlife Refuge, Florida, United States - Lox_Sample_2.3 | ecosystem: Environmental > Terrestrial > Soil > Wetlands | place: USA: Florida... | reverse complement strand
TTTGCGTCGGGAACGATGCCGAACGGCCTGCCTCCGAACTGCGAGGCCTTTGGCGGAAGCTACTTCAATACCGACAAAGCTCGCGCATTCGGCTCAGACTCATCCTTCGAATTAACAGCCGCGCGCTGGCTCGACCTTGGCGGCACATATTCGTATGACGATTCTCGCGTCATCCAGTCGCCCTATGCTACCGACCCTGCGCTCATTCCCGGCAACCGCCTGCTGAAGCGGCCGCTGAATTCCGCGAATCTCTTCGTGAACGTCCACTACCGGGGCGCGAATTGGAACGTAACCGGATACTTTGTCGGGCGGCGAACCGATAGCGACTTTTTGAGTTACGAAGCAGACGGCGTTTGTTACGGTCCGTGCGTTACCAGCGATCCCGGATATGTTCGTTGGGATACATCCGCAGCACTGCCGCTGCGCTATGGCGTTTCGTTCACGGCCCACATCCAGAACCTATTCGATAAGCATTATCAAGATGCCGTCGGTTATCCGGCGCTCGGATATAACTATCGGGTCGGCATTCGTTACGTATGGGGCGGCGACCGGTAGTCGAAGCTTTCCAGGGACAATTTGCGTGCGGAGGGCTCTTGCGTTCGTGCGGGCCTCCGCACGCTCTCAAAATTGCGCCAGAACCCACGATGGTTCGCCAAATGCTATAATTTTTCCTCTTATGGCTCGAACGGTCGAAGAAATGGCTCGCGTTGCGCCCGAAGTGATGGCCCGATATGAGGCGGTAATCGGTCTCGAGGTCCACGCACAGCTGAGCACCTTGACAAAGGCCTTTTGCGCGTGTTCGACGAAATTCGGATCGCCGCCGAATTCGAATACGTGCCCTGTGTGTTTGGGGCTGCCTGGTGCGTTACCGGTGCTCAATAAGAAAGCTCTGGCGCTCGCGTGCCGCGCTTCGCTGGCTCTCGGATGCAAGTTGCAGTCGCGCTCGATTTTCGCCCGCAAGAACTATTTCTATCCTGACCTGCCCAAAGGCTATCAAATCTCGATGTACGAACTTCCGCTCGCTACGGCTGGCGAGCTCGAAATCTCGCTTGAGGGAAACACGAAACGAATCGGCATCACCCGCCTCCACATGGAGGACGATGCGGGCAAAAGCCTTCATGAAGGGTTCGCGGATTCGGATACGTGGAGTTACATCGACTTCAACCGCTGTGGCGTGCCGCTGATCGAGATCGTTTCGGAGCCAGACTTGCGCGCTCCGGCGGAAGCTTATGCGTACCTGAACACGCTCAAGCAGATCCTGGAATACACCGAAGCGAGCGACTGCAATATGGAAGAAGGGTCACTGCGGTGCGACGCGAACGTGAGCGTGCGCTTGCGCGACACGGAAAAGCTCGGCACAAAGGCTGAAGTAAAGAACCTGAATTCGTTCCGTTACTTGACCCACGCGCTCGAATATGAAATCGAGCGGCAAATCGGGCTACTCGAATCAGGCGGAAAGGTGTCGCAAGAAACGCGACTTTGGAACGTCGCGGCGGGTCGCACCGAGCCCATGCGGTCGAAGGAGTTCGCGCACGACTATCGGTATTTCCCCGATCCTGACTTGCTGCCGGTGGTGCTGAGCGAGGCCGCGATCGCGGGGGTGCGCTCGGCGATGCCGGAATTGCCGGCGACGAAGGTGGCCCGATTCACCCAGGGCTACGGCGTCAGCGCGTACGACGCCGGCGTGCTGACCGCAACGCGCTCCCTGGGCGATTATTTTGAAGCCTGCGTGAAAGCCGGCGCGCCGGCAAAGGCTGCGGCGAACTGGATTTCCGTGGAATTGTTACGGCACCTCAAGGATCCCGGCAAAGAGATCGCTGCTTGCCCCGTGTCGCCGGAAGGTTTGGCGGAACTGCTGGGGAAGGTCGAGAAGGGCGAGATCACCGCTGCCAGCGGCAAAAAAGTGTTTGCGAAAATGTTTGAAACGGGCAAGAGCGCCGCGGAAATCATTGCGGCGGAGGGCCTGTCGCAGATCACCGATGCGAGCGCGATCGAAAAGGCCGCGCGAGACGTGATCGCGAAGAACCCCGACAACGTGGCGAAGTACCGCGCCGGAAATGAAGGCGTCTTCAAATTCTTTGTGGGCCAGGTGATGCGGGAGACGCGCGGCCAGGCGAACCCGCAAGCCGTGAATGAAATTTTAAAGCGGCTTCTTGCGTAGAGATCAGTGGGAGATGGACGATATGCCAAAGACGAGCGAACGGGCGCCTGGTTTCACCGCCACCGCGGACGACGGGAACACCGTCTCATTGAGCGACTATGCGGGCAAGAATGTAATTCTCTATTTTTACCCGAAGGCGAATACGCCCGGCTGTACGAATGAAGCGACGGAATTTCGCGATCGCATCCCGAAGTTTGAATCGCTGAATACGGCGATCATCGGATGCAGCGGTGACTCGACTGACGCGCAGACGAAATTCAAAAACAAGTACAACCTGAATTTCCCTCTGCTCGCCGATACGGACCACAAAGTGATCGATGCTTACGACGCGGCGCGAATGAAAAGCTTTCTCGGCAAGAGCTTTCTGGGGATCGCCCGGATCACCTACTGGATCGGACCCGATGGTGTGATTCGGCGCGTTTGGGAAAAAGTCACCGCGAAGGGCCATGCAGCCGAGGTGCTGGCCGCTGTCGAGCAGGGCTGACCCCGGCCTAAACCGTCACCGTGAAGCTGTTCGCGGAATGCTCTTCGATCAGAGCATTGTCAATTAGGCGTGTGCCGGCGATCTTCGCGGCCACCACCGCGAAGCATGTTCCTCGCAAATTCACCAGCGGTTCGAAATTATCAGCGTCAACAATTTCGGCGTAGTCGAGCGTTGCTGCGGGCTCGGCTGCGATCGGCGCTCGCAATTCCGCCAGCAGGCGCGCGATGCCGCGCTCGCCACGCTGGACTTGCTCGCGCAACGCCAGCAGCGCGCGATACAGCACGGTTGCGGCGCGGCGAGCCTCGGGATTCAAATATGCATTTCGCGACGACAAGGCGAGCCCGTCTGCTTCGCGAATAATCGGGCAGGTGACGATCTGTGCGTCGAGGTTCAGGTCCTGCACCATGCGCCGAATCACAGCTTGCTGTTGTGCGTCTTTGCGGCCGAAGAAAGCAAAACTCGGCTGCACGATCTCGAGGAGTTTCAGGACCACCGTCGCCACCCCGCGAAAATGCCCGGGGCGCGAGCGGCCTTCGAGTCTATCCCCCAGGCCTTCGATCGATACGCTTGTCGAGAAGCCCTTCGGGTACATCTCCGCGGCGGAAGGTGCGAAGAGATAGTCGACGCCGGCTTCTTCGAGTGCGGCGCGGTCCGCCTCAAACGGACGAGGATATTTCGCCAGATCCTCGTTAGGGCCGAATTGCGTCGGGTTGACGAAAATCGAAGCGACGACGGCTGAGCAGCGGCTTTTGGCTTCGCGAACCAGTGACAGATGACCTGCGTGGATTGCACCCATCGTGGGGACCAATCCCAACACGCGGCCATCGGCGCGAGCCGCCCGCGCAACTCCCTTCATCCATTCAACCGTATGAATTGTTTCCATGCGTGGCGATGATCAGGCGGGAGCGCCGGCCGCAAGTTCGCGGTGGTATGCAATCAGGTCCGTGGAAATTGCCTTCGCGCCGAGTTGGCGAAGCAGCGTCGTCACCTGGCCGCGATGATAGGTGCTGTGGTTGGCCAGATGCTGCAGCATCGGCGCGAGCGGCCCGGACTGTGCCTTGCCGCTCAGAAGCTTGTAATCCAGATTGCGCGACAGCGCTTCTGGCGTAAGTCCGGCGACGAACTCGATCAACGCGCGGTCTATTTCCGTCAGGCTGGCGCGAATGGACTCGAAACTTGGGAAGTCGTTCGGCGAGGGAAGCTTTGCGAGCGTTCGCAGATTCCAGCGTTCCAGCCAGATGAACTCGGCCCCGTAAATATGCGCGAGCGTGTCGCGAACCGAGGCGAAGCTGGATTTCATGTCCTGCACGAACTGGTCGGGCGTGAGCGCCGCGCAGGCGTCGAGCGCGCGGCGATTCGCCCAGGCATTGTAATCGTATAGCGTGCGAAAATCGGAAACATCCATGACCGCCTCGCGTTTTGGGATTCAGCGCGAGCTTCGCGCTGGTGACTCGAGCGGAATCGTGCCCGGCGAATGATAGGACTCGCCGTCGGATGGAAATGCGCCGCCGCGCACGTCCTCGCAGTATGTCGTCACGGCATGATTGATTATCTCTGAAAGGTCGGCATATTGCCGGGCGAACTTCGGCACGCGGCCGAACGTGAGGCCGAGAAGGTCGTGGTAGACAAGAATCTGGCCGTCGCAGTCCGGGCCGGCGCCTATCCCTATCGTCGGGATACGCAGGCGTTCCGTGACTCGCGCCGCAAGTTCGCGCGGAATCGACTCGAGCACCACGGCGAACGCACCCGCCGACTCTGCCGCGCGGGCATCGCGCTCGATCTGCCGCGAGGCTTCGACCGATTTGCCCTGCACGTGAAAACCACCCATCGCGTGAATCGATTGAGGCGTGAGCCCAACGTGGCCCATGACGGGAATCTCAGCCTCCGCAAGCCGCGCGATCAGTTCGATCCGCCGTTCACCGCCCTCCACCTTCACGGCTTCGGCGCCGCCTTCCTTCACCAGGCGAACTGCGTTACGCAACGAGTCTTCGATGGATACGTGATAACTGCCGTAGGGCATGTCGGCGACGAGCAGGGCTCGTTTCGTCCCACGCCGCACAGCTCGCACGTGATGGAGCATGTCTTCCAGCGTGACCGGCAGCGTGCTGTCGTAACCGAGCACTGCCATTCCCACAGAGTCGCCCACGAGAATGAGGTCCACGCCCGCTTGATCGACCAGGCGTGCGCTCGGGTAGTCGTACGCGGTCAAACAAGTGATTTTTCTGCGCGTGAGAAAGGAGCTTTCCTGTGAACTGGACTTCCTGGCGAGGATTTCGGGCACGGTGACTTTCAAGTCGCCCGAACGCGGTGCAACGCTCATGTCGGCCTCCGGTGCCGCTCCCAAGCAACGGGATACAGCCCTACCACCCCCATCGTAACAAAAGCGCCGAATGCGCAGCAATCGAACGTACGGCGAAACAGAGAATCAGCCGCTCATCCCACAAAGCGGCTAACCTTCTAGGCGTGCGCGACGCCTTCCGGCACTGGATGTTCAACCACACCTCGCCACCCAACGGGCCTGCCGCGGACCGCTTCTTTCAGCGACCGGAACAAAACCACATACATCATTTGACGATAATAGAAGCGCTGGATGAGCAGCGGCGCCAGCAGCGTCCAATCCTCGCCCTTTTCCAACGCAAACGCGACCACACAGGTGAAAAGATCGATTACCATGAAGAGCGCGAAGAAAATCAGCGAGCGCTCCACGTCTTGCGAAGTCCAAAGCTGCGGCAAAGCCGCGATCCGCAATTGAGCCAGGCCCCACAGCGCCAGCGATAGCAAGAAAAGGAAGTCGATGAGGGGAGAGACCATCGGCAAGACGATCTGGAACAGGAAGATGTTGGGAATCGCTACCCAGCCGAGCGTCCCATACCGCGGCTTGCCCGCCGTATCGCGATGCTTCCAGACGGCTTGAAGCGTTCCAAACGTCCAGCGAAATCTCTGCCGAATCAGTGCTTCGACCGTGTCGGGCACCTCGGTTCGGCCAATCGCTTCCTCATCATAGAGGATCTTCCAGCCATTGCGACGAATGGTGAGCGTCAGGTCCGTGTCTTCCGCGACCGTGTCCCCTGAGAAGCCCCCGCTTTCGCGAAGCAGCTCGGCTCGCCAGGCGCCCGCGGCGCCCGGGACCACCGGAATGCAATTCAGCAAATCAAAAGCCCGCTTTTCCAGATTCTGGCTGGTGATGTATTCGAGCGCCTGCCAGCGTGTGATCCAACTATTTCGATTGATCACTTTCACGTTGCCGGCCACGGCGCCCACATTCGGGTCCGCGAAATGCCGGACGAGCCGCGGAATTGCTTCAGCATCCACGATGGTGTCCGCATCAATTGAGACGATGATCTCGCCGGTCGCAACAGCCAATCCGTGATTCAGCGCCGCGGGTTTGCCGTGATTTTCCTGCGTGAGCAGGCGCACTCGCGGATCGCGGCCGAAATTTTTGCGAACCAACTCGGCCGTCCGATCCGCTGAGCCGTCATCGACCACGAGCACTTCCAGCTTGGGATACGCCGATGCGAGCGCGGCACGCACCGTATCGACAATCACACTTTCTTCGTTGTAAGCCGGGATCAGGACGGTCACGGAGGGTTGATAATCGGGGTGCTCGGGCGCAGCCGGCCGGAATTTCTCGGCCAGCGCCAAGAGGCCCACGATCAATGCGCGGGCGCTCACCAACAGAATTCCGGCGATAAAAATGAACGCGATGCTCGATCGGAACCAGCTAAACACATCAAAGATAAAAGCATCGACTCGTGCAAGCAGCCATTCGTGCGAGGTGAGCGGAGGCATCACTTGCGCACGCGTTTGTCCGAGCAAATCCGAGACGGACACCAGCTGATAGCCCGCCGCCCGAATCTGGTCGATGACTTGTGGCAGGGCGGCCACTGTGTGGCTGCGATTCCCGCCGCCATCGTGCATCAGCACGATATTTCCACGATTCGCCTTGACGTCTGACATCACACGCTGAACGATGGTCTCCACCGGAGGGGGCGCGCCGCCATCGAGCTCGCCCCAATCGTGCGGATCGATTTTTGCTCCTACGATGATGTACCCGAGGTCCTGAGCCGTAGGAAGATTGCGGAATTCCGTCGCGGTTTCCGGTTCGTGATCGATGCCGTACGGCGGGCGGAAAAGAGTGGTTTTCACACCGAGGCGGCTATCGAGAAACAGCTCGGTAAGATTCAGCTCCAGCTGAATCTGGGCGCTCGAAGCCGTCTCAAAATCTGGATGAGTGAACGTGTGGTTGCCGATTTCGTTGCCTTGCGCGTATTCACGTTTCACGATATCGGCTTCCTGCGCGGCCGATTCGCCGATCACAAAGAACGTGGCGGTCGCATGCTTTTCCTGCAGGACATCCAGGATTTTCGGCGTCCACTCGGGATCGGGGCCGTCGTCAAACGAGAGCGCAATCTTCTTCTGCGCCGCTCCCATTTGCTGGATACGCCACGAAAGCGGATAACTCTGGAAGCTTTCGTCGTCGATCACGTCGCTTTCTGAGTCGTAATCGATCGTGCGACGGCCGCTCTGCGGCATCGCCGTGATCTTCCAGATATCGCCAGCTCCCTCCATGATCAGGTCATAGCCTGCGGGCACTTCATCGAGTTTCGCGCGCGTGGCGTCATCGGCATGAATCGCGTCCCAGATCGCCCACATGGAGGGATCCTCCATGCCCAGGCGCCACAGCGCAGTCCCCGCGACTCCCGCGCGTTCGGACGCTCGAAGCTGGTTGTAAGCCGTCACTCCATCGAGCATCCAAACCGTGTGCAGCCGATTATCCTTCTCGTAGGAATAGTGCAGGTTGAACGTGTCCGGATCATACGTAATGTCCGAGCCGGATTCGACGGCCGTCACCACTCCCTGTTGGAACGATATCGACTGTGCGAGCGGGCTCGGATCCTGTTTTGTCTTCACCGGCCAGTCGTACCCGTAATCGGCGATGCCCATTACGATCTTGTTCGCCGGGATCACCTTCAAAATGTTGTCGATGTTGCGCTGAAACCAATCCTGGGGCGCGATCGGGCCAGGAGGCGACGAGGTCCAATGGAAATCGTAATTCATCAGGATGATGGCGTCGGTCTGCGCCGCGAAATACTTGTAGTCATACGTCCAGTCCGCGGCGGGAAGCGCCACCATCAATTTCAATCCGCGCGCGTGCAAATCCGTCCCGAGATCGTGAATGAACGACTCGAAATCCTTCTGGCTGCCCTGCGGCAGTGACTCGAAATCGACCACGATCCCCGGCTGATGTTCGGCGTCCGCATATTGCTCCAGCTCTTTCGAAAGCCTCGCCCGCGCGCCTGCGTTCCCCATCATCTGCAGAAATGCCGGCGGACACCAGCCTTTCACGCCGTCGTAGTTGTTGACCATCGTCATGACTGGAAGGTCCACGTTTCGAGCGGGCAGCTTTTGCAGGAAATCCTCGAGCTTCGGTTCGCTGTCCGCCTGCAAACTGCCATCGGCAGCCACCGCGTGCAAAAGATCGGGAATCAGCAGGTCGATGTCGCGATAATGCAGTTGAAGCGAAGCGAGGCTCGTCGGATCGTCACTCACGTAAAATGCGGCGCGCAAAGGACTATAACCCTGGGGTATCTTTCCAAGCGCAGCGATGCGGCGGCGCCGCGGCCGTGCGACGGCGCGCGCCCGGATCACGGTTGGCACAGCGTGCAATCCTTCACCCACGTCGGGTCGCAAAATCTCCGGCAGGTCCGGTTTGCGCGAAACGTTGAGGAGGAAAACGATGAGGATGAGCGTGAACAAACCGCCGCTGATTTCCAGCGCGAGGCGCGTACGCCGCCAGCGACGCCTTTCTTCATCGTAAAAAATGGGCTTGCGTTCAGCCATTCAGAGATTCCAAGCTAACGGTCCATCGGAAAGCTGTCAATGATCCTAAATAAGATGCGTGCGAACGCAGCTATCGCTGTATGCGCGGGACTGGGGCTACGTCTCATGTTCGTACTGCGGTTTCCGGCGACCGACACCGGAGATGGGCCATTTTACATCCAGTTGGCATGGAACTGGCTGAAAAAGGGCGTTTACGGCATTCCAATCAACGGCACTCTCACGCCGGTAGACATGCGCGTGCCGGGGTATCCGGCATTTGTGGCGGGCGTATTCGCTATCGTAGGAAAATCGCAGCCTGCCGTGATGCTGGCGCAGGTGCCGGTTGACCTCGCCACCTGCCTTTTGACAGCGCTCATTGCAGCGCTTCTGGCGCGCCCCGAATCCAGACAGCGCGTGGGAGTCGCGGCTCTCTGGATGGCCGTTTTGTGCCCGTTCACCGCGAATTACACCGCGGTCGTTCTCACCGAAACGATCGTCACCTTCTTAACCGCGCTGGCGTTGCTCCTACTGCTTGAAACGGATATCGGCTACCCGGCCAGTGCGAAGCAGTCGAAGACGAGCTGGGTAATTTGGCTATCGGCCGGCATGATCGCGGGATTTGGCGCCCTCGTCAGGCCCGAAACGCCGCTCGTCTTGGCGGCAGCGGGGGCTATTTTGATCGCAAAGTGGTGGCGCCTGCGTGACTGGACGAAGCCCGTGCGTGCCGGAGCGCTTATGGCAGCAGGGCTTGCGCTCGCTCTCGTCCCGTGGGCCGCGCGAAATTGGCGCGTGCTACATGAGGTCCAATTTTTGGCTCCGCGCTACAGCCAATTGCCGGGCGAGGTTGTCCCGCGCGGCTTCACCGCCTGGACGAACACATGGATGTGGCGCATGCGCGACGTTTATCTTGTCCCCTGGAATTTGAACGATGCGGAGATTCCGCTCGACACCATCCCGTCGAGCGCCTTCGACTCACAAAAGGAACGCGACCGCGTCTCCGCGATGCTCGATGAATATAACGACACGCTCACCGAAACGAACGAAATGGACGCGCAGTTTGCCGAGATCGCCCGCGAACGGACCCGCCGCCATCCTTTACGCACTTACCTGAAAATCCCGGCGCTCCGCTCCCTTACGCTGTGGTTCACCCCGCGCACCGAGCTGCTTCCGCTCGCGGGGCATTTGTTTCCTGTGTGGCACGAATGGGACGAGGACCGCTCCGATTTTCTGACGACGCTGCTGCTCGCCGCGGTAAATATCGCCTTTGTGGGCCTCGCAATTAGTGGCGCGTTACGCGCACTGCGACGCCCCGGCGTGGCGTTTCTGCTGCTATTTGTGATTTTGAGGACAGTATTTTTCGCTTACTTTGCCGACACCCCTGAGCCGAGATATGTGCTCGAATGCTTTCCGGCAATCGTTGCGCTGGGGGCCCTTTCATTCGAGCGACGCGGTCAGCGCTCGTCCACGGGCTCAGGATGAATCGTCAGGCGCGAGATCTCCGGGAATCTGCCTCTTACGCGATCCTCGAGCGTCGCCGTCAAATCATGAACTTCGGTGATTGGCAGGCTCCCATCCATCGAACAATGGCAGGAGACCAGCACCTTGTGCTCCACGGCTCGCGCACGCACGTCGTGGCAATCCGCCAGTTCCTTATATTCGGGCTGCAGCGAATTCAGGTAGCTCTGCACCGCGTTTTCAAGCTCCTTCATGTTTTCCGCGCCGCCGATGTTCGTGCCGAGCGGCTCGATGTGGATGTTCACGCGCGCTTCCGCATCCGTCTCATGCCGGATATCTTCTTCGAGCTCGGTGGCTTGTTTGTGCGCCTCGCTCAAGCTCTTTCGCTCATCGACTTCCAGATGCAGATCGATGAACAAATGGCCTTCGTATTGGTGCGCTGAAATCTCATGTACTGCCAAGCCGCGCCGGTGGGCGATCGCGCGGATGGTCTCGAAAAGGTTCTCGCCCGCCCGAGCCCGCGGCTCCACATGGACCACGACATCGGCTGGCACGATAGCCGCCACGCGCCGCTCCACCAGCTCCGTTGCCATATGTGCTTGCTCGAGACTGGCCGTGCGCGGCACGCTGATTGTTACATCCACAAAATACCGCGGCCCGGAGCGCCGGACGCGCACGCGCTCAGTTTGCAGCACGCCTTCCACTTCATCCACGGCGCCCGCAATCTGTTCGCGCATGCCCATCGGAGCCACATCCAGCAGCGCATCAATAGTTCGCTTGCCCAATCGCGACCCAACCCAAATGATCACACCCGATACGGCCAGCGCGGCGACCGCATCCAGCATCGTAAGCCAAGGCATATGGAAGCGAATGCCAACCCACGCGGCCCCGAACCCGAAGATGACGGCTAGTGTGCTCCACA
>Ga0335074_10015101_pt1 | contig 10842 bp, 11 predicted proteins | sample Lox_Sample_23_FD_206715 | JGI IMG/M metagenome (GOLD analysis project Ga0335074, IMG submission 206715) | Soil microbial communities from Loxahatchee National Wildlife Refuge, Florida, United States - Lox_Sample_2.3 | ecosystem: Environmental > Terrestrial > Soil > Wetlands | place: USA... | reverse complement strand
ATGGCGCAGCGCCCGAATGCGTGGCTGGCAAACCTGCCGTTGGCGCTCGGGGCCATTGCCGCACTGGCGTGGCAGGCCCGGCGCAATGGCGCGGACGCGCCCCGCCTGGTATCCGCGCGCGCCTCGGTCGCTCTGCTGGCGGTCTGGCTGGCATTGCTGGCGGTGGTACCGGGGATGCTGGCAACCGGCTATTTCGATGAGCGGTACCTGGCACCGTTGAGCTGGCTCACCAGGCTGATCGTGCTGGGCACGTGCTGTCGTGCGGTCACCTGGCTGCGGCCGCGGTGGCCGGTGGATATGGCCTTGCTCGTCTTTGGCGTGGTTCTGGCGATGTCCCGCACGGTGGTGCTGGCCAGCCTGCCGCTGGCCCTTACCCCCGCCGCGGCATTCGCCCACCCGACCGCCGACGCCGCGATTCTCGCCTGTCTGACCGGTCAGCCGCCGGGCACGGTGATGTTTCTCGACGACGACACCGCAGCCGCCCGCTTCGGCGCCCTGACAGGACACCGAGCCGCGCTGCGGCCACGCAATCTGCCACGCTTGAGCCGCGAGCAACAACGGGAGTTCCTGCGCCGCTATGACATCGGCGCGGTGACCTGGTCCAGCCCAGGCGGCGAGGCGATCGCGCGTGAACTCGGCGCCGAGCGGCTTCCCGGCTGTGACAACGTTGCCCGCGTTCCACTGGCCCAGCGCGACGCATCGCCTGGCCACGCATCGTTGTCCTCCCTCGCTCCGCCAGAGTGACACGATGCCCTGCCGCCGCCGCGCACCCGTGTAAGTCGGCTGACGCCGCGCACCCGTGTAAGTCGGCTGAAACCGCCGTTGCCGCATGATAAATCCGCAGTCGCTCCCGGCTGCGGACGAACACCGTCTTCTGGTGCCAAGCGCGCTGCGAACCCATCCGATCGAACGTCGAAGGCCCTGGCCCGTGAACCGCGTCAGCAGATATCCGGTCACCCATGCGCGGCGTTGCGATCTCACCAACCATGTGAGAATCGGCAAGCCGGCTCACTGGATCAACAACGTCGTCATGCTGCGCGGCATCGCGGTCGGCCGGTGCCCCATCGTGCATCAATGGACCACGATGTGGTGGCTCGCACCGCTGGGGCTCGCTGTCCTGTGACTGCTTGCCTTTGCCGTCTTCCAATAACGGGCGCGCGGCACAACCTCGCACATGTCGCCCTGAATCGAAGGGAGATGTGATGGAACGGCCGCTGGGCCGCGGGGCGGATGCCCGCCGCAAGAAGCAGGTCGATGCAGTCGTCATCGGCGCCGGATTTTTCGGTTGCCGTGTCGCGCTGCAGTTGCACGAACTCGGCATGCAGCGCGTCGTGCTATGCGACCCCGAAGCCGGATTGCTCAGACGAGCGTCCTACGCGAACCAGGCGCGGGTACACAACGGCTACCACTATCCTCGTTCGCTGCCGACCGCAACCCGATCACGCAGCAACTTTGTGAGGTTCTGCACAGACTACCCTTTTGCGGTCGTGGACTCATTCGAAAAGATCTATGCCATCGCACGGCAGAGCTACGTAAGTGCCGCCAGATTTGCTGCACTTTGCTCCGAAATCGGCATTCCCTGCCGCGAAAGCTCACGGCATCTGCATCAGCTTTTCAATCAGGAGCTGATCGAGGCGGCATTTCTCACGCGTGAGGTGGCGTTCGATGCCACGGCGCTCGCGCGCGATCTCCTGCCGCGACTGCAAAGCGCAGGTATCGACCTTCGACTCCGCGCCGCCGCTCAGATCGAAAGAATAGCAGATCGCGGTTCGCAGGTCCGCGTCGGCGACGAAACCCTGCAAGCGGACTGGATACTGAATTGCAGCTACGCTGCACTCGATATGGTCGGTGTCGCACTACGCCAGCAGCTCAAAAGGGAGCTGGCGGAAATCGCTCTGATTGCACCGCCGCCCGCGCTGGCCAATCTGGGCATCACGGTGATGGACGGCCCGTTCTTCTCCACCATGCCGTTTCCGGCCCGTGCCTGCCACTCATTGACCCATGTGCGCTACACGCCTCACGCGGCCTGGACCGATCCTGCCGACGCACCGAACAGTACCCGGAGCCACGCTGAAGCCATGCTGCGCGATGGTAGCCGCTACCTGCCCGCGCTTGGCGATGCCGCGCTGTTGCGCTCGCTGTACGAGGTCAAGACTGTCCTGCTGAAGGCAGAGGACGACGACGCTCGCCCGATCTTGTTCGAAACGGCGGCCCAAAGCGAGCGGGTCATTTCTGTCCTCGGCGGCAAAATCGACAACATCTATGACATCTTGGAGGTTTTGCGGCGCCATGACTGGTCTTGAAGGCAGGCGCAGTATGCCCCAACCACAGCCTCCCGGACTCGGCTCGGTCAGCGCGGTCATGGTAGTCGATTCCACCGTGCCGCGTGCGGCGGCCTTGCAGGCGTGGGGCCAGGGACTGGCGGAGATGTTCAGTGATACCGAGTTGGTGATCATTGCCAACGGTGTCTCTACGGAGGCGACTCTGGCGCTGGAAGACCTGGCGCACCAGATCCCCGACCTGACCGTCCACTTCCTGGCCAGTGCGATCGACCGCGATACCGCGTACCTGGTCGGACTGGACATCGCCTTGGGCGACTGGGTGGTCCTCGCCCAGCCCCGCCATGAAAGGCTGCGCGCGCTCAGAGACCTGGTCGCCCGGGCTCGCGCGGGTTACCAGGTCGTCAGCGTTGTCGGTCCGGAGCCCGGCCACGCCGGCCTGGCGTACGCACTTGTGGCGCGGCTCTACTTCCGGCTTTGCGCCATGCTGACCGGCCGGGCGATACTGCGCCCGTCAGCTCTCATGCGGCTGTACAGCAGAGCCGCGGCTCGGTTCATTACCGCTTCCACCGAAGGCGAGATGCTGTTGAAGGTGGCGTCTGTGGCCGGCGGCTTTCCCAGTTTCACCAGCCGTGACCCAGGCCTGGATGGCGACGCGGAGCCACGGCGCAACTGGCGGGACGCCGTTCCCAAGGCGATACGAGAACTGCTGAGCGCCAGCACGTTGCCACTGCGCACCGCCTCAGTTCTCGCATTGCTCAGCGGGACATTGAGCTTGCTCTACAGCGTGTACGTCATCAGCGTCTATTTGTTCAAACCCGACGTGCTGCCCGGATGGACCACGCTATCACTGCAGATTTCCGGCATGATGTTCCTGTTCTCCATGTTGTTCGTACTGATGTCGGAATACCTGCTGGGCATCTACCGCACCTTGGCTCCGCGACGGCGTTATGTGGTTAGCCGGGAACTGCGCAGCGGCAAGCGGCGACACGCCAACCGGTTGAACGTGGTGGACCAGGCCGGCAAATTCCAACTTGGCATGCCAGACGAGCTCGTGTCTTGAAGCGGGCCTTGATCGGCCATTCCGGCTTCGTCGGCGGTACTCTGCGAGCCACCGGCGGCTACACGCACTGCTACAACTCGCGTAATTTTCGCGAGATGCAAGGCCAGAGCTTCGACGAAATCGTTTGCGCCGGCATTCCCGCGGTCAAGTGGCTGGCCAACAAGGAGCCGGACCAGGATCGCACGGCTATCGGCAGCCTGGTGGATGTGCTTCGTACGGCTCGCGCCGCGCGCTTCGTGCTGATCTCGACGATCGATGTGTATCCCGATCCGTCGCAGCCTCTGGACGAGGGCGCCGACCTGTCCGGTCTGCCGAATCATCCGTACGGGCGTCACCGCTGGGAGGTCGAACAATTCGCAACCGAGCGTTTTCCGACCCACGCAATCATCCGCCTTCCCGCTTTGTTCGGTACCGGCCTGAAGAAGAACGCATTGTTCGACCTTCTGCACGACAATATGGTGGATCGTGTGAACCCCGCTTGCGCGTTCCAGTGGTACCCGATGGCGCGGCTGGCGGATGATCTGCGGCAAGCGATCGACGCAGGCTTGCCGCTGGTGAACCTGGTCACCGAGCCCGTGGCGATGCGCGACATCATCGCCCGCTTCTTCCCGGACGCGCCGGTGGGTCCGGAAACCGTCCCGGCGCCGCACTATGCATTGCGAACGCGGCATGCACCGCTGTTCGGTTCCGCACCGCCTTACCGCCTGACCGCGGAGGAGGTCTTCGCGCACATGGCCAGCTTCATCGACCAGGTCAGGCAGCGCGGATGAAATTCTCCGGCCTTGCCATTTCGAACATTGCCTGGCCCGCCGGGGACGATACCGAGGCACTTGACCTGGTTGCCGCCGCCGGATTTACCGGGGTCGAAGTGGCGCCTGCCCGCACGTTCGGTGACTGGGACGCGCTTGATCTGGCGCAGGTGCGGCGAACCGCGGCTGACTTCGCCGCCCGCGGGCTGCCGATCGTTGCCATGCAGGCAATCACCTTTGGAGTTCATGGCATCCGGCTGTTCGGCAGTCCGGCGGAGCGTGAAGCGCTCGCCCGCCATCTCCGCCGCGTCGCCGAGATTGCAGGGGCCTGCGGCGGGGTTCCCTGCGTGTTCGGCGCCCCGGCGATACGCGATCCGGGTGACATCCCGGCGAATGCGGCGTTGGAAAGGGCGGCGGATTTCCTTGCGCGGATCGCTCCATCCTTCGCGGCGAACCGCTCCTCCCTGGCTTTCGAAGCCGTTCCGTCGGCCTATCATTGCCGCTTCGTCACCCATACCGGGGCGGCGGTGGCGCTTGTGCGGCGGATCGCCTCGCCCGGACTGGGTCTTCAAATTGATGCCGGCACCGTGCTGTTGAACGAAGAGCCGCTGGCGATCCTGGCGGAGGCGACGCCGCTCGCCGTTCATTGCCATGCCAGCGCTCCGCATCTTGCACCGGTCGCGCCCTATGCCGGCGCGCATGCACGACTGGCGATGATGCTGCGAAGCGCAGGTTGGCGCGGCTGGGTTTCCGTGGAGATGCGCACGGCCCCGGATTGGCGGAGCGCCATCGCCGAGGCCGGCATCGCCATGCGCGAGGCATGGCTATGACTGCGCTGGTCCGCGAATTGCCCGCATTCAGCACGACCGTTTTCGAATCGCGGCGGCACCGGCATGCCTTGGTGATTCCGGTAATCAACGAAGGGCAGCGTATTCGCGACCAGATTGCGCGTGTCGGCGCGCTGGACCCACCGGTGGACGTCGTCATCGCGGACGGCGGCTCGACCGATGGCTCGCTGGACCACCACCTCATGCGTGACGGCGGCGTCCGCGCATTGCTGGCGAAGACCGGCCCCGGGCAGCTTTCCGCCCAACTTCGCATGGCCTATGCGTGGTGCCTGGATGAAGGCTACGAGGGGATCGTAACGATCGACGGCAACGGCAAGGATGGGGTGGAAGCCATCCCGAGTTTCGTCGCGAAGCTGGTGGAAGGGTTCGATTACGTGCAGGGCTCCCGCTACATGCGGGGCGGCGTGGCCGAAAATACCCCGCTTGACCGGCATCTCGCCGGCCGGCTGATCCATGCGCCATTGCTCAGTTTCGCGGCCCGGCATTGGTTCACCGACACCACAAACGGGTTCCGAGGTTACTCCGCCCGCTATCTGCGGGATGCTCGGGTTGCCCCATTCCGTGACGTGTTTGCTCGCTACGAGCTGCTGTTCTACCTGACCGTGCGGGCGAGCCAACTCCGTTACCGGGTGATCGAAATTCCTGTGCTGCGCCGCTATCCCAGGAACGCGCCGGCGCCGACGAAGATCGCGGGCTGGAGCGGCCGCCTCCGCATGCTGGGCGAGCTCTTCGCGGTCGCTTCCGGCCGGTTCACGCCGCCGGATTCCGCGCCTGCCGGCAAGCTGGGTCATTTGGGCGGCCGCATTTTGCGGTAGACCACATGCTCGCCTGAGTCATTGCGGTACTGCGTGGTTGCGCCCTTCGATGTGGTTGCGCCCTTCGATGTGGTTGCGCCCTTCGATGTGAAGCTACCAAACGTGCAGGGTCGCGAGACCACGCCGGAACTGCCCGAGGGCAATGGCAAGCGTTCCGCCCCCGCCACGGCGCGTGTCTCGCGACCCGCGCTGCCGCGGCGTGCCAGCCACGCTCACGCGCTGTGGTCGGCGTCCGGCTCGACAGGGCTGTGACCGGCTTCCGCCCCGCCATAGACGCGGGAAAGCGCATGCACCAATGCGGCGATGTGGCGGCGCAACTCGGCGGGTCCCACGACGTGGGCCTCCGTCCCGAGCCGCACGATGTCCGCCGCGGCTTGCTCGATCGACTCGGTTGGAATCACGATGGTGACCCATCCCTCGGCATCCGGCGGACCGGCCGATTCGGCGCCGGCCTGTGCGACCGCAGTGCCCAGCAGCCCCAACCGCCGCATTCCCAAGGGCGACACGCGCAGTGTCGCCATGCCGCGATACAACCCGGCCTCGTAGGCGCGGGACGCGGTTGTCCAAAACCGCGCCAGGTCGAAATCCCCCGGGCGCTCGAAATGCGCGTCCAGCGTGGTCAGTTCCACGATGTTTGACACGCGATAGGTGCGCACTTGCTCCGTCGCGCCTGCGACGAGGTACCAGACGCCGCCCTTCAGCACGAGGCCGAGCGGTTGCAGCACGCGTGACACGACCCCGGAGAAGCGGCGGTAGCGGACCGACAGCGGCTTCTCGTGCCAGACCGCGTCGGCGATCAGCGGCAGCAGACGGGCATCGTCCGCGCCACGGAACCAGCCGGCAGGGTCCAGATGGAAGCGCGCGGACACACGGGCTGCCGTGATGCGCGCGCCCTCCGGCAGCGCGGCTGTCAGTTTCAGTTGCGCCGTCGCCATGACCTCGGCGAGGCCCAGTTCGGCCGCGGGGCCGGGCAGCCCGGCGAAGTGCAGCGTCGCCGCCTCGTTGGGCGACAGGCCGGTCAGCCGGGTGCGATAGCCGTCGAGCAATGCGAAGCCGCCATTCGGGCCGCGGTCGGCATAGACCGGCACATCCGCGGCGCTGAGTTGGTCCACGTCGCGATAGATGGTGCGGACCGAGACTTCGCAGGCCTCCGCCAGCGCCTCGGCCGTCATCCGGCCGCGCGCCTGCAGCAGCATCATGATCGACAGCAGGCGGCTGGCACGCATCCGTCCCCTCCCCGATCAAAAGCGCGGTGAGCGAGAAACGCCGGGAAATCCTGACATCGGTTGGCAGCTATAGGCGGCTAAACCCGCCGCGGCAAAAACGGAGGCAGTCCATGACACCCGAGCCCGGCGGCGCTTTGGCGGCCGCCCCGGCTGGCCGGATGCCGCGCAAACACCTTTGGATGCTCCACCGCGTCATCAGTCGTGGCGACACAGGAGCGGGTGCGGCTATCGTCGTCCTGCGCGGCAGTTTCACCGCCGCTGATCGATGGCGCAGTGTCACCCCCGACATTACGCCACCTGGCGGCCGCTACGGCTGGGTGCGCGCCACGCTGCGCAGATGGCAAGACAATCACGCCGCACGCCGCGACCTGCGGCGCTGCGCGAGCCTCGATTCCCGTTTCGCCAGCGACGTCGGCCTCACCCATGGCGACATCGCGATGGCGGTGCGAACCGGGTTCTCCGCCGCCACCGTACAACTCGATCGCCTCGGCAGGTACCCATGAAACTCTATTCCGCGCCGCTCAGTCTGTTCTCGCGAAAGGTGGAGATCGCCCTGCGCGAGAAAGCCATCGACTTCGAACGCGAGATGGTGCCGTTCAGCCAGGCGGCCGGCTATGAGCCGCGCCATCCCGTCGTGCTGGCCGTCAACCCGAAGCGGCAGGTCCCTGTTCTCATCGACGGCGATCTTGCATTGTTCGATTCAACCCTGATTTTCGAGTACCTGGAGGATCTTCACCCCTCGCCGCCGCTTTACCCGACCGAGGTCAGGATGCGGGCACGCTGCCGCCTGCTCGAGTTGACCGGCGACGAGGTCCTGGCACCCTTGGCCTTTCGCCTGGGCTATCGCACCGAACCGCCGGCGCAGGATGCTCAGGTGCGGGCGCAACGCGAGGCGGCCGGTCGCCGGGCCGAGATAGATATCGCCGCGGCTTATGACGATCTGACCACGCGCCTCGGGACAGGTCGCTTCTTCTGCGCCGATTTCTCGTACGCCGATATCGCCTTGTTCATGGCGGTGTTGTGGGTGCTGCGGCTCGACGGCCCGCGGCTCGACGCCTGGCCGGGACTGGCGCGCTGGTACGCTCGCGTCGGCGCACGCCATGCGGTCGCCGCTGCCGCGGCGGAAATCGCTGCCGCCGACCGCGAACTCTCTCCGCTGGTCGCGCACCAATGATCTGCAAAACAGAGATGGATCCCATGCCAGCACTCGCCGGAAAGGTTGCCATCGTCACCGGTGCCACCAGTGGCATCGGCGCCGCCATCGCCGCATTGTTCGTTGCGGAAGGTGCCCGCGTGGTCCTCGCGGGACGCCGCCGCGACCGCGGGGAACAAGTCGCCGCGGCACTCGGACCGGCAGCGAGCTTCATTCGGGCCGACGTCTGCATCGAGGCCGACGTTGCTGCCATGGTCCGGCACGCGGTCGAGCATTACGGCCGGCTGGATTGCCTTGTGAACAACGCCGGCATCGGCTCACAGCGCGTGGCGATCGCCGACATCGACCTTGCCGAATTCGACGCCGCACTCGGCGTGCATCTGCGCGCGGTCGTGGCGGGCATGAAGCACGCCGCTCCGGTCATGGCGGCGCAGCGATCCGGCAGCATCATCACGATTGCCAGCGTCAATGGCACCCGCGCCGGATTGGGCGGACACGCCTATTCCGCGGCCAAGGCGGCCGCGATCCACTTCACGCGCTGCGCCGCGGTGGAGCTGGGCGAGCTTGGCATCCGCGTGAACGCCATCTCGCCGGGACCCATCGTCACGGGCATCTTCGGCAAGGGCGCGGGCATGGCGCATGACGCGGCCGACACAACGACCGACGACGCAAGAGCAGCGATCGCCGCGGTCCTGCCGCGATGGCAGCCGCTTCCGGATGTCGGCGGCACCGACGACGTCGCCCAGGCCACGCTATTCCTGGCGAGCGATGCGTCACGGCTGATCACGGGGCATAACCTGGTGGTGGACGGCGGCATCAGCGCCGGTTGGCCAATCGCCGTGACACGCGCCGACATCGCATTGTTCCGCCAAGCCTTCCAGGCCAGCCGGTCGGCTCGCGAGAGCGGGCAAGCCGCGGTCTGATGCCCGCCATCCGCCCGCCATCCGCCCGCCATCCGCCCTTGTCCTGCCGGCGCGACGGTGCCTAGGCTTGCCGAGCACAAACGCGGAGGGGAGCGAACATGGTCCAGCCAGGCGATGCCAAGGGCGAATACCCCGGCCTGTATTATCGCAACGACGCCGACCTGAATGCGTGGCTGGCCAAGCGCCCGCGCGAGGCGGCGCTGGAGCCGGAGCTGCCGATCATCGATCCCCACCACCATTTCTGGGACGTCCCCCAGCGCGGCCGCTATTTCCTGCCGGAACTGCTGGCGGATATCGGCGGCGGCCACAACATCGTCGCCACCGTGTTCCTGGAATGCCAGGCCATGTACCGCAGGAGCGGGCCGCGCGAGATGGCGCCGCTCGGGGAAGTCGAGTTCGTCAACGGCATCGCGGCGATGAGCGCGTCCGGCACCTATGGCCCATGCCGCGTCGCCGAGGCGATCATCGGCCACGCCGATCTCACACTCGGCGCGCGGGTGCGCGAGGTGCTGGAAGCAGAGATCAAGGTCGCCGGCGGTCGGTTCCGCGGCATCCGCTACGGCGTGTCCCGCGACGACAGTCCCGCCATCAGCCGCTACGTCTCGCGCGTCGTGCCGCCGCATCTGGCGCGCGATGCGACCTTCCGCGAGGGCTTCGCGCAGCTCGCCAAACTGGGATTGAGTTTCGAATCCTGGCAGTACCACCCGCAGCTTGCGGACGCGGCCGACCTGGCGCGCGCTTTTCCCGACACCACCATCATCCTGAACCATGTCGGCGGCGTGCTGGGTGTCGGGCCCTATGCCGGGCGGCGCGAGGAAATCCGCGCGGCATGGCGCAAGGACATTGCCGAACTGGCGAAGTGCCCCAACGTCAACGTCAAGCTGGGCGGCGTGGGCATGACGTCGTTCGGGTTCGATTTCCATGAACGCGCCATGCCGCCGTCGTCCGAGGAACTCGCCGCGGCGTGGCGGCAGTATATCGAGCCCTGCATCGAGGCATTCGGCCCCGAGCGCTGCATGTTCGAGAGCAACTTTCCCCCCGACAAGCAGTCGGGTGGCAATACCGAGCTATGGAACGCGTTCAAGCGCATCTCTGCCGGTGCGTCGGCGGCGGAGAAGGCAGCGCTGTACAGCGGCACAGCCGCGCGCGTCTACCGCCTGACGCGGCCCTAGCACCCTTATGTCATTGCGAGGAATGTCATTGCGAGGACCGCGGGCGAAGCGCGGCGGGACGAAGCAATCTGGTTCGACGATGCGCAAGAACAGTACGTGCGCCGCAGGACCGGGATTGCTTCGTCGCTACACTCCTCGCAATGACATAGGCGCGGTGCAATGACATTGGCGCGGTCCTCGCCATGACATCGGCGCGCACCTGGCAATGACGGGGGCTCTCGATCCCGCTTAATGGCAATTCATTCGATACGGAGAAGCAAGGATGGGGAAACTTGAAGGCAAGGTCGCGCTGATCACCGGCTCCGGCCGCAATATCGGTCGCGCCACGGCACTGAAGCTGGCCGCGGAGGGCGCCCATGTCGTGGTCAACGCGCGCACCAACCAGGAAGAGGCCGACGCCGTGGCGCGCGAAGTCCGCGCGCTCGGAGTGAAGGCGTTGGGCGTGCTCGCCGATGTCGGCAACAAACCGCAGGTGGAGGCGATGGCCGCGCGCGCTCTGGCGGAATTCGGCCGCGTTGACATCCTGATCAACAACGCCGCCATTCGCCCGCATAAGCCGTTCACCGAACTGACGCCGGAAGACTGGGAGCAAGTCCGCGGCGTGGTGCTGGACG
>Ga0335074_10015100_pt1 | contig 10842 bp, 12 predicted proteins | sample Lox_Sample_23_FD_206715 | JGI IMG/M metagenome (GOLD analysis project Ga0335074, IMG submission 206715) | Soil microbial communities from Loxahatchee National Wildlife Refuge, Florida, United States - Lox_Sample_2.3 | ecosystem: Environmental > Terrestrial > Soil > Wetlands | place: USA... | reverse complement strand
AGCGGGACGTGGCGTGCGCCAGTTGCTTGCGGCCCAGCGGGGTGAGCCGGTAATACCGGGCGCGGCGTCCGTTAGGCGAGGTCTTCCACTGGGCGGCGATCCATGCGCGCTGGAGCAGGCGCTGCAGCGCGGGATAGAGGGAGCCGTTATCGACGACGAACTGGTTGCCGGATTGCTGTTCGAGAAGCTGGGAGATGCCGTAAGCGTGATTGGGAGCCGCCCGCAGGCTGCGCAGGATGAGTACTTCCAAGGTGCCCTGCAGGAACTCGAGCCTCTCCAGTGGTTCTTCTACCGTAGACATACAACCTGTTTAGCACGACCGAAAGGCAATGTCAAACGGCTTGCGCGACGCGGCGCCCGCCCGCGGCCTCGAAGACAAGTGCGCGTTCCCGTAGCGGGTCACTTTGGTGGGGCAGATCCCCCGCCAGTTGTTTAGTGCGGCCTTTCCCCGAATGCACCTGGGGCGCGCAATTTTATGAAAACGTGCACGGCCCGGTGCGCAGCCGCACGCTGGTGCTATGGATGCTATCGCTCCCACCAGAGGTGAATCCTATGAAATGGAAATGGCTCGGCACAATCGCGATGGCCACCGTAGTGGCCGGTTTGCTGATCAATCTAAAAGACATCGCGCGCTACGTGAAGATCAGCACGATGTGAACGGGTCAAAACGTTATCTGAGAACTTTGCGTCGCACCCAACGAATTAGTAAGTTGTACAATGGCCGCGACAACGTCGTCGGAATCTCCGTTTACCGGAAAGAAGGCTGTCAGTCCGAATACGCCACCCATATCGGACCCGGTGAAGTAGGTTTCGAAAGATGAGCCGGCGCTGACATCGATCGGGCCCGGCGAGATGGTGTCGCCGTACTGATCGTAAAAAGTAAATGCCAGCGCGGAAATCGTGCGGGTGTTGTCCCAACCGTTGACTTGCAGCTCGACGTTGGTGGTGGTGCAGTAAATAACCGCGGGGTCACACTCCACATCGCGCGCGGCCACGGCGGCGTCCACGGCGATCATCGCGGGCGCGATGGTCACGCTGGACTGCGCGGTATTGCTGCCTAACACGGCGCTGAAGGCAATTGTGCCCGCGGTAGTGCCCGTCCCGAATGAAAGCGAAGGTCCCCCTGCGAATTGCGCGCTGGTGGCACCTTGGGCCACCGTGAAAGTGGCCGAGCGCGTCCCATCCGCAAAGGTAATCGTCGGATCGTCAGTTACCCCGCTAACCGCCGATTGGAAAGTCAGCGTCACCGTTCCCGTACCCGCGGTTGCCGGCGCGGATGCCAGGTTAACGATCAGGCTACCCTGCTGCGCACTGGCAAGCGCCGTGGGCGTCATTTCGATAGACGGAACGGGAAACGCAGCTGGTGGAGGCGCCACGCCGGTGCCTTCGAGCGTATAGGTCGCGAGAGCGATCGTTAGGGTCGCCTGTTGGATACCCGTTGTCGAGGGCGTGAAGGTGATTACCAATTGCGCGGATGAACCCGGAGCCACGGAGGGAGATGCCAGCGCCGTCCCTGACAAACTGAACTGACTGCTGGTCAGCGCCGGAATGATCGGTACCGTTAACGCCGCCGTTCCGGAGTTGGAGAACACGATCGTAACGCTCTGGCTGGTTCCCACTGGCACTTGGCCGAACGAAATGGTTTCGCCCGCGCCGACCGGTTGCGCGTTCCATAGCAATGCAAAACCCGCCACGCCAGTGCCCGTCAGGAATACGGAGACCACATTGCCGGCGTTCGCTGTCAAGGTCGCGCTGGGTGATCCCAATTGGAAGGGATCGAATTGCACCACGAAATCGAGCGTGCCGCTTGGGTTGATTTGTATCGGTAACTGCTGCTCCGGTTGCGATCCGCAAAGGTCCGGCGATTGGGAGCAGACCACCGAAAAGTATGATGTGTAAGGCGGTACACCGGAGAGCGGGCTGTTCAAATCCAGACTGGTGAGATACACGGCGGACGAGCCGGCATTGGTCAACTCGAACTCCGCGGCGGCCACACTGCCTAGCGCCACGTTGCCGAAGTCGTAGATTTGCGGAACAGCGGTGGCGGTGCCGTTCTGAACGACCGAAAGAGTCACCTGTGCGGAGGCGCCGACGGCCATTGCCAGCCAGGCCGCCAAAAAAAAGAACCGGCTCATGGAGCACCTATGGTGAGGGTTGGCGTGCCAATGCTGACCACCGAACTGGAATCCGTGGATAACTGCGACGACTTAGCGCGCCGGATCGCGAGAATCGCCACCGCCGCGCCAACCACGGCAATCGCGGCGATGATCAACTTCTTCTTGTTTCTGCCGGAGCTCATCTTGATGGTAGTCGGCGTGATTTCGCCCGATTTCACGGCGTTGGGGGGCTCGCCTGACGAAGTGGTGGGCGTTACTTCCGGGCCGGGTTGCGCCGGAGCGGCGGGGGTCTCGGCCCATCTGGCGGAGGTGACCGGCGCCGCGCCATGGCTTGCGGAGATGTATTGAGTGGAAATCGCGCCTGCGCGAGCCTGTTCTTTTACGGCCGTGATGCGGATGCGCAGCTGTCCGCCGGTACGGTTGAGTTGCATGGAATGAATCGCCGCGCGGCCGGCGGCATCGGTGAGGATCAGATCGGTCCGCAAGCCATTGGAAAAGGTTCCGCTGGGCCCTTGCGCCGGAAGTTGGAAGCTGACCGCGGCGCCCGCTACCGGCTTGCCATTCTCGTCGGTAACTTCCACGGTGATGGGATGGGCCACATGCGCGCCGAGCGAATGCACCGCGCCTTCCCCATCGAGAACTTTGATTTCGAGAACGGCGACTTGGGCCGTCGCCGCGCAGGACAGCGCCACGGCGAGCGCGCCCGCGAAAAGTACCTTCATAAAACCCGATCCGGCGGAGTATGCCGTGCCGGACCGGGTTGCCGGTCTTACACGGCTCTCAATAGCACCGCCGTAATATTATCTGGACCGCCCGCGCAGCGTGCGGCAGCGATCAACTCGCGGCATTTATCCTCGAGCGGTTGACCCGGAGGCCCGTCGCGCAAAATCTGCGCGATGCGTTCCTCTTCCACGACACCATGCAAGCCATCGCTCGACATCAGTAGCATGTCGCCAGGCTGCAGGCGGATATCGTGATAATAGTTAATCTCCAGCGCGATGCCCGCGCCGATCGCCATGGTCAGCACATGCCGCATGGGATGCGTGCGCAGGGCCTCTTCATTGAGGCCCAGCGGCCGCCCCACTTCGTTGACCCAACTCTGATCCTGCGTGATGGCGCGAAAGCCGGACCCATCCAGCAAGTACGCGCGGCTATCGCCCACGCTGGCGATCAATAACTCCTCTCCTTGCTCGAGAGCGGCCACCAACGTGGTGCCCATGCCCTCGAGTGCCGGATCATTGGCGGCCGCTTCCAACACGCGGCGATTGGCTTCCTCGACCGCCACCAGCAAGGCCTTCGAATCGCGCGGCTGGGCGTGCAGAATGCTTTCCGCCACGGTATCGACGGCCAGCCGGGAAGCGCGCTCGCCCGCTTTGGCGCCGCCCATGCCGTCGGCCACCACGTACAATCCTATTTCCGGATCGATCCGGGAAAAATCTTCATTGTTCGCCCTTATGCAGCCTATATCGCTCAAGGCACAAGCTTCCAGCATTGACGCAGCTCCGGTTGAGTAAACTCGCGTCTTAATTTTAACCGAAAGCCGGGACGGCTCAATTGAACAATTGAAAATCGGTAGTGGGCTGCGGCGGGAGATACTCTCAGCTTTTTTGGTAAGGCGGACCATCTTTTGGGTGGGGCGGGCAATCTCACAGTTGTTCTGGCTATGCCGGAAGCATTATAGTTGGGATGAACGGTGAATATCCCGAATCTGCTGACGATCTTACGGATCTTCTTCGTACCGCTGCTGGTAGCCGCGCTGGTCGAGGAGAAGGTGACGCTGCATTTCCGTTCGCTAGCCGTCAGCAACGTCTGGCTGGCGCTGGCCATCTTTCTCTGCGCCGCCAGCACCGATTTGCTGGATGGCTACCTGGCGCGCCGCTGGCGCCAGATCACTACCATTGGCACGCTGCTCGACCCCATTGCGGATAAGCTGCTGGTTTCGTCGGCACTGATCGCCCTGGTGCAGGTGCGGGCCGTGCCCGCCTGGATGGTGATTCTGATCGTCGGCCGCGAATTCGCCGTCTCCGGTCTGCGCGCCATCGCCGCGGCGGAAGGCTACACCATCAAAGCCAGCGACCTCGGCAAAACCAAAATGGTCTCGCAAGTGGCCGCGATTTCCTGCTTGCTGCTGAGCATCCGCTACGCGCAACTGGTAATGCCCGCCATGATTTTGATGTGGGGCGTGGTGGTGTTCGCCATGCTATCGGCGTTCAGTTACTTCCGCAAGTTCTGGCGCAAAATCGATAAGCGCGTCAAGCGACGGCGGCGGCGGGAATTGCTGCTGACCGAAAAACGAAAGAAGAGAATCGAGGAAAGGATGCGGATGCGGACAGGTCAGAGCGGTTCGGGCGAGGGAGCCGAAGCGGGTTTGGGCGGCGGCGCCAGAATGTGAAAACCCTCGCGCGTGATTTCCACCGTGCGCACCTGGCCGCGCGGCCCCAGACTTCCCGCCGGCTTCCCATTCACCGTCAACTGCAAACCGCCGGCGTTCCCGATCAGGATCTTGGCGCCTTCATTGGCGCTGAAACTCTTCGCCGTGTCGGGGGTCAGGGTTCCTACCATGGCGCTGTTGTTATCGGCCCATACATGCACCCAGACGGGTTCGGTGGCGGATAACGCAAGCTGAATCGGCGCGTTCGGATTGACACTGGAAGTCTCCGCCGCGGCGGGCGTGGCTGTGGATACCTCGGTCTTAGGAGCCGTCACCGGATTAGCCGCCACTGCCGGACTTACCGGCGAGGATTTGGGCGGCGCACCTGCGGGATTCTGGACCGCGGCTACCGGCGCAGCCGCAACCGATGGACGCTTGCTGCGCTGCCACCACGCATATACCGCCGAACAGACCAGCATCACGGCCACTACCATCGCCAATGCCGGCAGAATCGACGAATTCGACCGCCCGCCGCCATCCCACTGCGGCATGCGTGGGACTTTAAATTCCGGTTCGGCCGGAGCAAACATCAGGTTGGGCGATTCCGATTCGGGGCTGACAATCTTACCCACCTCGGCCGCTACCTCGGCTTCATCCAAACCCAGATAGCGAGCATACTGGCGCGCAAAACTCTTCGCGAACACGCCTCCTGGCAGCGCGTCGTACTTATCCTTTTCGATGGCATCCAGCAGCCGGGCGGAGATTTTGGTATCGCGGGAGATCTGCTCCAGGCTCAAATTCTTCCGCAAACGTTCCCCGCGCAGCGTTTCGCCGACGGAACTCATAACCTCGATGCGGCCCCTACAGCTATAATACATCAGTGTCTGTGAGTCCGCTGTTTCAAATATGCCATCGCGCGCGCCGGCGCTACAAATGACGGCGTGCTTGGTGTGCGGCCATACCGCTTTCCGCGCCCGGTATCGAGCTACCGACCGCTTGTATGTCACCACGGCGCGCGAATTTCAAATTGCCGCCTGCGAACATTGCGGATTAATGCGCTTATCGCCGCTGCCGGAACCGGAGGATCTCGTGCAATACTATCCCCCGCGATATTGGTATACGCCGGATGGCAGCTCGGCGAGCCGTTTCGAGGAGCACTACCGGCGCCTGGTGCTGCGCGATCATGTGGCATTCGTGTCGCGGGCCCTGGCGGAATCGGGCGAAACCGGTCCGGTGCTGGACGTAGGTTGCGGCGGCGGCTTGTTTCCGCGGATGCTGCGCGAACGCGGTTACGCCGCCATGGGTCTCGATTCGTCGCCCGAAGCCGCGGTCGTGGCCTGGCGGACCAACGGTGTGCCCGTCTTCTGCGGCGATCTGGCGCAGGTTCCGTTGCGCGCAGGCAGTTGCGCGGGCATTACCATGTTTCATGTGCTCGAACACGTCTACGATCCGCGCGCCTACTTAGCTGCCGCGCACGCGCTGCTAAAAGCCACAGGCCGATTGATCGTGCAAGTGCCCAACGCCGGCTGCTGGCAGTTCCGTTTGCTGGGCGCGCATTGGAATGGCCTCGATGTGCCGCGGCATCTCACGGATTTCCGCGCGCGGGACCTTGAGAATTTGCTCGCGGCCGAAGGATTTGCCGTCCAGCGGCGCAAGTATTTCTCGCTGCGCGATAATCCCGCGGGACTCGCTACCAGTCTCGCGCCGGAACTCGATCCGATGTCGCGCCGCGTGCGGGGTGTGCGCGAATCCACCGCCGGACGGCTGATCAAAGATTTCGCGCATCTCGGCTTGATGGCGGTTTCGCTGCCCTTCACCATTCTGGAAGCCGCATTCCAGGCCGGCTCAACCATCATGATCGAGGCGCGCAAGGCGCCATGACCTACACCGCCATCCTAGATCGCCTGCCGCGCTGGCTGGGCCGTCATGTGTTGCATTTTGAAGCAGCCATCGAAGACGCTGTGGCGCAATTCGCAGCGGAGCTGCCATCGGGCGCGCGCGTGTTGGATGCCGGCGCGGGTGAGACTCGCCACGCCAGTTATTTCACGCGCCAGCGCTATTGCGGCGTGGATCTGGCTGTGGGCGATGAAACCTGGAATTACAAACGCCTCGATGCAGTCGCCGATCTTGCGCGTCTGCCCTTCCGCACCGCCTGTTTCGCTGCCGCCATCCACATCGTGACGCTCGAGCATGTGTGCGAACCGGAGACGGTGCTGCGTGAGATTGCGCGTACGCTGGCGCCATCGGCGCGCTTGCTGGCCATCGTGCCGCATGAGTGGGAAGTGCACCAATCGCCGCATGATTACTTCCGCTTCACGCGCCACGGCATGGCTTACCTGCTGGATCGCGCGGGCCTGCGCGAAATCGAGATCCATCCGGTGGGCGGGTATTTCCGTCTGCTGGCCCGCCGCCTGCTCAACGGGCTACGATTCTTTACAGGGGGCATTCGCTGGATCGGTTTTATTCCGGCGGCCCTGGTGGCGGTTCCGCCCGCGCTGTTGATCCCTTATCTGGATTTCCTGGACAAAGACCGCAACTTCACCCTCGGATACATATGCATCGCAAAAAAAATGCCTTAATCGCGCCCGCAGCAGTATTTCTGGCGCTATTTCTGGCGCTGGTCGCGCAGGCCCACGAATTCAGCGGCACGCGCGCGCTCGAAATCACGCGCCAGGTGGTGGCCTTCGGACCACGTCCGCCCGGATCGCCCGCGCTGCGCAATCTGCGCGCCTTCATCGTGGCGCAACTGAAGCCGCGCGGCTGCAAGGTGACCGAAGATAGCTTCACCGCCCACACTCCCATCGGACCGGTGCCGATGGTGAACATCATTGCGCGCTTTCCGGGCAACTCCGGGCGCATCGTGGTTTTGAGCGGCCACTACGATACCAAAAAGATGGCGGGTATGCGCTTCGTGGGCGCCGACGATGGCGGTTCCTCCACGGCGTTTCTGCTGGAGATGGCCGCCACCCTGCAGGGTATGCCGCATGAGGATGATATCGACCTGGTATGGTTTGACGGCGAAGAGGCTTTCGGCGAATGGTCGGACACCGACAGCGTCTACGGCAGCCGGCATCTGGCCGAGCGCTGGGCCGCCGACGGCACCATCGGCCGCATCAAGGCGCTGATCAACGTGGATATGATCGGCGGCAAGGATTTGCACGTGATGAACGAAGGCAACTCCTCCCGCTCGCTGCGCAAACTGATTTGGGACACCGCGGAACACACCGGCTATGGCAAATACTTCGACGAGGAGGAAAGCGCCACCGACGACGATCATATGCCGTTCGTCAAGATGGGAGTGAATGCGGTGGATCTGATCGACTTCGACACGGGCAAGAAGACTTACTGGCACACACCCGCGGATACCATGGATAAGTTATCGGCGCATAGCTTTGAGGTGATGGGGGCGGTGCTGACGGAAGTATTGAAGCAGTATTGATACAAGGTCGTCTTATTGCCCGATAATCCGCCGCACGTCATTGAGCCGGACGAAGAGGTGCAGAGGATCGGTAGGAGAGGGGATGAAGTCGAATTTCTCATACAGTCTTCGCGCTTCAGCATCCTTGGCATGCACCGCCAACGCGCGGATGCCCGCAATGTCGGCAGCCTGCAGCGTGCGTTGCATCGCATCCTTCAGGAGCGCTTTGCCGATGCCCTGGCCCTGCCATCGGCGATCCACTGCGAGACGCGCCAGAAGCATGATTGGAACGGGGTGGCGCGCCATTCCTTTGATAAGACGCTCCGGCGCTTCCTCGCGGGTAAGCTGGCCGACTGTCAGAGTGTGATAACCAACCACGGCATCGTCCACCAGACCGACATAGGTTTGAGCCGCGCCCGCCTGTTGGTTGGTCCAGGCAAAGCGTAGGAGGTAACGGTTCAACTCGTCGCGGCCACAGTCGAAGCCTTCTATCGGATGATCGGAACGGAGTTTCTCAAACCGCCGAGGAGCATTCACTGGTTCGGTCCGGCGTCAAAGAAGCCGGGTTCTTTCAGGAGGCGTTCCAACCGAGGCAGCGGACGGGGCGGCGCATCCAGAGCCGCCAGGAAGGCTTTCCATTGCGCGGCATTAAGCACGAACGTGCGCCGGCTGGCGAGCGCCTCATCGGCACGCGCCAGCGCGCTTTCCAGTACGAATTGGCTAACGGAACGATGGGACACCGCCGCCGCGGCCTGCAGTGCGCGCTTGGCTTCGCGGGTAAGGCGCAGATCTAGTTTTTCGCTCCGCGTGGTGTAGGTTGCCATGGTAGCCTTTTACATTCTGTGCAGTGGGTTCGTGGGGCAGAGGATCGTTTTCCAGTCGTCTGCCAACACTTGAAAAGTGGCAGACCACGCAAGACGATGGTCTGCCCCACGGGACCGAACACTACACTTTGCACCCATACCGGTTTTGCCCGACATTGTCAAGACACTCACAAACCGAAACACAGGATATTCGGCCCCGCCGCCACGGCGACGTATTGCTTTCCCCCCAGGCTGAATGTCATCGGCGAGGCTTTCATGCGCACATTCGTTGGAAAATGCCAGAGCATTTTTCCTGAGTCTGCGTCCACCGCATCGAAACCGCCGTTTGGCCGGCCGTAGAATACCAATCCGCCCGCGGTTGCCAGCACGCCCGACCAGCTCTTGGCCTTGGCCGGTCCGGGTTCCGGAACCTCCCAAACGATGGCGCCTGTTTCAATGCTTAGCGCTCTCAAGTAGCGCTGCCCGGTCTGGTCGGGATAACCCATCCGGTCGCCCACGCATTCTTCCAGCGCCAGGATGTAATAAAGGCGGGTAACCGGACTGTAAGCCGTTGAACTCCAGTTGGCCGCGTCGTCAGGACAACCTCGCGCATCTTTCACCAGCGGACGGCCATCCGCGCCGATGCCCGATGCCCAATCCACGCGATGCAAAAACGGCTTGGCCAGGAGTAACTCACCACTAACCCGGTCGAACACATAAAAGAAACCATTGCGATCCGCATGCAGCAACAACTTACGCGGCTTATCATGATAGACTGTATCGACTAACACCGGCGGTTCGGTTGCGTCGCGATCTTTTAAGTCATGCGGAGTGAACTGATAGTGCCACTTGAGCGCGCCATTGTCCGGACTTAGGGCCAATATCGAATCGGTATACAGATTATCGCCGGCGCGCCCGGCATCTTCCGAGTCGGGAAAAGGATTGCCCGTCGGCCAATACAATGTCCGGGAATCGGGATCGTAGGACCCGGTGAGCCAAGTCGATCCGCCTCCCATGGACGGCTCGCCTCCATGCCACGTTTCCGATCCGGGTTCGCCGGGCTTCGGCACGGTCCAATGCCGCCACACCAACTCACCTGTGGATGCCTTGAAGCAGGCTATGAACCCGCGAATGCCTTCGTCGGCGCCCGAGACGCCTGCGATGACCGTGTCGTCGACCACCAGCGGCGCGAGCGTGCCGCCGTAGTGCCCGAGTCCTGCGGGCATCGCGGTTTCCCAGATCAGACTGCCCGACGCGCGGTCAAGCGCAATCAGGTGAGCATCATCGGTGACGAAGAAAACCAGTCCAGCGCGGATGGCGACGCCGCGATTGGTTCCCAGGGCCGCGTCGCCATCCAGGCCGGGTGTGGGCGGGCGCGAGAATTTCCAGATCGGGGCGCCCGTCAGGGCATCGATGGCGTAGACTTGATTCGGCCCGGTGACATACATGACCCCATCGGCTTCGAGCGGTGTTACTTCCAGGCCGAAGTGCGGGATAGGAAAGAACCACTTCAGATGCAGACCGGACACATTGCTCGTATCGATCTGTTTCAGCGGACTGAAGCGGTTTGCGCTGAGATCGCCGTTGTAGGTCAGCCAATCTCCCGGCTGCGGGTCATGCCAGGTAATTCGTGGCTGCGCAGATTTTGTGGCTGGCGAGCCGGCGTTGAGATCGCGAATATACGCGGCGATCGCATCCAGATCGCCAGGGGGCAGATGGAAGGCGGGCATGCCCGAATCCGGAAAACCACGCTCGATGATCGCGCGCAGGTCTGCCGCCGAGCGTCCGGCCAAGCGTGGACTTGCTGCCAGTCCGGGCGCCTTGCCGGTGCCGCGCGCAGCGGAACCATGACAGTTCGCGCATAGTCGCACGAACAATCCACGGCCATCGCTCGCGGCCAGCGTCGCCGCCAGCGCTAACCCGATAGCCAGCGTCCTCACCAAGAGAAGTTAGCGCGATTCGCGCCGTCGTGGGGCGGCCCGTTCTATGCGGCAGCCCGTAACCGCGCCGCCACCGGTGGGGGCTGAATTTCCGCCTTGTTCTACTGTTCTACTTGCCGGTTTCCTGCGCCAGCCGCACCTTGGCGTCTTCGAGTTTCTTGTTGATCTGGGCCAGTTCGCCCGGCTCCATATC